>Ga0181536_10007713_pt1 | contig 10516 bp, 6 predicted proteins | sample PEATcosm2014_Bin_41_FD_121105 | JGI IMG/M metagenome (GOLD analysis project Ga0181536, IMG submission 121105) | Peatland microbial communities from MTU Mesocosm Facility, Houghton, MI, USA - PEATcosm2014_Bin17_60_metaG | ecosystem: Environmental > Terrestrial > Soil > Wetlands > Peat | place...
CGCTCACCGCGCACGGAGCAGCGCGGAACGGCCGCCGGACGGATACCGGATCTACCGCGAAGCCAGCGCCGGGGCGTGGTTCCGGCTCGCAAACATGGAGGGCGTCACCCGCACCGGCGACCTGGTCGTCTACGATACCGACCTGCCGTTCGAGACGCAGCCGCGCGACGGCTACCTGCTCGAGATGTGGCTCCTGCCGAAGGCATTGCTTGAGCCGCATCTGCCCGCGGTGGGGCGGCCACTTGCGGTGATACTGTCGGGCCGCAGCGGCGTGGAGGCGCTCGCCGCCGGCTATCTCGACGCCGTGACGCGGAACTGGGACAGCCTGTCCGAGGCGGCCATGGGGCCGGTCGCTGAGACACTGGCCCGGCTGATCGGCATCGCCTGCGGCGCAGCGGCGGCGCAGCAGCCGGGGGCGGTGCGCGCGGGCCGGCTGGTCGAGGCCAGGCAGCACATCGACCGCCATCTCGCGGATCCCGATCTGTCGCCCGCCCGGGTAGCGGCGGCACTGAGCGTCTCGGTCCGCACGCTGCACGGATTGTTCGAACCGACCGGCACCAGCTTCGCCCGCTACGTACTGCGCCGGCGGCTGGAGGAATGCCGGGCCGCGCTGCTGGCCAGCCCCACACGCCCGGTCATCGACATTGCCTTCGCCTGGGGATTCAGCAGCCTGTCCGGCTTCTACCGCGCCTTCCAGGCCGCGTTCGGCATGTCACCGAGCGAATTGCGCGGCACGCGGGCCGCTTGCCCCTCCTGACCTGCGGGGAACGGCAAAGCGTTGGCGCGTGGCCTGCGCGCGGCGTTGCTCATCGGACAGAGCTCCTGACCTTGTTGCACTGAACTGGAACCGATTCCGCACGCAAGTGGAAGCGATTCCGCTCGGTCGTGCCCATATTGCAACACCGTGGCTGGGCACGGCTCGGACGGGCGCAGGCAGACGTTGCACCCATCAGCTTGATGCCGCCGGTCGAACAGGCCCGCAAGCTGGGGCGAGCGTCCCGCTGATCCGCTTCTTCCGACCGTCACCGATCCTCGGCCACGCGCGCAGTTGTGCGGCCGATGGCCGTATTCGCGAGGGTTCGAACCGCATGCGGCTTCACCTGACCACGGACGACCTGCCGGAACGGGACCGCCTGGAGGCATGGAACGCCACGGTCTTCAATACCCTGGCGATCACGGCGCGGCCGATGCCGGACGCGACGGGACCGTTCCGGGCGCGGTTTTCAGCCCGCTCCAGCGGGCCATTGCTGAATTGCAGCTTCGACTCGGACGGCTTTCACGCCACCCGCCAGAGCCACGAGATCGCCTACCGGCAATGGCACGGCTACCGGGTCTATCGCGAATACAGCGCCGGCGTCCGCTTCAGCATCGCCGGCCAGGAGGTGATCAGCGCGACCGGCGACCTGCTGATCGCCGACGCCGACGCCTTGTTCAAGGCGGTGCCGGCCGACCGCTACAGCGACGAATCCTGGCTGGTGCCGAAGACGTTGCTCGAACCGCATCTGCCCACCCAGGCGCCTCTGAGCGTGATGCGGCTGTCCGGCCGCAGCGGGGTCGAGGCGCTGGCCGGCAGCTATCTCGATGCCTTGACGCAGAACTGGGACAGCATCCCCGAGCCGACCATGGGTCCGGTCACCGACACGCTGGCCCGGCTGATCGGTATCGCCTGCGGTGCGGTGGCCGATGAACAGCCGGACGCGGTGCGCATCGGCCGGTTGGTCGAAGCCAAGCAATACATTGTCCGGCATCTCGCCGATCCGGATCTGTCGCCCGCCAGCGTGGCGTCGTCGCTGGGCATCTCGGTCCGCACGCTGCATGCGTTGTTCGAACCGACCGGCACCAGCTTCGCCCGCTACGTGCTGCGGCGCCGGCTGGCGGAATGCCGGACGGCATTGCTCAGCAACCCGGCGCGCGCGGTGACCGACATCGCCTTTGCCTGGGGGTTCAGCAGCCTGTCCGGATTCTACCGCGCGTTCCAGGCCGCGTTCGGCATGTCGCCGGGCGACCTGCGCGCGGCACCACGGACAGAGCATCGTTGCTGACCCGCCTGGGCTGGACGGAACACGATCCTGTGCGCAACCGGAAGTAACTCCGTTGCGGAGCCTGGCGTTCTGGCCCGGAGTGCCACTGCGACGCTTATCGCCCGGGGCCAAACGCCGGTGCCGTACCGTCCGTTGACGCCGCGCTTCGTTGCCATGCGCAAATAGCAGCCCTGCTGGCCAAGGTTGCTGGGGCAGTCCGCCTCACGAGAGGCGCCGGACGCCTCGACCGTCACAGGAGCCAGGCGCACACTATCACAAGAAACGCAGGCGTCGGGGGTCATCACCCCGACCGAGGAGAACGACCATGGCCGCCGTCAGCGCCTCGCCGCGCCTCAAACGCATCCAACGCGGCTCGGTTGCGCTACTGGTACTGGGCTGCGCGGTGAACTATGTGGATCGTTCCACTCTCGCCGTGGCTAACCCGCTGATTCGCCATGACCTCGGGCTGTCGATCGCCGACATGGGGTTGCTGTTGTCGGCCTTTCTTTGGGCCTATGCCGCATTCCAGCTTCCCGCCGGCGCACTGGTCGACCGGATCGGCCCGCGCAAGCTGCTGGGCCTGGGTATTTTCATCTGGTCGCTCGCCCAGGCCGGCGGCGGACTGGTCGGCGGCTTCTGGCAGTTCGTCGTCGCGCGCGTCTTCCTCGGCATGGGAGAGTCGCCGCAATTCTCCGGCCTGGTGCGCGTGGTGCGCGACTGGTTCAACGTGCGCGAACGCGGCCTGCCCACCGGCATCGGCCTTTGCGGCTCCAAGCTCGGCCCCGCCATTGCGCCACCATTGCTCACCGTGCTGATGCTCGCCTTCGGCTGGCGCTGGATGTTCATCATCATGGGCGGCGTCGGCATCGGCGTCGCGATCCTGTGGTACGCGGTGTATCGCGAGCCGCGCGAGGTTGCGCTGACCGAGGATGAGAACGCCTACCTGGCGGACGGCGAGGCAAAGCAGGTCGCCGACCGCGTCACCTGGGCGGACTGGAAGCTGCTGTTCGCCTACCGCGCGACCTGGGGCATGGTGCTGGGGTTCTTCGGCGAGGTTTACATGGGCTGGGTCTATCAGGCCTGGCTGCCCGGCTACCTCGAAATCGAACGCCACATGAGCATCGCCAAGACCGGCTGGGTCGCCGCGATTCCGTTCGCCTGCGGGGTATTGGGCAGTGTTGGCGCCGGCTGGCTGACCGACCGCCTGGCGGCGCGTGGCGTATCGCCGATCAACAGTTGCAAGATCCCGGTGGTGATCGGGCTGACCGGGATGGCCGCCTTCACGATCGTTACGGCCTTGACGCCGAGCACCCTGGTCGCGGTCATCGCGGTGTCCACCGCGCTGGCATTCAATGGCATGGCCGGGGCGATGTGCTGGGCACTCGCCAGCGTCGCGGCACCGCGGCATTGCACTGCGTCGCTGGGCTCGATCCAGAACTGCGGCGGCTATATCGGTGGCGCGCTGGCACCGGCGATTACCGGATTTATCGTGCAGGACACCGGGAGTTTCGTTCCCGCGCTGCTGTTCAGCGCCAGCCTCGGGCTGGCCTGCGCCGCGGTGTATGTGTTCATGGTGCCGGGCAAGCCGATCGACGTGGCGGATTTCGGTGTGAGGGCCATCGCGTAACGCAGCAAGGCCAGGGCTCTGCCCTGGACCCCACCAAGGGGCGCTGCCCCATTGGATCCCCGCCAAGGGCGTAGCCCTTGGGACCCTTCACTTGGAGTGTTTGGACGGGAGGGGGCACGCATTGCCGTGTCCGTGTCAGGCCGGCGATCGCCGGTCTGACGCGGACACGGCAATGCGTGCCCCCTCCCGTCCAAACACTCCAACGGATGGATTGCAAAGGCTCTGCCTTTGCTGGGGGTCCACGGGGGCAAAGCCCCCTGGCGGGTCCAGGGCAGAGCCCTGGCCTTGCTGCGCTTACGCGATGGCCCTCACACCGAAAAATACTTCGCGTGCGGGTTCAGCACGACGATCGCACTGGTCGATTGCTCCGGATGCAACTGGAACTCATCGGACAGCTCCACGCCAATCCTCTCTGCCCCCAGCAACGCCAGCAGCGGCGCCTGGTCCTCCAGCTTCGGACAGGCCGGATACCCGAACGAATACCGTGAGCCGCGATAGCTCTGCGACAGCAGTTTCTCCATGTCGCGATCGTCCTCGCCGGCGAAGCCCAGCTCGGCGCGGATGCGCTTGTGCACGTATTCCGCCATCGCCTCGGCCATCTCCACCGACAGCCCGTGCAGATACAGATAGTCCTGGTAACGATTGTCCGCGAACCAGGCGCGCGACACCTCCGACGCGCGCTGCCCCATGGTGACGACCTGGAGGCCGATCACATCGCGTTCCGCATCGTCCACGTCGCGGAAGAAGTCGGCGATGCACTCACCGTCTTCCTTCGGCTGCCGCGGCAATGCGAAGCGTGCCAACTCGGTCGAGCCGTCGATATCGAACACGATCAGCTCGTTGCCCTGCCCCGCCGCCGGCCAATACCCATACGCCGCCCGCGGCTGCAAAATCTCCTGTTCCTCGCACAAGGCGAGCATGCGCCGCATCACCGGCCGCAGCTCCTGCCGCGCCCAGCCGAGGAAATCGTCCAGCGACCGCCCCTGCTTACGAAAACCCCATTGGAACTGGTACAGGCTACGTTCGTTGACGAACGGCACCAGCGCCTTCGACGGCGCCTCGATGATCCGCGCGCCCCAGAACGGCGGCGTCGGTGTCGGCACGTCGCGCGTCAACCGGTGCCGGCGTTCCCGCACCGCGGCGACATCGACCGGCCGGAACGCGCGCGCATCCGCCTGGCCCAAGGTGCGGGCGGTATTGCGCGCCTTGCCGGAACGCTTGGCCTGCACCGCCGCCAGGTAGTCGTCGAACCCGTTGCCGGTCACCTTGTCCATCAAATGCAGTCCGTCGAACGCATCCCGCGCGTAGGCGACACGGCCGCAGCCATAGGCCTGGACGCAGGTATCCTCGACATAGGAACGGGTCAGCGCCGCGCCCCCGAGCATCACCGGAATCTCCAGTCCCTGGCGCGACATTTCCTCCAGGTTCTCGCGCATCACCACGGTGGACTTCACCAGCAACCCGGACATGCCGATGGCGTGCGCACGATTTTCCTGCGCCGCGTGCAGCATCTCCGCCAGCGGCACCTTGATGCCAAGATTGACCACGCGGTAGCCGTTGTTGGTCAGGATGATATCGACCAGATTCTTGCCGATGTCGTGCACGTCGCCCTTCACCGTGGCGAGCACGATGGTGCCTTTCTCCTGGCCCTCCACCCGCTCCATGAACGGTTCCAGATAGGCCACCGCGGCCTTCATCGTCTCGGCGCTTTGCAGCACGAACGGCAACTGCATCTTGCCGGCGCCGAACAGCTCGCCCACCACCTTCATGCCATCGAGCAACACGTTGTTGATGATGTCGAGCGGCGCCAGCGTCACCAGCGCATCGTCGAGTTCCGCGGTCAGGCCCTTGCGGTCGCCATCGACGATGCGGTCCTTCAGACGGCCCTCCACCGTCTCGGCGCGCTTCTTCACCGTGGCGTCGGCCAGCTTGCGGTCGGCAAAAATCGCCAGCATGCGTTGCAGCGGATCGTAGCCTTCCGCGCGGCGATCGAAGATCAGGTCTTCGGCGACCTTGACCTCCTCCTCCGCCAGCAGATGCAGCGGGCGGATCTTCGATACATGCACGATCGCGCCGCTCATCCCGGCACGCATCGCATGGTCGAGGAACACGCTGTTCAGCACCGCGCGCGCCGCCGGGTTCAGCCCGAAGCTGACATTCGACAAGCCGAGAATGATCTGGATGTCCGGAAATTCGGCGCGGATGGCGGCGATGCCCTCCAGCGTCCATTGCGCCAGCTTGCGGTCGTCCTCGTTGCCGGTGGCGATGGTGAAGGTCAGCGGATCGATCAGCAGATCCGACTGCGGCAGACCGTGCCGGTTACAGGCGAAATCCACCAGCCGCCGCGCGATGCGCAGTTTGTCGTCGGCGGTCTTCGCCATGCCGACCTCGTCGATGGTCAGCGCGATCACCGCGGCGCCGAACTTCTTCGCCAGGATCAGCCGGTCGGTCGCCGCCTTCTCACCGTCCTCGAAGTTGATCGAGTTGATGATCGGCTTGCCGCCATGCAGCTTCAGCGCGGCCTCGATCACCGGGGTCTCGGTACTATCGATCACCAGCGGCGCGTTCACCGAGGCGGTGAACCGCCGGATCACCTCGTTCATCTCATAAGTTTCGTCGCGGCCGACGAACGCGGTGCAGATATCCAGCGCGTGCGAGCCCTCGCCCAACTGTTCGCGCCCCTGGGCGACGCAGCCGTCCCAGTCGTGCTTCTCCTGCAACTCGCGCCACTTCTTCGAGCCGTTGGCGTTGCAGCGTTCGCCGATGGCGAAGATCGCGTTCTCCTGCCGCAACGGCACCGCGTTGTACAGGCTGGCAACGCAAGGCACCCAGACCGGCTGGCGCGCCACCGGCACCGGGCGAGACCGCCTGCTCGCCGCGGCGCGCTTGCGCAGCATCGCGTCCAGCGCGGCAATATGCGTCGTGTTGGTGCCGCAGCAGCCGCCGATCAGGTTCACGCCGTCCTCGGCGACGAAGCGTTCCAGCCAGCTCGCCAGCTCCGCCGCGCCGAGCGGATAGTGCGTGTGCCCGTCCACCAACTCCGGCAGGCCGGCATTCGGCAGCACCGACAACAGGCCCGGCCAGTTGGTCGCCAGCCAGCGCACGTGCTCCGCCATCTCCTGCGGGCCGGTGGCGCAGTTCAGCCCCATCAGCGGCACGTCCAGCGCGTGCACCACGGTGGCGGCGGCGGCGATGTCGGGTCCGACCAGCAACGTGCCGGTGGTCTCGACGGTGACCTGCACAAAGATCGGGATATCCGCCCCGGCCTCGGCGCGGGCAATTTTCCCCCCGTTCACCGCCGCCTTGATCTGCAACGGGTCCTGGCACGTCTCCACCAGGATCGCGTCAACCCCGCCGGCGATCAGGCCGCGGCATTGTTCCGCCAGCGCAGCTTCCAGCGCGTCATAGGCGATGTTACCGAGGCTCGGCAGCTTGGTGCCCGGGCCGACGCTGCCCAGCACCCAGCGATCCCGCCCGTCGGAGAATTCGTCGGCCGCCTCGCGCGCCAGCTCCCCGGCGATACGGTTGATCTCGAAGGCGCGGCCGGCGAGCTGGAATTCGCCCAGCGTCACCGGCGAGCCGCCGAAGCTGTTGGTTTCCACCATGTCGGCGCCGGCGGCGAAGAAGCCGCGATGGATCGCGCGCACCAGGTCGGGACGCGACAGGTTCAGCACCTCGGTGCAGTTCTCTTTGCCCCAGTAGTCGCGTTCGATATCCAGCGTCAGCGCCTGCACGTGGCTGCCCATGCCGCCATCGGCCAGCAACACGGTGTCGCGCAGGACATCGAGCAAATGCGGACGGGACATCGGGTTACACCGCCAGTGCGTGGGAGAGGGACGCCGGCGCATCGGCGCGCCGCGTTGCCGGCCAGATGCGGACTTCCAGCGGGCCGGGCACGATGAGCGGATCGCCACCCGGCAGGCCTGCGTCCGCGAGCAATTCCGCCATGGTGGCGTCGGAGAATCCGGGCCAGCGATGCGCCAGCTTCGCGGCGATGTCGTCCCGGCCGTGACGCGCCAGGTCGATGACGATCAGCCGTCCGTCCGGGCGCAGCACCCGCGCCGCCTCGGCCAGCACGCCCGCCGGGTCCTCGGCGTAGTGCAGCACCATTTGCAGCACGGCGATGTCGAAGGAGGCGTCGGCCAGCGGCAGCCGGTACATGTCGGCGAGCCGCACCGCGCACTGCGTCAATCCGGCGCGGGCCAGGCGGGCGCGGGCCAGCGCGAGCATCGTCTTCGAGGCGTCCACGCCCAGTCCCTGCGCCACGCGCGGCGCCAGCAGTTCCAGCACGCGGCCGGTGCCGGTGCCGATATCGAGCAAGCGGTTCGCCGCGTGTTCGGGCACCAACGAGAGCAGCGCGGCTTCGACGGCGGGGGCCGGCAAATCGAGGGCGCGCATTTCGTCCCAGTCGGCGCCCTGGCGGCGGAAGCGTTCGTTGGCGGCGCGGGCGCGCTCGGCCAGCACGCGGGCGGCCTGGCGGCGATCGGCTTCCAGGATGGCGTCGTCCTCCGCCAGATGGGCGGCAATCTCGCGGGCCAGGGCGCCGTCCGGGCCGGTGGGCAGCGCGAACCAGGCGTTGGCGCCTTCGCGTTCGCGCGCCAGCAGGCCTGATTCGCAAAGCAGTTTGAGGTGGCGGGACAGGCGCGGCTGCGACTGGCCGAGGATTTCGGTGAGCTCGGTCACGCAGAATGCGCCGCGCGCGGCAAGCGCGAGGAGGCGGAGGCGGGTGGGTTCCGCGGCGGCGCGGAGCGCGGCGAGCAGGGCGTCCATCGGCAGTCAATGACATAAAGATATGCTTATGTCTAGCATCAATGCCAGCGCCCGTGAAAAGCTGCGGCCGGCGTCCCGGCACCATGCCAAGCGCCAGTAGCGGCAACTGGCCCCTTGCCTCGCACGCTCCGACGCGCGACTGAAACGACCATGCGTTACGTTCTGCTCCTGCTGGTCGCGCTGATCTTGCTCGGAACCGGCAGCTTCGTCTGGTTTGCTTGGCACAGCTCGATCGCGCCGATCGCGCCCCCCGACCGGGCGAGCTTCGACCCCGGCGCCATCGCCCGCGGCGCCCGGCTGGCGGCGCTCGGCGACTGCATCTCCTGCCACACCGTCCCGGGCGGCGCGCCGTTCGCCGGCGGGCGCGCGGTGCAGACACCGTTCGGCGCGGTCTACGCCGGCAACATCACGCCGGACCCCACGACCGGCATCGGCACCTGGTCGGCGGCGGCCTTCCGGCGCGCCATGCATGACGGCGTGGACCGCGCCGGCCACCAGCTCTACCCGGCCTTCCCCTACGACCACTTCACCCGGGTCAGCGATGCCGACGACGCCGACCTCTACGCCTATCTGGCCACGCGCGAGCCGGTGCAGGCGACGAACCCGCCCAACGACCTGTCCTTCCCGCTCGGTTTCCGCTCCCTGATCGCCGGGTGGAAGCTGCTGTTCTTCCGCCATGCGGCCTTCCAGCCGGACACCACGCAAAGCGCCGCATGGAACCGTGGCGCCTACCTGGTGCAGGGCCTCGCGCATTGCGGCGCCTGCCACACCCCCCGCAATCTGCTCGGCGCGGAAAAATCCGGGCGGCCCCTCGACGGCGGCGAGGCGCAAGGCTGGTCCGCCTACGCACTCGACGCGGCCGCGCCGGCGCCGGCGTCCTGGACCGCGGACACGATCTACGACTACCTGCGGCACGGCTGGCAGCCGCGGCACGGCGTCGCACTGGGGCCGATGGGCGAGGTGACGCACGACCTCGCAGGCGCGCCGGACGACGACGTGCGGGCGATCGCCACCTATGTCGCCGCGCAGATCGGCACGCCCCGACCGCGGTCCGCGCCGCCACCGCCGCCGGCTGGCGGGCCCGGCGAAGCGCTCTACCACGGCGCCTGCGCCGCCTGCCACGAGGGCGGCCGGGGACCACCGCTGGGCGGCATCGACCTCGCGCTCAGCAGCGCCCTGCACGCCCCCGACCCGGCCAACCTTGCCGATATCGTGGTCGGCGGCATCCCGGCGACCGGCGAGGAGCCCGCGCCGATCATGCCAGGCTTCGGCGCCGCCTTGACCGACCGGCAGATTGTCGACCTGCTGACCTGGCTGCGCGCCCGGTTCGGCGCCCCGCAGCCCTGGGATGGCATCCAGGCGGCGGTGCAGGCGGCACGCGACACCACCGCCCTGCGCGAGGCAGCCCAATGAGACTGAACGTCAACGGCCAGGTCCACGACATCGACGTCGATCCCGACACGCCCTTGCTCTACGTGCTGCGCGAGGACCTGCGGCTGAACGCAGCGAAATACGGCTGCGGCCTGGGGCAATGCGGCGCCTGCACCGTGCTGATCGACAACCGCCCGGCGTTCTCCTGCGTCACGCCGGTGGTGGCGCTGGAGGACAAGAAGATCGTCACGCTCGAAAGCCTGGGCACCGCTGAACATCCGGGGCCGTTGCAGGTTGCCTTCATGGAGGAGCAGGCGGCGCAGTGCGGCTATTGCATCGCCGGGATGATGCTGCGGGCCGAGGCACTGCTGCGGCGCAACCCGAGCCCGTCCGACGCGGACATCCGCGCGGCGCTGCTGCCGAATCTGTGCCGCTGCGGCACTCATATGCGCATCCTGCGCGCGGTGCGCCGCGCCGCCACGGCGATGCAGGCGGCGGCGGAGTCAAACGGATGACCGCGCCGACGCGTCGCGCGGTGCTGGCCGGCGGTGGCGCGCTGGTCGTCGGCTTCTCGCTGCGCGGCCAGGCGCAACCGGCTTCCGCGGTGCCAGGACAGGTACCACCCACGGCCCTGCCCGGCAGCCTGAAAGAGGCGCCCTGGCTCGACGCCTGGATCCGCATCGACGGTGACGGCACGATCACCGTGTTCACCGGCAAGGCCGAACTC
>Ga0181536_10007715_pt1 | contig 10508 bp, 6 predicted proteins | sample PEATcosm2014_Bin_41_FD_121105 | JGI IMG/M metagenome (GOLD analysis project Ga0181536, IMG submission 121105) | Peatland microbial communities from MTU Mesocosm Facility, Houghton, MI, USA - PEATcosm2014_Bin17_60_metaG | ecosystem: Environmental > Terrestrial > Soil > Wetlands > Peat | place...
CGTTCCACGGTTTCCACCGTCCCCACCCAGCCAAAGTCGCGTGCGCTGACGGCTGCCAGGAGATAGAGTCCAATATTGGTGGGCGAGGTGCGATGGGCGACGACCGGATGGGGGTCTTCCTGAAAATTGTCGGGCGGCAGCATGTTGTCGTCGACGGTTACGAACGTCTCGAAGTAGCGCCAGGTTTGGCGTGCGACCCGCCTCAAGGCGCGCGCGCCAGCTGCGCTCACCGGCACGCGGCCTGCGACGAGCGGCGAGACGCTGATCCAAACCGCGAGAGCCGGGGAGGCAAGCCAAACCAAGATGAAGGGGGCTGCCACCCAGCTGGCGCCGGTTTGCAGTTTAAGGACGACTCCAAGACTTGCGCAGGCGAGCAGAACGCCGCCGCTCATACGCCGATAGGCACCCACCAGATCCAGACGTGAGCTTGAATCCGCTTGGGCGGCCGTGACCCACTGCAATAGATTCCGTCGACTCACGAACAGTCGAAACAGTGTTCGCGTCACCGCATCCGCCATCAGCCAGGCCTGATGCGCCAAGAACGTGATGAGGAATGCGGTCTGGTTGGCGGCCTGGCCGATATCGCTTCGCAGGGCATACAGGTGGCTGCGGACGCTGATGCCCTTGCGGGCTGGAATCACGGCAGCAATCATTGGGATCAGCGCCGGCAGCGCGATCGAAACAATGATGAAGAGCGTCCAGAGAAGCGCGGCAGGCCGCGGCAGCGTCCATCCCACCAGCAGCGCGGCGAGGCTGGCCGGTGCGGACAGCGTGCGCCGCAGATTGTCCAGCATCTTCCACAGGCCGATCAGGGATACCCGGCTACTACCACGAGCGCCGCCTGCTGCATCTTTTCGGCCCAGCATCCAGGGCAGCAATTGCCAATCTCCGCGTGCCCAGCGGTGTTGGCGCGCCGCGGCGACGTCATACCTCGAAGGGAATTCCTCCACGACCTGGATGTCGGAGACGAGGCCGGCACGCGCGAAGATCCCTTCGAACAGATCATGGCTCAGCAAGGAGTCGTCCAGCACGCGTCCACCCAACGCGGCCTCAAAGGCGTCGATGTCATAGATGCCCTTGCCGGCGTAAGACCCTTCGCCAAACAGATCCTGGTAGACATCTGATGCGGCGGAAGAATAGGGATCAATGCCGCTGCCGCTCGAGAAGATTCGTTGAAAGCGCGAGCCTTCGCGGCCAATCGGCAGCGAAGGCGCCACGCGCGGCTGCAGCACCGCATAACCGTCCAGCACCTGGCCGGTCGCAGCGTCGAATCGGGGCTGGTTCAACGGATGGGCCATCTTTCCCACCAGTCGGTGCGCGCACTCGCGCGGCAGGCGGGTGTCGGCGTCCAGTGTGATCACGAAGCGGACGCCGGGGGGCACGTCCGGCGCTTGCCCATCGACGCCGATGAACGTGGTATCCGTGGCTCCCCGCAGCAATCGATTGACCTCATGAAGCTTGCCGCGCTTGCGTTCCCACCCCATCCATTGCCGCTGCCCCTCACTCCAAACTCGTCGCCGATGCAGCAGCAGGAATGGCAGAGAGCGTTCCGGTGACCCATAACGTTGATTCAGATGCGCAATGCCCGTTGCCGCGGCGCTGAGCAGCGCCTGATCGGACGCCATGGTTTCCGCTGGCGCGTCCGCCCAATCCGACAGCAACGCAAAATAGAGATCACCGTCGAGTGACGCCAGGTAGAGGACCTCCAATCGATCGATCTGGGTGTCAAGCGCGGCGCGCGTGGTCAGCAATGCGGGTACCACCACCAATGTTCTGAGATTCGGCGAAATGCCCCCGCGCAAAGCCATGGCGGGCAGAATCGTGGCACCGACGCCTCGGGCGACAGCGCGATTAACCAGCGCGATCGCCGCGTCCAGGGCCGGGATGCAGCCCACGAGTGCAAGCAGTGCCAGGCGCAGGGGGCTGACTCCTCGACCCTCGAGCATGAGCAGCGGCCAACTGAGGATGATGACGCTGAGCAACCCAATGACCACCATGTAGCCGCCGATGCCTTGGCGCATCGCGAAACGTCGCGGCCAGCTCCAAAAACTCACTCGAAAACCTATCGATGTTTCGAAGGCGGGTCGGCCTTCGGCGATCAAGTGATAGCCTGGATCGGCGGCACGACCGGGGGCGCCAGCACCATCAGCAGCCGCCAGGGCAGCTTGCGCCACGGCCACCTCACCGCGCTTCGAGCCGCGCGCAATCTGCTCGATGGCGGCGCGGTAAAGATTGCGCGTGGCGAAATCCATCGCCCCGAAATCGCTGCCTGCGCGCAGTGCCTCGTCAACCAGACTTACACGTTCAAAAAACTCCGCCCAGTCCAAATCCGACAGCAAGCGCATGCTCGTGATGATGTTGCGCACGGTGACGTTTGAGGCACCCTGTTTCTGGAGTTCATCGTGGACAATTTGATCGGAGGTTGTGCCTTGGGTGGCCAGGCGCTGTTCCAGCCACAGCAGCGCAGGGGTTACCTTTGGATCTTGGTCCCGCAGCCTCTGGACCAGCTGTACCATAAAGGCGGGCGAGAATAGCGCCCCGCCCGCGGCGCAGCGAATCAGAGCGTCGGGCTCTGCGGCGACGCCCGCAATGCCCAGCAGTCGGTCGGCCACCCCATCGGCCTCTTGGCGAGCGGCGCGTTTACCCACGATGCTCGCGGCAGCACGGCGGAGATTTTCGACCAGCACGATTCGCAGCGTAATGGCGACCGCCCACAACTCCCCGATCGTGAGTGGTTGGACCTGCTGATACGCGCGCACGAATCGGCGCAGCGATTCCGGATCGAAACGGCTGTCCGTATGAGCAACAAACGCCCACGCCACGCCGAATACCCGTGGGTAACCGCGAAAAGGCTCTCCCTCGAGCTTCGGCAGCAGCCGATAGAAGCTGGGAGGAAGATCTTCGCGGATCTCACGGATCTGCTCTTCTACCAAATGGTAATTGTCCAACAGCCACTCGGCTGCCGGGGTGATCGGGCGGCTCTCGGCAACTGCTGCGGCGATCGTCCGGTACGCGGCGAGCAAGACCGTTTCATTGTTTCGCAGCCGTCCCGCGAGCGAGCGCCGGGCGATCGGATTGGCGCTGATGCGCTGCGCGGCGGCGAGGGTGCCGGCATGCTGCTCCAAACGCTCGACACTGAAAAGCTCTGCGCGAATCAGCTCTTCGGTATTCCACGGTGAAGCCGCCGGTCGCTTCCCTGATGCGCGGCGCAGCAGGGAGGTCAATAAAATCAATGGGCGAACATCGATAATGCCGCCTGCGGCACGCTCATGAATATTGCAAGTCCCGGCACACGCCGGCTCGGGCAACCCGACGGACCATCTGGGCCGCCAAACGCTGCGCCACCTACGCGTTTCCGTTTCGATATCGCTAAGCGGTGCAAATGGGCGCGGTTACGAGCTTTGCTATCTTGATCAGGCATTTGGAAATGGCGTCCTGCGTCACATTGATCGGCTCCATCAGATCCCGTTGTCCAGCGGCGAGGCACTGGTCGGTTCGGTGATATCCGCGGGGCCGTTTCGTGCTACTTGCACATGCATTGATCGAGCGTTGATTTAGCGCTGGGCCGGAGCATTCAGTCGGTGCGGCAACGCACATATGTCTTGCTTGTCCCGATGAACATTAAACTTGTGGATTTCAGCGGGCCGCCAGCATTAGTCGCGAGCGGCCCGCGCAGACGAGCTGTTCAACCATAGCATAACGCCCGTCTTTTGTTCGGCAACGCACGGACTCAGGGCAGAGACTCTGCTTCACTGCTAACCCCGAAGGTCGTCCGGTGCCGGGGATGCTTGTGCCGATAAATATATTGCTTATTCAGCATGATCCACGCGAAGCCAAACTCGTTCAAGACGCGCTGGTTCACGCCAGGGACGAGCCTTTCCATGTCGATTGGGTGCGAACGCACTCGGAGGGACTAGAGCGACTCGGGAAGCTCGGAAAACAAAACGGCGATGTACCCAATGGGATTGCTGCCGTGTTGGTTGATTTGTTTCTAGCCGATAGCGAAGGCATCGGGACATTCGATCGTCTGTTCGGTGTTGCACCGCAAATTCCCATCCTCATTCTCGTCGATCCGAAAAACGAGGGCATCGCGGAATTAGCGGTGAAGCGCGGCGCCCAAGACTACCTCTTGAAGGGGCGTCTCGACGACTATCTGCTGCCGAAGGCGCTGCGAAACATGATCGAGCGTACCGCCATCGCAGACGCGTTGTTCGTTGAAAAAGAACGCGCAGAAGTTACCCTCAATTCCATCGGCGATGCGGTGATGTCGATCGACGAAATGTTTGTGGTGACCTACCTGAATGCGGTGGCGGAGACCTTGACGGGATGGTTGCTGACGGAAGCCACCGGTCGGCCAGTCGGCGAAGTGTTCAACATCATCGATGCGAGCACCCGTCAACCGGTGCTGAACCCCATGGCCTTTGCGATGCGCGGAAATAGAACCGTCGGACTTACTCCCAACTGCCTGCTGGTACGACGTGATGGATTTGAATCTGCGATCGAGGATTCCGCTGCGCCGATCCACGACCGCCAGGGCCGGGTTACGGGGGCGGTGATGGTGTTTCACGATGTGAGCGCCGCACGCGCGCTATCGATGCGAATGGCGTATCTAGCGCAGCACGATAGTCTCACGGACTTGCCAAACCGAGTCCTCTTCAACGACCGACTCACCCAGGCGATGGCGATGGCGCATCGGCACGAAATGAGGCTGGCAGTCCTTTACCTCGACATCGATCGATTCAAACACGTTAACGATTCTTCGGGACATGCAATCGGTGACCGATTGCTTAAATCGGTAGCGGTTCGCCTGCAGGCCTGCGTACGCAGCTCCGATACCGTGAGCCGTCAAGGTGGCGATGAGTTCGTCATATTGCTCGGTGAAGTCGCTCATGCAGCGGACGCGTCGGTGGCGGCGGACAAAATGCTCGCAGCGTTGAGTGAATCGCATCTCATCGATGGATTGGAACTTCGGATCTCGGCAAGCATCGGTATCGTTACCTATCCGATGGACGGGACAAGCGTCGAAAGTCTTGTCAAGAATGCCGACACCGCTATGTACCGTGCGAAGGAGTGCGGGCGGAACAACTACCAGTTCTTTACGGCCGAAATGAATGTACACGCACTGGAGAGACAAAATCTCGAGAGCGACCTGCGCCATGCTCTGGAGCGCGACGAATTCGTGCTGCATTACCAGCCCAAGGTGAACGTACGAACGGGTGCGATAACTGGCGTCGAGGCGCTCGTCCGCTGGCGTCACCCCACCCGCCGCCTGATCGGACCCTCGCGGTTCATCTCCATCGCGGAGGAAAGCGGTTTGATTGTGCCCATTGGCAAGTGGGTGCTGCGCGAGGCATGCCGACAAGCCAAAAATTGGCAGAGCGAGGGCTTGTTCCCAATGAAGGTTGCCATTAATGTCTCCACGGTAGAATTACGCGCGAAGAATTTCGTCGAGGGCGTGCGTTCGGCATTGTCTGAGACCGGACTTGCTGCAAGCTACCTCGAACTCGAGGTCACGGAAACCTTTCTCATGCAAGATGCCACGTCCACAGCGCTGGTGCTTCATGAACTCAAGGACCTGGGGGTCCAACTCGCACTCGATGATTTTGGCACGGGGTATTCCAGTTTGAGCCACTTGAGGCGCTTTCCTATCGACACGTTGAAAATCGATCATTCCTTCATTCGCCATTTGACAACCGACGCGAGTGATGCCGGTATCGTGAGCGCGGTGGTCAACATGGGCAAGAGTCTGCGAATGCGAGTAGTGGCGGAGGGCGTCGAAACTCTAGAGCAATACACATTGCTTAAAAAGCATCGGTGTCCGGAAGCGCAAGGGTTTTATTTCAGCGAACCAGTCATTCCCGAAGAAATCACCGAGCTGTTCGCGCAAAACAATCGGCGCATTGAGCGCGCGCTCCAATGAGCGTGCGCGCTCACCGCGGATAAGGGGTCCCCGGCAACCCGTCCTCGGTGAAACGCCTTCGGCGGGCGACTTCAGCCCATCGAGGTGATGTGCTCCGGCGTGACCCTGAAGATCACTCGTACTTCGCCGGGCTGTCGAAACGAATATTTATCCTGATCCAGATACTTTTTCGCCATTTTATCAATGTGCGCGTCCGCGCCGCTCGTCGTACGTTCGCTCACACGACCACGGATTTCGAGGTATCGATAGGGATTGTCGGGATCGGCGATCGACATGGACAAGCGACCATCTCGCTGCAGGTTCTTGTCTTTCTGTCGCCCTACCGCCGTGTTGAAGACCACCCGTTCGCCATCGTAGTCGATCCACACTGGCGTCACTTGCGGTTCTCCGCTGGGCATCAGCGTCGCGAGATGCGCGAACGCCTTCTTCGTAAACAGATCGAGAAACTTATCCGGAATGACGGGTGTACTCATGCGGGTCTCCGTGGTATCCAGTTGCCGGAAGCGTAGCGAAGATCTGCCGCTTTCGGTATCCCCAGCCAATCATCACTCTTGTTCCTACTCTTCATCGAGACCCCCAACGGCGACTTTCGCGCGTATGGGGACATATCCACCCATTTCACTCATCGATCCCCCTATCCGGCACCTAATCAACCCACGAATCGGACAGGGCAGGGCGGCGACGAGACTACGGCGAAACCAGGACAAATAACCGACCACCTCTAACCTATGAATTGGCACGCGCAACGGGGCGGGAATCGGCTGCCGATTCCCGCCCACTCGCCGGGATTATTGTTTGTCGAAAACCAGAACGCTGCTATATGGCTTTCCGTCTGCACCCGTGACCTTGGTCGACAGCGTTAGGACTTTCCCGTGACCCGAAATCGTGCGAGTCGTATTACCGACCTTCTTGCCCGCCTTCATCAGGATGGCTGTCACGGTGCTGCCGTTGACCCGCTTCAGTGAAAGCGCGTCGTAGTCAGCCGCGCCGCTCCACGGGTACGCCTTCTTGTCATATTTGAAAGTGGATTGCTGAGAAACTGCGGATCCGTCTGCACGGATACCATTGACGGTGACCGAAATGCCATCATCCCCCTGGGTGTAAGTTCGCGTCTGAGACTTGAGGACCGGGCCCGTATCAAATTTAGATTTTGCCAAATTCAAGGTCCATGTGCCCACAACCAGGTCCGCCGCGTCAGCCGCAATGGTTACGCCGGCCACGGCAAGCACTGCGCCAACAAGCATTGTCTTCAATAGTGTTTTCATGTCTTTCCCCTCTTGATTAATTATTCGATGATTCCGATAGTCGGCTGTCGAAACAAATCCAACACTCCAAGGATCGCGAGCCGATTATGCACTCAGCGCCGACATCAGCCGGTCGAGCGTTCGCTCCTCGTCTCGGCGAATCGAGGTGCTCTCCGGGTCGGGCGTTGTCGCGATGGTCGGGCCGTCCCGCGCATCATGTTCTTCCGGTAGCGGCACAAAGCCCTGTCGTCGATCTGCGACGTAACACGATTGTAAAATTAAACCCGCTCAATGTCACCCCGGGATTCCAATCAAATTCCAATGGGGACGAACGATGGATTCGAGCCGCGTACTGAAGACGCTTGCAACGATGGCTGCCCGGATGGCGCCGATGCTAGTAGTGACGATCTGCGCTCATGGGCAAAGCGTACCCTATGTTCCTACAAATCTGACGGACGTTGCGTGGGTGGGAGCGGTGAAATTCTTTGCGGCCTCCGACGCGCTGCACGGCGTGGAATTGTGGCGCTCCGACGGCACCGCCGCCGGAACCTATCTAGTCGCGGACATTTGGCCCGGCATGACCGGATCATCACCCACGAATCTTGTGGCTGTGTACGGCGAGGTTTTCTTCAGTGCAAACGACGGTGCGCACGGACGGGAGCTCTGGGCGTCCGACGGAACGGCAGGAGGTACCTACATGGTATCGGACGTCGCACCCGGACCATACGGATCCCATCCCGAATATCTGACGGAGGTAAACGGGCTGTTGTTCTTCGCGGCGAACGATGGTGTAAGCGGGACCGAACTTTGGTGCAGCGACGGCTCAGCCGCAGGTACCCGTCTGGTGTCGGATATAAATCCTGGTGCCGGCAGTTCATCGCCGCAGCAACTCATCGACTACGACGGCTACGTGTACTTCTTCGCAAGTAACGGCGCCGGATCCCCTGCGTTATGGCGGTCCGACGGCACCGCCCCCGGGACGATTCCCGTGTCCAATTTCGGCGGCTCAACGCCGCTTCAAATGAGCGTGACGGACGGTAGACTTCACATACTTACCAACGACACGACGGTTGGTTACGAGAGTTGGATCTCCGACGGCACGGCGGCGGGAACTCTTCCTGAATCGTCCCCACTGTTTGTATCTGCAACTGTCTCTTGGTCGCCGGTGACGTTGACTACCACTGGAATGCCGCTGACGAATTTGGGCGGATACAAGATTTACTTCGGTGCGAGCCCGATGGCGCTGACCTCGAGTATCGATGTTCCTGATCCTACAGTTTCGAGTTACGTGGTGCCCAATCTAACGCCGGGAACGCTGTATTTCGCCGTGACCGCCTACGCCAGCGGCGGTCTCGAAAGCGACCTATCGACGATTGTCGGAGCAGTGCTGAACGTAACTCAGGGGGCACTTTGATGACGAGCGACAAAGAGAGAACTGCAGCGAGCGCATCGGGAAACCAGTCAGTGACCAAACAAGAATCACCGATATTCGTTCGCAGGAACAGCCAGTCAGGCTTGGGGGTGATTTGCGTCGCGATCTTGCTTTTGGCGCTGGCCTCACCGACGGTAAAAGCCGCATTTGTTAGCGAAAGCGATAGTGTATATGGAGCATCATCCGTCGTCCTTGACACAGATACCGGCTTGTACTGGGTTAAGCCGACTGAAACTCTAGGCCTAACGTACTCCACCGTGCAGACCGATATTGCAACCGGTCTGGCCGGGAACTTTGCTTATGCCTCAGATTCCCAAGTGCGTACATTACTTTCTGATGCGGGGATCACTGACTTTACTAATGGTGTATCCGCGGGGAGTTACGCCGGCGCAGGCGCCATAGTCTCGGCGTTTGGCCAAACGAGCGGCGGAACCTTCACCAACGGTTCCTATCATGGTTCGTACGCGCAAGTCGTCGGTGTGTACGCCGGAAATTATGACGCGTTTACAATCGCATACCGACTGAACGCGACGGGCGAATTCGGGTGTACCAGTGTTGACTGTGCGGAGACTTCTGTCGGAAACTTTTCTGGAAGTTCAGCAGGTCCATATGGGAGCTGGCTTGTGGCATCCAGCTTGAATTCTGGAAACGTGCCGCCCCCGGTACCTCTCCCCGCATCCGGATGGCTCATGCTGAGTGTAATCGGTGGACTTGGCTTACTCAGTCGCCGCCGAGGCGTCTGACTGGCGAGAACGAAGTCGCCTGCTTTCCACGACCGGTATGGGCACAGCGCGGATGATTGCGCACCAGATCACCACCTGGTCTACCGGGGTAATCGCTGGCGGGGATGCCCCCGCAGGTCGCCGGACGGCGTAAATCGCTATCTATCCTGCTCGCGTGTTCCGGGAACGCGCCCAGGGCGGCCGAGGGAGGGCTGTTCAGCGAGTCTATATACTCCTTCCAGGACTCGCGCAATGACCAGGCGCGCGGCCGCCGGGTCGGCTACACCATAGTTCAGCGCAGATCCGCGTATTCGCAGAACTTTACTGAGCGATTGTTCTGTGTGCTCCTTCTTGCGCGCGTTGTGCGCTGTTGAGCTACCTGCTAAAATTAAAAATTGGCCGTGAGACCAAAGAGTTACGCGATCTGGGCCACAATCTTGCCAAGGTTCGAGCCTCGTTTCCCGTTCCAGTTTCCGTAGAACCCCGGCTAGCCCGGGGTTTGCTATTCCAAGTATGGGCTAAGTGGCAGAGTGGTCATGCAGCGGCCTGCAAAGCCGTGTACGCCGGTTCGATTCCGACCTTAGCCTCCATTAACCACTTTAGTATTTCCCCTAGAACAATGGGTTGCATCACTCAAGCCGGGCGACCTTCCCCGATGCTGAATGCGTGGCGCATCGGCAGCTCGACGATGGGAGGCGTGACCCTGGGGTGTGTGCTTGCTGGCCTTCTGCAGCGGCGTTCTGGCCGTCGGCAACTTCCGCATGAATCTCGGAACGGATGCGATCGCAATGACGCCCTTACCGGCGCCGCTCGTGGCCGGCACGCTTGCGGCAGCGGTCATCTTCGCGTTCATCTTCGACCTGGTAAAGGTTCCGGTATTTGCGCGTCTCGGGATTGCCCAGACCCCGGTGACTCAAGTAACCGCAAGCATTACGAGGCCGAAAATGGTACCCACGACTGAGTCGATGCGACCCACACGGGCAGTGGGCCAAAAAGGAATAGGATGAACATTAAATCTAATGAGTTTCGTGTGCGGGAAGGAGATGGCGTCAATCTCAAGAAGTGGCCGACGCTGATCGATCCGGTGTACAAGTCGAAGGAGCAGTACGCAGAACTCCTTAAGGAACACGTTGAGCAACTGAGCGCGATGCAGCAGCTTCATTACGCGACCAATCGCCACGCTATCCTTC
>Ga0181536_10007717_pt1 | contig 10506 bp, 7 predicted proteins | sample PEATcosm2014_Bin_41_FD_121105 | JGI IMG/M metagenome (GOLD analysis project Ga0181536, IMG submission 121105) | Peatland microbial communities from MTU Mesocosm Facility, Houghton, MI, USA - PEATcosm2014_Bin17_60_metaG | ecosystem: Environmental > Terrestrial > Soil > Wetlands > Peat | place...
TATGCGCGCGTGACCAAGACGATCGATCCCATCTATGAGCCTTGTGTCATACAGCAGAAGCTGGCCGCTGCCGGGCGCTATCCGGTACTTCAGTTCGATCGCGTCGCCGGATCACCGATGCCGTTGGTCACGAATCTGTTCGGCAGTTATGAGACGCTCGGTATTGCGCTTGGAATTGACCCGGGTGAGCCGAAGAGCAAGATCCTGGATACATTCCGCCGCCGCATCGCAAAGCCGATTCCGGTTACTGAAATCAGCAAGACCAAGGCGCCCGTGAAGGAGATCGTGTGGAACGATGTCGATCTGTCCCGTCTGCCCATCCCCAAGCACGCTGAAAAGAACGGCGGCAAATATTTCAGTATCGCCTTTCTGATCATGCGCGATCCTGAGACCGGCGTGCTCAATGCCGGCGTCTACCGCCACGAAATCAAGGGCAAGGACAGTTTCGCCTGCATGTTCAATCCAGCCCATCATGCCGGCTATATCTATCGTCGCTATCAGGAACTGAAACGGCCGATGGAGGCGGTACTGGTAGTGGGCCACCATCCGGCGGCTGTCATGGGTGCGCTGTCGCGTGGCCCGATGGAGTGTAACGAGTTTGAAGTGATGGGCGCGCTCATGGGCGAGAGTCTTGAGGTGACGGCAGCCGAAACCGTCGACCTGCCGGTTCCCGCTTGGGCCGAGATTGCCATCGAGGGCATCATTGATCCGGCTTTAGAGACGTCGGACGGTCCGTTCTCCGAGTACACCGGCTTCTATGGACCGGCGAAGGACCCCGTCGCACTGATGCAGGTGCGCGCCGTGACCATGCGCGAGGGCGCTATCTTCCACGATCTCGATCCTTCCCATCGCGAACACAACCTCTCAGGCTCGCTGTCGTTCGAGGCATCCGTCTTCGAAAGCGTCAAGAAGCTCGTGCCGAGCGTCCAAGGGGTCTACATGCCGGCCTCCGGTTCCTGCGTCTTCACCGCGTACGTCAAAATCCACAAAAGGGTCGCGGGCGAGGGCAAGTCCGCCGGCCTTGCTGCCATCGCCGCGGAACCCAATCTGAAAATTGCAATCGTGGTCGATGACGACGTCGATATCTACAACGAAGAAGAAGTGTTGTGGGCCATAGCAACCCATTGCGAGGCGGATCGCGATCTGAGCGTAATCGCCAACGCGATGGGAGCCCATCTCAATCCGTCTGCCTACGGCGAGGTGCGCCATCAGAAGGGGTCGATGAATTCGAAACTGATCATCGATGCTACTCGCCCGGCGACGCTGCCATTTGCCGAGCGCATCAAGCCGCCGCACGACGTCTGGGAGCGCATTCGGCTCGAGGACTATATTACAGTGCGCTGAACAGTGCGCTGACGAGGTCGCAAACCGAACAATCGCTGCCGAGCAATCGAGTCAGGTCGGCGCGACCACCTCCACAATCCTGATTATAGTCGGGGCGATCATTGGTTTGATCGCCGCGTTTAAGATGGCTGTGCCTCTTAACTGAGATAACCGTTCCCGGATTTTGCTTCGCGCCATCCGGGCTACAGCCTGTTATCCCATCTACGCGTACTCGGGTCCGGCGCGCAGTCCCTTCACTGAAACCCGTACTTCCTCCACCTCGACTCGATTTTCTCCATCATGGCCTTGGTGGGTTCGGCGACGCGCCCTCTGAAGCCTCTCTTCTTGGTCGCGTCGATGAAAATCTTGTCGGTCACGCCGTAAGCATCCGACGATGGATCGAGCCGCGATCCCTGGCCTCCGGGAACGATGAAGATATCCCGGGTGGGCTGCACCCTTGTCACCACGGCCCAGTCCACCTCGTCGCTGTTGGTGATGTCGATATCATCGTCTACCGCGATGACCTCCTTCCACATCGCCCCTCTGGTCCACAGCGAAGCGGCCAGCAGGTTCTTCACCATCCCTGGAGTGTTCATCTTTTCGTCGATCTGAATCACCAGTTTGATCGAAACGCCGCTTGGCGGAGCATAGGCGGCCTTGACGGCGGGATAGCGGACTTTCAGGTCGTAGTAGGCCTGGATGCCGTAGGAAATCGCATTGATGAACAGATGCTCATGCGGAGGTTTGCCGAGCCAGATATTGTGATAAATCGGCTTTTTCTTATGCGTCACGGCTTTGACCGTGATCGCGCTCTCGTTCTTCACCATGTCGGTCGTGTAGCCGCAGAATTCTCCGAACGGGCCCTCATCTCCCCGGTTCGGGGGAAGTTTCATTTCGCACTCAAGGATAATTTCCGCATGCGCGGGAACCTCGCAATCGATCGTCTTGCACTTGACTACGTCGACCGCTTTGTTTCTCAGCCCGCCAGCAATCTCCATTTCGTTGGCGCCGATCCGGGGTTCGAACTGGCTCGCGATGTAGATCGCCGGGTCTACGCCGATGGCGACGGCAACCGGCAAGGCGGCGCTGCCGCGCTGTTCGGCTTTCTTGAGGAAGGCCCAGCCGTGATGACTGGGGATGAACCGCAGATAGACCTCGTTCCGCGACCGGTACATCATCCGGTAGATGGCCAGGTTGTAGCCCAGCTCAGCATCTTTGAGGATCACATGGCCCGCCGTCAGGTACGGTCCTCCGTCGTCCGGATTGTTGGTCACCAGCGGCAATTCATCCAGGTTCACCTCTTTGCTGTGTTTCACCACTTCCTGGCACGGCGCGCTCTCGACGAGCCTGGGCGGGATCAGCTGGCCGGAACGAGCCAACGTATCGCCGAACAGGTTTTTCTCATCGCAATCGAGCGCGAGCGCCAGGCGCCGGTTCGTCGCCAGCAGCTGGCTCACCACCGGTATTTTCGATCCCTTCACCTTTTCGAACAGAACCGCCGGACCTTTGGTGATGTTCAGCTTCCTGCAAATGGCGCCGATCTCGTGTTTGGGATCGACTTCCATGGCAACCCTGTGCAGCTCGCCCGCCTCCTCCAGCTGCTTCAAAAAGTCCGCAAGATTGTCGAAAGCCATCTTTGCATTCCCCCGTGATGTTCAGGCTATCCGTGTTAAATTCGATCTCTTCGATCGAATTGAAACGCGCGGCCCCGCGCGGCTCGGCACAGACGCCACCGCCTCGGCCATGATGGTCGCATCGATCCTTATTCTGGTGCGCAATTCGCGCCGCGCTCGCGGAAGCGTGCCGGCAACTAATCCTGCTGCGCGCCGGCAATGCGAACGGCTTCGCCGTTGATGCGGTATCGGCGCGCGATCTCTTCGGCAAAGGGTTTTGGTCCGATATTGGTGACAACGATGTCGCGCGCTTCGAGCTGTTTGCGGGTTTCGCTAGAGCCGCTGAGTTCGCGGGAGACGCCATCATTGATCCGATTGAGGGTCTCGGGCAACACCTTTGCGGATGCCGCAAGCGCCAGCCACGATGTCGAATCTACCTGCGGGTAGCCGAGTTCGCCGACCGTCGGAATATTCGGCAGCTCAGGCACCCGCTGCGGGGAAGTGACGACAATCGGCTTGATTTGCGTGCCGTCCTCGATCATGCCGCGCGCGGTGCCATATCCGATCGTCGTCATCTGCACGACGCCTGACGCCGTGGCGGCAAGCGCCGGCCCGAGGCCCCTGAAGGGCACGTGCAGGATATCGATATTGGCCAGGTGTTTCAGCATTTCCATTGCCAGATTCGTGGCACTGCCGGGGCCTGACGAGCCGTAGCTCAACGTGCCTGGCTTCGCCCGGGCCAAGTCGATGAGCTGCGGAAGCGTATCGGCCGGCAAGGCCTTGTTCGCCACCAGTATCATCAGGATTTTCCCGACCAGGTTGACCGGCACCAGTTCCTTGTTCGCGTCAAACGACATAGTTTTCGTCAAGTGCGGCAGCGTGGTGAATAAGTCGTCGAGGCATAACAGCAGCGTGTCGCCATCGGGCTCGCTGTTTACGACATACTGCGCGCCCACAACCATGGAGCCGCCGGGGCGATTTTCCACGATGACGGGCCGGTTCCACTGGGTCGAGAGCCCGCGCGCGAGAATGCGCGCCACCACGTCGACCGCCGCCCCCGGATCGAACGGCACGATAAGACGCACCGGCCGGGACGAACCGACTTCGGCAAGCGCCGAATTTCGATAGCCGGCGACCGTGGCGGCAAGAATCGCCGTCCACAGCATCGCCATCCACAACATCGCCAGCAGTCGCAGTGTCTTTACCTTGGCATCCGGTCGCACGAGAACCTCTCCTTGACTCAGTTGGCGCCGATTTTCGCAAATCCCATTCGGCTTCGATACGACCGCGCGGCATCGAGTCAATCGCCGCGCCATCCCGTCAGTATCGGCAGCGCACGGCAAGTCGACAAGCGCAAAGTTTCTCAATCAGGGATATATATCGAGAGAGAAAGACCATGTGCGGACGGGTGCCCGATGTGGATTCTAACTAAATCAAGTATGGCCCTTCTATCGGTCTCGCGGCGAAGATGCGCAACGCGGCCTCGAATTCTTCGATGTCGCGCTTGGAGACCTCAGCACCGCATTCGTAACAGCGATTAGTCATGCGGTCGAACCAGCGGCAGCCGCATTCGTTGCAGGCAAGCTCGGGCGCGCCCTTTGGATTATCGAAGATCACGGCGGCTCTCGTTATGATTGTTATGACTAGCGGCAGGCGCCCATGAATACGAGACCGAGCGAATCCAGGAATTCTTCATAGCCCCAATCGAGCAGTTGCTGCCGCGGCTTGACGACATAGAGCAGGATGTCACGGCGGCGCACTTTGGCTTTGATCTCGGCAAATGGCGTGGGGTTCGTACCATCGTGGACTCGGCAAATTGTTGCATCATCAGCGATAAACAGCAGGTCGATTTTAACCTGATCGAACCCCGGAAAGGGTTCGTATTTTGCCCGCATCGCCGTCTCGGTAGCTTCCCATACGACCATGGTTGCAGTCGGCGGATCGAAGTCGTCCTTTGACATGAGCCCAATACGCGATCCCGGCTGCATGCCAACAAAAATCATGGGATGCCGGTCCAGGACCGATTGCCATCCTGCAAGATCGAGATCGCCGAGTTGTTTTCTAAGCATGGCAGGTCATATTTGTGCTGCTGCAGGTTACAGCCGACAGCCAAGGCGATAACCGTCATGAATAGCTTGGGTGAGCCCGCGCGGAACCATGGCGTCGCCGCAGCCGTGGAGTTCGTCGATCGACCATTCGAGTTCCGCCACCAACTCTTGATTTCCCCGGCTAGGCCACGCAGCAATCACCATGTCGGCTTCAAATTGCTGTTCCTGGCCCTTGCCGTCTATGATGGTGACGCCACCTTTGCCAATGCGCGTGACACGGCTGTTCGTATAGGTGGGAATCTCCAATTCTTCGATCCATGCCGCGTGACGCCATTTCCATGATGGCATGACGTCTCCCGCGATCCGCTTCTCTGCTGCGACGACAATGACTTCCGAGCCGGATGTCTTGAGCGACTCGGCCAAGGTCAATCCGATCTTGCCGCCGCCGATCACGACAATCTTGCGCCCCGGCCGAACCCGTGCAAGCGCGATGTCGCGCGCATCGACGAGCAATCCCGGCTCTTCGGGGACGGGCAGCGCGTGCATATCGATCCGCGCTCCGGTCGCAACGACAGCGGCATCGAACTGATGCAGGATGCCGCGCATGAGTTTCGGATCGACTTCGGCGTTGAGACGGACGTCGAGGCCCAATTTCTTGGCTATGACCCCGTAGTAGGAAACGACGCTCGCCAGATCGTCCTTGTGCGCCAAATCGTGTGCGGCATAGCCGGCGAGGCTGCCGCCGATCCGATCGCTTCGCTCAAAAACCGTAATCCTATGGCCGCGCCGCGCTGCGGTGATCGCGCACTCCATGCCGGCCGGGCCGGCACCGATGATCATAATCTTCTTTGGCACGGCTGCCGGCGTTACGCGGTATTCGGGTTCCACTTCGTGCCCGAGTGCGGGATTCATCGTGCAGGTGTACGGCAGATCGCGGAATAGGCGGGACAGGCAATTGAGAGAACCGATGCACTGTCTTACTTCCGCGAGGCGCCCCTCGGCGGCTTTGTGTACGAGATCGGGATCGGCGAGCAGCGGACGGCAGACTTCCCAGAAATCGAATTGGCCTTCAGCGAGACTCCGGTCGGCCATTATTGGATCGGGGAGCCGCCCACCAAATGCGATCGGAACCTGAGGCAAAAGCTTCTTCGCCGCTACCGCGAGCCGGTTCCAGTGACCAGGAGGCACATCGCGACCAATCGAGGACTCCGGGGCCTCCTGCCAGCCGACCGTGACGCTGATCATATCGACGCCGCAATCCGCGGCCTGTTGCATCAGCGTCAGGCATTCGGCCTCGTCATTTCCGCCCCAGCGGTCCATCAGCTCGGCGCCATTGAGTCTGACGACAAGCGGGTGATCGGGCGTTGCCTGTTTGATGCAATCTATCATTTCACGCATGAACCGACCGCGGTTCTCTACCGAACCGCCGTATTCGTCGGTGCGGCGATTGGTGAACTTCGAATTGAAGCTGGCGAGCAGGTAGCCCATGAAGCTGGTGATCTCGGTGCCATCGAAACCGGCCTTGATCGCCCGCTTGGCGGCTTCAGCGTGCTGCCGGATGGTGTCGCGGATTTGCTCCTTTGTAATTTCGCGCGGCGGCCGGAAATGCGGCAGCGTCTGCGGCACGACCGAAGGCTGGATGCAATAACCGAGATCTATGCCGCCGTAGCGGCCGGCGTGCAGGATCTGCTGAATGGCGACGCCGCCGGCTTCATGGATGTAGCCTGCGATCTTCTCAAACTGCGGGATGAACTTGTCATCGAACAACGCAACTTGACTGAAATAGGCCTTACCTTCGCCAAGCGGGTCGGGATAAGCGCCCTGGTTGGTGATAATGCCGCAGCCGGTGCCGGCTATGACCTTGGTGCGCGACAGTTCGCGTTCGGTAATGAAACCGTCGCGGGTATTGTAATTAGAGACGCAGCAAGCGCCGTATTTGATGCGGTTCTTGATGTTGAAGCGACCCCATTTGGTCGGCGCGAATAGATGCCGCAACTGCTCTTCACCGGGCTTTTTTGTCGTCTGGCTCATTTAGAGGCGACCTCCTTTACGTGTTCCAGCGTGAGCTTTTGCTCGATCATCGTGCGCAATTCGCGGCGCAGAATCTTCCCGGCGGGACTGAGCGGAAAATGGCCGACGATCTCAAGCCGCTCCGGCAGTTTGAATTTCGCGATTCGCTGTTGCAGCAGAAAATCAGTCAGTTCTCGGAATCCGATTGCCTGATTAGCCTTTGGAATGACGAACGCACAAGCACGTTCGCCGTAAATCTCATCCGGCATCGCTACGACGCAGACGCTCTCGACTTTGGCATATCGCAGGATAAGGTTTTCGATCTCCTCGGCGCTGATCTTCTCGCCGCCTCTGTTGATCAGATCCTTCTTGCGGCCTTGGGCATAAATATGCCGGTTGAACTTCAGCACGACGTCACCGGTGCGATAGAAGCCGTCAACAGTGAAGGCGCTCGCATTGGCCGCGGGTGCGTTGTAGTAGCCGCGAATGGTATAGGGTCCGCGACAAATCAGTTCGCCGGGCTGGCCGTCGGGCAGCTGATGCCCGGTGTCGTCCACCACCTCGATTTCATCATCTGGGCAAACTGGTGCGCCCGAACTGTTGAGCACCAGCTCATCATCGTCGTCGAGCCGAGTCAGGTTCAGCAACCCTTCGCCGGTGCCGAAGTCTTCCTGAAACTGGCAGCCGAATTGCTCGCGCACGCGGCGGCGCAGTTCCGGAGCAAGGCGGGCGCCGCCGTTGATGACAACCTGTAATGAGCCAAGATCGTAGCTGCCCGGCTTCCAGCCCTTCAACCAGTTGGTTATGAGCGGGACCGCTGCGGCGACGTGAGTGACTTTTTCGCGCTCGATCAATGGCATTACAATTTCGGACGAAGTTCCAGTCGCAATGACCGCGGTTCCGCCATACGCAAGCGTGGCCAAAATACCGGGTGAGGCGAGCGAATAATTATGCGCCAGCGGCAGCACCGCGAGGAAAATCGACCGTTCAGTTAGCCCGGCTACACGGCCGCTTAGCTTGCAGTTGCATATATAGTCGTTGTGCGTGCGCGGGATCAGCTTCGGTAACCCGGTGGTGCCGCCGGAGAGCAGCATGAGCGCGACCTCTGTCGGCTCCGGCCGAAAATCAAATGCGCCGTCATCGGCATGGCGAGCATCGGGCGGGCCGCAAAGCGGTGTCTGCCCGGGATAGGGCGGGCCGGCAACAAATACGTGCCTAAGGTGCCCAAATTCAGTTCGCACGTCCGCCGCCAAGGATCGGTAGTCGAAGTCGCGAAAAGTTGCAGGAATGAAATAAGCCACAGCACCCGAATGGCCGATGAAATGCCGGATCTCGGTATGGCGATGCGCGGGTAATGCCAAGACGGGAATGACGCCAATCGTCACCAGGGCAAAGAACGCGGTGACAAATTCGGGAGTATTGGGAAGATGGAGTACGACGCGTTCGAGTGGCGCGAGGCCTGCCGCGCGTAAACGGATCGCTAGCCGCTCGATGTCCGCTGCGAGTTCATTGTAGCTGATCCGTCGATCCTGAAATATCAAGGCCGGCTTGTCGCCGTGAGTGTGGACGGACCGGTCCAACATCTCGCGCAGCGTAATGTCCTCCCAATAGCCTTTCCGCCGGTAGAACGCAGCGAATTCCGGCGGCCATGGCGTGCAGCCTTCGAGCATCAAGCGGTCTCCTCAACGGTTCTTTATCTTCCGATCCGCAGGCCCCTTCGCAGCGGTCAGAGAGTTCTCGATGGCACTATGGCAGCGTGGCTCGCCACGCTGGCTACCGTCGGCCGGCGCAACCGCGGTCTTCGCGTTGTGCACATCGAGGCCGACGAAACCAAAATCGCTTTTCTGGACTTGGTTCTTGCGAAACCGCATGAAAGCACCCGCCAGCGTGGCTCTTTGCAATTCTTGTCCAGCTTGAACTATGATTTTTGTAATCAGTACCGACGGAACCGTCGTTGACTTGGATCAAGGCGAGTTGGGTCAAGATATGTCGGTCGCTTTGCAACAGGTGTGCAACCAAGTGACCTCTAACCGGGATGCCCTGGATGGCTCCCGGCGCGACGTGAATAATTTGCGCTTTGCCGGCCTTCCCGTAAGGCGGACGCGGGCTGCGGATGCTATCGGCACCTCCGGCCCAGCCCGAACGGTGGTCGAAGGGTCGATCTGGCCATTTTCCTTGGCATTGGCACGCACTCCTCCGCTCTGTTGCCCCTTGAATGCATGACCACCGCCATCTGGAAGACGACAGACGACCGTGACACTTATGAGTTCTCAGGAATGATCGGAAGCAGCAGGTAGGAGGGCTCGGCGCCGCCATAGTGGATGGTATGTTTGGTCTCGATCGGATTGCACAGGTGATACCACACCGGGTCCTCCGTCTGCGTATCTTGGCCGCGAATCTCCATGACCAGCTGGTGTCCCTTCTGGAACGCCATCGAGGTGTCGCGGATATCGATCGCATAGGTCGCCGGCTGCCCCACCGGCACGGGCACGCTTTCATCATGGGGATGGTACGGTTTATAGGGGATGGAGCGCGCGGCATCGAGCTTGCGATGGGAGGCACGGAGCCAGCCCTTGGTCACCACCTTGGTGCTCCCATCCGGAGCTCGGTTCTTGATATTGACGAACCACGTCGCCTCGGGCTGGTCGAGCGTTGCCGTCAGATAGAGCGCGAGCGGCCCGGTGACCTCGACCTCTTCCTCGAATGGCGGGGTGACGAAATCCAGGCCCTGAGACACCTTGCCGGGCGCAATGTAGGGATCGTTGCAGAAGCTCTCTTCGCTCGCCTGCCGGGGCGCCTGCGGTGAAAGCAGTCCCTGCGGATGCAGCCAGTATTTCGTCCACCGGCTGCGTGCCAGCGGCCATTCCCATTCATGCCGCCATTCGTTGCGGCCCCTGATCAGCAGCGTAATCGGTGGCTCATCCATCATCCCCGTGTCGTTGCCTTTGAGCCAATGCTCATACCACCGCAGGATGATATCCTGATGGTCGCGCCAGGGACGTTTCGGCCCACTCAGCCATTCCGTCTCGACGATGTACATCTTCTTCGGCGACTGAATTCTCTGCCAAGCCTGGAAGGCACCCGCAAGATGGATTGGCCAGCCGCTCCATCTATTGATGATGAGCGCCGGCACGTTGATCTTGTCCAGGTTAGGGTATGAGGAGCGGTCCCAGTAGTATGGGCCGTCATGCGGCTCGATCAGGAAGTCGAACAGCAGGGGATTCTTGTCTTCATATTTCAGCTGGATGTGAAGGTAAGGGCTCTCCTGGATTTCCGGCTGCTGGTAAAGGTCCTCGCGCCGGCTGTTGATCTCATTGGCGGACAGGTACTTGTAGATCAACGGCTTCGAGGCACCGATGCTCAAGTGTTCCCACCATTGATGGAAGAATCCTTCGTTCAGGATGCCGCCGTGATAAACGGAATGACGGTAGCGATCGGTGTAGGCTTCAAACGGGGCAATCGCCTTCAGATGTGGCGGCCGCTGTGTCGCGATGAGGAGTTGCACGACCGCA
>Ga0181536_10007719_pt1 | contig 10506 bp, 7 predicted proteins | sample PEATcosm2014_Bin_41_FD_121105 | JGI IMG/M metagenome (GOLD analysis project Ga0181536, IMG submission 121105) | Peatland microbial communities from MTU Mesocosm Facility, Houghton, MI, USA - PEATcosm2014_Bin17_60_metaG | ecosystem: Environmental > Terrestrial > Soil > Wetlands > Peat | place...
CGCGCCGCTCCCACCGACGCCACTGTGTTGATCGAAGGTGAAACCGGCACCGGCAAGGAACTGGTCGCGCGCATGATCCACCGCAACAGTCCGCGCGCTTCCCAGCCGTTCGCACCCGTAGACTGCGTGGCGGTTTCCTCAACGCTGCTGGAAAGTGAGTTATTCGGCGCCCTCAAAGGCGCCTACACCGGTGCGGATCGCGACCGCGTCGGGGTATTCGAAGCCGCGCACCGCGGCACGGTGTTCCTCGATGAGATCGGTGACATTGAGCCCGCCTTCCAGTTGAAGCTTCTGCGTTTCCTCCAGGAGCGCGAGGTCCGTCCGCTGGGCGCCTCTCGATCGAAGCCCGTGGATGTGCGCGTCATCGCCGCCACCAACCGGACTCTACAGAAGATGGTCGAAGAAGGGAAATTTCGCGAGGACCTCTGGTTCCGCATCAACGTGGTGCGCATCACCATTCCGCCACTGCGCGACCGGCGCGGCGATATCCCGCTGCTCGCGCGATTCTTTGTCCACAAATACAACCAGCGCTATAGCCGCGACGCGAAGCTGATGGAATCGGGTGTCAAGGCTATGGAAGAATACGGCTGGCCGGGCAACGTGCGGCAACTCCAGCATTTGATCGAGCGCTTGGTGATCCTTGTCCCCAACGGCCGTATCGATGGTGAGGTGGTTCAGGACTCTCTCGAAGCCATGGACTCCCGCGACCGCCCGGTGGAGACCTTGGCCGACGCCGAAACCGAGCAGATTCGGCGCGTGCTCGCCGCGACGGGTGGCAACAAGAGCCGCGCGGCGCAGATTCTGGGCATCGAGCGCAAGACGTTATACCGGAAACTCGAACGCATGAAGCTGTAGCGAAATCGAACTCCCCTCGCGCTAGAATACGGTTCCATGTCGCAGCTTTTCCCGATCGCCGCCATTACCGATGAGTTTTCGCCCGACCTCTCGACCGCCGTGCGCTCCATGAGTGAAGTCGGCATGACCGCGGCTGAACTCCGCATGGTGTTCGGCAAGAACATCATCGACCTGAGCGATGAGGAGATCGACCGCGCCAAACAGATAGTTGGCGAGCACGGCATGAGTATCATTTCGATCGCTTCGCCGTTGCTCAAATGCGTGCTGCCTGACGCTCCGGAAATCGATGCCCGCTTCCAGCAGGACATGTTTGCCTCCAAGCACACCTTCGAAGATCAGCCGCGGCTCACCGATCGGGCTTTCGAGATTGCTAAACGGACGGGCGCGCGTATCGTGCGGGTCTTCTCCTACTGGCGGACGGTGAAGCCGGAGGCATGCTTCGATCGCGTGGTCCTCGCACTCGGTGCGCTCGCGGAAAAAGCGGCTCCGTATGGCCTGATCATTGGCCTCGAAAATGAGCACGCCTGCAATATCGCCACTGCCGCCGAGACCGCGCGTGTACTGGCCGCCATCGATCATCCCAATCTCCAGGTCGTTTGGGACCCGTGCAATGCTCTCGTCTCCGGCGAGAATCCATTCCCGGATGGCTACCGGCGCCTCCCGGCGAAACGAATCGTTCACGTCCACGCCAAGGATTGTTTCGTCACCGATCACAAGCCCACCTTCGGTGCACTGGGCGAATGTGGCATCGATTGGAAAGGCCAGATCGCCGCTTTGTTGGCAGATGGTTACAAAGGTTACGTTAGTCTCGAAACGCATTGGCCCGGTCCGGGTGGTGACAAGCACGCCGCCAGCATGATCTGCGGGCGAAATCTCAAGGCGCTCGTGACAGCGTGATATTCTGGAGGGCAGACGAGGGCGGCTCCCATGCTCCTCCACTCTGCGCAAATGGCCGCGTTCCCCGGTGGTGACGGGAGCAATCGCGCCTTCTTCTGTATCCAACGACAAACATGCGTGAATAGCGCCGTTACCTACGGTGCCGGGCGCGCGTCTGCACAAGGTGGAGTAGTGCGGCACTAGCTACGCGGCTCCAGGTCCTCATTCCGATGTTTGAATTGCTTTTCAAATATCCGGCTTCGGTCTTTTCCCGCGGGCGGTTTGTGTTCCTCGCTCCCTGGCCGGCGTGGCTGCTAGCCGTTGCGATATTGGTGGCCGCCGGTGCGCTGGCCTGGCACGTGTCGCGCCATCACGGCTTGCTTTCCGGTGCGCGTCCCATTGTGGTCTGGTTGCTGGAGACCGGCCTCGTCGCGCTGGTTCTGTTCCTGTTGTGGCATCCCGCCATCAGCATCGCTACGCTGCGTCCTCAGCAGAATGTCGTCGCCGTGCTCGTGGACGATTCCCGCAGTATGGGCGTGCCGGAAAATGGAAGTACGCGGCTCGCGCAGGCAGAGAAGTTGCTCAACGGCGGTCTCCTCGCAAATCTCACCAAGAGATTTCAAGTGCGGATGTACCGGTTTGGCGAGAATCTGGAGCGCATTCAGAAGCTCGACCAACTGAGCGGCACTGCGCCCGCCACGCGCATCGGCGCCAGCCTCGAGCAAGCCCTGGCTGAGGCATCCACGTTACCGCTGGGCGCGGTCGTGCTGTTAAGCGATGGGGCGGATAACTCCGGCGGCATCGGCTTCGACACCATGGCGCAGATTCGCCGGGCGCGTGTTCCTGTTCACACCATCGGCTTCGGCCGGGAGAGACTCTCGCGCGATATCGAGATCTCGGATGTTGCCGTGCCCGCACGCGCTCTGGCCGATTCCCGGCTGAGTGCCGAAATCACTTACAAGCAATTCGGCAGTACCCGTGAGAAGGCCCGTCTGGTGGTCCGCGAAGGCGACCGCTTGCTGGCTGCTCGTGAGATCGTTCTCAAAAGCGAGGGTTCTCCGCAGACCGAAACGCTGGTGTTCAATGCCGGCCTGGCTGGCCCGCGGACCTTTCAGTTCGCCATCGAACCCCTTCCCGGCGAGGAGAATCTCAAGAACAACCAGCTCACTCGCCTGATCAACGTCACTTCGTCCAAGGCGCGCATCCTTTACTTCGAGGGGGAGCCCCGTTGGGAGTATAAATTCATTCGCCGGGGGATTGAGGACGACCGCAGCCTGCAAATCACCTCGATGGTCCGCACCACACAGAACAAGATCTATACCCAAGCCGCGGATGAAGAGGACCGGAAGCGCCTCGAAGACGGTTTTCCCTCAAAGGCGGAGGATTTATTTGCCTTCAGCGGGCTGATCATCGGCAACTCCGAGGTGGGCTACTTCACAGCACAACAGCAGGCGCTGATCCGTGAGTTTGTCGACCGGCGCGGAGGCGGTGCTCTGTTTCTCGGCGGCAGGGCAGGGTTGGCGGACGGCGGCTGGGCCCATTCCCCACTGGCTGATCTTCTGCCCGTGCAGCTTCCCGACGCCAAAGACACCTTCCATCGCGATCCCGCTTTTGCTGAGCTGACCGCAGAAGGGCGCGAAAGTGTCATTTGCCGCCTGGAGGAGGATCCCGAACGCAACGCCGAGCGCTGGAAGAACCCCAAGAGAATGCCGCCACTAGCGGATTATCAACAGGTCGGCGATCCCAAACCAGGCGCCCTCACGTTGCTCGAAATGAGCGCCGGTGGGCGCCAGCACCTGCCTTTGCTCGTCACACAACGCTACGGGCACGGCCACACCGCGGTCTTCGCAACCGGCGGCAGTTGGCGCTGGCAAATGATGCTGCCGCTCGGCGACAAGACGCACCCGATGTTTTGGACGCAATTGCTGCGTTGGCTGGTGGCCGAGACGCCCAGCCAGGTCATGGCGTCCACAACGCAACCCATTCTTGCTGATGAGGGCCGCGTGTCACTGCGAGTGGAAGTTCGCGATCCGAGTTTCCGGCCGATTGCTAACGCCACAGTCGAGGCCCACATTTCCGGTCCCGGCGGCGCAGCGGCCAGTATTTCACTCACACCCCAGCCGCTCGATCCAGGCGTCTATTCCGCGGAATGGAGCGCTGGCAAGCCCGGATCGTACTTGGCGGAAGTCGTCGCACGCCAGGGCCAGCAGGAGGTCGGCCGCGACGTTCTTGTGTTCCGCCGCGAGGATGGCGTGGCTGAAAACTTCCGTATCACACAGAATCGAGAACTGCTGGAGAAGCTGGCGGACGAGACCGGCGGCCACTACTACCCCGCGAACCGTGCGTCGCGCCTCGCCGAAGATATTTCGTATTCGGATGCCGGCATCACCACGCGAGAGACCAAAGACCTTTGGGATATGCCGGTGGTGTTTCTCGTGGCGCTGCTGTTGCGCGGGTCGGAGTGGCTGCTGCGGCGCAGGTGGGGCGTCGTATGAAAGTCGTCACGCTCTTGCTGTTGATCGTTGGTGCCGCCCGCGCCTCGACCTTTTACCTCACGGTTGCCGGCCTCGGCGGCGAGCCCGATTATGAGCAACGTTTTTCCATGTGGGCGACCGAGATCGAGGCCGTCCTGAAATCATCGGCAGACGATTCCCACATCGAAACTCTCAAGGGTGCCGCTGCAACGCGCGCGAATGTGCGCGCGGCCCTTGAAAAGATCGCTAGGCAAGCAAAGCCTGAGGATGCGCTGGTTGTCATGCTCATCGGTCATGGCAGCTTCGATGGATTCGATTACAAGATCAATCTGCCCGGCCCGGATCTTTCCGCCACCGAGCTTGCCGCCCTGCTCAATCGCGTGCCCGCGTCGCGACAGCTCGTGGTCAACATGACCAGCGCCAGCGGCGGTGCCGTCAGCGCGCTGCGCAGGGAGAATCGCGTCGTCATCACGGCCACAAAAACGGGCACCGAGAGGAATGCTACCGTATTTCCGCGTTTTTGGGTCGAGGCATTGCGCGATCCCGCAGCCGATACCGATAAGAATGAAACCATTTCGGCGCTCGAGGCATTTCATTACGCGCAGCAGAAGATCGCCGAGTACTACCAATCGCAGAAACGCCTGGCCACCGAGCACGCTCTGCTGGAAGACACCGGCAGCGGGTCCGGCGTGCGCGATCCTTCCGCCGAGAATCGCGAGGGACTGCGCGCCGCGGCATTTCCCCTGGTGCGCCTGGGCGCGGCGAGTTCTCTGGCCAACAATCCCGAAAAGAAGAAGCTGCTCGAAAAGAGGGATCAGATCGAGCAGCAGATCGATCTCCTGAAGTACAACAAAGCCGCGCTCGCCCCGGATGACTACAAAAAGAGGTTGACGGCGCTATTGCTCGATCTGGCGAAGACGCAAGTGGAGCTGGATAAGTGAGAACTCTGCGTCTCTGCGCCTCCGCTGTGGTTTTCATCGCTACGCTTCGCGGGCAAACCATCGATCGTGCCGAAGCTCTGTGGAAGGCACACGATTACGAAGGTGCAAACGCTGCATTTCGCGAGCTGGTGAAGGCGCATCCGAACAATCCGGACTACAAAGTGCGGTGGGGCCGCCTGTACCTCGATCGTTTCCAGCCTCAGGATGCTGCTCAACTTTTTGCAGAAGCGCTCGCCATCAAGAAGGACCACGCCGGTGCGCTTGTGGGCCTCGCGCTCGTGGCGGCGGATGATTTCGAAGGCAAAGCCGTCGCGCTGGCTGAACAAGCTCTGGCCGCCGATCCCAAGCTGATCGAAGCCCGTGTGCTGCTCGCGCGGTTGGCTCTCGAAGATAACGATCCTGCTCGTGCCGCCGAGCAAGCCGACAAGGCGCTCGACATTTCTGCCAACGCACTCGATGCCATGGCCATTCACGCTTCCATCGATTGGCTAAATGACAACACGGACACTCCCTGGATCGGCCGCATTCTTGCGAAAAACCCACACTACGGCCATGCCTACGAACTCGCCGGGCATTTCTTCGTGATCAATCGCCGCTACGAAGAAGGCATCGCGTATTACCGGAAGGCGGTGGCCATCGAACCCGGCCTTTGGAGCGCCCACTCGCAGCTCGGCGTCAATCTGATGCGGCTAGGTTTCGAGGAAGAAGCCCGAGCTCAACTCGAAGCCTGCTACGCCCAGGGCTACAAGGACCCCGCCACGGTCAATACCTTGCGGCTCCTCGATAGCTACAAGAATTTCGTGACTTACCGCACCGATAACACCATTCTCAAGCTGCATAAGAAGGAAGCAGAGTTACTTCGTCCCTACTTCGAAGCCGAGTTGAAGCGCGCGCTCGCCACTTACGAGAAGAAGTACGGTTTCAAGCTCGACCGGCCCGTGCAGCTCGAGGTATACCCCGATCACGAGGATTTTGCCGTCCGCACCTTGGGGATGCCGGGGCTCGGGGCGCTGGGCGTCACCTTCGGTTACGTTGTCGCCATGGACAGTCCTTCCGGAAGAAAGCCCGGCGACTTCCACTGGGCCAGTACGATGTGGCACGAGCTGAGCCATGTCTACGTGCTCAGCGCCACGCACCACCGGGTTCCGCGATGGTTCACCGAAGGCCTGGCGGTTTACGAGGAGACGGCTGCTTCGCCTGATTGGGGTGACCGCCTCGACCCCCACGTCATCGCCGCCATCCAACAGAAGAAATTGCTGCCCGTCGCGGAACTCGATCGCGGCTTCGTGCATCCTACCTATCCGGCGCAGGTCGTGGTGTCGTACTTTCAGGCGGGGCGCATCTGCGGGTTCATCGCGCGGAAGTGGGGTTACGACAAACTGCTTGCCATGATGCACGATTTTTCGGCCAACACCACCACTCCGCAGGTCATCGAAAAAGAGCTGGGCATGAGGCCGGAAGAGTTTGACGAGAAATTCCTCGCTGCCATCGACGCAGAAACGAAAACCGTAGTGAACGGTTTCGATGACTGGAAAAAGGGAATGAAAGAAGTCGCAATGCTCGCCCAGTCCGGCGAAAATGACCAGGTGATCCGGAAGAGCCAAGCGATTAGCGATATCTATCCTGAATTCGTCGAGCCCGGCAACCTGTACGAGCTCCGCGCCAACGCTTTTCTCGCTCTGGACGATAAGCCAGACGCCATCGCGGAACTGGAGCATTACGCCAAGATCGGCGGGCGCAGCCCCGAAACATTGAAGAAGCTTGCCAGCCTGGAGGTGGAGGCGGGCCAGCCCGCTGCCGCCGCAGCCACGCTGAACCGTCTAAACTACATCAATCCCATGGACGGAGAACTCCACCGGCGTCTCGGCGGCCTCTGGCTGGCCGAGAACAATATTGATGGTGCGATTCGTGAGTACCAGGCCGTGCTCGCGTGGAATCCGGTCGATCCAGCGGCTTCACATTTCGATTTGGCCAAAGCCTACCGCCGCGCCAACCGGCCCGATGATGCGCGCGACCAGTTGCTACTCGCGCTCGAAACCGCCCCTGGCTACCGGCCCGCGCAAAAAATGCTACTCGAGCTATCGCAATCCGAACAAGGAAAATAGAATGTCAACTTCAGCCCCGTCTCAATTACAATCCGAGGATTTGCAGGCGCGAATCATCCGTTTCCGCGAGGTCGACGCGGAGATTGTCCGGCAAGTTCGCCGCGTGATCGTCGGCCAGGAGGAGGTGCTCGAGCAGATCATGATCGGGCTGTTCGTCGGCGGCCATTGCCTCATCACCGGGTTGCCCGGCACAGCCAAAACCTTGCTCGTGCGCACGCTGGCCCAAACGCTCGGCCTCGTGTTCAAGCGCATCCAGTTCACACCCGACCTGATGCCCTCCGACATCACCGGGACCGACATCATCGAAGAGGATGCCACCACCGGCCACCGCACGTGGACCTTTGTGAAAGGCCCCATCTTCGCCAATATCCTGCTCGCCGATGAAATCAACCGCACCCCGCCCAAGACGCAATCCGCGCTGCTTGAGGCCATGCAGGAGCTCGCCTGCACCGTGCGCGGCAACAACTACAAATTGCCCGCGCCGTTCTTCGTGCTGGCCACGCAGAATCCCATCGAGCTGGAAGGAACCTACCCGCTGCCCGAAGCGCAGCTCGACCGCTTTTTGTTCAACACGGTCCTCGACTATTTGACGCCTCAGGAAGAGATGCAGGTCATCGACCTGACAACTACCACGCATGTTGCGCAAGCCGACGCAGTAACCAACGCTGGCGAAATCCTCGAATTCCAACAGCTCGTGCGTATGGTGCCCATTGGCGAGTCTGTAGCGCGTTATGCGATCGACCTGGTGCGAGCCACGCGCCCCCGTGACGAAACCGCGCCCGACTTCGTCCAAAAGTACGTGAACTACGGCGCCAGCGTCCGCGCTGCCCAGTTCCTGGTGCTCGCCGGAAAGGCCCGCGCGCTGAAAAAAGGCCGGTACCACGTTTCCTACGAAGACATGCGGGCGCTCTATACCCCCATTTTGCGCCACCGCATTCTGCTGAACTTCCACGCCGAATCCGACCGCCTGCGCCAGGACGACATCTTGCAACGTCTCCTGGATTGGAAGCCGGCTCCGAGAGAATAGGAATGAAACGCCGAGACGCCGAGACGCCGAGAGAAGACCAGATCACCGCCAAGATCATCGGTGCGGCGATTGAGGTGCATCGTGTCCTGGGACCAGGGTTGCTCGAGTCGGCTTACGAAGAATGCCTTTGCTGTGAATTGTCGTTGCGCGGCCTGGAGTTCAAACGCCAGGTCGGTTTGCCGGTTGCCTACAAAGGCATTAAACTCGCGTGCGGTTACAAGATAGATTTGCTCGTCGAAGACTTGATTGTCGTAGAGCTAAAAACGGTTGAGAGCCTGCTTCGTGTGCACTCAGCTCAATTGCTGAGCTATCTCCGGCTTTCTGGAAAACCGGTCGGCCTCCTGATCAACTTCAACTCGTCGACGCTAAAGAGCGGTCTGAAGCGAATCGTGAACAACTTCTCAGAAGCCTCGGCGTCTCGGCGTCTCGGCGTTGAAGAAAGCTCGGAAGATGCTCCAGCGCTTTCTTGATCCCGCCACGCTTGCCGGACTCTCCGGCCTCGACCTCGTCGCCAAGACGGTCGTCGATGGCTTCGTCTCGGGCTTGCATCGCTCGCCCGATTTCGGCTTCAGCCAGGAGTTCGCCGAGTACCGCGCCTACACACCCGGCGACGATCTTCGCCACGTTGATTGGAACGTGTTCGCGCGCACCGAGCGTTGCTACTTGAAGCGCTACCGCGGCGAAACCAACACCCAGTTGCTGATTCTGCTCGATACCAGCGCCTCCATGTCGTACGGCTCGTCCGCGGTGAATAAGCTGGACTATGCGCGCTTCGTCGCCGCTTCGCTGTGCTATTTGTCGCACGAACAGCGCGATGCCGCCGGCCTCATCATTTTTGATCAGGACGTGGTCAACTACGTAGCTCCTTCCACCCGCCAGGGCCAGCTATTCCGGCTCCTGCACGCGATCGAAAAGGCTGAGCCAGGTACGCGCACCGACTTCACCAAACCCTTCGCCCACTTTCAGAATTTTCTCAAGCGGCGAGGTATGGTCGTCGTCCTATCGGATTTCTACGAACAGCCAGAAACCATCGTTAAGACCATCGAGCCGCTCCGTTATCACGGCAACGACGTGATCCTGTTTCACGTCCTCGATCCGCAGGAGATCGCACCCCGCCTCCGCGAGCCGGTGCTGCTCATCGACGTCGAGACGAAGGACAGCATCGAGGTTTCGCCTGAATACGTCAGGGACGAGTACCGCCGCAAGATCGATGCTCACATTGCCACACTGCAAACGCGCGCACGCGCCGCCGGTCTCGACTACTTCCTGCTGAACACCGGCCGCCCGCTCGATGAAGGTCTGCGCGAGTACCTCGCCGTGCGCCAAGGGAGAATGTAGTGGGTTTTCTCGCGCCATGGTTTCTGGGGGGCCTGGCGGCGATAGGCCTGCCTGTGTGGCTGCACTTGCTCAGGCAGCACAAGACCACGCCGCTGCCCTTCAGCTCTTTGATGTTTTTCGAGCGCCGTACGCAAAGCTCCATTAAACATCGCCGCTTGCGCTATTTGCTCCTATTCGCGCTGCGGACTGCGTTGGTGGTGCTGCTGGCCCTCGCCTTTGCGCGGCCCTTCGTCAACTCCGCCACCGTGGCGTCCGCGCGCGGCGGCAAATTGCTCGTCATGGCCGTGGACAATTCCTTCAGCATGCGCCAGGACGACCGGCTTGAGCAGGCAAAGTCAGAGGCCATAGCCACTCTTTCTCAACTGCGGCCCGAAGATCGTGGCCTCGTGCTCGCCTTCGGCTCGCAGGCGCATCTCATGGGCGAACCTACCACCGACGTCCCGAGCCTGCGTGCCGAGATCCGCGCCATCCAGCCTTCCGACGATCACAGTTCCTATGCCGAGCTGGCGCACGCATTAAAGTCTCTGAGGCAGTCTTCCCGCATGCCGGTCGAGGGCCATCTGTTCTCCGACATGCAGCAGTCCTCCATGCCGCCGAGTTTCGCAGATGTCGCGCTGGGCGATGACGTCACGTTGGTTCCCCATCCTGTTGCCGCCGCGACGATCACCAATTTCGCCGTCGAAAGCGTAACCGCCCCGCGGCGCATTTACGACACCAAGAAAGTGCGCATTCAGGCGACCGTGCTGGCAACCGGCGGTGCAGCGGGACGCCGCCGCGTCACCCTGCTGCTGAATGGCCATGAGATTGACTCGCGAACGGTAGACGTGTCCGCCAATGGCCGCGCTACCGCTGAGTTCATTGGCCTCGACGCGCCCTATGGAATGAATCGC
>Ga0181536_10007721_pt1 | contig 10502 bp, 8 predicted proteins | sample PEATcosm2014_Bin_41_FD_121105 | JGI IMG/M metagenome (GOLD analysis project Ga0181536, IMG submission 121105) | Peatland microbial communities from MTU Mesocosm Facility, Houghton, MI, USA - PEATcosm2014_Bin17_60_metaG | ecosystem: Environmental > Terrestrial > Soil > Wetlands > Peat | place...
ATCACCACCGAGCATCCCAGGGGGGACTTCCTTTCTTCCGATCACGTCACCAGGTCCTCCATCGCCCCGAGGACCTGAGCACTATTCGTGATCAGAACTGAGCACTATTCGTGATCACCCACAGGGTCACCAAATGCTTGGGCTGAGCGCGTCGCGGGCCTCGAGAACCAGCATCAGGCGAACATCGGTGCTGCTGTCCACAGCGTCCGCGCAGTCGACGAAGCCGCCATCCAGATTGTCGCAGCTCGCGCCGAGGGGATGCCACTCCACTTCCATCTCTCGGAGCAGACCGCCGAATACGAGGAGTGCTTGGCCGCCACTGCCCTCACGCCGACAGGGCTGATGCGGAGGGCGGGTGCGCTCGGGCCAAACTCGACGGCCGTGCATGCGACGCACCTGTCTGGCGATGACGTGTCTCAGCTTGGTACCCTCGGGGTCGCCGTGTGCCTCTGTCCCACCACGGAGCGTGACTTGGGCGACGGTATTGGACCTGCCCGCGCGCTGTCATCCGCGGGTGCGCGGCTGTGCTTGGGAAGTGATTCGCATGCTGTGATCGACGTCTTCGAGGAAGCTCGAGCGGTGGAACTGGACCAGCGCCTACTCACCGGCCGACGCGGTGGTCACGCTCCGGATGAGCTGCTTGTCGCCGCGAGTTCGGGCGGCATGCAGGCACTGCATTGGGATGCCGGTCAGCTCACGGTGGGGCGGTTGGCTGATTTCATCAGCGTGAGTTTGGATTCAAGCCGCTTTGCGGATGCCGACAGCCGTTCACTCCTCTCGTATGTCGTGTACGCGGCGTCGGCTGCTGACGTGCGCGACGTCTATATAGGTGGGATCCAAGTGGTGGCTGACGGTCACCACTTGCGGCTCGGAAACGTGCGGTAGTCACTTGACCAAGTCATTCGGGAGGTACATATGCGAATCGGCTGACCGAGGGCGCCTGCTACGAGTCGACCTTGCCACCAAGCGCCGAAGACCCGGGCGGTCTGATCACGCGCGACAAGCCACTCCGAGCGCCCGAGAGGCCCAAGGGCGGAGCGAGGGGCGGGTTGCGCTCAGCCCCAAAAGGATGCCGTCGGATCGCAGCCCTCACCAGCGCCCAGGCGCCGGTCCCGCTGGCTATTGCGCCCGCCGCCTCAGGCTGACCGGGCGCTGTGCACTTCCCAGAGGGTGAGCCGAAAGGGCGCGCACGTCAGGGTGAAGGGCCGGGTGCAGCGCCACCCGGTCGAACGGCACCAAGGTGCTCCGGCCGCCCCCCGCCCCCGCCCCCTTGATGCCGAAGGTCGGGCCCAGCGAGCCCTGGCGCAGCGAGACGACGGCGCGGTGCCCCAGCTGGCGCAGCCCATCGCCCAGGCCGATGCTGGTCACCGTCTTGCCCTCGCCGAGCGGGGTCGGGGTGATCGCCGACACCAGCACATAGCCGGCGGGAGGGTTCTGGGACAGCGCATCGAGCGCGTCGAGCCGGATTTTGGCGACGCCCTCCCCGTACTGGTCCAGGTGGTCCGACCCGATCCCCATGTCCCCGGCCAAGGCAGAGACGGAGCGTACCTCGGTGGGGCGGCTGAACCGTCGAGTTTCAAGGATCATGTGCCTATTTCACCCCCAAGTCCGTCAAGAAAACGGGTTACGGATAGATACCGCGGTCGATCGTCGCCTCACCGACCCGCTGAACCGCGACCGTGTACGCGCCCAGTCTGAGCGACACGTTGAGCCGCTTCGACGCGTCCCACGAAGCCTTGAAGGCCGCCTTCATGATGCGCTCGAGCCGCTCGTTGATCTCCTTCTCCTCCCAGAAGAAGGACTGGAGGTCCTGGACCCACTCGAAGTACGAGACCGTGACGCCTCCGGCGTTGGCGACGATGTCAGGGACCACCGTCACCCCGCGCCGGTACAGGATCTCGTCGGCATCCGGGGTAGTCGGTCCGTTAGCCGCTTCCAGGATCAGCCATGCCTTGACCCGCCCCGCGTTGCTCGCCGTGATCTGGTTCTCCAGCGCGGCGGGGACCAGGACGTCGACCGGTGCCTCGAGGAGGTCGGCGTTGCTCATTGGCCGGGTGCCGGGGAAGTTGGCCACCCAGCCGGTGCGCTGCTTGTGTGCGACCAGTGCCGGGATGTCCAGAGCCTGCTCGCTGTAGATGCCCCCGGTGCTGTCAGAGACGGCTCGTATGCTGAAGCCATCGTTGGCCATCAGCCCGGCGGCGATGCTGCCCGCATTGCCGAAGCCCTGCACCGCCACCGTGAGCTGCTGCGGATCGCGACCCAGCTCGTGGCACGCCTGGATGGCCACCACGGCGCAGCCCCGGCCGGTCGCCGCGTTGCGTCCCTGGCTGCCCCCGACTGTGAGCGGCTTGCCGGTCACCACGGCCGGCACCGAGTAGCCCGCAGCCATCGATATCGTGTCCATGATCCAGGCCATTACCTGGGGGGTGGTGTTCACGTCGGGGGCGGGGATGTCCCGTTCGGGTCCGATGAGGAGGGAGATCTCGCTGGCGTAGCGCCGGGTCAGCCGCTCCAGCTCACCGCGGCTCAGCCGCTTGGCGTCGACGATCACGCCGCCCTTAGCGCCGCCGAAGGGCAGGCCGGCGACCGCGCACTTCCACGTCATCCACATTGAGAGGGCCTTCACCTCGCTCAATGTGACCTGGGGGTGATAGCGGATGCCACCCTTGGCAGGGCCCCGGGCAAGGTTGTGCTGGACCCGGTAGCCTTCGAAAATCCTGATCGACCCGTCGTCCATCTTGACGGGAAAGTTGACGATCAGCTGGCGCTGGGGCTCGCGGAGGAGCGCCCGGACGCTCTGGTCGAGGTTGAGGAGCTCGGCCGCCGCGTCGAACTGCCTCTGCGCGTTGAGCCAGGGATCTTCGACTTCCGGCGGTGCGGCAACCGTTGCGACAGCCATGACATTCACCTCAAGTGGGCAACTTCCAATCTCACACCGCTGAACAAGCGGTTCGTTGCTTCCTTTCTTGTGTAGGGACCCGCCGCCGATCGTGCTGAGCGCAGAATGTAGCCGCGGTAGGTGAGTGCAGGTGTCCCGGCATCGCGTGCTCGATGTAGGGGGCACGTGACGATGGCATGCTTTCCGCGATGCTCGAAGTGCTCGATGATAGATGCGGTGTTTAGTGCATGCTGCCCCGACGGCGAGGGTTGCACATGAGGTTCCCGCGATCGAGGCGTATTCATGACGGCACGCTGTGAGGGATTCGAGTGGAGCCGCCCACCCCCAAGCGCTCTGACACAACCACCATGAGGTCGGCAAGTCCCCGGAATGGTGATAACCACGGGTTCTCATCCCTTGGTACTCGCGACCAGGGGGCGGGTTCCAGTCTCAAGCCGAAGGGCCGACGCCACCCCCCACTGCGCAACTCTCGCTGAAGGAGCCTAGCCTCGGAGCTCCGGCGGGTAGGACGGATCGACTGCGCTCGAGCGGCCGAGTCGCCGCCCAAGAGCACGATCCGGACGCGGTTGCGCATCGATCCGAGCCTCTGGCCCGGATCCTCGACCATGCCTGACATCCCACTACCTTGCAGACTAGTAGCCAATGCTTGACAGTTTAGCATATCTGTGTACAATCAGCTTCCAGCACCTCGACAAACCCTGTGAGGAGCCCTGCGGTGGCCTGGATCACCTCAGAGTGGGGGGCGTCTTGCTGCGCACCTGGGTTCGGAGAGAGAAGCGAGTGAGCCAATCAGGTAGGGGAGCACTCGTGGTGGCCGGTCCCCCCCAGCCGATGACCCAGTCGCCGCAAGCGGCGGCCGAGGCGCTGGTCCTGATCGTGCCCAACTTCAGCGAGGGCCGTCGGACCGAGGTGATGGACGCCATCGTGGCGGCGATGACCACGGTGCCCCGCGTCACCTTGCTCAACCGGCAGTCCGACCCTGACCACAACCGGCTCGACACCACCCTGATCGGCTCTCCCGCCGCCTGCCGGGCGGCGGCGCTCGCCGGGGCGGCCAAAGCGGTCGAGCTCATCGACATGGAGCAGCACAGCGGCAGCCATCCGCGGGTGGGAGCCGTGGACGTGATCCCCTTCATCCCCATCCGCGGGGTGACCATGGACGACTGCGTCCAACTGGCTCGGGAGCTGGGGCGCGAACTGGCCGAAACCCTCTCGCTCCCCGTCTACCTCTACGAACGGGCCGCGTCGGCACCCGACCGCGTTAGCCTGGCCGATGTCCGCCGGGGCGAGTATGAGGGACTGAAGGGCGACGTGGCCAAGGGCCTCCGCCTGCCCGACTTCGGGCCCCATGAGATCGGCCGCGCCGGCGCGACCGCGGTCGGCGCTCGGCCGCCGCTGGTCGCCTTCAACGTCTACCTGAGCGGCACCGATGAACGCGCCGCCAAGGAGGTGGCCAAACGGGTGCGGGAGCGCTCCGGCGGCCTGGTTTCGGTCCGCGCCATTGGCTTCGCAATCCCCGAGCGGGGCTGCGTCGAGGTCTCCCTGAACCTGCTGGACCCCCTGATCACCCCACCGTACCGGGCGCTCGAATTGGTCCGCCTGGAAGCCGCCCGCTTCGGCATGCACGTCCTTGACACCGAGATCGTTGGTCTCACCCCCCAGGCGGCGCTTACCGAGTCGGCGGTCCACTACCTGCAGCTTCGCGGCTTCAAGCCCGCCGAGCAGGTGATCGAGACGCTGGTGGCGCGGCAGGCTGGTGGGACCGGCGGCGCGGACGGCTCCAGGGTGGGGGCCGACGCGGGGATCGCGGGCCTGGCGGTGGGTCAGTTCCTGGACGCCCTGGCGTCGTCGCGGCCGACTCCGGGTGGCGGCGCGGTGGCGGCAGTCGCGGGCGGCGCCGGCGCGGGCTTGCTGGCCATGGTGGCCCGGCTGACCAGCGGGCGGAAGGGCTACGAGGGGGTGCGCGACCGCATGGGCGAGGTCATCCTGCTCGCCGACCGGGAGCGCGCCGCCCTGCTCGGCCTGGCCGACCGGGACACCGCGGCATTCGACGCGGTGATGGCGGCGTACAAGCTGCCCCGGCACTCCGACGAAGAGAAGGCGGCCCGCGCCGCGGCAGTGCAGGCGGCCCTGGTCGCCGCCGCAGAGGTCCCGCTGGAGGTCGCCCGGCGCGCTTCCGCGCTCATGCCAGTCGCCATGGAGCTGGTCGAGACCGGCGAGGCCAACGCTGTCTCTGACGCCGTATCGGCCGGATGGATGCTCCACAGCGCGGTCGTCGCAGCACTCGCCAACGTCGACATCAACCTCAACTCGATGACCGACCGGGAGTTCGTCGAGATGACCCGGACCCAGGCGAGACGGCTCCGGGCGGAGGCGGATGCCATCGTCGCCTCGGTCGATGCCTGCCCGCGGCCTCGCGGCGACACTCCTTGATCACCGTCAGCGCCTCGCCGGCGACCTCATCGATGAGAGGTCGCCTCGACGCGACTCTCGTTCCAATAGCAGAATGGCACGAAGGTCAGGACGCACTTGCACGTCTGCTCGGTGATCAGTCGCTTCAGCTCCGGCAGCCTTCGGACGGTTGCGTCCGGCGTGTGGCTCTTGTCCTTCACGGTTCCTATTGCCTGGGGCGGTCCTGGCAGCATTCTCCACTGGTCTACGGCCAGCGTCCCTCTTGGCCAGTTGTATGCATAGGTGTAACGGGAGTGTCCCGATGGCAATGCGCTCAAGTAGGCGGACCAAGTGATGCGTGCTGAGTCTACAGGTAGGGTCGTCCTGGAGAATCCGCTGCTGAATCGCGACTCGGCCTTTACCGGGGCCGAGCGCGATCGACTCGGGTTGCGCGGGATGCTTCCCTGGAGAGTTGGATCGCTGGACCAGCAGGTGGAGCTTGAGCTCGAGCACATCCGACGGAAGTCCGACGACCTGGAGAAGTACATCGGTCTGGCCGCGTTACAGGATCGGAATGAGACGCTCTTCTATCGCGTCCTGATGGACCACCTCGAAGAACTGGCGCCGATTGTGTACACGCCAACCGTTGGACAGGCGTGCAGCCAGTTCAGTCACATCATGCGCCGTCCACGAGGCATATGGATCACACCGGACGACGTGGGCCGCATCCCAGAGCTTCTTCGGTGTGGCGCGCGTGCAGAGGTTCAGCTCATCGTAGCCACCGACAACGAGCGCATTCTTGGCCTGGGTGACCAGGGAGCTGGTGGGATGGCCATACCTGTCGGCAAGCTCGCCCTGTACACGGCAGGGGCCGGCGTGCACCCGGCGGCGACGCTGCCAGTGTCTCTCGACTGCGGGACGGACAACGAGGCGTTGCTCAACGATCCCAAGTACCTGGGCTACCCCCACCGACGGCTCCGCGGCCCGGAATATGACGCCTTCATCGAGGCGTTTGTGGCGGCCGTCCTGGAAACGCATCCCAAGGCCATCCTCCAATGGGAGGACTTCAAACAGCAGACCGCCATGCGACTGCTTGATCGGTACCGCAGTCGCCTGCCAAGCTTCAACGACGACATCCAGGGCACTGCTAGCGTCGTGTTTGGCGGGATCCTGTCAGCGCTTCGGCTGAAGCGCGAGACCTTGCAAGACCAGCGCTTCGTGTTCATGGGGGCGGGCGCAGCCGGAATCGGCATCGCGCGCCTGATTGAGCGTGAGATGCTGGCCGCAGGCGTGGATGCAGGCGCCGTCGGTCGCAGCATCGTAATGCTGGATTCCCACGGGCTGATCTCCGCAGTGCGGAGCGATCTGAGTGAGGAGAAGCACCATTTCGCGATGTCCGTCGAGATGGCCCGTCACTTCCGATTGGATCCTGATCGACCGTGCGATCTGGAGACGGTTGTGCATCAGGTGCACCCGACCGTGCTGATTGGGACGTGCGCCGTACCGGGAACCTTCACCGCGACCGTGGTTCGGGAGATGTCCCAGGCAGTGGCGGTGCCCGTGATCCTCGCCCTGTCCAATCCGACTGCCAAATGCGAGGCTGTCCCGGCTGACGTGATGCTCTGGAGCGAGGGGTGCGCGATCATGGCGACGGGAAGTCCGTTCGACCCCGTCACCGTGGCTGGGCGGGAGCGGGTCATCGGCCAGGCGAACAACGTGTATGTCTTCCCTGGGGTCGGCATGGGGGCGATCATCTCCGGCGCGCAGATCATCACCGATGAGATGTTCGCTGTCGCGGCGAAGACGTTGGCGGAGCGCGTCTCATGGGTTCGTCTGGAATCGGGAGCTCTCTATCCACCACTGTCCGATTTGCGATCCGTGTCGCATGACATTGCTCTGGCTGTCGCCCACGAGGCGGTTGCGAGCGGAGTCGCCGAAGCTCGCAGTGACGGAGAGCTGGAGGCGAAGCTTGAGACCACCCTGTGGGTCCCCGAGTACGGGCGGTCTGACTCCAAGTGGGGCTGAACTCGAGTGACTTACTGGTTAGACGTGACGCTTGCCACAAAGCCACCGCGGGGTTGGTGGCCAACCCAGGTGGCGGCCTGGTTGGGCATGACGGCCTGGCAGGCCGTGGACCACGGTTGAGGATGGAGGTGACCGTGCGCTGTCGAGTGGCAGCAGTCGGAGGGTTGTGCGCCCAGATGTTGTTCAGGAGTCATGCCGGTCGGTCTCTCGTGTGGCAGGGGAGGGCGACATGATTGCCGCCCAGTCGCCACCGGCCAGGGGCGCGCGCGCACGACGTCCACCGATGGGTCGCTCGGAGGGTGGGCGCAGGGAAGTCCCCTGGTGGGCGCAGCCCGTCGCCATCGTCGTGGTGCTCGGCGCCTTCACCGGCTACTCGATCTGGACCTCCTTCTTCGGCCCCGGTCCGAACCACATCAGCGAGCACGCCAACTACCTCTCTCCCTTCTTCTCCCCGCTGCTCTGGAAGACCGGCCCGGTGACCCCGGCCCTCTGGGTGCTCTGGGCGCCGCTCGGATTCCGGGCCACCTGCTACTACTACCGGAAGTCCTACTACCGCTCCTTCTTCTGGGACCCGCCGGCGTGCGCGGTCGGCGAGCTGCGCCACCGCGGCTACCGCGGCGAGACCAAGCTCCCCATGGTTCTCAACAACCTCCACCGCTTCTTCTGGTACCCGGCCGCCATCGTCGTGATCCTGCTCTGGGTGGACGCCTTCGCCTCCTTCGACGACGGGGGCCACCTCTACCTCGGCCTCGGCACCCTGATCCTGTTGGTCAACGCCGTCCTGCTCTTCGGCTACAGCCTCGGCTGCCACGCCTTCCGCCATACGGCGGGCGGCGGCCTCGACTGCTTCTCCTGCTCGCAGAGCGCCCGGAGCCGTTTCCGGCTCTGGCGGGCGGTCACCTGGTTCAACGGTCACCACGCCCTCTGGGCCTGGGTCAGCATGTTCAGCGTCGTCGCCGCCGAGGTCTACGTCCGCCTCCTCCAGGCCGGCATGCCCGACCCGCACCTGCTGATCCACTGAGATGGCCGAGCCTTACGTCAGCCGCGACTGCGACGTGCTGGTCATCGGGGCAGGGGGCGCCGGGTTGCGCGCCGCCATCGCCAGCGCCGAGGCGGGCTGCGCGACGCTCGTGGTCACCAAGTCCCTGCTCGGCAAGGCCCACACCGTGATGGCCGAGGGTGGCATCGCCGCCGCCATGGCCAACGTCGACTCCCCGGACAGCTGGGAGGTCCACTTCGCCGACACCATGCTTGGCGGCCAGCTCATCAACAACTGGCGGATGGTGGACCTCTACAGCCGCGAGGTCATCGATCGGGTCTACGAGCTGGAACGGTGGGGTGGCCTCTTCGACCGCACCGACGACGGCCGGATCATGCAGCGGGCCTTCGGCGCGCACAGCTATCGGAGGCTCTGCCACGTCGGCGACCGCACCGGGCTGGAGCTGATCCGCACCTGCCAGGACCGGCTGGTCCACACCGCCGGCGCGGACGTCTACATGGAGTGCACCCTCACCCGGCTGCTCACCGGCCCCGGCGGGGTGGTCGGGGCGATGGGCTACGACCGCAACACCGGTGAATTCGTGGTCATCCGGGCCAAGGCGGTGGTGCTGGCGAGCGGTGGCTGGGGGCGGATGTACCGCTACACCTTGAACTCCTGGGAGGGGACGGGTGACGGCGCCGCCATTGCCTACGAGGCCGGGGCGGAGCTGATGGATATGGAGTTCGTCCAGTTCCACCCGACGGGGATGGTCTGGCCGCCCGGCGCTCGCGGCATCCTGGTCACCGAGGGGGTGCGCGGCGAGGGGGGGATCCTGCGCAACTCTGAGGGTGAGCGGTTCATGGCGAGGTACGACCCGGCCAAGAAGGACCTCTCCAGCCGCGACGTCGTCGCCCGCTCCATCTACAAGGAGGTTCAGGCCGGGCGGGGCACTCCTCACGGTGGCGCCTACCTGGACATCGCCAGCCAGCGCAGCCCCGCCGAGATCCGCAAGAAGCTCCCCTCCATGTGCGAGCAGTTCGAGGCCCTGGCGGGCGTGGACATCACCAAGGAGCCGATGGAGGTGGGGCCCACCATCCACTACACGATGGGCGGCATCCGGGTCGATCCCGAGACCGGGGCGAGCAGCGTCCCCGGGCTGTTCGCCGCCGGTGAGTCGGCGGCGGGGCTGCACGGGGCGAACCGGCTCGGGGGCAACTCGCTTGGCGACATTCTGGTCTTCGGCCGGCGGGCCGGCGAGGCCGCCGCCGAGCTGGCCCGGAACCGGGGCGGCATACCCGAGATCTCCGCGGCCGAGGTGAGCGACGAGCAGACCGCCCTGCTCCGGCCTTTGGGTGGCGAGCCCGGCGAGAACCCGTACGAGCTCCACCGAGCCCTCCAGGAGGCGATGCAGGACGATGCCGGCATCGGCCGCAGCGACGAGTCGCTTCGCCGAGCCCTCGGCGCCATCGCTGAGCTCCGCGATCGGGCCGACCGGATGCGGGTGGGCGGCGGCCGCGTGCTGAACCCCGGCTGGCACACGTGTCAAGACGTCGAGTTCATGCTCACCGTCTCGGAGGCGATCGTCCGGTCGGCGCTGGAGCGGCAGGAATCCCGGGGGTCGCAGTGGCGCTTCGACTTCCCGGAGAAGGACGACCAGCTGGGGCGGGTCAACCTCGTGGTGGGCAAGGGCGAGGGGGGCATGGCGGTGCAGCCGCGCGAGCTTGAGCTGATGCCCGACCCGGTGGTTCAGCGCCTCGTCCGCAGCCGCTTCTTCGACCGCACGGCGCTGCCCCGCCACTACGCCGGGAAGGTCACTCCGAGCGGCGATGAGGCGCGCTGATGGCTGACCCCGCGCCCCAGCCGGAGGCCGGCCTCACCGGTGCCACTGTCGCCCTGCGCGTCTTCAGGGGCGTCCCCGGCGGCGAGCCGGGCTACGCCACCTACGAGGTCCCCGAGGTGGAGGGGATGGTGGTGCTCGACGCCATCCACCATATCCAGCGCACTCAGGACAGCGACCTCGCCTGCCGCTGGAACTGCAAGGCGGCCAAGTGCGGCTCCTGCAGCGCCGAGGTCAACGGCCGGCCTGCCCTGATGTGCAAGACCCGGGTCGATTCGCTGCCCCCGGGACAGATCACGGTGCAGCCCATGAAGGCCTTCCCGCTGATCAAGGACCTGGTCACCGACGTCTCGCGCAACTACGAGACCAAC
>Ga0181536_10007727_pt1 | contig 10498 bp, 11 predicted proteins | sample PEATcosm2014_Bin_41_FD_121105 | JGI IMG/M metagenome (GOLD analysis project Ga0181536, IMG submission 121105) | Peatland microbial communities from MTU Mesocosm Facility, Houghton, MI, USA - PEATcosm2014_Bin17_60_metaG | ecosystem: Environmental > Terrestrial > Soil > Wetlands > Peat | place...
CGAGAGCACGAGGGCAGACACCATATTGTTGAAGATGATCACGTTGCCGAGCATCGCGAACGGCCTGATGACGAGCACGTTGTCAGCCCATCCGACCAGGTCGGCGCACAGCACGCTCGCGGCGAGGCATGCGATGACGTACTTGAGAATCCCAAGCGGAGAGCGGCTGATGGGACTTTGGCCGCGGCCGATCAATTCCCAGACTTTGTACGGAATCCAACCGTAGGCCAGGTTCGCGAAGAATCCGAAAATGTCGCCCGGCGAGACGCCGCCGAAAAAATCGCCAATCATATTTCCGATCGCGGAGCCCCATGCGGCCGCGGGACCGAACAGAAACGAGCAGACAACTGGAATCGCGTTGGCGGGGCGAAGTTCGGTAACGCCGGGAATCAGCGGGACGACCTTGAACGGCACCAGCACTGCTGCATAGAGCGCCGCCGAGATCGCGCATAGCACGACCATCCGCGTGTTGCGCCACATCAGGCGAAGATCGCTCATCGCGGCACGCGCGATACGATGCGCACGCGGCGCACGCCTGCTATACGAATGAAATGATCGACAGCCACGTTCATCTCGACGCTGACCAGTATCCCGACCCTTCCGGCACAATCAAGCGGGCGAATGACGCGGGAGTATCGGCCATGGTGGTGCCGGGGGTTGGGCCCGCGTCCAATCGCAGGGTAATCGAACTCGGGCGACAGTATCCGGGCGTCGTTTATCCGGCCGTGGGATTTCATCCCGAGCAGTTTGAACATACCGAACATGACGCGCTCGAGGTGCTCGAAACGATCGCGCGCGAGCGCGACTCGATTTGCGCCGTCGGCGAAGTCGGACTGCCATGGTACGGGATGGGCGCGGGAGATGCAGGCGTGCGGGAGGCGGCGAAGCGGACGCTCGCACGCTTCGCGGCGCTCGCGGCCGCGATGGATCTGGCGCTGATACTGCATGCGCCGCACCAATGCGCCGCCGACTCGCTCGCGATAATTGGCGAGGCTGGAGTGACGCGCGCGGTCTTTCATTGGCATAAGTCCGACGAGCAGACCACGCGCGCGATCATCAACGCCGGATACTTTATTTCGCTGACTCCCGAGGTCGCCTACCGGGAGCGCGATCGGGATCTCGCCCGGATGTTGCCTGCGAACAGGATACTTGTCGAGACCGACGGACCGTGGCCATACGGCGGCCAGTTCGCGGGGCGGTTGACCGAACCGGCGATGATCAAGGATGTGGTCGCCGCGATCGCGCATCTGCGGTGTGCTACGTTCGAGGAAATCGCCGCGGCGACGACGGCCAACGCGCGCGCGCTGTTTCGCATCGGAGAGTAAAATTAAATATTCGTGAAATCTGCGCCGGCAGCGGATACAATACGGTTGCTATGCCGATCTACGAATATCGTTGCGAGAAGTGCCGCCGGACGACCAGCGTCCTGACCACGCGCGTCAGCGAAAAGGTTAACGCGGTTTGCGCGCATTGCGGCGGGAAAAAAATGCGCCGCCTGATGTCGCGGTTCGCGATGCCACGCAGCGAGGAGTCGCGGATGGAGTCGCTCGCGGATCCATCGAAGATGGGCGACATCGACGAGAACGATCCTAAGAGTGTGGCGCGGATGATGAAGCGGATGGGCAAGGAGATGGGCGACGAGTTCAACGGACCGGAGTTCGACGAAGCGGTCGAGGAACTCGAAGGCGGCGGTGATTTGGGCGATGACGGGTCGGGCGAGGACGAGGATTAGCGAGGGCGGGGCTATTTGCGAGAATCGCGCCGCCTAGTCCGCTTCGAGCATCACGATCGCCGCCGCGGCCATCCCGTCGCCACGGCCTAGCGCGCCGATTCCCTCGGGGCTCGACGCTTTCACGTTGACGCACGATTGATCCGCGCCGAGTGCGGCGGCAAGCCGCTCGCGCATCGCGTCGAGATACGGCTTGAGCTTCGGCTTCTCGGCGAAGATCGTCAGGTCGGCGTTGCCCAGCCGCCATCCGCGATCGCTCGCGAGCTTCCACACACTCGCGAGCAGCGCAATCGAGTCGGCGCCCTTGTAGCGCGGATCGTTGTCGGGAAAATGCCGGCCAAGGTCGCCCGCGCCGATCGCGCCGAGGATCGCGTTGGCGAGCGCATGCGCTGCGACGTCGGCGTCCGAATGGCCGCGCAGCCCCTGGTCGTGCTTGATTTCGACGCCGCCGAGAACGAGCCGGCGGCCCGCTTCGAGCGGATGAAAATCGAATCCGTTGCCTACGCGATATCGCGTCGCCATAGCTCTAACCCTCGCGCGGGGATGACTCCCGCCAGCGCATCATTTGCACTGCGCCCACTCGCGTTGACAATCGCTATTTCAGCCGCCAAGCTTTTCTCATCGCCCGTCAGGAGGATCACTCACGATGCCCGCATTTGCCAAGAACCCGAAATTCATCATCGGCACGATCGTGGTCCTGTGGGTGGCGTACGTCATTTACGCAAACTTTCAGCCGAAGACCGTGGATTTCTACCTTCTTCCGTTCGGTGTGATTGTACAATTCAAACTCTCAACCGTTATTGTCGGCGCCGCGATTTTCGGGGCCGTCGCGACGATCGTGATTCAGTGGCTATGGCGGCGACCCTCGAACAGTTCATCGGCCGCAACCGCGCCCACTTCCCCGTCAGACCCCAGGAGCAGCACGGTCGCCTGAGCGCCGGCCTTCAACAGGGTTTCGGTTGACGGACCGATCAGCAGACCGTCAGCGCGCGAGAGCGAGCTTAAAATCCCCGAGCCCTGGCTGCCGGTTGGCGTCGCGAGCCAGCCGTCCGCGCCGCGCTCGAGTTTAACTCGCACGAACTCGGTGACGTCCTTGCCGACCTTGATGTCCACGGCGCATCGCGCCTGGATGCGCGGCAGACCGACGCGCCGCATCCCGCTCATCTTGAGGATCGCGGGGCGCGCGTACAGGTAGAAGCAGACCAGAGTGGATACGGGATTGCCCGGCAGGCCGAATATCGGGCGGTAGCCGACGGCGCCGAACTTGAGCGGACGCCCCGGCTTTTGCGCGACGCCGTGAAAAAGCTGGCGCATCCCGAGTTCGTCGAGCGCGCCTGTGACGTGATCGAACTGGCCCACCGAGACGCCGCCGGTCGATAGCACCACGTCGAAGGTCATCGCCTCTGCCAGCCGCTCGCGAATCTCGCGCGCGTCGTCGCGCGCCACTTTGAGGATGACGGGCTGGGCGCCGGCTTCGCGAATCGCGCCGGCCAGCGCGTAGGCGCTGGAATTGACGACCTGCGGGCCTACAGGCGATTGATCGACGTCCACGAGTTCGTCGCCGGTTGCAACGATCGCGACGCGCGGGGATCGAATGACTTCGACCATCGCGCGATTCACCGACGCCAGCATCCCAAGGTCCGCCGGCCCAAGCGTCTTGCCCGCGGACATGACGAGATCGCCGATGCGCAAATCCTCGCCGCGCGGCCGGATGGAACCGCCTTTCTCGGCGGGGACCAGAAACTCGACCACCGTCCCGATGCCGCGCGTCCGTTCGACCGCAACGATCGCGTCTGCGCCCTCGGCGATCGGCGCGCCGGTCATCGTGCGAACCGCCTCACCCGCGCTCACGCGGCGGGTCGGCATCTTCCCGGCGCCCACGGTCTCGACCACGGTCAGCTTGACGGGGCTGGCCTCCGACGCCTTGGCAAGATCGGCGGCGCGCACTGCGTAACCGTCCATCGCGGAGTTGTCGAAGCCGGGGATATCGCGCGGCGAGCTGATATCCTGGGCGAGCACGCGGCCAGCCGCCTCGACGATTGGAATCCGCTCGACGCCGAGCGGAGCCACGTTTTCGAGGACGATTTGCAGGGCTTGGTCGGCGCTAATCATAAGGAAAAAAAGGATACGCCGCTTCGGGTCACGAATGAACCGGCGACCGGCCAATGCCGGTCTGGAGCAATGAACCGACGACCGGCCGATGCCGGCCTGGAGCAAGCAGCGAAAAGAGCCTGAAAAACTAGAGTCCGACGTGCTCCGCGCTGGCGTGGGTTTCCACGGGAACGCGGACGCTGTACGACCGTTCGTAGGGAGGAACGATGTCGCGCAGCAAGGCCGGGTTGAGCTCATGCAGGCGTTGGAGGGTCGTCCCGTGATTGAGGGCGACCCGGCTCAGTGGAGTGCCGCCGCGAACCGGCAGCATCTGATACGCCGGTGGATCGTCGAGCTTGATGGGCGTGATTCCGTAGCTATCCGCATGATGCGCGATATACGCCACGGCCATGAAACGTCCCAGCAGCCCACGGGTTCGCCGCGGCAGCCGATTGCCGAACTTTTCGATGTTGGGGCCGCGCAGCGACCAATAACGATCGATGGCCCTATCGCCGTTGTTCCACGCGACCACCGTCATCGGCCAATCGTCGCCGGCCTCGTCGTGCAAGGTGGCCAGATACTCGGCCGCCGCCTTGGTGGACATTACGGGGTCGCGCCGCTCATCGACGTAGTTGTCGATATGGAGGCCGAAGCGCTTGGCCGTGTCGCTATTGAACTGCCACGGACCCCTGCCGCGCTTGGAAAATTCGCTTTCGGCGAAAGCCAGGTACACCAAGTCGTCGGGAAGACCATAGCTTCTCAGTACCCGGACCATGTCAGGCAGGTAGGGGTGACTGCGGTCGAAGGTATCCTGCAGATGGTCGGGGGAATTCATAAAATCCGACACATAGCGGCGAACGGCCTGATTAAGGAGAATCGGGAATGGCGCAACCGCCTGAGGCAGCGGGAGCACGTATTGCGACGCAATCGGCTGGGCGCCGGCTTCCGCAGGAGTCTCGAGCTCAAAGCCTGTGCTTTGTCCGACCAGGCTCGGAGGCGGGGTGTACATCCCGGACGGAGCCTCGGACCCGCCAAGTTCATCGGCGAGTGCACGAGTGGGCGTCCATCCGGCGACAACGAGGGCCGCCATCAGGGCAACAAACATTCGATAGATAGACTTTGTGCTAATCATTCTCCCCCAATGAGGTTGACCCCAACCGTAGCGACCGATACGACCCAGATCAACCCATCGGCAGTGGATAGTCTATTAAAAAGGCTAATGCCTGAGTATCATTTTTTTAATAATACCGGGAAATGCTCATGAATTTTTGCGCTCAGAGACGTGAATATTTGAAACGCCGACATTTAGCCCACTAACTTCGTTATGTTACCGTTGATAACCGGATCGGCCCTGAGCGCGACTGACCGGGGGGTAAATTTGAGTCTCTGGCACGACATTATCGATAGCCTGACCGATGCGATCATCGTGCTTTCGCCCGCGATGGAACCCCAGGCGGTCAATCCTGCCGCTAAGACGATGCTTGGGGTTTCCCAGGTGAGCGCCGCCACGGTGGCCGACCTCGTCCACCAGAACGACTGGCTGGGCCGGATGGTGGGCGCGTGCCTCGACAGCGGTCAGGGCCTGGGCGACATGGAGGCGGTTCTGACGGCCGGGCCTCGGGAACTGGCAGTTCGCGCCGAAGTGTCCCCCCTGCTGAACACCGAAGGACGGCCCGGGGAGGGAGTCATTATCCTGCTGCACGACCTGTCTCACGAAAAAGGCGCGGCCGAGGCAGCGACCACCGGCGACCTTAACCTGCGGCTATCGCCCGCCGGCCTGGCCCACGAGGTCAAGAATCCGCTGACTGGCATCAAGGGAGCCGCCGAGCTGATGGCCCGGATGTTCCCCGATGACCCTCGCGCGCAGCAGTACTGCGGCGTCATCCTCGACGGCGTCAATCGGATCGCCTCGCTGGTCGAGCAAGTGCTGATGGTCAGCGGGCCGCAGCGCCTAGCGCGGGAGCCGGTCAACATACACATGGTGCTGCACCAGGCGATGAGGATGGCGGGGTTGTACCCGCAGCCGCCCGACGGCGTCGTAGTGATTCAGGATTTCGATCCCAGCCTGCCCGACGTGATTGGCGACGCGGACGCATTGGAACGAACATTTCTCAATTTGATCAAGAACGCGGTGGAAGCGATCGGTTCGTCGGGCACGATTCGATTGCATACCCGGATCGAGCGGGAGTTCAGGATGACGGCCGAGGGGCGGCGCCGCCGGTTCCTGCGGGTCGAGGTCAGCGACAGCGGCCCCGGCATCCCCGAGGATCAGCTCGCGCAACTGTTCACCCCGTTCTTCACCACCAAGCCGGACGGAACCGGCCTGGGTCTCGTGCTATGCCAGCGAATCATCGCGCTGCACGGCGGCCGACTATGGGCCCAGCGCGGCGGCGTCGATCGGACCAAGGCCGCAGGCGCATCCAAGGACGGCATGACGTTCAAGGTGACGCTCCCAATGATGCCGCCCGAAAAACAGCAGCAATGAGAAATCCGGCCCGCGCTCTCGTCAGGATCAAGTAGCTGTCCATCGGCCGCACTGACCTGGGTGAGCCGACTGTGACGCAATATGAACTTCCGCCTATTGGAGTTGTGCGTAACCGGGCGTTGGGGCTGGAGCTACATGCGCTGGCGCGCTCTTTTTTCGTGTCATTCTGAGCGCTTCTGGATAACTCCGCTTCCACCAGCCGAAGCCCTGAGCGCAGCCGAAGGGGAAGAATCTCGCGCGTTAGCGCGTCTGCACGACCGAACTTTTTTGTGTCATCCCGACCGGAGTCTGCGGAGCGGAGGGACCCCGGATCTTTTTCCTAGCCTCTCCCAGCGGGTCTTAATACTGGCCTCCCGTGCCCACGGGCGAGCGGCCAAAGGCGCCAGATTGCTAACATGGTCAGGGGGAGTAACGGCATCCGCCCGCCTCGTCTCGGATTTGCTCGCCTCCGACACAAAAAGACACTTTTCCCGGACGAGCGAGCCGGATATTTCGGGCCGCCAATTGTCGGCACCGCGGCAGTCTGCTAACTCACGCCGCCGCCGCGACGACAAGCGATCTCTTGACGTCCTTGATCATGATGAAGAGACGAAGCGGATTGTTGACCGAAGCGGTGAAGCCGAGGCTCTCGTAAAAGTTCGCCGCGTCTTGATCCTTGGCGTCTATCATGACGGCGCGAACGCCGATCCATTGCGCGGTCTTCAAAGTCTCCTCGAATGCGTGCCGGACCATGAACCTGCCGAGGCCGCTTCCTTGGAAGCGCGTATCTACGCCGAACCTGCCGATCAGAACCACGGGAATAGGACTCTGTCCCATGCCCTGTGATACATGCAGCGGCACAACCGCATGATCGGCCTGAGCGGCTGAGAGGCAGAAGTATGCGGCTATCAGGTCTTGGGCGGTCTCAACCGCGACATAGACGCGCGCGCCGCCGCCCTGATGGCTTGGTCACGCATGCTTTTGGAGCCAATCGTTGAGAACGACGACGCCGCAATCAAACCTTTGTGCGCGGTAAATATCCCCCTGCTCCATGAGCCGGGGACGCTTGAACGGCACGCGCTAGTCCCAGGGCGCCTTCGCGCGGAACAGCTCCACGAGCTGGGGAATCTCTCGAGGAGGACTTTCCAAGGCCGCGACGAATTCCTCCCAAGCGCGCTCGTCAAGCACGAGCGTTTCGCTTGTTGAAAATGCACTTCCCGCATCGCGGGTCGTGTCCTTCTGTTCCTTGGGATTGCGCATCGCATCTCTCACAATCTTGACGGTACGCTCGGTGGCGTCGCGCGTCAACGTGAACACCGCCGCTGCCTTATCGCGCGACATCTCGCAGTAACCGACGCATATCGCGCGCCGAATCCTTGCCCTGCACCAGATTGCCGAACTGGTGACCTCGAGATCACCGCGTACCCGCCGCAGCGGGTGCCGTCGCAACGGCTGAACTTTTCAGCCTTACGCTCGATCGCCCGCCGTGCTACTCGATCACGTTATGGTCAACAGCCAGGATGCTGCACGCCCTCTTGCTCAAAAAGTCTCCGGTGATTCACCGTCGGCGACAGCGACGCCCTCGCGTGCGCGAAATATCAATTTTGACGGAACAAAGCTAGCCCTAGAGCGCAGCCGTCCCAAAACCACAAGGGGTTGTAGAATTTGCTCCTTTCCCAGCCAATCAACCAGCCAGAACAGCGCGGAGATTTTGGAGCCCTTCGGGCCATTGGCGACAAGATCGCACTTCCTGTTACGATTCTAGCCAGTGAACACCACCACCATCGGCGCTAGCGCATCGAACCAGGACTTCTCCGAACGTCAGAAGGATCCCGGCGCCGGTCCGGCAGTTCTGATCGCCGACGACGATCCCGCAATTCGCCTCGTCTTGCGCCATCGCCTCGAAGCCGACGGCTACCGCGTCGAAGAGGCTGTTGACAGCTCGGCCGCGCTGGCGGCGCTGCGCACCAATCGATTCGACGTCGCCTTGCTCGACATCATCATGCCGGGCACGGGCGGACTCGACGTACTGTCAGCCGCGCACGCCGACACCGTCCGCACGCTCATCATAGTGATCACTGCGGCCAGCACGATGAACAACGCCGTCGAGGCGATGAAGCGCGGCGCTCACGACTACCTGACCAAGCCGTTCGCCAATCTCGATCTGGTCGCCGCGGCCGTCAAGCGCGCGGTGGAAATCGGCGCGCAGGCCGCCGATCTCGACCGCCTGAAGAACCAGGTGAATCGCCAGTTGGTCGGCGGCGAGATAATCGGCCGCAGCCCTGCGATGCAGGAAGTTTACAAGCTGATCGGACGCGTCGTCACCAACGACGCGACCGTTTTGCTCAGCGGCGAGAGCGGCACCGGCAAGGAGCTGGTGGCGCGCGCGATTCATTTCAAGTCGGCGCGATGGCGCTCGCCGTTCGTCGCCGTCAACTGCTCCGCTATCCCGCACGGCCTGCTCGAGAGCGAGCTGTTCGGGCACGAGCGCGGCTCGTTCACCGGCGCGATGGAGCGGCGCGCGGGCAAATTCGAGACTGCCGATACCGGCACAATCTTCCTCGACGAAATCGGCGACCTGCCGGTCGAATTGCAGCCCAAGCTGCTCCGCGTATTGCAGGAGCGGGAGTTCAACCGGGTCGGCAGCGCCGAGACGCTCAAGCTCAAGGCGCGCGTGATCGCGGCCACCAACCAGAACCTCGAGAGCCTGGTCGCCGCGCGGAAATTTCGCGAGGACCTGTACTTCCGGCTCCGCGTGATTCCGATTCAGATGCCTGCCCTGCGCGAGCGGCGCGAAGATATCGCGGAGCTGACCGATTACTTCGTCTCCAAGGCCGTCCAGGAGATGGGCGCGCGCGCCACCACCATCACCCCCGAAGCGCGAGTCAAGCTGGAGTCCGCCGATTGGCCCGGTAACGTGCGCGAACTCGAAAACGCCGTGATGCGCGCTGCGCTGCTCGCACCGGGCACCACGATTCGCGCCGACGATATCGAGCTCACGCGCCCCGGCGGCGCCGGCGCCGGATCCACCGCGGCGGGCGACGGTGGCACGCTCGGCGATATCATCTCGGCACGCATCGCGGGATGGTTCGATTCGCCCGGTGGCGAGGAGCCGCGCGACCTCTACCATCGGCTGGTCGCGGAAATCGAGCGTCCTCTCGTCGAACTCGCGCTCAAGCGCGCCGGCGGCAACCAGGTCCGCGCGGCGCGGATGCTGGGGCTCAATCGCAACACGCTGCGCAAGAAGATCACCGACCACAAGATCGTATTGACCAAATTCCCGCCCGCATGACGCGGCTGCCTTCGCATTTTTACGCGATGATCGATCCGGCCGGCGGACACGAGCCGGTCTCGCTGGCCCACACCATGCTCGACGCCGGCGCGCGCATCATGCAGTTGCGGCTCAAGGATGCGCCCGGCCGCGACTTTCTGGCCGCGGCGCGCGCGATTGCCGAGATGTGCCGGATCCGCGGCGCGATTCTAATCGTCAACGATCGCGTCGATATCGCGATCCTCGCCAATGCGCACGGAGTGCATCTTGGACAGCAGGATCTTCCGCTCGAAGCCGCGCGGCGAATCACCGGCCCCAATCAAATCATTGGAATTTCGACTCACACCGTAGAGCAGGCGCGCGCGGCCGAAAATGGCGGCGCGGATTACATCGGATTCGGGCCGATGTATTCCGGCGGACTGAAGAACATCGCCGCCGGGATGGGCCTGGACAATCTTCGCGCGATACGCGCCGCCGTGAACATTCCAATCGTCGCGATTGGCGGCATCACCGAAACGCGGGTCGCGGAAACTCTCGCGGCCGGCGCAGACGCCGTGGCAATCATCACCGACGTAGTGAACGCGCCGGACATCGCCGCCAAAGTCCGCTCGATCCTCGCGCTCGCGCGCGATTAGTGCAAATTTTCCCGAATCGGCTATGCCGTGGCGGGGAGGGACGCTGGAGTCCGGCGGGCTTGCTCCGACTCGAGCGATCGGCACGAAAATGCTACCGCCGCGCCGGCGAAGCACATCACGACGAACACCTCGAAGGCGGGCACATAGCTGCCGCTCAGATCGTAAATCTTTCCCGCGCCGACCGAGCCGACGAACGCGCCGATCGTGTTGAAGACGCCTGCGATACCGCCGATCGAGCCGAAGCGCTTGAGCCCGAGCGACTCCGCCACCAGCATCGGAATCAGCACCAACGGCGCGCCGAGCGACAG
>Ga0181536_10007730_pt1 | contig 10496 bp, 6 predicted proteins | sample PEATcosm2014_Bin_41_FD_121105 | JGI IMG/M metagenome (GOLD analysis project Ga0181536, IMG submission 121105) | Peatland microbial communities from MTU Mesocosm Facility, Houghton, MI, USA - PEATcosm2014_Bin17_60_metaG | ecosystem: Environmental > Terrestrial > Soil > Wetlands > Peat | place...
CCGCGTCGTCGTTGGAGGCGCTACTCTCCTGCCCCCTGCAATGGACGCTCAAATACGCATGCAGGCTCCGGGCCGGCGTGCGGCAGTCGCTACCGAATATGGATAATCTGGTGGGCACGCTCGCGCACAGGATCGCGCAGGAGATCTTCCAGCCGGGCGCGCCCCCCGAGCCCGAGCACGTCGAGACCATCGCCGCCAGATGTCTCGACGAATTGCTGCCCCGGATCGCCGCAACGCTGTTGCTGCCCGGCGCGGCCAGCGAACTCGCCGCAGCCAAGCGCTCGATCCCGCAAGCCCTTGTGGTACTCGCCCGTTTTCTGTGCTCGGAAAACCTGACTGTCGTCGGCGTCGAATACGAGTTTTCCACGCCCGACACGCTGGCGCCGGGGACCGGCGCCGCTGGCCGTATCGATCTCTTGGCCAAAAACCCGAAAGGACGCCTCGTCGTCCTCGATCTCAAATGGCAACGTAGCGAAAGCCGGCGGCGCACGGAGTTGAAGAACGGCGTCGCCTTGCAGGTCGCCGTTTACGCCCGCCACGTCGCCGGAGAGAAAGCTGACGTCGCCACCGGATTCTTCATGCTGCGGCAAAGGCGTTTCCTGACCAGCGCGCCGCTATCCGGCGGCATGGCGACGTTGATCGAAGGCCCGACCCCCAAGGAGACTTGGCACAGGATCTCCGCGTCCTTCGGATCGGCGTTCGACGAAATTGGGAAAGGCAAGGTCCGCGCGACGTTCGAGCGGAACGGCCAGAAGCAGGAAGAGTTCTCCGACCCCTACCTGCTCGTCCCGCCCAAGTGCGGCTATTGCGACTACGCTGACATATGCGGGGTGAATTCATGAGTGCGATGCACGGTTCGCACAAGGTCGGCATCGTTACCGCCTCCGCCGGTACGGGAAAGACCTACGATCTGACGTCACGCATCGAGGCGGAGATCCGCGCTGGGCGGGCGCCGGAACGGGTGCTTGCAAGCACCTTCACGGTGAAGGCCGCCGAGGAATTGCGCGAACGGGCCCGCGAGCGGCTGATCTCCAAGGGTGATGCCGAGAATGCGGTCCGGCTCCTTGGCGCGAGGATCGGGACGATCAACAGCGTCTGCGGCGGGTTGGTGAAGGAATTCGCATTCGGCCTCGGGCTGTCGCCGATCGTGGATATCGTCGACGAGAACGCCGCCAAGGCGACCTTCCTCAAGGCTGCGGATTTAGCGATCGGCGGCTATGCCGACGAACTCGGCCCGCTGGCGAGGTGCTTCGGTTACGAGGATGCTTTCCCCTCGAAGGACTGGCGCGCCGACGTCAACAAAATCGTCGAACTGGCGCGGGCCAACAACATCGGCGCAGATGCGCTTGCAGCCTGCGCCGAACGCTCCATCGCCGGCTTCAAGAAGCTGGTTCCGGCGCCACTTCCCGGCGAGACGGAGGAGACCATCGACGCAGGGCTGCGCGAGGCCCTGAAGACCCTGCTCGCCCGCTATCCGACGAACGAGGGGGTGCTTCCTACCGGCGCGAAAACGCTTGACGATATCCGCGACATTGCGGAGCGGAGCCGGGTGGAGGAGATGACTTGGCAGCGGTGGGCCAAGCTGTCCAAAGCGAAGGGGACCAAGGCCGAGGAACCGCATTTGGTTCCATTGCGCACGGCTGCAAGCGCCTTCGCCCGACATCCCCGCCTGATCGATCAGGTCAGGCGATACATCATAGCAGTTTTCGCCTGCGCGGCCGAGGCCATGCGCGCCTACGAGAAACACAAGAGGAATTGGGGGCTCGTTGACTTCGTCGATCAGGACCGCCTCGCCCTGGAACTCCTCGGCAATCCGGATCTCGAACTCCAGTTGAGCGAGCGCATCGAGTCCGTCTTCGTCGACGAGTTCCAAGACACCAGTCCCCTACAACTCGCCGTCTTCGTCGCGATGTCACGCCTCGCCAAGTCGAGCGTCTGGGTCGGCGATCCCAAGCAGGCGATCTACGGCTTCCGCGGCACGGACCCGGATCTCATCACCTTCGTCGCGCCCAAAATCCAAAGAGCGACCGGCGGCGAGGAATCGACGCTCGACAGAAACTGGCGAAGCAGGCCCGGCCTCGTCGCCTTCTTCAATGACGCCTTCGCGCCCACCTTCTCGGGGATGGGAATGTCCGCGGAGAAGACGCGGATCAGTTCCGTCGAACGCGCCGACCTCCCAAGGCAGGGACCCCCCTTGGGCGTCTGGCGCATCGATCGCGACCTCGCGGCGTCAGTCGCCTCTGGTATCCGGGATGCGCTTGCCAACGGGGCCGAATGGGCCGTCACCCGCGAGGGAACGACCGCCCCGCTCGGCGCCGGCGACATCGCCGTCCTGTGCCGCAGCAACGACCACTGCCTCGCCGTCGCGAACGCGCTCGCGACGGCGGGCATGAAGGTGGCCATCGAGCGTAGCGGGCTGTTCGGAACGCTTGAGACGCGACTAGCCATCGCTGCGCTCCGCTGGTGCGCCGACAGGCGCGATACCGTGGCGCTGGCCGAACTCGCACATCTCCTTCACGAAGGCCCCAACCAGCCGGCATGGTTCGAGGCCAGCCTGCAAGAGGACAGGGCCGACGCCATCGCCGCGCTTGTTCCACTATCGTCCGATCTAGCCGCCATCGCCGAGAACGGAGTCCACAAGACCCCGTTGGAATATTTCGACGCCGTGTTGACGCTGGGCGGCGTGTCCAAGGCCATCATGAGATGGGGGCAAGTCGAAGACCGGTTACTCAACTTCGAGGAGCTCCGCGCTCTCGTCGCCGCGTATGAGCAGGAGCGGGATCGGAACCGGGCGCCGACAACAGTCACCGATCTTTGCTCTTGGCTTGGCGAGCAAAAAGGCTCGCAACCGGAGAGCCGGGCGTCGGATGCCGTCACGGTCATGACTTACCACGGCTCCAAGGGCCTCGAATGGCCGCTCGTCATCCTCACCGATCTCGACGACAAGCCGAAGGGCGGCGCCTTCGGCGCCCATGTGGACAGCGATGTGACCGGCGATGGCATCGATTGGAACGATCCGCTCGCGGGAAGATGGCTACGCTTCTGGCCTTGGCCCTTCGGTGGCCAAAAGAAGGACGTCGCCCTCGATTCAACCGCCGCCAATTCCGACGAGGGCAAGGAGGCGGCGCGCGCCGAGCGGGCGGAGAGGGCCCGGCTGCTCTATGTCGGCGCGACGCGGGCGCGGGACTATCTGGTTTTGGCCTTGCCGAAATCGAAATCGGGATGGGCGTGGCTCGACGAATTGTCGTCCGACGCCGGCGGGCCGGCATTCGTCGCACCCGAGGTTGGGGACACGGTCGTCCAAGTCAACGGCAAGCCGCATGCGGTCCGCGTGGCTGCGCCCGTCCCCGACGAAGGGGCAGCTCCCGCAGCGCCATCGGCCGCCTTCGCCGGCCCGGACGTGGAGCGAAAAACGTTCCCACCGCTCGCCTTGAAACCGAGCGGCGAGGCGTCCGTGGAGGACGCGAGGATCATTGAGGAGATCGACCTCGGCGCCCGCCTGCCATTCGCGGGCTCTCCGGACATGGATCGCGTCGGCGAGGCCCTTCACCGTTTCCTTGCCGCAGACGACCCGACGTGGGACGACGGGCGCCGTAACGCGCTAGCGAGGCGCCTGCTCGACGCGTGGGGCGTGACCGGACTCGATCCGAAGGACGTCGTGACCATGGGATCGCGTTTCCGCAACTTCATCGGCAAGCGATGGCCGGGGGCCGTGCTGCGCCGCGAGGCTCCGATCACTTACCATATGGGTGATCGCACCCTGTCCGGTCGCATTGATGTCTTTGTCGAGACGCCCGACGCCATCATTGTCGTCGACCACAAGAGCTTCCCGGGCGCCCGAACCCAATGGCTCGACCAAGCAAGAAAGCACACCGGCCAATTGCGCCTCTATGGCGACGCGATCAGGGCGGCGAGGCCGGCCCCGAAGCAGATCCAGCTTGCCCTGCATCTGCCGATCTCGGGCGAGGTGCTGATGGTTGAGTGACTTGGTATGTACCGCAGTCGAAGCATGACGCCAAGTTTAGTCGCCGGCAACATCTTGATGGGACCTTGGCCGGAAGCGGACTTACGGGGGCCCATCACTCGGCGATAGTCCGACAACATCGATGCCTTCAATGCGATCGAACCAGCGGCGGAGCGGTGCCCAAGGCACGGCACGGCGCGTTTCTTCCGCAGCGAGCTGATTCGAGAGTTCACGAAGAAAACGACTTGGACTCACAAACTTTCGGGCGACGCTTAGCGGCAAGTCTCCTGCCCTCTCCGTCGCTCGCGCCAGCTCACGCACAGCGTCGAGCGACAAGTCGAGCTTCGAGACTGGGCCAGCGACCCCTTCAGGGCTGGCGACGAAGTGATTCTGCGGAGCGCGGCGAGCAAATAGCGCGGCGAGGAGAGTGTTGAACGTCTCACCGCCCCAGGTCACGATACCGGCGTCGTCCAACTGCCAACGAGTAGGGTCGATGCCTCGCTGCCGGGCGAGCCCCCAGATGATGCTTCTACTCATCGGTAGAGCACCGCTGGTCCCCTTGATGCGGGCCAAGGGCTGGAAGCATGCCGCTTCATCGCCAAGGTATGCCCCTCCATCGACGCCCGTCATCAAGCGCCGCATCGAACCACCGTGAAATATCGCTCCGCCTGCGGTAAACTCGTCTGCATCTCGTATCGCTGTGTTGCCGGTTCGCATGTCGACGACGGCACTGCTCGGCTGCCCGGCAATCACCGTATGGATCCGCCCCGCGTCAGCCTCGTCCATCAACCGATCGCAAGGAACAAGGGCGCGGCGGACCTCTGTGAGGCAGCCGGTTGCAATCATGTCGTGGACTACACGCGTATGTTCCGCGGTGCCGGCCTCCGCCGACAGCGCTTCGATTGACAGCGGGCGATCCTGGCGGGTAGCCCTCCAGCACAGGCTAAGAATTTGCTGGAACCGAACTGACGGTCTGTCGTACTCGTTGACGTCATCGAGTTCACCGCGTCGGCCGCAATCTACCAGGGCGCGCATTAAGCGCTCGTCGTCGTCCGAAGAACGGAACGCGATCACCCTGCAGAGGCCACTACGCCGATTCCCGCGCCCGATGCGTTGCAGAAACCCACTAACGCTCCTCGGCGCGTCGCTAAGCACTATGGCATCTATGTCACCAACGTCGATGCCAATCTCTAGGGTAGACGTTGCGACGCAGACACCATACCGTTTTGTTCGCATCTCTTCCTCGACGCGCTCTCGCTCAGATGCCGCTAGTGCACCGAAGTGGAGGTGTACCGCCCACCTTGTCCCAGCAAGCTCGCGGTGGAGATGAGCTGCTAGGGCGTGTGCCCCATTGCGGGAGTTAGCGAAAACGAGGACCTTGTCAGCGGCGGCCTGCCGGAGCCATCTGGCTAACGCGCGTGCGCGCAGGCGATTCGCATCAGCTGCGGCATCGGCACTCACATCGATCAGCTGCAGGTCTATTTCTCGCGGCGACCCATGCGATAGCGCTTTAGCGCCCGTGCCAAGCCATGCCTTTGCGACACCTGCTATGTCGTCGAGCGTCGCGGTCATCCCGACAACAAGGAACCGGTCGCGCGGGGACAGCGGCGGCGTGGATGCTCGTTCAATCCTACTTATGACATGACGCAGTTGCTGGCCGCGGGCTTGGCCATGGAGAAGGTGAATCTCATCGACGATAACGGAACGTACGCCGACGAGTGTTTCGGGACGGCGAAGCTGCAAAGAGTCGAGCGCCTCGGGCGTCGCCAACAAGCAGAAAACGCCCGACGCAGTTCGAAGCTCATGGCGGTCGCCAGTGTAGCGCGCGATTGCTTTTGGCCACCTGGTCCCGAGGTACGCATCGAGACGTTCATAGAGGTCATTCACCAGCGCCTTGGTCGGGGCGACATAGATGGTTGAGAGGGTACCCCGCCTGAAAGACACATGCCGCTGATAGAGCGGGGCTACTGCCGCTTCCGTTTTTCCGGAGGCGGTAGGGGCTGCAAAGAGGACGTTTTGGCCCTTCACTATTTCAGGCATTACCTTCGCCTGCCCTGGGTAAGGCTCGCGTCCGGTGAAAAAGATCGGGAAGGCATCCGGCATCATCCGGGCCAAGTCGGTGCGGCTAATGGTCATTCCCAGGGAAAGACCTCCCCCGCGATCTGGCGCGCCGCATCTTCGACAATCGCGATGAGTTCTTCGCCGCCAATCGGCTTCGGCTGGCTCAGCAGTACCGCCGCAGGGAAGCCCGCCATCTTCGTCCAGTTTCGAAGCAGCTTCTCCGAATCCGGAATCTGCTCGAACTGCTCCCGCAAAGCCATGGCGATGCGCTCACGAAGCCCTGCGTCGGCGAGAACACCAACCTTGGGGCCGAGCCGGTTCGCCGCTTCAGCCAGGAACGCGGCGGACCAAGCTTCATAATCCTTAGCACTTGGCGGTTCCAGGTGCACGATTTCCCCAGGGGAGTGGATCAGAACGCTCATCTCCCCCGCTTTGCGCTTGAGGTCCTGCGTGTCTTCACCTTCGGTGAGCCCGACGAACAAGCCGAAGTGCGGCCCCTCCCTCCAGAACGGCGGCATTGCTGATACATCATAGTCGCAGGAAGGGTCGCAAAGGTCGTCGCGCGGTGCGTGCGCGCAGCGAGCAAGTATGTCAAAGAAGTTGTTTGCCCTAATGTACCGGTTCACTGAGTACGTTCGGACGTGCTCCGCCTCGTCGATGATGATTGCAAGACCCTTATATCCGAGCGCTTGAAGAACTTCATGGATGACCACAAGTTGGAACGCATAGAGCAACCCGGTGTCCTTGGACTGCGGCATAGTCGGGATGGATTCCCGATAACCTGCTCTCCAACTTACCGAACGGATGGCGCTGATTTGCTTGACTTGACCGGCAAGCCAGCTGACGGCCGAGACGTATTCAGGGTCATCCCGGCGGTGCGAGAAGTATTGGAGAGCCTCCACTCCCTTGCTGAACCAAGGCGAGCGCCTAAAGTAATTGAGCGACCGGATCTTCGTCCAATTATCTCGAATCTCTTTAATAAGGTCGAAGAAATCCGCGCTGCGCGTGCCGTCGGCCCGTATAGGGAACTCGAGACCGCTTAGCAGCTCCTGATAGACGGATGAGGGCTTCGCGGGGTCTGCTGCTTTCGGGTCAAGTTCGAGGGACGCGGTTACCCATCCCTCCCGGAGAGCGATCGCCTTGACCAGACGAAGATGGTGGGACTTCCCGGAGCCATAGTATCCCATGAAGACGCGGCATGCTCCACGTTTTGGTGCGCCCCGCAGAACTGCGCGCATCCTATCGGAGACCTTATCGCCCCCAATTGTCAGCTTCACCAGCTGCTCGGGATCCGCAGGAACCACACCGAGGTTCACGGCTTCGAACGATCGCCGAAAAGCCATATCCGTCGCTGCGTGGACCGATGCGGGCACTGCTGCCGCCCTGTTGCCATCGGATCGGATAATCAGCTCGCCGACGTCGACATCCAGCTTCTCGCCGAAAAACTCGACGGTGGCGGTGCTTCCGAGGACCGCAAGCACTTTGCCGATCCCGAACTCCGCGTGTTCGACCTGGGCGCCGGTGGAAATCACGCGTCATCCCCCTCCTGCGGCGGCTCGTTGTCGTTCACGAACTCGCTCGCCTGCGCGGAGCTGATCGCGTGCTGAGCTTCGCGTTGGTTGTCAAGGAAACGGCAGAATTGGTAGACGAAGAAGCGAGGCTTCGGCGTCTCGAAAAGTATCGCCTTCTGTGCCGCAACAATCGCCTTCATGTTGGCGCTCTGGACCACCTCGTCCCAAGTGACCCCATAGGCCTTGCTGAACACAGCCAGGAGCCTATCCCCGATGCTGTAGATCACCTCCTCAGAGTTAGCCTCTTCAAGGTTAATCAGCGGCACCTGTGGGCTGCCCTTTGAGAATGCCTTGGTCCCGATGCGGTCCTGCAGCGCTCGGTATGTGCTGATCACTTCAGAGCGGAAATCTGGCGTGGCGGCGTAAAGGAACATCACGCCGCCGAATTCACCCTCCGCATTCTGATTGATCATCGTCAGCAGGTTTTCGATAGCCTGCTTTTGTTTCGCAGAGCCTCGCCGGAAGGAAGAGGTGCGAGTGCCCTCGTCGAATGCTATGAGGAACCCGCGATAGCCCATCCGCGTCCGCAAGAACGCGATAGCCGTCTTGAGACGCCGGAACGCGTTGTCGTCGCGCGCGGGCTCGAAGAGGCCCATGTTTTTTAGGGCGGTCGAACGGACGTTGTCCCCGCGGATCCAGGCGATTAGCTCGCTGTCAGAGACGGCTTCCTTCGCCCCGCAATTCGTCTTGAGTAGCCGCTGGCTCAGCGCCGTCAGCGCAGCGGCCATCTGGGGGTCTGGCGCCCCCTTCCAGAGTCCGCCGATCTGCTGCTCGATTTGGCGCTGGACGAGCTCGGGGACGTCGTTGCCCGGCTCGGCCCCGAGCTGGCGAATCCGCCGCGCAATCCAGCAGTCGATGAGTACCTCTATGCCTTTTTCGTCTGTCCACTCACCGTCCGCAGGAGGTTGAAATGACTCCATGATGGCGCCGAAGATCGCTGCTGGCGAATTGAAAGGGCACTCTCCGCCCACGGTCACCAACGCTGTGACCACGTTGTGCTCGCTGGCGCGCTGGGCGAGACTATTGATGAACTGGGTCTTGCCACTTCCGTAATCTCCCTCCAAGTACTTGAAGCAACCGATGCCGTCCGCGAGCTCGCCGCGAAAATAGTTCTCGTCGAGTGCGTTGAGGATGTCGCCGGTGCCGACGTTGATGAAATGCGAGTACTTGCCAGGTGCGATGGGAGCGTTCAACAGTTGACGAACTAGACGTTTCGCGTCGCTCGGATCGATTGGAATGTTCAAGTTCAACCTCCGTATCAGCTCGACTGGCGTCGAATGTAAATCATGGGCCGGACAATAGTGCCCTCCGCGTTCCCCGGGACGAAGAAGGCGCGTGACTTCGGCCCGTGCGCTTGGTTTAGCGTCGCTGGCACGAGCTCGAATCTCTCGCGCGAAACCGCCGTATCCCTGTGGCGTCGCCAGTTGATTAGGTTTGCTATGAAGACTGCCTCCGGAACGTCCTCAAAGTTCCGTCGTGAGGGGTTGCTCCAGAAGCGCTCGTCCTGTGCAGCGATCTTGAAGAGCCGGGCCACGTCCGCAATGAGCACGTTGTCGCCATCACCGAAGTGCCTGGCCATGGTCCATGCCAGTGACAACCGGTCGAGGAAACGGTCCACCGGCAGCGTCCATTTATCCACGATGCGCTCCGAGGCGGCATAGGCACTCAAGACGTAATCGATATCAGCGGGTATCTTCGCGATAACTGGGTAGTGCGGCGTCATCGACCACGCCCAGTTCTGTCCCCCCGTATCAGGGACGAGAATGAGTCGACCGGCGAAGAACTGGTTGTCTTTGTTCCCGGTCGCGACACCCTCCAGACGATGAAGGACCTCCATCGCAAAGCGCCTGCGGTTCTCTGGGTGGCGCATATGCTCGATGTGCGCCTCGACCACACGGCGCGCTTCCGCTATCTCGCTCTGCACACCGAGATCCCGCGACGCCTCCTCTGGCAGTGTGAGCGCCAGCAACTCCTGCTGCCGTTCGATTTTGGCTGGCGGCATGTCTAGCCCTTCAGCGCGGGTCTGGCCCTGGCCAAGGATCCGAGGCAGCCTCGCGGCGAGGATGCCCTTCGCGTTTGCCAGGAGGCCCGTGTGCTCGACGAAGCGTTCGAGCGCTGGGAAGAGCGATGGGCTTGGCGTTTGGGACATCTCGATACTTTTCCGAAGCTCAGGACTGCGTCACGTCGAACAGGGATTTGTCGACCTTGCGTAGTAGCGAAGGGTATTCGCTGCAGATCAGTGCGAGTCGACGTGCAGGGCGGGAGAGCGCGACGTAGGCTCGATTGAGCGTGAAATTCAGGGCCGCAGTCGCTACATCTTCCAGTCCGAGGACAATGCATGCGTCGAACTCGAGCCCCTTGATCCGCTCCACCGATGTGGTGAGAAGATTTTTACCCGAGGCAACCCAGGCGGGGGCAAGCGGCACACCGGCCTTTTCCAGTTCGGCACGCAGCTTCTGAAGAGCTTGCTCGTCCTCGTTGATCTGCAGAAGAGCAACGCTGCTTACGACGCTTGACCGCCTAAGCACTGAGCAAATTTGCTTGATCCGCAAAGCATGATCCTGCGGAGGCGCGATGATCAGCTGCGGCTTATTGTCCTCCAGTTCTATATTGACGTCGAAAGCCGGACGCTCGCCGAAGGCGGCCTCATAGAAGCCCTGCAGGAAGCGGCCGATCTGCTTGCTTTGCCGCATATTGCGAGCGAACGGATAGATTTGCTCGGTACCCTTGCCACGCAACGACCTGCCGACGGCTAGCGCGTGTGAATTACGCATGCCGTGTACGGGACTCACGATTTGCCGGAAGTCCGCCGACACCGTGAGGGCGCCGTCGGGGTCGACCAGTGACCCGAGCAGGGACGCCTCAGCCACACAAAGGTCCTGAGCTTCGTCGATGACAAC
>Ga0181536_10007732_pt1 | contig 10495 bp, 10 predicted proteins | sample PEATcosm2014_Bin_41_FD_121105 | JGI IMG/M metagenome (GOLD analysis project Ga0181536, IMG submission 121105) | Peatland microbial communities from MTU Mesocosm Facility, Houghton, MI, USA - PEATcosm2014_Bin17_60_metaG | ecosystem: Environmental > Terrestrial > Soil > Wetlands > Peat | place...
CGAGAACGTGCGGTCGACCGTGAGGGTCGCCGTGGCGGTTTCGCCGGCCGGCGCCTGCGGCGGCGACTTCAGCGTATAAGCGCCGGGTCCGCCATACGTCGCGGACGCGACCACGCGGCCATTCAGCAGCAACTCGACGTGGCGCGCGGGCGCCGGATCGGGAATCGTGAACACCGCCTCGAGGGGCAGCGGTTGGGCGGGGCTCTTCAGCAGAACCACCGCGCTCTCCGCCATCCACCGCCATGCGCTACTTTCCACGTCGTACAGTCCGCTGATAATCTGGGCGGGCGCTTCCGGCGCGTTCATGGGCAGGTAACTAAGGGCCGGATGCCGATCGAGCACCACCGCGGCGCGCACGATGTCTATGGGTGCCGTGGAGAGGTCGAACGGCCGCAGCCCTTTGGTGGCGGTCGAGTAGCCGGACCGAGCCTCCAGTCCGATGAGCTGCAGCGGCAAAGTCGCGCGAATGGCCTGCTCCGCGATAAGCGCCGTGGGAGCGGTGAAGGCGATTGGATAAGCCAGTTGGCTCGAAACCACAATATCGCCGGCGCGCAGCACCTGCCCGCGCTCGAGCGGCAGCCCGCCGTCGGCCTCCATATAGTAGCGCAGGCCCCATTCGCCATCGATGTACACGCGGTGGCCGGCAGTCGCCGCTCGGATCTGCCGGGCGAAGCGCCGGTAGCCGTCCCAATGCTGGTGGTTCACGGTGGCGAGCGCCAGGCTCAACGCCAGTTGGGCGGCGAATCCGATAGCCAACCAACGAGGCCGCTGGCGCGACACGAGCAAGACCACGGGAGCGGCCATAGGCAGCAGATAGCGGGCCGATCCGGCGAAGAAGACGATCACCGCGCCGCCGAAGAACAGCGCAATCCATGCGGCGAGAAACGTGGTCTCGCGGTCGCGCCGCTTCCAGGCCAGCAGGATGGCCCCGGGCAGCAGCGCGGGAAACACCATAAAGCAGGCGTGCACCGCGAGCGCCGCAGCGTTGCGGAGCTTGTTGGCGAGCGCCTGTAGACCGTAGCTGCTCATGTATCCTGCGGCCACCGCGGCGGGCAGCGTGCCGGAAGACAGGCGCTCGAATAATTCCCAGCCGAGGATCGTGGCGGGCGGAACGAGAGTAAGGAGCCAAGCGTTGCGATCCTTGCGCCGGTAAATCCAGACATGGATCGCCAGGATAGGCGTGAGGAAAACAGCTTGAAACGCGCTGAGGGCTGCCAGCACCATGGCGATGGCGGCGGGCCTCCATTTGCCTGCAACGAAGCACGCCACAGCCGCCATCCAAAACGCGAGGAACGGCAGATCGGATTCAAGTGAGTTGCCGTTGACGACAAACGCCGGTACCGCCAAGAACAGCAAAGTGGCCCAAAGCGGATGCGGCGAGAAGCGCTTTGCCAGCGACCACATGGCCAGCGCCGCGATGACCGAGAACAGGATGTAGGCGGCGTGGAATGGCACTTCGTGGATATCCCCCATCACGGCCAGCAACAGCCCCAGGAACCAGGCGTTGAAGGGCGGGTGCGGATACCCGCGCAGGTCCACGCGATCGCCCAGGAAAATGTACTGGACGTGGTTGGGGTGCAGGGGATCGATTAGCGCGTGCTCGGCGGCAGCGAAGTAGTAGACTTCGTCGCCTTGAATCGCCTGATTGAGAAAAGGCAGGCGGATGAGCAGGACGACCGCCAGCAGTAACGCGAGCGACCAGGGACCGCTCCCTGACGGTCGCGGCTCAGTCAGGTGCGGCTCAGGGGGCCGTGGTTCAGCTACGCTCGGTCCGGCGCCCATCTCAATACCGGCTTGCGCGCGGCCTTCACCTCATCCACGCGGCTGGTGCGGGTCAAGTGGGGCGCGGTCTTCACTGTGCCCGGCTCCGTCTCGATCTCTTTGGCGATGGAGATCATGGCGTCGATGAAGAGGTCCAGTTCCAGCTTGCCCTCGGTCTCGGTGGGCTCGATCATCATCGCGCCGTGCACGATCAGCGGGAAGCTGACGGTGTACGGGTGGAAGCCGTAATCGATCAGGCGCTTGGCGATATCGCCCGTGCGCACGCCCAGGTGCGCCTGGCGCTCGTCGCTGAAGACCACTTCGTGCATGTTGGGCAGCGTGTAGGGCAGGTCGAAGAACGGCTCCAGCTTCTTGCGGATGTAGTTGGCGTTGAGCACGGCGTCCATGGTGGCGGCGCGCAATCCGTTGCCGCCGTGCGCCAGGATGTAGGCCAGCGCGCGCACCAGCACGCCGAAGTTTCCGTAGAACGCTTTCACCTTGCCGATGGAGAGGGGGCGGTCGTAGTCGAAGGCCCAGGCGCCGCCAGCGCGCTGCAGCCGCGGCACGGGCAGGAACGGCTCCAGTTGCTTCTTCACCGCTACGGGACCGCCGCCCGGACCGCCGCCGCCATGCGGAGTGGAGAACGTCTTGTGCAGATTCAGGTGCATGACGTCCACGCCGAAATCGCCGGGACGCGCGATGCCCACCAGCGCGTTCATGTTCGCGCCATCCATGTAAACGAGCGCGCCCTTGCGATGCAGAACTTCGGCAGCCGCGATGATGCGCGATTCGAAAACACCCAGCGTGTTGGGGTTGGTGATCATCAGCCCGGCCACGTCCTCGGTGACGGACTGTTCTAGCGCGGCGAGATCCAGAAGGCCGTCCTTGTCGGAGCGGATGTTCTCGACCACGTAGCCGGCGATGGCCGCGGTAGCCGGGTTGGTGCCGTGCGCGGAATCCGGAATCAGGATCTTCTGGCGCGGGTTACCCTGCTGCTCGAGCAACGCGCGAATGAGCAGGATGCCGGTCAGCTCGCCGTGCGCGCCGGCCGCCGGCTGCAGCGTGACCGCGTCCATGCCGGTGATTTCGAGCAGCGCGGATTCAAGCTGCGCCATCACTTCCATGGCGCCCTGCGCGAGCGATTCCGGCTGATAAGGATGCGCCCAGGCGAGGCCTTCGGTGCGCGCGACCAGTTCGTTTACGCGCGGGTTGTACTTCATGGTGCAGGAGCCCAGCGGATACATGCCGTGGTCGATGGCGTAATTCCAGGTGGAGAGGCGCGTGAAGTGGCGGATGGCTTCCACTTCGCTGACTTCGGGGAAGCCCTCGATTTCCGCGCGCACGTTTTCGGCGCCGAGCGCGGCGCACGGGTCCACGGCGGGGACGTCCAGTTGCGGTAACTGGTAGGCTTTCTTGCCGGGTGAGCTGCGCTCGAAGAGCAGCGCTTCGTTCGGCGAGATGTGGGAGCGGACTTTTTTAATGGGCATTAGTGGGTTGCTCGGTGGGGCAGGCTCCCAGCCTGCGCGGGGCCCCCGGCCCCGCTGGCGGCCTGAGAGGCCGGGCCCAGGGGGCACCCCGCCCAGGGACCTGCCCCACGATCATCCTCAACATTGGAACGCCTCCGCCAGCTTGTCCATTTCTTCCCGCCGCGACATCTCGGTAGCGCAAAGCAGCATCTCGCTGGACAACTCCGGATAGAAGCGGCCCAGGGGCAAGCCTCCGATGATCTTCTTTTCGAGAAGGGCTTGATTGATTTCATCCGGCGAGCGGCCGCCAGCGGAAACCACGAACTCGTTGAAGAACGGTCCGGAGAATCGCGGCTTCAGTTTGCCCGCCAGATAGTGCGCCTTAGCCAGGTTCTGCTCCGCCAGTTCGCGCAGGCCCTGTTTGCCGTAGACGCTCATGAACACGGTGGCCATCAAGGCGATCAGCGCCTGGTTGGTGCAGATGTTGGACGTCGCCTTCTCGCGGCGGATGTGCTGCTCGCGGGTGGCCATTGTCAGGCAAAACGCGCGATTGCCGCGCGTATCCGTGGTTTCGCCGACCAGCCGGCCGGGCATCTGGCGGGCAAATTTCTCGCGTGTGGCGACGATGCCCGCATACGGCCCGCCGTAGCTCGGCGAGACGGCGAACGATTGCAGTTCGCCCGCCACAATATCGGCCTGCGGCGGCTCCAGGATGCCGAGCGAAACCGCCTCAGTGAATCCCATCACCGCCAGCGCCCCACGCCGATGGGCGATTTCGGCGGCGCGGTTCACATCTTCGACCACGCCGAAGAAATTGGGCGATTGCACGATCACCGCCGCGGTCAGATCGTTGACCTCGCGCTCCAGTTCGGCGAGATCGGCCGCGCCGGTTTCGGCATCATAGCCGAACTCCGTAATCGGCATGCCCTGGTTCTTCGCGTAGGTCTGCAGGACCTCTTGATACTCCGGATGCACGCTGCGCGCGACGAGCAGTCCGCCTTTGCTGGTCAGGCGCGCGGCCATCAGTGCAGCCTCGGCCAACGCGGTCGAGCCATCGTACATGGAAGCGTTGGCCACATCCATGCCCGTGAGCTGGCAAATCATCGTCTGGAATTCGAAGATGGTGGTGAGAGTGCCCTGCGAAATCTCCGCCTGGTAAGGCGTGTACGACGTGAGGAACTCGCCGCGCGCGACCACCGTATCCACCAGCACCGGACGGTAATGCGCGTACACACCCGCACCCAGGAAGCTGGCGTAGCCGTTGGCATTCTCGTCGCCTCGCCCGCGGAAATACTCGACGATCTCGTATTCGGAAACACCCGGCGGAAGCTGCAGCGGCCGCTTCAGCCGCACCGCCTCCGGAAGATGGGCGAACAGATCTTCGGGGCTTTCCACGCCGCAAGCTTCCAGCATTTCGCGGCGCTCGGAATCGGACTTCGGAAGATAGCGCAAAACCTTACTTTTCCGCTCCTATATAGGTTTGATAATCGGCCGCGGAAAGCAGATTCGCCAACTCGGCGGGATTGCTTAAACGGATCTTCACCAGCCAGGCTGCGCCGTGCGGATCCTCATTCAATTTTTCAGGCGCATCGGCCAGCGCATGGTTGAGATCCACGACCTCGCCCGAGACCGGCGAATAGATATCCGAAACGGCTTTCACCGACTCCACCGAGCCGATGGTTTTCCCTTGGTCCACGCGTTGGCCGGGCTTCAGGGTTTCTCTGCCGTACTTGAAGTCCACATAGACAATGTCGCCCAGTTCGTGCTGGGCGTGATCCGTGATGCCGATGGTGCCCGTATCGCCTTCCACGTGCACCCACTCGTGTTCCTTGGTGTAGCGGTAGTCTTCGGGATACATTATTTGGCTCGTTTGTAGAATGGCGTTTCCACGGTGACCGCGGCCACCGGTTGGCTGCGAATGACAACCTCGATGGCGCGGCCGACGTGGGCCTCCGCCACGGGCAAATAACAAAGACCGATGTTCTTGTTCAGGGCGGGCGCGGGCGATCCGCTGGTGACCCAGCCGGCCGGCGCGCCGTCCAACAGCACTTCGTAACCGTCGCGGCCGATGCCGCGGCCGCACATTTCGAATCCGATGAGCTTGCGCTGGATGCCCTGTTCCTTCTGCTTTGCCAGCGCCGTGCGGCCCACAAAATAGCCCTTGTCGAGCTTCACGATCCAGCCCAGGTCGGCTTCCCACGGCGTGATGGAAGCATGGATTTCGTGGCCGTAAAGCGCCATCTTGGCTTCCAGGCGTAGCGTGTTGCGCGCGCCCAAGCCGCAGGGCTTGATGCCGAACTCGCTGCCGGCGTCCAGGATTTCATGCCACAGGCGCGGACCCTCCGCGGGCGCGACGTAGATCTCGTAGCCATCCTCGCCGGTGTAGCCGGTGCGCGCAATGCGTGCCAGCGTGTTCGAGACCGCGCCGTCGGCGAACCAGTAGTAGCGGATGGCGGCCAGATCGGTGGCCGTGAGCTTCTGCAGCGTGGCGCGCGCGTTGGGACCCTGGATGGCGATTTGCGCGTAGTCGTCGCTCGACAGGCGGACCTGGGCGTCGAAGCGGTTGTGCGCGCGGATGTGCTCGAAGTCCTTCTCCTGGTTGGAGGCGTTGACGCACAGGAAATAGTGGTCGTCGGCGACCTTGTGGACCAGCACGTCGTCGACGAATCCGCCGTGCTCGTAGAGCAGGCCCGAATAGTGGATTTGGCCCGTCTTGAGGCGGCCGGCGGCGTTGGTGGTGACGTAATCGGCGAGGCGCAGCGCCTCCGGGCCGGTGATGTCGATCTCGCCCATGTGACTGACATCGAAGGCACCCACGCTGCGGCGCACCGCGAGGTGTTCTTCGACCAGCGAGGTGTACTGGACGGGCATGTCCCAGCCGCCGAAATCCACCATTTTGGCGCGCATCGCGCGATGGGCGGCGTTCAGGCAGGTGGCTTTCGGCGCGGCGGTGGCGGGCATCAAACTGGTACTGTAGCAACGGGCCGGAAGGGTGTCAAACGATGGGTTCGGCTTATCATCGCTGACACGACAGTCCGGATTCCGAGGTAGACGGGAACGCAAAGCTTGCGGGCGGATCAATCTTGGATTACTCTTACTGGTAGGAGTATTACCATGCAAATCACCAGCAAGGGGCAGGTCACCATCCCGCAGGAGATTCGTAATCAGTTGGGCCTTCTGCCGCATACGAAGGTCGAGTTCGAGCTGGCCGGGGATCACGCCCGCATTCGCAAGGCCCGGCGTGCGCCCGGCGAGGGTTTCAGAGGACGCCTAGCGCTCGACGCCCTTCGCGGCACTGCCGACACCCGCATGAGCACCGACGAAATTCTGGCGCTTACCCGTGCCGAAGTCCGCCATAAAGCACGGCGAAGCAAGTGACACACTTCATTACCGGTTTGGAGGCCCGCTTAAACGGCTGCCGTGGCGTGCTCGTGGACAGCAACGTGCTACTGGACATTGCCACCAGCGATCCGGTCTGGGGGAATTGGTCCGCGGGCGCACTCGCCGAAGCCGCGGAGCACACGATGCTGATCATCAATCCGATCATCTATTCCGAGGTTTCGATCGGCTTTACGACCATCGAAGCTCTGGACGCGGCCCTCCCAGCGGCTTTGTATCAGCGCGAACCGCTGCCCTGGGAGGCCGGCTTCCTGGCGGGGAAGAGCTTCCTGGCGTATCGCCGACGCGGAGGCTTCCGTACCTCGCCTCTGCCCGACTTCTACGTTGGCGCACATGCCGCAATCGGGCGTCTGGCACTCCTCACGCGCGACGAGGCGCGCTATCGCACTTATTTCCCGAGGCTCGAGATCCTTGCGCCGGCCAGGCGCGGAATGTGATTCCCTACCAGATATATTCTTTCGCCGCCTGTCGCTTATCATACCCATCCAACACATGCACCACGCGGATCCTCTTCAGCGCCACGGGGGAAAGCTGGCCGATCGGTATATAAATGATCGTCCTCCTGTAGCGCGCCGCGATGCTGCGGAACACCGACCGCGGCGGCTTGGCGGCCACATATACCACGAACCGCTCCAGCGAATAATCCAGCCCCGCCAGCAGCAGACGCTCCGGCTTGCTCTCGGCGAAATCGTAATCCGGGTCCTGCCACACATCGAACATGCGCCGTGCCGGCAAGCTCATCAGGAAGCCGCCGTACTCGCCGCGCCCGATGCCCGGCCCCACCAGGCTGTCGAACGGAAACGTCGAGTAGAACGCCATGTCCGATTCGTTCTGGTGCTCGCCCAGCCACGTGGTCATGTAATGGTAACGGTCGTCGCGATCCTCGTCGAAGATCACGATCACCGAGCCTACCTCGCCCGAAATCTTCTGAAACTGCCGCACGTAGATCTTGCCTTCGTGCCAGTTGCGAATGGTCTCGCGCAGATCGATGCCATCCAGCAGCGAGGTGGTGAACGGCTCGGTCCGCACGCGCTCTTCCGATAGGATGCCCTTGCCTTTCTTCTTCAAGAAACGGCCGTAATCCTCGATCACCAGATCTTCCGGCGGGTACGAGCAGATGCTGTTGCCATCCAACTGGCCGGCCCATTCGCCCGGAAACTTCTCCTTTTTGCGCGGCTTCAATCCCACCGGACGCAACCGCCGCTTGACGCTCGGCAGTCTGCGCCTTAGCCGGATCCGCTTGGTGTCGAGCCACACCTCCTCGCCCGAAATCCGGACGGTTTCCAGATCGCTGGCGGTCTTCTGCGGCGGATAGCGGCCGGCCGTTTCCCAAACGTCCCAGCCATAGTTGTCGTCCACGACGCTGCGCGCGGCCACCGTCAGATCGAATATGGCGGGCATCAACGCACGATCGGCCAGCGCCAGATTCCGCGCATAACGGGCCAGCAGCCGCCGCTGCCAGTGCGCCACCCGCTCGCCTGTGTTCACTTCGTAACTCTTCTCCGCATCGCGAAATAGAGCGAGTTGCGCGTGACGCCGGTCGATCAGGTTGGAGTCCGTCGGCAAGCCCCGAAACTGCTCGTAGCGGTATTGCAGGTACGGATATTCGATGGCGATCTCGGCAAGCGATTCCGGATGCGGGTTGAGCACGTGCACGCCTTCGCGCCGCAGACGCGACATGGGCTGCGCTTGCGGCTCGTCCATGGCGTCCAGCACGGGGTCCAGCAGGTTCAGCGACAGCACCACCAGCACGCGCGCCAGCGGGTCGCAGCCTTGCAGCTTCCAGGCGATGCCGCCGGCGTGCCGCGCGATTTCGTCCGACCGCTCCTGCGGGTAGACGCGGTAAGCCTCCACATATTTTTCGTAGCCGATGTGGCGGATCGAATATGGGTCCGGGTAGGCATCCTTCAAGTGCGGCCGCTCGCCCGAGTCCGGGTCGGCGAAAACCACATCTGCGCCGGTTTCGTTCGCCGTGCGGATGGCTTCCACAAATGGATCGGCCGGCTCGACCGGCACATAGATGGCGCGCTCCGCGTCATCGCGCGCGGTCTCATCCGGATAGAAAATGACGGACATCTCCGGCAGCCGCGCCACCGCGCGCACATAATGCCATTGCAGCGTGACAGGCAGTTCCAGCGCGACCACTTGCGGCCTATCCCGCAGGATCGCCTGGCGCACCTCAATGGCGAACTCCAGCCGTCCCGGCACGACCGGCAGGTAGGTGAAGCGCCCGCGCCGCAAGCTGCCCGGATCGGGCAGATCAGGAAGGTCGATTTCCCCGGGCATAGCGCAGCGCTTCTTCTCCGAGCGTTTGCAGGATGGCCGTTTCCAGCGCCTCGGTTTCGTGCGTTCGCTCGGTGGCCAGGCTCTTCAGCTTGATGGCGAAGCGTCCGATATTGATGCCGTCGCGCACCGTGTACCGCTCGTCGGCCGCGTGCGCCTGCTGCAGGAACTCGGTCACGTAAGTCAGGATGCGCTCTTCGGCGAACGGCAGGTTCTCCTTCAGGATGTGATACTCTTCGTCGCGCTCCGGAAAGTCGATGAGGATCGACGGCTGCAGGCGCGAGTGAATGTACTCGGGCAACTCGAAGGTGGAAGCGTCGTCGTTCATGGTGGTCACGATGCGGAACTGCGCATGCGCCTTGATCTTGATGCCCGCCACGATGGACTCCACGTAGCGGCGGTTATCGAGCAGCGGCGCGAGGCTGGCCCAACTCTTCTCGCTCATGCGATTGCCTTCATCCAGGATGGCGATGCCGCCGCGGATCATGGCCGTCACCAGCGGCGAGGCCACATAGCGCAGCCGGCCCTGGCCTTCGATCACCGGTGTCACCAGCAGATCCTCCGGGCGCGTATCCATGGTGGCTTGCAGGATGTAGACTTCGCGGCCCATGCGCTTGGCCGCCGCATACGCCAGCGTGGTCTTGCCCACGCCGGGTTTGCCCAGCAACCGCGGATGCATGGGCAGATCATGTTCGCTCACCACCAGCCAGGCCGCCAGCAGTTGGCGCATGAGCTCTTCCTGGCCCACCCAGCGCACGGGCAGTTCGTCCGGATGCGCCAGGTGCAAAGTGACACCTTCTATCTCGACTGTCATATCCGCCTATCTTAAAACGGGTGCTGGGTCCTGGCCGACCCTCACTTCATAGTAGCGCCCGCTTCGCTGCGGCGGCGCGAGCCAGGACATGGTCCGTCGCCAAGACGGTTGCGGTAAAATCATTTCAGTGGACCTTATCCAGATTCAACACGCCATTGTGGAACTGCCGGCCGAAGAGCAAACCGCGCTGGCCGCCTGGCTCGTCGATCGGGATCGCGCCCGCTGGGATGAAGAAATCGAGCGCGACTTTTCGCCGGGCGGAGCGGGAATGGAGTTGCTTGACAGAGTGAGAAAGCAGGTGAGCGACGGCCTGTCGCGGCCCCTTTCCGAAGGCCGCCCTCTCCAGTGAGTTCCCGCCAGCACGCCGTCCCCGAGTTTTGGGACTGCTATGACCGCCTGCCGGAGAGCGTCCGATCTCTGGCAGACAAAAAGTACGTCCTGTTTCAAGAGAATCCGTTTCATCCGTCATTGGGTCTTCAGCAAAAGGGCGAGGTCTGGACGATAGACATCGGCCGTTCGTACCGGGCACTTGCTTGGCGTGAGGGAAACGATTTTCACTGGTACTGGATCGGCTCCCACGAGGCATACAACAAGCTGTTGCGCCGCGAAAGGTGAGGTGCAGGGCTCAGGCGAATTAGCTCACTTAGCGGCAATACTGTTCATTTAAGTATCTTGACGTATTGGGCATAGTTGACCGGACCGGTGGCGGAGGCGTTGCGCGGACGAAGCGGGAAGTTGCTCATCTTGCGCTTGACGCCCCGTGGCATCTGCC
>Ga0181536_10007735_pt1 | contig 10493 bp, 13 predicted proteins | sample PEATcosm2014_Bin_41_FD_121105 | JGI IMG/M metagenome (GOLD analysis project Ga0181536, IMG submission 121105) | Peatland microbial communities from MTU Mesocosm Facility, Houghton, MI, USA - PEATcosm2014_Bin17_60_metaG | ecosystem: Environmental > Terrestrial > Soil > Wetlands > Peat | place...
AATTTTCGACATTGGCGCTAGCAAGGGCAGCTTTCCTGTTGCGTCAGTGACGGTCTCATAGGCGATGGCTGTTACGCCGGACGCTATAAGGTCATGTGTCTGTTCGAGATCGGCGGCCAAATGTAGGTAGGTGAAGATGATCTGGCCGCGGCGCAATTTGCTGCGCTCGGCCGCAAGTGGCTCTTTCACTTTCACGATCAATGCGGCGCGTTGAAATATTTCGTCTGCGCTTGGCATGACTCGCGCGCCCGCTGCGGCATAATCGTCATCGCTAATGCCAGCGCCATCGCCAGCGCGAGTTTCGACTTCCACTTCATGGCCTCTGGCGATCAAGTCCCTGATCGTCGAGGGAATCAGGCCGACCCGATATTCGTCCGCTTTGATTTCTCTTGGAACGCCGATCAACATGGTCGCTTCCCAGCAGCGATCAGCCTTTGATGCAGATGAGCGGCCGGAGCCGCGCCACGCGTCGAGCCAGGCCCGCATGCTCTCCCGCCACCACGACCGCACCCACGTCCTTGTAGGCGCCGGGGGCCTCTTCGGCCACGCCTCTGGTCGACGGACTCCTGATTAAAATGCCTTGCGCTGCCAGATCATCCACGATCTTGCGCCCGCTCCATTGCTTGAGCGCGGCATGGCGCGACATCGCGCGGCCGGCACCATGGCAGGCCGATGAAAAGGCCTTCTGTTCGCCGGTGGCGTCACCGACTAGAATGTATGAACAGGTTCCCATGCTGCCGCCGATCAGCACCGGCTGCCCGGTTGCGCGCAGCGCTTCGGGCAGGCTTTCGTGGCCGGGTCCGAAAGCGCGTGTTGCGCCTTTGCGATGAACGAACAAATCGCGGCGCTTTCCCGCAACGACGTGCGGTTCGGTTTTGCAGGTGTTGTGTGAAACGTCGAACAGCAGACGTAAGTCGCGATCGGGGAAAAAGTGCGCGAAAACACGGCGCGCGTAATGACCAAGAATTTCACGATTGGCGAGGGCGCAGTTGATCGCCGCCCGCATTGCGCCCAAGTAGCGCTGGCCGACCTCCGAATTGATCGGCGCGCAGGCAAGCTCGCGGTCGGGAAGCTTGATGCCCGAGGCTTCCGCTACCACCACCATTTCCTTGAGGAATTCTGTTCCGATCTGGTGACCCAGCCCGCGCGAGCCGCAATGGATGGTGACGACGACATCGTCCAGCTCCAGGCCGAAGACCGCGGCAACATTTGTATCGAAGATTTCCGCAATAGCCTGTATTTCGAGATAGTGGTTGCCTGAACCAAGCGTGCCCATCTCGCGGCGCTGGCGTTCCTTGGCGCGCTCGGACACGCACCCGGGCTCAGCGCCCGCCATCCGGCCATGTTCCTCGATGCGCTCGAGGTCGCGCGCCTCGCCCCAGCCGCGTTCGATCGCCCAGTGCGCCCCGCCTGTGAGCATTGCATCCATATCGATGGCATCAAGCGTGATCGCGCCCTTGCTGCCAACGCCGGCCGGGATCTGACGAAACAGCGAGTCGGCGAGTGATTTTTGGACAGTTAGGATGTCGGCAATCTTGAGCCCGGTCAGCATCGTGCGCACGCCGCAAGAGATATCGAAGCCGACGCCGCCCGCGGATATTACGCCGCCCCTATCTGGATCGAAGGCCGCCACGCCGCCGATCGGGAAGCCATAGCCCCAGTGAGCATCCGGCATGGCATAGGATGCCTGCACGATCCCGGGCAATGTCGCGACATTGGTCGCCTGCTCATAAACCTTGTCATCCATGTCGCGGATCAGGTTCTCATCGGCGTAGATGATGGCGGGCACGCGCATCGCACCATGCGGCTCGACGCGCCAGGTCGTCTCATCGATGCGGGTGAAGCGGGCAGGGTCCATGGCTGATATCCCTCACACGTCCACGACGCAGGCCGCCGACCAAATTCCGGCATTGTCCGCTGCGACTTTGAGCGCCGTGTAGGTCGCACCTTTCGGCTCGCAAGCAGGGGCATGTCGCTTGACATCGACCGGTTCGCCCCACAGCGTTCCCTTGAGCCGTTGGCCTTCGATACGTACGGCGAAGCGGCCGAACAGCATGCCGCGCACCGCCATCTCGTAGATGATGGCATTGAGCCATTCGACAAAAAGCAACTCGATGTCTGGTGCTTCGCAATTCACTTCGACGCGCGCTTTTGACTCGACCGGGGTCTGCGTCACCACCGCGGTCAGTGCTTGCGCCGCCTGTTCGAACGCTTCGACTGCGGTCGCGCCAAAACCTCGTACCCCGACATCGGCATCATGCGGGAAATGCTCCCACCGTGCCTTGCTAGCGACCGACGCGGCGGTGTGGCTCATGCGCGCAAACTGTGTTTCCCCATCAGTTTCACCGTGCTCGCCTGCGGCCCCTTGTCGCCCATTTCTTCGGCATAGGTCACGCGAGAGCCGACGGCCAAACGTGAGTAGTCGCCGTCGAGCACGCTGTTGCGATGGAAATAGATCTCCTGGCCGTCGCTAGATTCAAGGAGGCCGAATTCACCTAATGGGTCGAGTTGCACCACTGTCCCGATCGGTGGACCCTCATGATGCTTAACTTGTCCCTGCAACTCGCGAACATGATCCTGCAGTTGTCGACGCGCCCGTTTGAAGGCGTCATTGATGGCGAAATCCAGATCGGAATGGCGCTCATCGGCCTGCGCGGTGCGGTCGACATTGACCTCGCGGCCGTCCGGAAGCGCCAGACGAATGTTGACCTCGTAGAGACCGCCTTTCCGGTGATGACCGCCGGGCGCTTTCAGTACCACCCGGCATGCGGTCACGCGACCGAAACGCTGCTCGAGATCGTCGACATGCTTGGCAAGTGCAGCCTGGATATGCGGCTTCGCTTCCATACCTTGATATTCGATTTCGATTGGCGTCTGCATGATCTTACCCCGATGTGTTGCCGGCAATGCGCGCAGCGCGTTACATTGCCATTTCCGGTTCTGGGTTACGTTCCTTGTTGGCCTCGGGAATTTCCGTCATCGTGGCTTCCGTTAACAAAAGGATGCTGGCCACTGACACGGCGTTTTCGAGGGCGATACGAACGACCTTCGTCGGATCGATGATTCCGGCCTCGATCAGATCGACGTATTCCTTGCGGCCGGCGTCGAAACCTTCATTGCCGCTTCCACTCAACATGCGAGCGACTACAACACCGCCGTCCACGGCGGAATTCTCCGCGATCTGGCGGGTGGGTGTTTCGAGCGCCCGCTTTAGAATCTGAACGCCCGTCTTCTCATCGCCGTCGCATTTAGCTTCTTCTTCGGCTACGGCCTTGACACAACGCAGCAATGCCAGCCCGCCGCCGGGAACGATCCCCTCGGCGACGGCCGCCTTGGTGGCGCTAATGGCGTCGTCGAGTGCCTCCTTTTTCGACTTCATTTCGGATTCGGCAGGCGCGCCAACTCGGACCACGGCAACCCCGCCAGCGAGTTTCGCCAGCCGCTCCTGCAGTTTTTCACGGTCGTAATCGCTGGTCGTTTTGTCGATTTCTCGGCGTATCTGCTCGATGCGTCCATCAATCTGCTTGCGGTTGCCGGCACCGCCGATGATCGTGGTGTCGTCCTTGTCGACAACGACGCGCTTGGCGCGGCCGAGTTGTTCAATGGTCACGTGTTCGAGCTTGACGCCGAGATCCTCGGACACGACCTGACCGCCGGTCAGGACCGCGATGTCCTCAAGCATCGCTTTGCGGCGATCGCCGAAGCCGGGGGCCTTGACCGCGCAGCTTTTGAGCGCGCCGCGAATCTGGTTGACAATCAATGTGGCGAGAGCCTCACCCTCGACGTCCTCGGCCACGACGAGCAGGGGACGTGCCGATTTCGCCACCTGCTCCAACAAGGGAATCAAATCTTTCAGGACACTGATCTTGCGATCCGAGATGAGGACCAGCGTATCCTCTAAGACTGCCTCCATCTTTTCAGGGTTTGTGATGAAGTACGGAGAGATAAAGCCGCGATCGAACTGCATGCCTTCCACGACATCGAGTGCGGTCTCAGTGGTCTTGGATTCCTCGACCGTGATCACGCCCTCGCCACCGACCTTGTCCATCGCGTCGGCCACGAGTTCGCCAATGACGGGATCGTTATGCGCGGAAAGGGCTCCGACCTGAGACTTTTCCTTGTGCGTCTTGACAGGGCGCGACATGGCCCGCAGAGCCTCGATTACGCGCTTGGCGGCACGATCGAGGCCGCGCTTGATGTCGATCGCGCTCGCGCCGGCAACGACGTTGCGTACGCCGTCGGCAAATATGGCGTGAGCGAGAATCGTTGCCGTGCTGGTTCCATCGCCGACCATGTCGCCGGTCTTTTCGGCAGCCTGCCGGAGCATGCGGGCGCCAAGGTTTTCTTCAGGGTCTTTGAGGTCGAATTCCTTGGCGATGGTGACGCCGTCGTTGCACACGATCGGCGCTCCCCACTTCTTCTCGATCAGCACCGACTTCGATCGAGGCCCCAAGGTCACGCGCACCGCATCGGCGAGCTGGGTCGCGCCGCGCAGGACTTTTTCGCGAGCGGCCGAACGGAACAGAATTTGTTTATGTGCCATTAATGCTGCCTCATTAGAATCTCGCGATTAGGAATCGAAAGGTATACCGGCGATGAGTCTATGCATCGGATCCGACACGCGCTTCGGGGTGCTGATCAAGAAAGTGGCGCAGTGCCATGAACAATTCCGCTGCATGTCTGACACGACCTGCATCAAGTGCTTGGTGAATATCATCAACGATCATCTTCCGAATTGTTTCGCCGCCATAAGGTTGCTTCAGCAGATAGTTCGCTAATGCGGTGGCGGCAATATCTGGAATATGCTCATGCTCGCCAATAGCGGCGACTTCATTTTCGTCCAGACCAGAAAACGCGATGCAATCTTTCAAAGAAATCATGGGCGACTTCTCTGATCAAGTGTGGCTCAAGCTATAAACGACATATATGCCTGGCGTGCCTTGATCCGTATCAAATACAGGGATAATTGATAGCGCCACGAACAGACCGACATATGCCGGTACTTAATCGTTTTCTCATTTAATACGCATTCAAATAAAGAATAACGGAGCAGCAAAAGGCGCATCGGCTCGCATCGGACATCCTTGCGAAACTCGGGCAGATCGGAGGGCTCTTCCTGCGCGACAGCTCCCAATCGAAATTAAGCCCCGCCGCCAAGTCTTTTCATCGCTAATAGATGCGCGTGATTTGGATCGGCACGGCAGCTTTCTCGATCACACCAAGGGCTTCGCTCATTCGGATTAGGCAAGCGTGAGAAACAACGATCTCGTCGAATGCATTGAATCGCGACGGTATCAAGTGTCTCCGCCACTTAACGGTTCCACCGGAAACGTCAGGTGACTAATACGTCACCGGATGACGATTGATAACTGCCGACATCAAAAAGGGGACAATAGCGTTTACTGATCTAGGTCAATGACTTTTTTCGCGATTTCTTGTTTTATTTGTTTGTTGAAGAAAACCGCATCCTGAGGAGCTTCGATTTTCTATCCGCGTCAATAGCCCATGGTGACGGCATGTATAGACACATACTGATTCCCAGCGATGGCTCGGTGCTGTCACAGAACGCTATCGACTATGGGATGGCTTTAGCCAAGTCGGTCAATGCCAAAGTCACTGTACTGACCGTGTCGACACCCTTCCGCACGTTCGCGGTCGAGCCAGGCATGATCACGGATACACCGGAGCAATACCAGAAGCGCATGGCGGCTCTTGCTGCGAAATACCTGAACGTGGCAAAAGAAGCCGGATTGGCAGCCGGTGTAACCTGCGACACGATACACGTCGAGCACGATCACCCGTATCTGGCCATCATCGATATGGCAACACGCAAATCATGCGATCTGATTGTCATGGCTTCGCATGGCCGGCGTGGGATTTCCGCGATCGTGCTCGGGAGCGAAACCGTCAAGGTACTGACACACAGCACCATTCCGGTTCTCGTCTTTCGCGCGCCGCACCCGGCATTCTTCATCGCATCTTAGCCGTGGGCTTATCGTTCTTCGTCTGTTAATTGTGCAACCCGGCCGAGCCTTCTGACGGAATTGTTCGACTCCCGCGGATCACCAAGACTGGTTTGGCCGCGAGGCGGATGACGCCTTCCGCTACGCTGCCAAGCAACAGGTGATTAAATCCATGCCGCCCATGGGTACCGATAACGATAAGATCGGCCGGCCAACCCTTTGCCTCTTCATTGATTGCGTCGCAAATGCGTTGTGTTGGGACTTCAAGAATGACGAATTTTGTATCGACTTCGACCCCGGCCTGACGGGCCGTCGCGGTACAAGTCGCCAACACCTTTTGGCCCGCCTCGCGCACTACCCTTTGAAAGTCGGCTAGCGCATACGCGGTATCCATTGTCATGTAGACTGGGGTTTCGTCGACAACGTGAATAAGCCGGAGCGCGGCCTGCTGTTCTTTAGCCAGCTTCATCGCCTCCTGAAGTGCGAGATTTGAAGTATCGCTTCCATCGACCGCAACAAGAATATGTTTATACATCTTCGGCCTCCTAGAGGCGTTTTCCCAACCGCGCAGTTTGGCCTAAAGTCTCAACGGACCTGAACAGCACCGTGGCGGTTGGTCTCAATCGCTTGAATGACGCGGCCGAGATGCTCTCTGGCCGTAGCGTCTGCTATTTCTGCAGTCACAGTCGCGTTGCCGCGTCCCGGGCGAATGAATTCCTTGTAAAATGTCCCAAGATCGATCTGTTGTTCGGCCTCTCCACCCGCGCTGCCATTGGATATACGAGGGCCGATCTCATCTTCGACGACGACGCTGAGCAGCCAGCCATCACCGGCGTGGACGGGCGCGATTTCTAGCGTCGCGATGGTCGCGATTTCGGCTAAATCCTCGCGCTCCTCGTCTCCGAGATGCGTTTCTGCGCGAAGAGGTATCTCTCGCGCTTCCTGTCTGCGCCTCGCCGATATTTTGAAAGTGGACGGCGCGATTTCACATTCCGCCTTCACCCAACGGGTCACTTGCCCGGGATCGATATCGACAGGATAGGTTTCCATTGAGGTCCTCCGACACCGCTTAGGATCCGGAAAGGGCATGGTACAAAGCGCGAGACCCGTGCCACCAACCCGTCGGGCCGGAGTCTCCTCCGGTGTGTTCGGGCAGGCAAGCGACGGGTCCCTCCGCCATGCTTCATCGGTAGACTGGTTTATCGCGTAGATAGATCCGCGCCCGTAGACGTTTCACTATCGTGCTTCGCCAATCTTACCTCTGCGCGACGATATTGATAGGTAACTGCAGGTAGTGGCTGCGCGCATTGATATCGATCAAAAATTACCGGCCGAATTTGGTTTTTTCAAATTCGTAGAGTCGGGAATATAGGGCCAGATTGAGCTGTCTCAATGACGGGCTGGCGACTGTTGTATAGTATATTTTTCAATATAACGACGAAACGCTAATAGTAAAGGTGACGCATATGCAAAAGGCAATGAGCCCACCGGCAATGCCGGCAGACGAAGATGCGGTAACCCTCACGATTTCGCCTGAGAAAGTCTGCTTCATCATCATTAAGGCACGGGAATTCGACGCCAAGGAAGAAGCGAACGAACCCGATCCTGGATCGAATCCTTCGGACGACAAGGAGACTGCGGTTCTCGAAGACCGGGAAGATGATCCGGTCGTCGAGGAGCTCACTTCTCTTATCAATTCCTTGTCGGAAGACGAGCAGATCGACCTCGTGACCTTGGCATGGCTCGGTCGGGAAGACTATTCCGCCAGCGATTGGGCTGACGTCCGCGAAGAGGCGGCCCGCGCTCACAATGAACGCACGGCCAGTTATCTTCTTGGCATGCCAATGCTGGGCGACTTCTTGGAAGAAGGACTTTCGACGCTCGGTTATTCCTGTGAGGAGTTCGAAATTGAACGGCTCTGATCGGGCGGGCAAGAAATTGTTATCGATAGGAGCAGAGCTATGGAAAGCGCAACGTTTCGTAAATGGCTAGTTGAGCAGGGGTGTCGGATCGATAGTGACGAGCATCCCCGGGGGCACGAAGGTCACGTCATGGTGACGGTGCATCGAGAGGACCGAAAGACTCGCGCCCCGCTGGGAGGCTCGCGCCAGGCTCTCGACCCACGCATAGTGCGCCAAGCCTGCGAAGATCTCGGACTTGATCCATCGCAATTGCCGGGACCGAAGAGTCGGGTCTGAGATGAAAAGATAGCGACCCGGCGGTCGATTTCGGGAAAGCTGTCCATAAAAATATTGTGCGGATCGCAGAGATGACGACCTCGCCGGGTCATAAAAGATCGCAGCATCTCATTGAAGCGGAGGCTTACCGCCGAATCATGGCGGGAGATGCGCCGGCGACCCTCGATGAGTTCGCGCAGCAATTGTTGGACTGGCTGAGGCAGACATATCCCGAGGCCTCGCCGATCACATTGGCCAAGGTCGAGAACGAGATCCGCGAAACTTGGCATCGTCGCCACGACATGATCCTCGGCGGCGGACCTTGATCATAGCTGCGCCCGCCGCCATCAGTGACGCACGTGCCAATATCCCGCCTGATGGAGGCTCATTACGCCGTTACGAGACGAGTTCGGCTTCGTAAAGTTTTTCGTCGCGGCGCCTTCGGATATCACCGGGCGTGACTATCGCTCATAAACGCCGACGAGCATTGCTTCAGCGAGAAGGTGTTTTTGTGCTTCGCGCGCGATGTCGCAACAGGACGGGTGCTTGCCTGTCGCCAGACGGTCGATCGAGAGCGCAAGCAACCGGAAATGATAGTGGTGCAGGCCATGGCGATGTGGTGGGCAGGGACCTCCGTAGCCACTCCGTTGGAAGTCATTGGTCGCCTGCTTGAAGCCCTGCTTTTCGGCATGCTGAGCGGCGCCTTGTGCCAGAGATGTCAGTGCGGCCGGGATGTCATAGGCCGCCCAGTGATGCCACGTGCCACCCGGGGCGTCCGGATCGTCGCACAACAGGGCGAAGCTGCGAGTTTCGGCCGGCGGGTCGTTCCATTTCAGGGGAGGGGAGAGATCCTCACCGTCGCAGGTGAAGCGGCTCGGGATCGGCGATCCGTCGGAAAAGGCGGTTGAGCCGAGGTGCATGGTGTTTCTCCCTATGCTTTCAGGCACAAAGAGTGCCTTAGCTTTGGCGTAAATGGGTTGATCCCAGTCAAGGCCCCCCGGGGCGCCTTAGAAAATGCAGGCGGTCGCGAGTTCGGCGATGGCCCAGTTTTTAGCCGCTGCCCAGCCCGTGATTTAGCGCAAAGTCGGTCGGCTCGAAAAGGGCTAGCTATTTTGAATGCGGCCGCTTCTGCACCCAAGCCTCGTCAACGGGCGATCCGGAGATCCCGCCCTCTACGTCGAAACGCTGTTCGAAAAACGCGCAATCCTGTTCGACATAGGTGACATCTCGAGCTTGTCACCGCGAAAGATTCAACGCCTTGAGCATGTCTTTGTCTCGCACACGCATATCGATCATTTCATCGGCTTTGATCGTCTGCTGAGGGTGTTGGTCGGACGAGAGAAGACAATAAACTTTTATGGGCCAATCGGTTTTATCGAGCACGTTCAACACAAGCTTCATGGCTATCGCTGGAATCTGGTCGACCGATACGTCAGTGACCTCGTTTTCGTCGTGACCGAAATCGGTTCCTCTCTTGCGACCAATACTGCGCGGTTTCGTCTCAAAAGCGCGTTTTCCGTTGAGGCAGTCGGCAGTGGCTTAAGCATTGCGGGCGCGCTCTACAGCGAGCCGACCTTCCGGGTCTCGACGGTGGTTCTCGAACACCGCACGCCGTGTCTGGGGTTTGCGATCGAGGAAGCCGCACATGTCAACGTCTGGAAAAACCGGCTTGCGGAACTGGGGTTGCCGCTCGGCCCCTGGCTGCGTGAACTCAAGCGCGCGGTGATCGAGAACAGGCCAAACGACCACCTGATCCGGATCGGCACCCGGCCAACATCACCGAATATGCGCGAATTACCGTTCGGGACGCTGCGCAGCGCGCTGACGGTCACGCCCGGTCAGAAGGTGGCCTATGTGACGGACGCGGCCGACACGCCCGCTAATCGCGCGGCCATTATTAAGCTCGCGCTGAACGCCGATCTGCTGTTCATCGAGGCCGCCTTTGCGCAAGCGGATACGGCATTGGCGGCAGAGCGCGCGCATTTGACAACGGCGGCCGCGGGACAGATCGCACGTGAAGCCGGAGTACGCCGCATCGAGCCGTTTCATTTTTCTCCTCGCTATAACGGGCAAGAGATACGCCTGCTGAAAGAGGTCATGGCGGCTTTTGCTGGCCAAAGTGCAGACGGAGCAGGTTCGTGAAGGACTGGAACGTCGTCGTCAGCGTATTCCAGAACGGTTTCACGCGGGCGCTCCGAGCCCTGCAGAAGCTTGGGGTGGCCGAGCGCAGTCCATATCACAACGTCCTGGTAATGAAGGTCGATGATCCGGTCGTCTTACTCGAAGCTCTCGAAAAGCGAACCGAAGAGAACCCGGCGCTTTATGACGCGATCTCGCGGGTGGCACCGGCCGT
>Ga0181536_10007736_pt1 | contig 10493 bp, 13 predicted proteins | sample PEATcosm2014_Bin_41_FD_121105 | JGI IMG/M metagenome (GOLD analysis project Ga0181536, IMG submission 121105) | Peatland microbial communities from MTU Mesocosm Facility, Houghton, MI, USA - PEATcosm2014_Bin17_60_metaG | ecosystem: Environmental > Terrestrial > Soil > Wetlands > Peat | place...
CAACGCAAGATGGCGGTGGTGGCGCGCTTGTTGCGCGGCGAGCCGTTGGATTTGGTCGCCCGTGAAGCGAATGTTTCGGTGGCCAAGCTGACCGAATGGCGGGACCGAGCGCTCGCGGGCGCGGCGTCGGCCCTGAAGGAACGCGAGCGCGATGAACGCGACGATGAGATCGCCCGGCTGAAATCCAAGGTGGGCGAGATCACCATGGACAACGAGTTGCTGTACGGCAAGATCGCCGCCATGGAGGGTAAACGCCCTTTGGTCCGAAGGAGGTCGAGACGATGAGCCAGACGGTCTCGCCCTCCCTGTCTCGCTCGTATGGCCTGGCGCGGGTCTCGCGCGTTTGGAATGTTTCGCGCGCCAGCGTCTATCGCTTTCTCAAGGGGACAAGTTCGCTCCCGATCCTTCGTCGCCCCGGTCCGATAGGCCCTTGTCCGGATGCTGACCTGGCCGATCATATCCGCCGGGAAATCGAAGCGTCCGACTTTCATGGCGAAGGCTATCGCAAAATATGGGCGCGGCTGCGCGTTGCCGGGATTCGCTCGAGTCCTCGCCGCGTGCGCCGGGTGATGGGACAGAACGGCTTGCTCGCGCCGCATCGCGTCGGACGCACCCAAGAGAAGGCGCACGACGGAACCATCGTCACCGACAAGGTCAATGAAATGTGGGGAACGGACATGAGCCAGACTTTCACCCACGAGGAAGGGCGGGCCTATGTTTTCGTCGCCGTCGAACACGCCAACTCAGAAATCGTCGGCATTCACGCTGCGCGCTCAGCCAATCGCTTCGAGGCGCTGGAGCCGGTCCGGCAAGGGGTGCATCGCTGCTTCGGGGCCATCGCGCCCGGCGTGGCGCGTGGACTAACGCTGCGTCACGATCATGGCTCCAATTACATGTCCGTCGATTTCCAGGACGAGATCAAATGTCTGGGCATCCAAGCTTCGCCGTCCTTCGTGCGCGAACCCGAGGGCAATGGCGTCGCCGAACGCTTCATCCGAACCCTGAAGGAGAACCTCTTGTGGGTGCGGACCTTCAAAACCATTGAGGAGTTGCGCGCCGCGCTCGTCGCATTCGCCAGGCGCTACAACGAAACCTGGCTCGTCGCGCGGCATGGATACAAATCGCCCGCGAAGGTCAGAAAGGAGCAAACCATGTCACGACTTGCAATTGACCCGACGCCCGTAGCCGCCTTACCCTTGGCCGCCTGAGCAAGCGCAGCCAGCTGTCTCAAAACCGTGCCGCGGTACAATCAGAGGAACGACGACCCGCATTACGCGCATTTCCCATCGCTGAAGACCCTCCTGGCACGTACGGTCCGCGGACGGCGCGCGACCGAACTGCGCTTGATCGCAGAAGACCCGGGCCTTTTTCGGGATTGGAACATTGAAATGCGCTACCGTGCCACCGATTGGGTCTCGGACGATTCTGTAGCAAAGTGGAAGAAGAGCGCGGAAAATATGGTCGCGCAGATGGGTCTAAGGTGAACGCCATGCCTCGGGTCCTTTTCGACGACTCGCTTGGTTTGCTTGTGCGGACGGTTCGGCAAACGTTGGGCGACGATGCGCTGGGCGACGGCGTAGTGCTCAGGGATGCTACAGGCCGTCTGACCTTCATTGCTCCGCGCGCGGCGGCTTCGGAGGAAGAGCGCGCGCATGTCGCAAAGGCTCTGTCGGAGGCGCTTGGTCCCTATGCACGCTCCGATGAGCCCGTGTTGTTTCTCGACGAATCGGGCGCCAGCGCATTTCTCGCCGACCCCACGGCTCTGCCGTGCGAGGTCGAGGATGGCTCCTGTCGATTGATCGATCGGCGCATTGTCGGCGCGGGATGGCTCGATTCCCCAGGAGAAGAGGCGAGCGCCCCACCGCGTGTTGTCTTCGCCAGTCTCAAGGGCGGCGTCGGCCGCACGACCGCTCTTGCCTTGGCGGCGGCGGACCTCGCTCGGCGCAATCGCAACCTGCTGCTTGTCGACCTCGACCTTGAGGCGCCGGGCCTTGGGGCGTTCTTGTTGGACGACGAGCGCTTGCCCGAATTTGGAGTACTCGATTTCTTGGTCGAGAGCGGGATTGGCGGCGTGCCTGAGGCAAATATTGGCGATTTCGTCGGCGTCAGCGCGCTCACGACCGGCGGCGGCGGGCGCGTCGATGTGGCACCGGTCCTTGGGCGCCGCTCGCTTGCGAATCCGGAAAACGTCTTACCGAAACTTGCGCGAGCGCTGATCGAAGATGTCGCGCCGGACGGAAAGACTGTCTCGGTGGCCGAGAAAATGTCGACGATGATTGCTCGGCTGGAGGCGCGCGGCGGCTATGACGCCGTGCTCATCGACGCACGTGCGGGCGTGTCGGAAGTCGCCGCGCCGGCTCTGCTCGGGCTCGGCGCGACGGTCCTGTTGTTCGGGACCGCGCAGCGCCAGACGATCGACGGCTATCGCGTGCTGTTTGCGTCACTAAAGCAACTCGCGGAGCGCGACCTGCGCTCGGGGCGCGATGCTGAATGGCGCCTGGCGCTCAAGGCAGTCTACGCCAAGGCGACATTGAACGACGACTTGGCGGCGCGTCACCGCGATGAACTTTACGAACTGTTCGCCAACAACCTTTATGACAAAGAAGAGGGAGACACGAATCTAACCGAAGAGATCGCTTTTGAGATTGACGATCCCGATGCGCCGCATTGGCCGATCGTAATCCCATTCGACCCGAAATTCGCCGATTTCGATCCGGTGCGAGTTCCCGGCCAATTCACGCAGGTCTTCTACGAGCAAACGTTTCGACCGTTCTTGACCGCGCTCGATGCGGTTATAGCGACGAGCGCAGCCGGCGCACGTTCTAAGGCCCAAGCGCTGTGAGCGACGACCGCCCGATAGATTACGCTGCGATCCGCAAAGCTATGGCGGGTTTCGAACTATCGCCCCGCGTCGAACCGAACGAAAGAATAGAAATAAGTCGTGCGTTTTTCCCTGAAGGTCACCGCGGTGTCCTGGATTTGCGAAGACAATTGGTCGTCGGAAATCGCGGTATGGGTAAGAGTTTTTGGACGCATGCCTTGCTCAATTCTGAGCTTCGCATTCGCATTGCGAAGGTATATAGCCTTCCACTTCTCGCAAGCACGGACGTTGTTGTTGGGTTCAATGGATCTACTAAGATTGACGCTATTGCGCCAACTATAGACGAAGCTGAGAATTGGCTGAAAAACGGAGGTAATCCGGAGCAGTTCTGGCGAGCGGTTGTATATCGCGCGACACATCGTTATCGGAGCGCCGGGCCTGCTCCCGACCTGGATCGAGCGATGCACGATGTTGTCGGGTCTCCTCGGCTATACGCTGAGGCATTGACATCTGTTGACGATCAATTGACTCGGGACGGCAAGTCACTGCTCGTGGTCTTTGATGCGCTTGATCGTTTGGCGCGAGATTGGAAGGGTATCCGGGCGCTTGTCCAGGGCCTTCTTGTCTTAGCCTTGGGGTTGCAGTCTTTTCGGTCGATTCGCGCGAAGATTTTTGTTCGCCCCGATCTGTTCGCTGACTCGGACTTATTCCGTTTTCCGGACAGTTCGAAGCTTAAGAACGATCGAGTCAATATGGCATGGAAACCAAGAGAGCTTTTCGGTCTGCTGCTGTACGAGTTGCTCCGACAGCCTAATGCGCAGGATGAAATCGAGAGGCTTGCCGCGAACATTGGCGTCAGCGCTTGTCTGCCTCGCGAAGGGCGATTGACCGACGCGAGTCCAGAACAACAGCCCGCGTTCATCGCCGCGATCGCCGGCGAATTCATGGGCGCCAGCATAAAGCGTGGTCGGGTCTATTCGTGGGTGCCACTGCACTTGAGCGACTCCGCCAGCAATTGCTCGCCGCGCACGTTCCTAACTGCATGGAAATCCGCTGCCGAACACGGTCCGCAACCGGCCAGCCTAGTCGTCGATCATCTCGGCCTAATCGAGGGCGTGCGCCGCGCTTCGAGCGCACGGCTCGCGGAATTGGGTGAAGATTATCCGTGGATCGATTCGGCGTTGAGACCGCTCGGACGACAATTTGTGCCTATCGAACGTCATGACTTATTTGCATTGTGGGATGCGTCCGGAGTTATCAATAATATTCTTTCGAAGTCCAAGAAGGACGGTTTTCTGGCGCCGTTCAGGGTTCTCGAGGCGCAGAACAACAGCGGTCTTCTTGCCGCGATGGTCAACATCGCGGTTATGGAGGAGCGGATGAACGGCAAGATCAACGTGCCGGACATTTTCCGTGTAGAAGCCGGCATTCTTCGCAGGGGCGGCGTCGCCGTGCCGCGGCGCGGCCCATATAGGATTGCGCCCTGATGTCCTCGCCGCCTCCCCCGCCCGCCTTCACCCGCCGCCACCTGCTCGGCATCGAAGGCCTGTCGCGGCCGGAGATCGAGGCGCTGCTCGATCTCTCGGACGAAGCGGTCGGCATTTCCCGCCAGGTCGAGAAGAAGCGCGCGACCCTGCGCGGGCGCACGCAGATCAACCTGTTCTTCGAGCCGTCGACGCGCACCCAGTCCTCGTTCGAGATCGCCGGCAAGCGCCTGGGCGCCGACGTGATGAACATGGCGGTCGGCTCCTCCAGCGTGAAGAAGGGCGAGACCCTCATCGACACCGCGATGACGCTCAACGCCATGCGGCCCGACATCATCGTGGTGCGCCACCACCACGCCGGCGCGGTGCATCTTCTGGCGCGCAAGGTCGACTGCTCCGTCGTCAACGCCGGCGACGGCGCGCACGAGCATCCGACGCAGGCCCTGCTCGACGCCCTGACCATCCGCCGCAACCTCGGCCGCATCGAGGGCCTCACGATCGCCATCTGCGGCGACATTCTGCATTCGCGCGTCGCGCGCTCCAACATCCTGCTGCTCGGCGCGCTCGGCGCGCATGTGCGCGTCGTCGGCCCCTCGACGCTGCTGCCGCCGGGCATCGAGAACATGGGCGTCGAGGTTTTTCGCGACATGAGGGCGGGGCTCAAAGACGCCGACATCGTGATGATGCTGCGCCTGCAGCGCGAGCGCATGAGCGGCGCCTTCGTGCCCAGCACAAGAGAATATTTCCGCTATTTCGGCCTCGACGCGGAAAAGCTCGCCTACGCCAAGCCGGGCGCTCTCGTCATGCACCCCGGCCCGATGAACCGCGGCGTCGAGATCGATTCGCTGATCGCCGACGGCGCGCAATCGCTGATCCGCGAGCAGGTCGAAATGGGCGTCGCGGTGCGCATGGCGGTGCTGGAGGCGCTGGCGCGCCATCTGCCGAACGGCTGAGGCCCCTGGCGCGCGATGCTCCGCCTCAGCGGCATTTGGCCGCGAGGACCGCGTCGACGTCGCCGAGCGAATCCTCCATTTGACCGACATTCTCGCTGAGATCGTGGCCGGTGAGGCAGCGCTTCATCGCTTGCGTCGCGACGATCATGTCGGCGCGGTTCTGCCGCAGCAGCCGGCAGTTTTTCGCGTCGTCGTTGTCGGTGAAGTCCTTGTCGCGCGCCTGTACCGCTGCCACCAGCGCGTCGGCGTCGGCGAGATCGCGCGCGCAGGAGGCGCTTTGCGCCCAAGCGGGACTCGCGAAGGCGAGAAGAAACAGGGTTATGAGCGCGCGCCGCATCGAAATCGCTCCTGAACCGCGCGCCGCGTAAGCGCGGGCGGGCGGTCGCCAAAGCGTTACGGTCTGCGCCGCGGCGCGTCGATCGGTTCCCGACCTCGGCGCAATGGGGCGCGGGCGGGAGGGGCGGCGTCGGCGTTTCGAGTATTGCGACTATTGCATATATTGCGAAAATGCGGCATAGTGTCTTGAAATTCTGGAGGTTCCGATGCCGCAAGCTCGCCTCGACCCGATCGTTCCGTCCGACCAGGACGCCAAGCTGGCCAAGACGGCGCGCCGCGCGCTCGAACGAAGCGAGCCGCTCGACAAGACGTTGCACGTTCAAATCAACGCCGCCGGTCGAGAGGCGACGACGCTCGATCTGCCGCCGATCGTGACGCGCCTGCTGATGGACATTCTCGAGGAAACGGCGGCCGGGAAGGCCGTCTCGCTCGTCGCGGTCGACGCCGACGTCACGACGCAGCAAGCCGCCGCGATCCTGAACGTCTCGCGGCCCTTTGTCGTCGGCATGATCGACAAGGGTCTGCTTCCCGTGCGCATGGTCGGCAACCAACGGCGCATACCCTTGCGCGACCTGCTCGCCTATAAAGCCGACAATCGCGCCCAGCGGCACAAGGTGCTGGAGGAACTCGCTGCATACGATCAAGAGCTGGGCCTGGAATGATAGAAACGCCTTCACCCGTGGCGTTTCTCGATGCGAGCGTTCTTTATCCCGCGCTTCTGCGCAACATGCTCATGCATTTCGCGCTGAACGACCTCTATCGACCGCGTTGGTCGGCGCGGGTGCACGAAGAATGGATGTCGGCGGTCTTGCGCAATCGGCGCGACATTTCCCGCGCACAAATCGAACGCACGCGCCGTCTCATGGAATTTCACATCGACGACGCACTCGTCGAAGGATACGAGCATCGGATCGCGTCCCTCACACTGCCGGACGCCGACGATCGCCATGTTCTGGCCGCCGCCATACATTGCGAAGCGCAGTTTATCGTCACGGCGAATTTGCGCCACTTCCCGGATTCCGCGCTCGCGCCGTTCGGGCTTGTCGTCGAGCATCCCGACGCGTTCCTGCTGCGTCTCCTGAACGACAACAAGGAACAGGCGCTTGCTGCATTCCACGAGCTTTGCGGCAACCGCAAGAACCCGCCGCAAACTGCGCGCGAGGTCATGGAAATCTTGAAGCGCCAAGGATTGACGGCGACGGCAGACGCCCTCGATACGCTTATTGACGCCTGACGATCGGGAAGGGAGATTCAGGCGCGCGCATGGCCGCGGCGCGTGTGCGGGTTCCTGATCTGCGCGGTGAAGAATTCGAAGAAGCGATAGGACGCGCATGCGCCGGCTGCGGCGACGAGGGCAGGTGCACGATCGGCGCGGACGAGACCGAGTTGGTTCATGGTGCAAACGTCCCAAAGAGCTTGCGTAGCACGTCGTCAAGCGACGTAAGTTTTGTGAAGTCGCCGCGTTTCACCTCACGGTGATTCAAGCGCAAATTCTTCTTTCCTTCGCTCGTGCCCTTCGAGTGCTTTGCAATGGCCATCTCCTCAATAGAAGGAAGAGGCGCGCCGGGCCTTCCACCAAACCACAGGAAGGAATCGAACTCCAGTTTTTCGGTAACGAGAATCCAGATCACGCAGCCGCTCGGCTTCTCCCCAAGCGTAAGGCTGATTTTTTGCGCATCGGCCTTTCCGTCGCTCTTGCTCGTCTTAAGCTGAATGTGACGAACAATTTTCTTGCGGCTCATTACCAGGTCGTAGCCGAACGAATCCGCCTCGGAGCGAAGAACCTCGACATCGGTGACGCCGGCCTGCCAAAACGTCCGCAGCGCTGCCCCGATGAACAGGTGCTCGACGATCAGTTCTCGGAGCATCGAATGCTCGGAGTGATTTACTTCGACGGCCAAAGCACGCCTCCTCACATATGATAGAGCGTATTATCTCGCATGACTGCGACTTCAGCGCCGCTCCTCTCCCGTCCTCAGCCCCTCGCCCCTACCTTCCATCCTCCCTGATCATCTCCGCCGCCTTCTCCGCGATCATGATCGTCGGCGCGTTGGTGTTGCCGGCGACGATTTCGGGCATGATCGAGGCGTCGACGACGCGCAAAGCCTCGATCCCGTGGACGCGCAGGCGCGCGTCGACGACCGCTTTCATCGGGTCGGGGCCCATCGCGCAGCTTCCGACGGGGTGGTAGACGGTGTCGACGCGGCGGCGGAGAAAAGCGCGGATTTCGTCGTCGCTGTCGACGCCGGCGGAGAAGATCTCGCGCGTCCATTGCGCGCGCAGCGACGGCGCCTCCATGATCCGGCGCGTCAGCTTGAAGCCGGCGACCAGCGTCTCGACGTCCTCGCGCTCGGCGAGGAAGTTCGGATCGATCAGCGGCGCGGCGAACGGGTCGGCGTTTCTGAGCTTCACCGCGCCGCGGCTCTTCGGCCTCAACGCGCAGACGTGGCAGGTGAAGCCGTGGCCGAGGTGGATTTTTCGCGCGTGATCCTCGACGATGGCGACGACGAAATGCAGTTGCACGTCGGGGAGCTCGAGATCGGCCCGCGTCTTCAGGAAGCCGCCGCCTTCCGCGAAATTGGTCGCGACCATGCCGCGCCGTTCGCGCCGGTAGCGTCCGATGGCTGAAATGAGCGCCGCGAGGCCGCCGAAGGAAACGCCGAGCAGATCGCGCGAAGCCGACTTGTAGCCGAGGACGACGTCGGGATGATCGTGCAGATTGGCGCCGACGCCCGGCAGGTCGATGACGGGCGCGATCCCGAGCGCGCGTAACGCAGCGGCGTCGCCGATTCCCGACAGCATCAGGAGCTGCGGCGAGCCGAAAGCGCCCTGGCACACCAGCGTCTCGCGCCGCGCCCGCACGACGCGCCGCTTGCCGCGCGCGAAAATTTCCGCGCCGACGACGCGCCGGCCCTCGAACACCAGACGCAGCGCCCGCGCGCGCGTCTCGACGCTGAGGTTGGGGCGCTTGCCGATGTGAGGCCGCAGATAGGCGCGCGCGGCGCTGCAGCGCTCGCCGTTGATCTGGGTGACCTGATAGAGGCCGCAGCCCTCCTGGCGCTCGCCGTTGAAATCGGCGTTGAGCGGCAACTGGGCCTCGCGCGCGGCGTCGAGAAAGCGCTGGTGGAATGGATTGTCGGTGCGCAGATCGGCGACGTTCAGCGGCCCGCCCCGGCCGTGATAGGCGTCGTGCAACGTCTCGTTGTTCTCGGACTTGAGAAAGTAAGGCAGCGCATCGGCGTAGGACCAGCCGGGATTGCCGAGTTCCGCCCAGCGGTCGTAGTCGGCGCGGTTGCCGCGCGTATAGATCAAGGCGTTGATCGCCGAGGAGCCGCCGAGCGCGCGCCCGCGCGGCTGGTAGCCGACGCGGCCGCCCAAGGCCGCCTGGGGAACGGTGGCGTAGGCCCAATTGTTGAGCGAGGTCGGGACCATCAGCACGCCGGCGAGCGGCGTGTCGACGACCCAGCTCGCCCCGTCGCCGCCCGCCTCGATCAGCGCGACGCGCGTTGCCGGGTCCTCGCTGAGCCGGCTCGCCAAGACGCATCCGGCCGAACCGCCGCCGAGCACGAGATAATCGACCTCATCCATCGCCATCCTCCTCCATCGGGCGATAGTTTAGGTCGGAACGAATGCGACGGCTAGGGCGCGTCTCGGAAAAGTGGGGACCGGTCTTCCGATAAGGACGCGCTCCACGAAGAACTTGGAGCCGATCCCGGTTCCAATGAAAAGGGATTGGCTCTAGGGGCTAAGGCGGCGGCGCGCCGGGCGGCATTTGGCGAACGAGTCGAGCATTCCAACCAGCACGCTGCCGAGCAGCATGTATTGCGCGAGGGCGTACGGCAGGGTCGGCGCTTCGTCGGCGCTGAATATCCAATAGGCCGATGCGGCGAAGATCGCGGCCGCGACGACGGCCATGACGCCCCAGTTCGAATTGCGCTCGCCGCCCATGCGATGCCCCAAGAAGAAACAATGGCGGCCCCGCCGCCCTGCAACCCCTTACGGGACGGCGGTTGGAGCCGACCCCAACCAAGGGGTTCGTTTAACGCCGGCGCGTTAGAAAATTTACTCGAAAAAAGAGCGAATTCGAACCAATCGATGGCGGGACATTCGCTCGGCCGTCTGGGCTGCGCCCCGGCGCCTCACGGCCAGCGCGCCAGCGGCGGCATCGAGGAGAGAATCGAGGCGACGTTGCCGCCGGTCTTCAGGCCGAACACCGTGCCGCGGTCGTAGAGCAGGTTGAACTCGACGTAGCGGCCGCGACGCACGAGCTGCTCTTCGCGCTCGGCCTCGGACCACGGCTCGGCGAAATTGCGGCGCACGATTTTGCTGTAGAGCGAGACGAAGGTCTCGCCGACGTCGCGGGCGAAGGCGAAATCGGCCTCGAAGCCTGTGTTCGCTTCGTCGCCCGCGCTGTTGAGATCATCGAAGAAGATGCCGCCGATCCCGCGCGGCTCCTTGCGATGCTCGAGGAAGAAATACTCGTCGCACCACGTCTTGTATTTTTCATGAGAACCGACCGCCGGATGGCGCTCGCAGACGCGGCGCAGCGCCTCGTGGAATAGGATCGCGTCGGGGTCGTCGGCGCGCCGGCGCTTGTCGAGCGTCGGCGTCAAGTCCGCGCCGCCGCCGAACCACGCCTTGCTCGTCACCACGAAGCGGGTGTTCATGTGGATCGTCGGCACGTGCGGGCTCCAGGGATGGGCGATCAGCGAAATCCCCGAGGCCCAGAAGCGCGGATCGTTCTGAGCGCCGGCAATCTGCTTGGCGAATTCCGGTGCGAGCGTCCCGTAGACCGTCGAGGCGTGCACGCCCATTTTCTCGAACAGCCGGCCGCGCAGCATCGCCATGCGCCCGCCGCCGCCCGGCGCACCGGTGTGATCGAGGCGGCTCCACGGCTCC
>Ga0181536_10007741_pt1 | contig 10492 bp, 11 predicted proteins | sample PEATcosm2014_Bin_41_FD_121105 | JGI IMG/M metagenome (GOLD analysis project Ga0181536, IMG submission 121105) | Peatland microbial communities from MTU Mesocosm Facility, Houghton, MI, USA - PEATcosm2014_Bin17_60_metaG | ecosystem: Environmental > Terrestrial > Soil > Wetlands > Peat | place...
CATCCGGGGAAGAACCGTACACGGTGGCGATGTTGCTCGCCAGGCATCTTCCAGCGGAAGAAGGCTGGGATGTGCGGCTTCTGGCCACAGACATCTCGAACCGCGTGCTGGAAAAGGCACGTACGGGGATTTATCCCATGTCGAGGTCGGCAGAGCTACCCGAGGACTTGCTGCATAGTTTTATGTTACGCGGGATGGCTGAGCGACAAGGCGAGATGAAAGTGAAAGTCGAAATCCAGCAGATGGTCGAGTTCCGCAGGTTGAATCTGACCCAGGAGTCCGATCTGATCGAAGGCCCATTCGACGCTATTTTTTGTCGCAATGTCCTGATCTATTTTGACGTGGCTTCAAAGCGCAGGGTGATCGCGCACCTGGTCCGTCATCTCACGGCCAACGGTCTGTTGTTCGTGGGCCACGCGGAGAATTTGTGCAGCGTGTCCTCCCAGTTACAAAGCCTGGAGCCGACCATATACGCAAAGACAGGCAACCAGGAAGATCTGTGAAGACGGCATCGAATGAGGCTTCTGCCACGGCTCTAAGTACGTAAGGAAAGCGAAAGAACTTGCCCCGTATGGATGGAGATGGTCTGCAGGTCCTGGTCGTGGATGACTCGGCGATGGTGCGCCAGGTTATGCAGTCGATCCTGAGTACCGACCGCAGGATCGGTGTCAAGGCGGCAGCGGACCCGCTGATTGCATGGGCAAAGATGCAAAAGGACCCTCCCGATGTCGTCATTACGGATCTGGAAATGCCGCGGATGGACGGACTGGAACTCATCAGCCGCCTGCGAGGGCACGCGCCGTCCTTGCCCATCGTGCTGCTTTCCGGATTTTCCGAGACGCTCGGCCTGGGCGAGTCATCGACGGGCGCCGACGTCGTGCTGCAGAAGAGCGCCAATGAGGTTTCGCATCTAGTTCGCGCCGTCAATCGTTTACTGCGCCGCAAGCCCGCAAGGAAACCGCCTACTGGCGAAGCTCCCTTGAAAGTCAAGCGCAAAACGGTCTAGACCATTTTCTGAATCAGTATAGACCGGCTTCCTCGGAACGAAATCGGATTCCACGGTCGCTTTCGATCGACACCTCGGTCCAAGTTCTCTATGAACCGATCTTGCAAGACCACTGTTCGTAGCGACAATTCAGCGCAGCGCCTTCCACAAGAGCACAGCCGCGCCGAGCAGAAATCCAGCCAGCGCCTGATATTCCTCGTTGCGGCGATAAACGCTCCAACGGAAGGGCTTGGCGTCGGGTTTATGCGGCATCCGCGGCACCAGCTTTGGAACACGCCGCTTGTAGTCGGCGAATTCCGGAAACAGGCTCGCTAGATGCTGTTCCTCCAGTTCTACGACGGGAAGATAGACCAGCACGAAGACCGCGCCAAATAGCACGGCGAGTTCCCAGCGCCGCGCCGCGATCACGAATCCCAGGGCGACGGTCAGGGTGCCGAGGTACAACGGATTTCGTACCCAGGCGTATGGCCCGCTCTGGGCAAGTGTCATGTTCTTTTCAAGATGTCCCGCAGCCCAGGCGCGGATGGCGAGCCCGAAGATGGAGATGAGCAGCCCGCGCGAGAGCGACTCCAGCGTAGGCTCGGCCAGCCACACGAACGCGGCCAGCAAAATAAATCCGCTCGGCACGCGGAAGCGGGCTGCCTGATCGGCGTAAGATTTGGGAAAACTCACGCGGCACAACCTTCGAGCACGGCGGTCAGCGCCCGCGCGGCCATGGCCGGCGTGAGGGCCCGCATGCTGGGGTCGGGCTCCTCGCTGCGATGATAGTCGGTGACAGCACCGGCGGCGCGCAGCACTTGAAGCGAACCGCCGTAAGGGCCGTTGCGGGCAGGGTCGGTGGGTCCAAACAACGCGATGCCCGGTTTGCCGAGCGCGGCGGCTACATGCAGGGGCCCGCTATCCACTCCTATGACGGCCGTAGCGCGGCGTGTGGCATCGATGAGGCCAGAGACTCCGCAGACGTGCACGAACGCGCCTCGGATCTCCGACAGTTGCCGCGCCGCCGAGGGAGGGCCGTTGAGAACCAACGGGACTTCGAGCAGCGCCGCGAGTTCGCTCCAGAATTCGAACGGCCATTGCTTCGAGCCCCAGCCGGCGAACGGGCTGGCGAGTACGAATTTGCCGCCCGGCAGCATGCCTTCGGGACGGCCCTGCGGCAAAGGGAACTCCCGCACGGCGTTCCAAGCTCCGTCCGCGGCATAGTCGGCGCAAGCAAATGCCGCCAATTCCATATTGCGATCAACCACATGCGCCGCAGCGGGGTTAAAGGTGTGCGAGTAGAAAAGCGCCGCGGGCTTTTCTCGAACCGATTCCACTCCGAATCCGACTAGCTTGGCCGGCCGCGCTCCTTTGGCGACCACGGCGCTTTGGATCAGTCCCTGGAAATCGACGGCGAGATCGAAGCGCTCGCGCCGTAATGTTCCCATGCGGTGCCATACGGCGCCGATCGAGCGCTCCAGCCGAACGACTTCGTCGACGAAGGGGTTGCCTTCGAGTAAAGGATCCCAGCGCGGGCGGATCAACCAGCTCACATGGGAGTTCGGGAAGCTGCGCTTGAGCAGGACGGCAGCGGGAAGAGTGTGGATGACATCGCCCATGGGGCGGAGCCGCAGGACCAGAATCCGGGGGGGGCCCACCAGGTCTGGGGAACGGCGGGTTTGAAAACGGCCGCCTGGGGGAACGCCGGCGTTCTGCCGGGCGTGCACATGTGCGATCAGCTCGCCGAGGCGCTGTGCGTGCTCCTGTTCGAGGCGGACGGCGGGCTCGATCTCACACTCCTCGTCGCACACGTAATCGACGACAGCCAAAGCCGCGACCAGTTCCGAGCGCGCACGCGCCGGCAGGATCGGATTCTCGATGGAGCGGATGAGCACCACAAGCGCCCTGCTTTCCTTTGTCCCTTCGCGTGTCTCGAATGTCACTTTTTGTTTTAGCGCCGCGAGCTGTTCCGCGAGGCCGGCGACGAGCGGGTCGAAAAAGCCGCTGACTAGGTATGCGCCCGACCGCGACAGATCGGCTACGCGCTCCGCGCTAATGATCTTCGTACGTGTATCCACAATCGACTCTTTAATGCCCTACTTCTCAAAAGATTGTCATCCTCAAAAAGATCTAATGAAAACTTTTCAAGAAGATCTACTCTCGTCGCGAGGGGTCTCCCAAAACCTCGTTACCCCGCGGAACTTCTATTTGACCAATTCGAGGGCGACACGCGCCACTCTATCGGGAGTGAGGCGCGTCATACAGCGATGATCGATGGGGCATTCGCGCTTCAGGCACGGTGCGCATTCTACGCGCTCGCGGACCACGCGGGCCAAAGGTCCAGTCGGCCCAGTCGTCACGTCGTTGGTAGAACCGAACATGGCGACGGTCGGCACGCCCAGAGCCGAGGCCACATGCATGCCGCCTGAATCGTTGGTGAGAAACAGGCGACAGGCGGCGGTCAGATCGATGAATTCGGCGAGCGTTGTTTCGCCGGCGAGGTTACGCACGTCGACGACCGCACCCATGCGATCGGCCACGGAGGCGCACAACGCACGCTCGCCGGCCGAGCCGAAAAGGGCTACCGATGCGCCTAATGAACGGGCCACCTGCTGGGCGGTTTCCGCGAAATACTCCGCAGGCCAGCGCTTCGCCGATCCATAGGCGGCTCCGGGGCTGACCCCGATCACTATCTGTCCCAGGCCGAGTTCCTGGAAGCGCGCCTGCCCGCTGGCGCGAGCTTCGTCGGCGCCCTGGAGCCGGATGCTTTCACATTCCGGTAGGGTATTCAGGATCCCGGCGCGGTGCAGCATTTCCAAATAGTAAAAGCGTTCGTGCGGAGGAATCTCGCCGGGGAGGGGAACCGCAACGGGACGGGTGAGGAGAAAGCTCCGGCCGTCGCGCGCGTAGCCGATCCGTTCGGGAATGCCAGCGGCGAAGGCCACCGCCGCGGCCTCGAAGGCGTTCTGCAAAAGAACGGCGCAGTCGAATTGTTCACGCGCGAGAGCCTTCCCGGCGCTCCATTTCTGCGGGAGCGTGCGAGGCGTGTACGGAATCACACGATGGCAGAAGGGTTCGCGGCGATAGAGATCGGCCACCGAAGGTTTGGCGAGGATGGCAAGCTCGGCGTCCGGGTAACGCTCGTGCAGAGCGCGTAACGCCGGCAGGGACATCACCGCATCCCCCAACCAATTGGTGGCGCGCACGAGAATCTTCCTGTACGACACTAACCTTAGAGTAAATGAACCGGTCCATTGTTTTCGAGGGCGTCTTCCTTGGGAATTCGCTCGGGAGTCTCTTGCGCAGGTTCGCGGGCAGCTCATGAGCGTTTTCTCGGGCGATTTCGTTGACCCGGTGTTCGTTGGCTCGGTATTTATTATCGCCGGCTGGATCGGGATCCTGATTGAGTTTGTGCGGCCCGGATGGGTGGTGCCCGGGGCGACCGGTGGGGTTCTCCTGCTGGTCGGATTATCGCGGATGCTGCCCGAACACCCGAGGGCCGCGATCGCCGCGAGCGTTCCGTTTCTGTTGGCCGCTTTGTGCCTCCTCGCGATTGCATGGAAAGCCAGGCGAAATAAGCGCGCGCTGTAAGGCTAAAAACAGGCTAACGTCCAAAGTGGCCGGCACAATTCAAGAACTTTCGGCCCGGAGTGCGGGTACGCCACCACCCAACGATAGGGTTGAATCACGCTAACGCCGAGGCATGCACGAGGCTATGCTCCTCTCCTCACAGCCGCTAACCTCCTCAAAGATATGGGCTCTCTAAAGTTACTTTCGATCTTACGCCCGTGGTGCTCTGGGTGCTCCCACAGCATACGAACTGGCATCTACTCCCAGGCCCTCCACGTATTTGGTCGGCTTAGCGGCGATTGATATTTTTCCATAGGAGGCTTCGTGATGAGGTATCTGGCATGTATTGCGTTACTTACAGTGGTTTGTCTGCCAGGGGTTTTGCCTGCAGGGGAGCGCTTCGAAGGCAAGTGGCTCGCCACTGTCACCTGTCCTCCAAAAGGAAAAACCGAGGGCTACACCTTGCGTATACCTAGCGTGGTCAATGACGGTAACTTCCGAGGAGAGCACGGCACTGCGGGCGAACCTGGCTACCTACTGATCGAAGGCAAGATAACGGACGCCGGCACTGCCAAGCTGTCTGCCACAGGCAAGGTCAGCTCCAGGAAATATGGCACCGGCATATTCACCTCAGCGGGCACGGATTATAGCTACAACATCAAGGCCCAATTCCAGGATGCGCAGGGCACAGGCACTCGCGACGCAGGCCTCGGCATCGTAGGCCGCGCCTGTACGTTCGAATTCGCGAAGCAGTAGGTGACGAGTCAGATTGGTGGACTGGGGTCGGCTACCTTCGGGGGCGAAAAACGCCCACGATGCTATGATGGCCATAGGGCAATGTTTAAAGGCAGACTAATCGTCCTGCTGGTCTTCGCATTAGTGCTGGTTAACATCCAGTGTGTGGCGTTTTGTGCCGTCGAGTCCTGCCATGACGGCGGCACAACATCGACGCCCGCTTCCGGCGACGTTCCGCCTTGCCACCAACACCACCAGGCTCCCGGCGGCAAGGCTCCCAGCAACCAGGATTCTGCTTCTTGCCAGCATCGCCTTGTTCAGGCGGTGAGTGCGAAGGCTGGCGTAACGCCGGCCCTGGCAGCGGGCGACCTCGTGGCGAGTTTGCCGGTCGTATCGCCTTTCGGGTTTCCGCCCGCACAGAATGTCGACATCTTTCCGGCCGGTGCCCCTTGGCCGCCTGGTCTTGATCCCATTTCCACTGTCGTCCTCAGAATCTGAAGTCCCCCTGTTCCTCATCCATCCCGAGTAGCACCGTGACGCGCCGCGTTCTTTTCGGCGTGAGGAGATTTCATGATTGGGGAGACGGAATTCCCGTTGCCTGGCGGAGCTGTGAGACGCAGGGCGGCGAGACAACTTTTGGCTTTGCTCGGAGCGTGCCTTGTTGCCGGAACTGCGCTTGCACAGGATGACGGAAAACAGCAACGACAAGAGAGCGGAGCCACTGCAAACGAGGAGGCACAAGACGGTTCCCATACCAAGGACACAACGACCAGCATGAACATGGTCGATATGAATCCGGCCAGCATGGAGCTTATGAATCTGGCGTCGGGCACGTCGGTGAATGCCGCAGCCTGGCCCATGCCGATGGTGATGACCCACTTTAGGTCGCCGTTTGGAACGTGGAACACGATGTACATGGGAACCGCTTTCCTGGTTGACACCCAGCAATCGGGTCCGCGCGGCGGCGACAAGCTTTACTCTCCCAACTGGTTCATGGCCGCGGCCGAGCATCGGGTCGGAGCGCGGGGAGCCTTCCAAATGGACCTCATGCTCAGCCTCGAACCAGCAACGATCACCGGGGAACGTTATCCATTGCTTTTTCAGACCGGGGAAACGGCGTATGGGAAACCGATCGTCGATGGACAGCATCCGCACAACTTCATCATGGGCCTCGGGTTTCAGTACACCTATCAACTCGCGGAGGAAACATTTCTCAGCGCGTACTTCGCGCCGGTCGGCGACCCCGCGCTGGGGCCGGTCGCTTTTCCTCACCGGGCATCCGCAATGGAACTGCCCCAGGCAACGATCTCTCACCACTGGCAGGATTCGACCCACATCTCGGACGAAGTCCTGACCGTGGGAATCGAGCACAAAAACCTCCGGCTGGAAGCGAGCGGCTTCTACGGTTCCGAACCCGGGGAGAACCGGTGGATCATCCAAGCCGGCCCGATCAACTCCTGGGCTACGCGGCTGTGGTTTTTTCCCAACAAGTATTGGGCGGCGCAAGTCTCCGTGGGAAGGATTGCTCATCCCGAGGCGCTCGAACCGGGGGACCAGGTGCGCGCGACCGCCTCCCTGCAATACATCAAGCCGATGCCGGGAGGGAGCTGGGCGTCAACCTTTGCGTGGGGACGCGACCACGACACCGCAACGTTTCGCAATCTCAATTCCTACCTGGCCGAGTCCGTTCTTCCGGTCTTCCGCAAGAATTTCATCACCGGCCGCGTCGAACTGGTCGACAAAGACGAGTTGTTCAACGGCCAACCGGGCATCGAACAGCACCTCGATGTTCTCTATGGCAGTACGTTTCGCGTCGGCGCTTATACCGCCGGCTATACGCGCGATGTAGCGCTATTGCGATTCGTCGAAACCGGCGTCGGCGCAAACTTCACCAGTTATTCGCTTCCGCCCGCGATCAAGCCCTACTATGGCAACCATCCGGTCGGAGGCAATATTTTCGTTCGATTCCGGCTCAGATCGCCGGAATGAGGCAGTACGAGCCTGCGTGTAAGGAGAAACAATGATAAAACGAACCAGTATGACACTCACGCTGGTTGGCGCTCTTTTAGCGAACGCGCCTTCCACGTTCACGGGCGTCATCACCGACACTTTGTGCGGAAGAACGCACGGAATGATGAGAGCATCATCCGATGAAGCATGTGTAAGGATGTGCGTCAAGGGTTCGGGCGAATACGCCCTCTTTGACGGCAAGGACGTCGTCAAACTCAGCGACCAGAAGCAGCCGGCAAAGTTCGCCGCACAGCGCGTCAAGGTGACCGGAACCTACGACGAGAAGGCTAAGCGGATCGAAGTCGCTTCGATGGAGCCCGCCAGAGATCAAGCGGCCGAGTGACCGGGCCCATCGGACGCTCTTTAGATTTTGCGGCGGCGCAAGCCGGGAGTTCGCCGGGCGTGGCGGTCGCAAGCCGACAAGGAGTGCAGCGAATGGGAGCAGTTCTATTTATGAAGCACTATGAAGCGGGCGCCCAGCTCAGGAGACTTCACGTAGGCCACACGAAACTATCCGCATAGCCACCGAGCGGGCACCTCACCGACGGATCTATCGCCGGGCGGCGGTAGCCTTGGTAATAGCGGCAATGGGGAATGCGCAACTTACAAATTCTAGATTCCGTCCGAGGCTTCGATTCCGCCCTCGGGGCAACCCGAGATTTCCTAAACATTCCTTGTCGGTGGATGCTCTCTGGGCGGCGGTGATACAATGAGGGAACGTTTTTGCAACGAACGTCTTTGCAACGAGCGGCCAGGTAGCTCAGTTGGTAGAGCGCAGCCCTGAAAAGGCTGGCGTCGGCGGTTCGATTCCGTCCCTGGCCACCACTACTGTCATAGACTTACAGCCGACTTCCTCTCCAAAACAGCATCACTGGAGTCCAAATGGAGTCCAAACTCGGCTTTCCTCCGAGTTGCTGCGGTTCGTCTGCTGGCACCACTGGCACCACTCCCGTGGTAGCCATCGTCTTCTCACGAACCATTGAATTCTGAATCGCTTGGTATCCATGGTGGCCGTGGTAGCCATTTCGATTATGTTCGCCGCTGGGGAGACAAAACGCACGCTCCTTATATGGAGGTGCCCCAAACCACCCACGGTCCCGTACCGTTGCCGCCTTTGGCGCGGCGGGGCAGGCGTTCCCGTCTGAAGTTCAACTCGGTTTTCAACAGGCCATCAGAATAGGCAGAGGAATATTTTGCTTGCGTTTTTACAAACGCCAACCTATCATAAGAACGTCTGCATTATGAAACAACAACCATCTGAGCAGGTTCCTCTTCCAACCAAGGAAGAGGCAGAAGTGATCGTCGAACCGATAAGGGAAGTGCTTCGCCAGGCGCTGTCTAATGCCGTAACGGATTGGCCGAAACTCTACGAGAAGGTGCTCCATATCCTGTCGCCACGTTCGCAGTCCAGCATTATTCACGACCACATCGTTCATCATGCAAAGAGCCTTCTGGCTGCGATCCCGGGCATTAAGACTTTCAAGCAGCGAGGAATCTTTACCGTGGCCGTCGAGGAATCGGCAGATCTCCGGTTCAAGAAGCTTGATGGTAAACTCCGGTCGAGCAATGTAAGAACCAAGCAGAGCAGTCGGTACTCATTGCAACTTCGGCTCGACGGATTTGCGGACCTTCCACGGTTGACGGCTGGCTACCTGCTTGATGATCTGCGGATGGCGCTCGACAGAGCGGTAGTGACTCTCCAAGTGGGCCGGACTGTTCGTTATGTCATCCCGCTCACGGGAAGCTCGGGCCAACAGGTCATGCCTTTCCCGAATCCCGTCACTCCTCCCGCTTTGCCTGCTCGCCGCCGCGTCCGCGCGAAGAGCGCTCCACAAAAGATCGTCGGGAAAGAATGAGCCTACGTTTCAATCCAGAGATGTTGATTCTTGCCCGTGAATCGCGCGGGTTGATGCAGAGCGAGTGCGCAATCGAGTGTCAAATCTCTCAGGGCGAGCAGTCTAAGATCGAGGCGGGGATAAAGGAACCGCCTGACGAATTGATCCAGCGGTTCTCTTCAAGGCTCCGCTACGCCCCTTCATTCTTCTACCTGGGCGAACAAATAAAGGGATCAAGTAGCAACTGTGCGTATTACCGGAAGCGAAAGAGCGCAACGCTACAAACCATACGCCACGCCCTCGCCATTGCGAACGTCAGGCGTATCCAGATATCGAGACTCCTGATTTCTGGCAGCGCTGAACTAGACCCAGAGAGCCACTTCAAGCGGATCGACGTTGAGGAGCACCCAGGCGGCCCACAGAACATCGCCAGAACCGTTCGCGCGATGTGGGGACTACCTCCTGGGCCGGTACAGGACCTGACACGAACAATCGAGGACGCTGGAGGGATCGTCTTTCGCTGCAATTTCGGAACGACCAAAATAGATGCAATGAGCCAATGGCTTCCTTCGCTCCCACCCATGTTCTTTGTCAACCAAGAAATTCCGTGTGATCGGATGCGATGGACGCTTGCTCATGAAGTTGGGCACGTATTCATGCACGCCCTGCCGACTGAAAACATTGAGCAAGAGGCCAATGAGTTCGCGGCTGAGTTCTTGATGCCGAAGCGCGAGGTAAAACCGTTCTTGACAGAACTGTCGTTACCAAAACTTGCTTCTTTGAAACCGCACTGGAAGGTTGCGATGAGCGCACTTCTCAAACGGGCTTGTGACTTAGAGACGCTAACGGAACGTCAGCGTAGCTACCTTTGGGCACAGATGGGCGCGCATGGTTACCGGACCCACGAACCAGTGCCGTTGCCGCAAGAAGAACCGACATTAGTGAAAGAAATCATCGAACTTCATACGGGAGAATTAGGGTTCTCCATGAAGGAGCTTGCTGCTCTGATGATGATGGAAGAGGATGAGGTCCGTTCCGAGTACGCCATATCTAAGAACCGCCTACGACTGGTCGGATAGGATTTCCACCAACAACCGCTCGACCTCATCGAATGCCGTCGCTTTAGTCGGACCAGACCTCAAGGCGCACCGTCGAAGTTGACCGTCGCCGGCGCTTCTGTGAGACAATAGCATCAGTAGCCAGATGCGAGGTGCCGGGATACCTCGATTCAAAACTCCTTCCCGCATCCGCGTAGCAGGCGCGTCCCTCAAAGAGTTAATCCAGCCAGCGCCTCCGAGAGAAACCATACAGCGGAAACGAGCGAGCCAGAGGCATCGCTATGTCCGTTCCGCTCTAC
>Ga0181536_10007743_pt1 | contig 10487 bp, 8 predicted proteins | sample PEATcosm2014_Bin_41_FD_121105 | JGI IMG/M metagenome (GOLD analysis project Ga0181536, IMG submission 121105) | Peatland microbial communities from MTU Mesocosm Facility, Houghton, MI, USA - PEATcosm2014_Bin17_60_metaG | ecosystem: Environmental > Terrestrial > Soil > Wetlands > Peat | place...
CCCAATGAGGAGGCGACAACGACGAGTGAGGGGAAATCTGCCCGCTCCCGAAGGGTTGGCAGGGGGAGGGGCGTCTGCGGCGTTGCGTGGCTTGCCCATAGTGCCCACTATGGGCCGCGCCACGCGCCTTGCATCCGCTCCCTCCCCCTGCCAACGCGGCTCACGTAGATTACTCAGACAGGCTCCCAGCCACGAAGAAGCGGAGAATTGCATGCGGCTTGTGTGGACGGCTCTCATCTGCGGCACTTTGAGCTGGTGCGGCCGCGTGTCGGCCGCCGCCGGTCCCTTGGTTTTACACGAATGCCGCCTCGAGCATCCGCTGCGCATCAATTCCATCGCTGCGCGCTGCGGCATCCTCGCGGTTCCGGAAAACCCGGCCAGCCCTGACGGCGCGACCATCGACCTGCACGTCGCCGTGGTGCCCGCGCTCAATCGACGCTCAGCGGCGGCGCCGCTTTTCATACTCGCGGGCGGACCCGGACAAGCGGCCACGGACCTGTACATGAGCTATGCGAGCGCGTTCGCGCGCGTTAACCGCAACCACGCCATCGTGCTGGTGGATCAGCGCGGCACGGGGCGCTCCGCACCGCTGTCCTGCAATTACCCCGATGACTGGCGGGGCGACGCGGACGACATGCAGCGACTGTGGCAGGCAACCCGCACGTGTCTCGCCAAGTTCGGCGATCGAGTGCGCTATTACACCACCAGCATAGCCGTCGGCGATCTCGATAAAGTCCGCGCCGCGCTTCGGTATTCGACCATCGATCTGTACGGTTCGTCATACGGCACGCGGGTGGCGCAGCTCTACATGCGGCGTTATCCGCAGTCGACGCACGCGGTGGTGCTCGACGGCGTGACCTATCCCGAACAAGCCATCGGGCCGGATACGCCATCCGACGGGGAGCGCGCCTTGAACCTCATCGTGGCGCGCTGCGAGCACGCACCCGACTGCGCGGCGGCCTATCCCGACTTGCGGCACGATCTCGACGGGTTGCGCCATCGATTCGGCCCCGACAAGCAGACACTCGATCTCTCCGATCCGAGCAGCGGTCTCCCGCTGCAGATCCAGTTCAATCGCAACGTGCTGAACGCGGCGTTGCGCTTTCTCTCGTATAACTCCACCGAAGCCGCGCTGTTGCCGACGCTCCTGCATCAGGGAGCGATTGGAAATCTGGCGCCGCTCGCTTCCCAGACCGTCATGATGTCGCGGCAAATTGCCGATCAGCTCGCGAGCGGCATGCAGAACAGTGTCGTGTGCAGTGAAGATGAGCCGCTGTTTGCCGCCTCTGCCCTCGATCGTCAACGCATCGCGCAAACCTATCAGGGGTCGGATCAACTGGACGCCCTGGCGGAGATCTGCAAGGTCTGGCCGCGAGGTCCCGTGGATCCGGACTTGCACAGCGCGTTACACAGCGACGTTCCCACCCTCCTCTTATCCGGCGAGGCCGACCCGGTGACGCCCCCCAATGACGCGGTGCGCGCCGCGCAAGGCCTCAAGCACCACCGGAATCTCGTATTGGACGGCGAGGGTCACGGTCAAGTCGCGACCGCGTGCGTCCCGAAATTGATGGCGGCATTCTTGGAGAACCCGGATCCGGAGACGCTCGACGCGGATTGCCTCGCACAGCATCGGCCGGCGGCGTTCTTCGTCGGTTTGACCGGGCCCACGCCGTGATCGAAGCGAATTCGCTCTGCAAGCGATTCGGCAACGTCGATGCCGTCACCGACGTGTCCTTCACCGCGCGCGACGGCGAAATCACCGGCCTACTGGGACCCAACGGTGCCGGGAAATCGACTTGCCTGCGCATGCTGTACGGCGTGCTGACACCCGACAGCGGCAGCGCCCGCATCGACGGCATCGATATGCGCGGCGAAACCTCGGCCGCGCGCGCTCACTTGGGCGTATTGCCGCATGCGGCCGGCCTTTACAATAATCTTACCGCTCGCGAGAACATCGATTACTTCGGTGCGCTGCAAGGCATCGGGCGCGAAGAGTCGCACCGGCGCACGGCTAAACTTGCGCGCGCGCTCGGCATGGAGACCTTCATCGACCGCCGCGCCAAGGGATTCTCGCAGGGCCAACGGATCAAGGTGGCGCTCGCGCGCGCGCTGGTGCACGACCCAGGGAATCTCATCCTCGATGAACCCACCAACGGGCTCGACGTCATGGCCATCCGTAGCTTGCGCGAAATGCTTCATGCCTTGAAGGCCCTGGGCCGCTGCATTCTATTTTCCTCACACGTCATGCAGGAAGTTGCTGCGCTCTGCGACCGTATCATCATCATCGGGGGGGGCCGCGTGCTCGCGGACGGCACGCCGCAGGCGATTCGGGAAGCACGCGGCTCGCAGACGCTGGAAGAAGCGTTTCTGAACGTGCTCGGGAACTCCGAGGGAGTCAGCTGATGCGGGCGCTGCTCACCGTGTTCGCCAAGGAGTTCCTGGAGAACTTGCGCGATCGCCGCACATTGATCTCGGCGCTGCTGTTCGGACCCCTGTTCGGACCGCTGCTGTTCGGAGCCATGGTGTCGAGGATGCTCAATCAGAGCGTCGCCGAATCGGACGAGCCGCTGCATCTCACCGTTTCCGGTCGCGACCACGCGCCCGGGCTGGTCCGCTATCTCGAATCACAGGGCGTTCAGCTCACTTTCGCGTCGTTTTCGGAAGGCGCGGCCCGCGATGCGGTGCGCAGCGGCGCCGCGCAGGTAGTTTTGATCCTGCCGATGGATTACGGGCCGCGGTTCGCGGCGGCACTGCCGGCACCCGTGTTACTCGTGGCGGACAGCGCCGACTCACAAACGAGAAAAAGCGCGGACCGCGCGCGGCTATTGTTGGGCGCCTACAGCAGCGGCGTCGCGCAGCTGCGCCTGCAAGTCAGAGGCATGAGTCCACTTCTCGCGATGCCGGTGGCAGTCAATGAGATGGACGTGGCCACGCCCACCGGGCGCGCCGTGGTGGTGCTGGGATTCATCACCTACTTCGTGTTGTTCGCAGTCCTGATGGGCGGCTTGTACCTCGCCATTGATTCGACTGCCGGCGAGCGCGAGCGAGGGTCGTTGGAAGCGCTGCTCAGTCTGCCGGTAGCCCGCGGGCGCTTGGTCGGAGGGAAGATTTTGGCGACGTGCGCGTACATGTGCTTGTCGCTTGCCATCAGCCTCACCGCGTTCGTGTTCGTGTTTCGCTTCGTGCCTCTCGAACGACTGGGCATGAGCGCCAACTTGGGGGTAGGTACTGCCTTGGCGTTTTTTGCCATATGCCTGCCGTTCGTCCCGTTGGGCGCTGCCTTGATGACTTTCGTCGCTTCGTTCACCCGCAGCTACCGAGAGGCACAGACCTATCTGACGACGGTGCTGCTCGTTCCCACTTTACCTATCGCGTTCGCAAGTATTTATTCGCTTAAACCGACGAGTTCGTTGATGTTCATCCCTTCGCTGAGCCAACATCTGTTGATGACCAGTGTGCTCAAGGACGAACCCATTGCGGTATTCGACGTCGTGGCCTCCGCCGGATCATCGGCGCTATTCGCCCTGCTGTTGTTCATGCTCACCGCCAGGCACTGGCGCCGGGAAACCATGCTTGGCTAGAGAGGGCATTCGCCTATTTCTGCATGAATATTACCGTTTCCCCATATGGCGATTTCGCTATTTAACGCGTATAAAGTTTCTAGGGCTGGTGAATATGGGGATTCGGGGGCTGTGATGTCCGCGCGAGCGCTTAACAAATGGAGTTTGTTGACCGTCGTGGGCCTTTCGTCCGCGACGATGTTTTGGCTGTTCTGGCATTACCCGGTGGGCACCGGAATCGCTACGTTGGGTATACTGACGGCCTTCGTCGTGCTGGTCCGACTGGCCCGCTCCATCGACACCGACAGCATGTCGGAGCTGGAACACGGTAAACAAGGCGCCTAGCGCGCCGCACGTGCGAGCCTGGGGCATCCAGCAATCTTTACCGCGCGATTCCGCGGGCTATTTTCCGACGCAAAAGCTGCCGAAGATTTCGCCGAGCAAATCCTCGCTCGTAAAGTCCCCCGTAATTTCGCTTAAAGCGCGCTGCGCGAGCCGCAGATCTTCGGCAAACAGTTCGAATGCGTGGGTAGCGCGCAAGGTCTCCGCCGCACGCTGCACCAGATCCTTTGCACGGCCCAAAGCATCGAGGTGCCGCCGGCGCGCCGAGAAGGCGCCGGCCTCGCCATTGTGATATCCCGCACTCGTCTTCAAATGAGTGCGGAGCAGATCGAGGCCCGCGCCGGTATGCGCACTCACGAAAAGCCGCGTAACACCCCCGTTCACCTCCACGCGCGGCGCTAGCCTAAGGAGATCGATTTTATTGTTGATCCAGGTTACGGGCACGGTGGGCGGCAGCGCCTCGAGTTCCGCCGGCAGGACGTGGTCGGCGAGCGTCGCATCCTGCACGTAGAGCACTCGATCGGCGCCCTGCAGTTCCGCCCTGGCACGGCGAATGCCTTCCGCTTCCACCACATCGGCGGCCGTGCGCAATCCTGCCGTATCGATGAGATTGACCGGCAAGCCGTCCAAGTGCACCTGTTGCCGCAGCACATCGCGCGTCGTACCGGGTAAGGGCGTGACGATGGCAATGTCGGCGCCGACCAGTCGGTTGAGAAGGCTGGATTTTCCGGCATTGGGTTTGCCGGCGATCACCACGTTCAGTCCCTCGCGCAGCAGTGCGCCCTGGTGGGCGGCTGCGGTGATGGACTCGAAGGCAGCGAACACCTGCGACAAGCGGCCCTGCAATGCGTTGTCCGAGAGAAAGTCAATTTCCTCATCGGGGAAATCGATCGCCGCTTCGACATAGGCACGTAATTCAGTGAGCAGCGACTGCAGGCCGTGAATGTGCGCCGAGAATTCGCCCTGCATCGACCGGACTGCCGCCCGCGCAGCCGCCGCGCTTCCTGAATCGATCAGGTCGGCGACGGCCTCCGCTTGGGCGAGGTCCATCTTGCCGTTCAAGAAGGCGCGCTCGGTGAACTCGCCGGGACGAGCCATCCTTGCTCCCAGCGCAAGCGCGCGTTGGAGCATCTCGTCCAAGATGAGCGCTCCTCCATGACCCTGCAGCTCCAACACCGGCTCACCCGTGTACGAGGCCGGTGCGGGAAAATACACGGCCAGCCCCGCATCCAACGTCGCGCCGTCCGCGTCCAGAAAACGTCGCAAGCAGGCGATGCGCGGAGGGGGAATCGCGCCGAGAATCTCGGCGGCGATGCGCGGCGTCTCGGCGCCGGACAGCCGGATGATCCCGACCGCACCGCGACCCGCGGGGGTGGCGATGGCCACGATGGTATCCGGTATTATCCCATAAGGCGGCGGTGTCACCTTAGAACCCCTGCGCCTCGCCGGCGATCTTACGACCGCTGCTTGCTCGCCTCAGCCTGGACCACTTGATTCACGCGCCACTGCTGCACGATGGACAGCACGGTGTTGGTCAACCAATACAGCACCAACCCCGACGGAAACCACGCCATCATGGCCGTCATGACCAACGGCATGAACTGCATGATCTTGGCTTGCATGGGATCCGGCGGCGCCGGATTAAGTTTGAACTGAGCGAACATCGCGCCGCCCATGAGCAAAGGCAACACGAAGTATGGATCGCGCGAGGACAAATCATTGATCCACAGCAGGAAGGGCGCTTGCCGCATCTCCACGCTCTCCAGCAAGACCCAATAGAACGAAATGAAGAATGGGATCTGGACCACCATCGGTAAGCAGCCCGCCAACGGGTTTATCTTTTCGCGCTTGTATAGCTCCATCATCGCGCGCCCAAGCTTCTCGCGGTCATCCTTGTAGGTTTCCTGAATCTGTTTCATGCGCGGTGCAATCGCGCGCATCTTGGCCATGGAACGGCCGCTCGCTTGGCTCAAGGGATAGAACAGCAATTTGATGAGGGCGGTGACCATGATGATGGCCCATCCCCAATTGCCCACGAGGCCGTAGACCCATTTGAGCGTGACGAAGAGCGGATGGGCGAGAACCGTGAGCAACCCGTAATCCGCCGTCAGGTCCAATCGAGGTCCGGCGGCCGCCAGCTGCGTCTGCAGCTTGGGCCCTACGAACAAGGTTTCGTGAAACGCGGCTTTCGCGCCCGCTGGAATGGAGACCATCGGTCCCGTCGCGCTCAACAGATATTGTTGGCCCTGGACTTGCAGCTGGACCTTGTTCGTTTGACCGGCCTCGGGAACGATGGCCGAGACGAAATGGTGCTGCAGCGATGCGATCCAACCGTTGGTTACGACTTCCGAAAATTTGCTGTCCGCCTCGTTCTCGACTTTGAGGTCGCGGGCTTTGGTTCCGTCGTAGACCGCGGGCCCCTTGAAGGAGTAGGTCTCGACATCGAAATAGGACCGCGACGCGTGTACCCAATGACGCAGGAACTGAGAGTAAGCAGCCAGGCTGCGCGCAGCGCCGCCGTCGTTCTGCACGTCGTAGGCGAGGTCGATCGCGTACCTGCCGCGTTTGAAGATGAAGGTTTTCGTGACGGTGAGCCCGTGGCCATCGGACCATGTCAGCGGGACGCGCAGTTCGTCGGCGCCGGCGGCGAGTGCGTAGGATTTTTCCGCCGACGTCCAGACCGCCAGATGCGTGGGCGCCGCTTCGCCCACTGCGCCGGTGAGGCCGCTCTGCAGGATGTATGACGAGTCGCCGGGCGCATTGTCGAACAATCGAACCGGAATATTGGGCGTGTCCTTGTGCAACGGGTATTGCAAGAGGTCGGCGCGGTCGAGCTCGCCGCCTTTCAAGTTGATGGCCATATCGAGAACGTCGGTAACGACATGCACCGGCTCCGCGGTCTGCGCCGCGCCGGTGTCCGCCGCGCGGGTATCCATGGATGCGGGTGCCGTACCGCCCAGTGGTAGCGCGGGCTGCTGCGCCGCTGCGGCCGGCGTGGTTGCAGGCGCTCCGGCCGGAGGCGCATTGGCCAGCGGCACGGAATCGCCCAAGGAGTTCGGGGCGGCGCCGCCGACCGTCGATTGCGCCGATCCCGCCGGTGTCGATACGGGATAGTCCTTCATCCACGCTTCGTAATTGAGGAACAGGATGGCGGCAAGCGCGACCCAAAGCATGACGCGGGTATTAGGCATTGATTCTTCTCTTGTCCGGCACAGGGTCATAGCCACCCTCTGCAAAGGGGTGACAGCGCAGGATACGGCGCAACCCGAGGCAGGTTCCGATTAAGGCGCCATGGCGTTCGATCGCCGTGTGGGTATAGCAGGAACAGCTCGGGTAAAAGCGGCAGCGAGGACCCAACATCGGGCTCAAGACAAGCTGGTAGGCGCGAATGGTCCACATCATGAGTTGGCGCATAGCTCTACCATCGCTGCGTGATGTTCTTCCAATGTTTCTCGAGACTGGCTCGAAGCTCTTGCGGTTGCGCAAGCCGCGCGGCGTCGCGTGCCGACACTGTGACGTCGACCGGCGGCAACACGTGTTGGTTCAAGCGAAACGACTCGCGCGCGAGTCGCTTGATGCGATTGCGGGCCACGGCAGTGCCAAAAGTGCGCGTCGCGATCGCCAGACCTAAACGTGCACAATTTTCATGATTGGCCAGAACCGACAAACTGAAATACGCATCGCTCAACTTTCTACCGCGCCGCCCAACAGCGCGAAACTCAGCCGGCCGATGTAAACGCTTGCGCGGCTCGAACGTCAGCCTCTTGATCAACTTGGGGATCGTTAGGAAATCCTGCGCAATGCGTCAGGGGCAAAGGCGCTTGCGGCCCTTCGCACGGCGGCGAGCCAGCAATCGGCGGCCGCTCTTGGTGGCCATACGCGCGCGAAAGCCATGCGTTCGGGCGCGATGCAAATTACTGGGATTAAAAGTACGTTTCATAGCGCAACTTCAGGATAAAACTACGGGCCAAATCAATGAACTGCGAGATTTGCGAAAGGCGGCAAGGGTACTGAGCATGGGTGGATGTGTCAATAGACGCACCACCAACTTGGAGCTAGACTCCCTGCCCTTTCGTCTATTCTGCCCCGTTGCCGCCAATCTTAGGAGAGCGCTCTTGTCGGAGTCGCTATGGAACCGCTGTCTGCGCGTGCTCGAGAGCGAACTCCCGATGCAGCAGTTCAATACGTGGGTGCGACCGCTCCAAGCGATCGAGCGCGATGGCCAGTTGCGGCTGTTGGCGCCCAACCGGTACGTGATCGAGTGGCTGGGGGAGAACTCGCTAGCGCGCATTCGTGAGCTAGTGCAGGCGTTTGCGGAGGGTGCCGCGCCGGATTTGGTGCTCGACGTGGGAACTCGCGCCGGCGTGGTGGCGAGCAGTCCGGGCGTCAACGGCGCGGCGGACGTTGCCAATCAGGCGGCCGCGCGATCGCGCCGGTTGGCTCCCAGTGTGCTGGGCGGCAGGATCAATCCGGATTCGACGTTCGCGAGTTTCGTTGAGGGCAAAAGCAATCAGCTGGCCAAAGCGGCCGCAATCCAAGTGGCCGGAAATCCGGGCAAAGCCTATAACCCGTTGTTCATCTACGGAGGCGTCGGCCTGGGTAAGACGCACCTCATGCACGCCGTCGCGAACAAGCTCAAGGAGCGCAATTCGGAGGCCCGCTTGGCGTACGTACACAGCGAACGTTTCGTCGGTGACATGGTGAAGGCCTTGCAGCACAACACGATCAACGACTTCAAAACGGCCTACCGGTCGTTGGATGCGCTGTTGATCGACGATATTCAGTTCTTCGCCGGCAAGGAGCGGTCTCAGGAGGAGTTTTTTCACACGTTCAACGCCTTGCTGGAGAGTCAGCAACAGGTAATCCTCACTTGCGACCGGTATCCCAAGGAAGTTGACGGACTCGAGGAGCGCTTGAAATCTCGCTTTGGCTGGGGTCTGACGGTGGCCATCGAACCACCCGAACTGGAAACGTGCGTTGCGATCCTGATGAGCAAGGCAGCCATGTCGAACGTGGATTTACCGGAGGAAGTGGCGTTCTTCGTTGCGAAGCGCATCCGCTCGAACGTCCGCGAACTGGAGGGCGCATTGCGCCGAGTAGTGGCGACGTCTCACTTCACGGGTCGCCCGATCACGTTGGAGTTCGCCAAGGAAGCGCTGCGCGACCTATTGGCGCTTCAAGAAAAGTTGGTAACGGTGGAGAATATCCAAAAGACGGTCGCCGAATACTACAAAATCCGCATTGCTGATTTGTTGTCGAAGCGGCGCAGCCGCTCCATCGCTCGGCCGCGACAAGTAGCAATGGCCCTGGCCAAGGAATTGACCAATCACAGCTTGCCGGAGATCGGGGATGCGTTTGGCGGTCGGGATCACACCACCGTGCTGCATGCGTGTAGGCGCGTCAAGGAGTTACGCGAATCGGAACGCCGGATCGGCGAGGATTACATGAACCTGTTGAGAACTCTGGCTGGATAGGGGAGTACAACCTGTGGAGGAAACTGTGGATAAAGATACGCACAGGTCCGCGACAGGTTGCGAACCTGCCTCCGACAGGAGTCAGGCAGGTTTTCGACGGCTATAAGTGACTGATTATTAATAGGATTTCGGTGTTATACAACATTGTGCGCGCCATCATAATCATAGTAATAGTCTGGTTTAAGAATTCTGGATTTAAGAATGGCGGATGGGTAAGTTCATGAAATTGACGGCGGAGCGAGAGAAATTATTGGCGCCTTTGCAGGCGGTGATCGGGGTCGTGGAGCGTCGCCAAACCATGCCGGTGTTGGCGAACGTTCTGCTTGGGGTACGGCAGGGGCAGTTGTCGATTACGGCTACCGATCTCGAAGTGGAACTGGTGGCGGCGACGGAAGTGGCGGTGCAAGAAGCCGGCGATATCACGGTGCCTGGCCGTAAATTCTTGGATATTTTGCGGGCACTGCCTGACAAGGTGTCGGTTGCGCTGGGATTGGAAGGCGAAAAGGTCGTCATCAAGGCGGGACGCAGTCGGTTCAGCTTGGCGACGTTGCCTGCGGCTGAGTTCCCGGTGATCGATGACATCAAGTCGCAACAGACGGTGCAGATCCCGCGCAAGGAACTGCTGCGCCTGCTCGAGAAAACGCATTTTTCGATGGCTCAGCAGGACGTCAGGTACTACCTGAACGGCATGCTGCTGGAAATCGAGGCACTGTCACTGCGGGCCGTCGCTACCGACGGTCATCGGCTCGCGCTGTGCGAAACGACGCTGGCGGCCAAGGCGAAGACCTCGCAACAAGTGATCGTCCCCCGGAAGGGCGTCCTGGAGCTGCAGCGCGTGCTGACCGAGGAAGGGACCGCCGATTTAGCAATCGGTACCAATCATGTTCGTGCTCAGATCGGCGCTATTCGATTCACATCAAAGCTGATTGACGGTAGGTTCCCGGAATATTCTCGAGTCATTCCGGCTGCTGCGGCGAATGCGATTCGGGCCGACCGCGATGTATTGCGCCAGGCCCTGCAGCGCACGGCGATCCTTTCGAATGAGAAATATCGGGGCATTCGTATAACCGTCAAAAAGAACATGCTGACCGTACAAGCACATAACCCGGAA
>Ga0181536_10007744_pt1 | contig 10486 bp, 7 predicted proteins | sample PEATcosm2014_Bin_41_FD_121105 | JGI IMG/M metagenome (GOLD analysis project Ga0181536, IMG submission 121105) | Peatland microbial communities from MTU Mesocosm Facility, Houghton, MI, USA - PEATcosm2014_Bin17_60_metaG | ecosystem: Environmental > Terrestrial > Soil > Wetlands > Peat | place...
AGATCAAGAACCTCACCGGAATGCAGCATGGCGTGCGTGAGTGCGGCAGTCTCCTCGCGCGTCATTCCGCGCAAAACAACCGCCATGAGCCACGCCGCCATCTGATAGTCGGGAATGCTGCCGTCGGTGCAGCCAGCGACCAGGTATTCAATTTCAGCGGCGGATAATGCGCCGCCATCGCGCTTCTTGCGGATGAGATCGATGACGCGGAATTGCGAAACGCTCGGCGGGCTCACTTGAGGCGGAAACCCTCCGGCAGAAGATCGGTGATGAGACTTCGCTTCGGGCCTTTTTCGCCCTGGTAAAAGATGACGGCGCGCGGCCCGAATTCATAGATGACCTGGCGACAGGCGCCGCAGGGCGAGCATGGAACTCCACGATCGTTATCGGGAGAGCCGACGACTGCGACGGCGTCAATCTCAAGTTCCGGGCCAGCCTTGGCGATGGCAGAAAAGATGGCGGTGCGCTCGGCGCAGTTGGTCATCCCGTAAGAAGAATTCTCGACGTTGCAGCCCACGAAGACTTCGCCTTTCGAGGTGAGAATGGCCGCGCCCACTCTAAAGTTGGAAAAAGGCGCGTAGGCGTTCTTCATTACTTTGCGCGCCGAACGGAGCAGGCGTTCGCGCATGGCAGCAGGCACCTTTGTTTTTGGCATACCCAAACCGATTTCGCTGCAGATCAAGTGGGCAATTGTAACGCCTGACCGGCTTCGACAGTAAAGATTTTCAGAAACTGTAACGCAGAAAAGGCCGAAGCCCTAAGGCGTCGACGGCTTGCCCGGCTGCGGCGTCGGTCCGGTCAACAGGTCTACGAACAACTTATAGAACTTATCCGTATCCAAGTCGACCTGCACTTCCACCGGCTGGAGATCGCGCTTGGGTCTATCTAGATCTGTCCAGGTGAGGGTATCTCCGTAACCCGCGCCGCGATCCAGATTCACGTCCAGGTAGCGGCTTTCTTTCTTTGTAATCAGGCTGGGGTCAAGCCATGCCGCCGACGCGAGTTCGTCCCACAGGTAGTTATAAGAGCCCTGCAGGCGCGCATACTTTCCGAAGTATTGCGCTGCCGGCGAGTTACCCGCCTTGACCTTGTCGATTAGTTCATTGGTCATTTTTGTTTTCACGGAGATATCTACCGGGGTGCAGATAATTTTCTTCCAAGGCGCCCGCAGCGCAATGTGAGCCGCTTCCGGATCGAACCAGAGGTTGAACTCACGACGCGGCGTGTCTGTGAATTCGGGATCTTCGGTCTGTGGGCTCAGGCTGGCGCCCATGAACACCAGTTCTTTGGCCAGGCTCGGAAATTCGGGGTCGATGGAGATGGCGAGCGCCAGGTTTGTCATGGGGCCGCCCTCATAGATAGTAACTTGGTGCGGATACTTATGCACCATGCGCAGCAGAAAGTGGGCTGCGTCTTCGTCGGCGGCCTTGGTGGTGGGCTTCCCTTCAGGCATCGCCCCCAATTCTCGGTCTGCGTGATACACCCGCGGAGTCCACGCCCCCAGCCACGCCACCGCCCCATAGCGTCGCTCCCACTGCTCTGTCTCTTCTTTTGTTCTGACCAGCGGATACTCGGCTCCACGTACCACCGGAATGTCGGTTCGTCCGATCAGTTCAAGCATGCGCAGCGTGTGCGCGACTTCTTCGGTGAGCCACGCATCGCCCGTCACCACGGTGATGCCCAAGACTTCCGTCTGCGGAGACTGGATAAGCAGCAGTATCGCTTGCTGGTCAGTGCCGGCGGGTCCGGCCGCGTCCTGATCGATGATGATCTTGCGCTTCTCCTGGCTTTCGGACACAAGACAGGTCGCTAGAACAACAGTTGCGATCGAGATGGAACTCCAGAATCGCCCCAACTGCATTCACTCACCTCAAAATGTTGGAACTGCTCGCAAAGAACTTTGCATTCCTTGCGTGATTCGCACTGCGAACCAAAAGATTTCGACTGGCAACGATGTGGAAAGTTAAGGGCAGACGGAGCGGCTGGTGATTCCAGCTTGCTCAATCTGCCCAAAGTTGAAAACGCACGTTAAACCGCACAGCCAAGAACGCCCTTAGAACTTAAGCTTGAGGGCGAACTGAACCAGGCGCGGGTTGTTCACGGTGCTGCTGATCACCCCGAAACTGGAGGTCGTACCTATGTCCTGCTCTCCAGTGCCGCTGATACCGGGCATCCAGTACTGCGGATGGTTGAAGAGATTGAAAAACTCGGCCCGGAATTGCAGACCCATTCCTTCGCGGAAGGACAACGGAATGTCCTTGATTACGGAGAAATCCGTGTTTACAAAGCGAGGACCGTAAACCGGCGCGCGCACGCCAGTGCCGAGTTCCCCGGCCGGAGCACTGGCAAATGCACACGGATTAAACCAGTTTGAGAGTGTGTGTATCTGAGAAGGGCAATCCGTCCTGCCGCCCTCCGGCCCTGCCTTGTTGGGGTCACCGACTTGGTTCGGACGCGAAACGGTGAGTCCATTGTAGGAGAAGTTCACGCCCGATGGGTTGGTGCTATCGACCACGAACAGCGGGAACCCTGATGTGGCCCTTTCGATCAGATTCACTGACCAATGTCCAAGAGCTGCGTCCACTGGGCTGCTCCAGCCGCTCCCCCAATACTTGCCTTTGCCGAAGGGAAGATCGTAGAGGACGCTGGCGGTGAAACTGTTGTTGAGGTTTAGTTGCGAAAGACCCCAATCCAGCTTGCTTGTTCCAGGCAGTGGCCAATACAACGCGCCGGGGTTTGTGCCCAAGCCATCGGGCAAGCCGGAGTCAAAATTGCGAGAATAGGTGTAGCCGAACAGGGCGTAGAGTCCATGCCGTGCGCTCTTGGTCTCCGCCTTGATCAGAACGGAGTCATAGCGGGCTTGACCTATGCTGTTGTTGCTGGAGATGGACTGGCCAAACGGGGCATACGGATAGGGGAAATTGGCGACAGGGTAGGCGGCACCAAGATTACAACCCAGCGTGTATCCTGACGTACCGCCGTGGTCGGGGCAGGCGGCGGGGTCCTCGATGTTCTCGTCCACCTGGCTGACGAGAATGTGAGCGCTGCGGGTACCGGCGTAGCCCACCGTCAGCACGACATCTCCCGGCAGTTGACGCTCGACGTTAAGGTTGAACTGCTGGATTATGCCCTGTTTGAAATTGCGGTTCATGGACTGAATGGTTCCGCTATAGGCTTGCGGGTTCACGGGCGAGCTATAGATAGCACCGTTCCCTACCGGCGTGGTAGAAGCAGGGCAACCGGTCGGCCCGCACTGAAGAAGGAAGCCAAACGACAAGCCGCAGGTCGGGTCGCCGAAGGTGGCGCAAACACCCGAACCGTTAGTTCTTACATTGGGATAGAAGGAGGGGTCGACTTCCGCATAGTACGGCGGGTTCTGCCATAGCCCTTGTCCGCCCTGATCCCAGGAAGAATCGTGGTAGATGGAATAGCCGGAGCGAACCACCGTCTTGTCGCCTCCGAAGGGCTTCCATGCCAGGCCGATGCGAGGCTCTAATGCGGTCTTATCGAATTGGATACCGATGCGGCCGTTGGTAGTAACGCAGTTGCTGCAGCCGGTAATTCCGGGGCTGCCTGCGGGAACGTACCACGTAAGGTTCGTAACATCGAAGTTCGCCTGGCGGTTTTTGACTTCGGTTTCGGGGGTTACCAGCGCCCAGGCAACGCCGAGGTTCAAGGTCAGATTGCTGGTCACGCGCCAATCATCCTGAACGAAGGGGCGAATTAGCTTAAAGCGGCGACCGACTGTTGCGCCCAGGAAGGTTTGATCGTGGGCCGAAAAAACGCCCATGGCACCAATGAGCAAGTCGCCAATGTTGTCGCCAGTCCCCAAACCAAGGTTCACGCTATAGCCATCCTGAAATGCGTTGTTTCTTATGTTCATCTCCTCGGCGCGATATGTCGCGCCGACCCGAATGTCGTGTTTGCCGCGAATCAGGTCGATGGTGTCGCCGACCGAGTAGACGTTGGTTCCGCCCTGATAAGGCGCGTATCCGCGATCGCCGATCGAAAAGTATTGGCTCATCTGGAATGAAGTCAGGCCGCAGCCTTCGCAGTCGTTGGTGGCCTGGTTCAGGCTCGCGGGGTACTTGGTGATGCCATCGCACTTGCTGCCTAAATCGGCGCCGGGAATACCTAGGGTTGCGGCTTCACAGGTTCCGGTACCGTAAGAGAGAATGTGGTTGAAAATCCGATTGAAGCCCGCGGTGAGCTGGTTGATGGTGGTGGGGGAGAAGACGTGCGTTTCGGAGAACGCGGCGTTGCGCCCGTGGTTGGCAATGTACTGGTTGCTGCCAAAAGCATTTTGTTCTGACCAGGTCGGCGAGCCGCCCGGCACGTAGTTGGTTGCCTGGTCGTAGCTGAAGCGCCCAAACGCTGAATCCTTACTGGAAAAATTGTGATCGAGGCGGATGTCCCATGTTCCCTCGTTGAGTTTGCGAACAGGTTGGTTGGTATAGTTGTAGCCGGCATTGCTCGGAACGCCGGGAGTGGGAGCCGGATAAAGCGCGGCCACCTTCGCCCCAATCGAGTTGATCATGCCCCCTGGAATCTTATTGCAGAAAAGGGTCGTAGGAGTCTGGGACCCGTCGGGATTTGGCGCGACTGGATTTCCAGTTGAGGGATTGCAGTAAAAAGGTGTTGGCGACGTTAAGTATGGATTCTTGAGGTCGGGGAAGCCGTCGGAATTCACCGGATTCTGCGTGTAGTTGAACTCACCTGGACGTGCCAAACCCTCCGGATCTTTGCTAAAGTCATAGTCGCCCGCCGCGTCGTAGGGGGTCGTCATCGCGGCCGATGGCACAACGCCCGTAAACGGCACGCCCTTGCGCTGCATTTTGGCTTGATAATCGGCAAAGAAGAAAGTTTTGTCTTTGTGGATGGGGCCGCCGAGCGAGCCGCCAAACTGGTTCAGATTGAATTTCCCCACGGCGTTAATGAACGGAGTCGATGCGTCGAGGTCAGTATTGCGGAAGAACTCAAACAGCGTGCCGTGAATCTGGTTCGATCCTGACTTCGTCGTGACCAACACGGTCGGACCTGCGCGCTCTCCATATTCCGCGGAGTAGTTGTAGGTCAGCACCTTGAATTCCTGGATGTCGTCGATGGAAGAGAAAATTCCAATGCCGCCTTCGTCGAGTTGGTTGTTGTCGTTCCCATCGAGCAGCCAATCCGTGCTCTGTTCGCGCGATCCACCGACCGAGAGCGAAAAGGCGCCGCGCGTGGCGGCCTCGCTGCTGGCAGCGCTGGTAAAGAAGCTGGCCGGGTTGGTGGATTGAGTGGTTCCGGGAGTCAGGGTCGCGAGTTGGACAAAATTGCGTCCGTTGAGCGGGAGGTCCGCTACTTCCTCCGATGTGATGACCTGGCCGAGGGTCGGATTCGTGGTCTCCACCGCTACTTCGGTGGCGCTGACCTCTACCGTCTGGCTGACAGACGCGGGGTTGAGCGTGAAATCGACCTCGCGCGCCTCGTCGACTTGCAAACGTATGTCTTTCTGCTCCGTAGTCTGGAAGCCTTGGGATTCCACTCGGATGGTGTAAAACGCTACCGGCAGCAGGGGTACTAGGTAATGTCCTGACGCATCGGTCTTCAGTTCGCGCGTCAGACCGGTGCCTTGCGAGGTGATTCTCACCGTCGCTCCGGTAATGACGGACCCGGTTTTATCCGTAACCGTTCCGGAAAAACTGCCGTTCGCCTGGCTGAAAAGAAGTGGACAGAGGAAAAAGACGGAACAAAAAACTGCTACGAGCAGCGCTTTGCTTTTCAGCATGAGTTTTCACCTTGCGGCCACTCTTCTTTTCAAGGAGTGGCGATTTGGGCTCGACTCCCTCGCGGCTGGAACGTGGAGCGTCCCTTTTTTTACGAAGCGCCATCTAAATAGATTAGATATGCAAAGTCAAGAGTTTTGTGCCGACTCAGCGAATGTCCTGCGACGAGGTGCGGAATTCACTTTTTCATAATGTCGTTTTTCATAGCTATGCTTTCGCGGATATTTACGACACGGCCGCCGCGCGCGGTGAATCATACGTGGAGCGACCGGCGTCTCGCCCGTCCTGCCGGGCGCGGCGGGCTGGCTTTTCACTAGCCTGAATCGACAACCGTAACAACCGCGAAGTCGCGGCTCTGGCTGTGACTTCAGCCATTTGCCCTGGCCACCAGCAAGATCCCAAGGCAATAGAAGATGAACATCAACCCCAGGTACACTTTGGCCCTGCCGGGTGCGCCTTCAAATTCCTTCCAGGCAAAAACGCCCCAGAGCGCGGCAACCATCGGCGCCGATTGCCCGATGGCGTACGAAATTGCTACGCCGGTAAAACTGGCAGCGACCAGATTGAAAACCATGCCGATGCCCCAGATGAATCCGCCCAGCAGCCCGAGCGCGTGGCCCGAAATCGGTCCGCTGAAAAAGCCAGCGAAACTTACGGGTTTACCGACCAGCGGTCTCTTCATGAAATAAATGTTCCAGATCAGGCACGAGAGCAGCGCGCCCAGCGTGAGAAAGACGGCAATGCTGTAGGGACCGAGCGTGTTGCCGTTGGTCATGGCTCGCGCCACGAAGGGAGCCCACAGCCCCATAAGAACCCCGGAGACCACGCAGACGATAATGCTCTTCTTCGAAGTTGAGAGGCCGGAAACCGAACGCCCCGCGATCGCCAGGCTGCCATAAGCCTTTCCGTCCATGACAACGGCAATGAGGGCGCACACGACGCCCGCGGCAAGAAGCGGCGCATTTCCCTTCATCTGGATGGCAAAACTCGAAATCACGCCGACCACGAGCGCGATTCCGATGGAAACCGGAAAGGCGATAGCCAGCCCAGCCATATCAATTGCCGCCACCAACAGCAGGTTCGCCAGATTGAAGATGGCGCCGCCGACCATGGTAGAAACGATGTTGTTGGTATCGGCGGAACGCACATTGTTCAAAAAACTCGCAGCATCATGGCTCGTGCTTCCCATGGTGAACGCGAGGATCAGCGACACCAGAAAAATTCCGACGGCGTAGTCCCAGTAAAACAATTCGAAGCGATAATTTTTGACGCCCTTGTAAGTGTTGGCCCACGAGCCCCAGCAAATGGCGCTCGTAATCATCATGAAGAGTGCAATACCCAGACTGTGGGGTGTGAACATCGTTTCTCCTTGGCGGTGCTTCTCTGTGAGTCTATTTGCCGCGAATTCTGGAAACAAACATCTGCAGGAAGCGGTCGGCATCAACCTCGACGCATACCTTGGCATTCGGCTCGACTTTGTCGAGACCTTCAATGATGTAGCGGTCGCCGTGAAGCACGTTGCGCTCGACTGTGCCGTGGCGATTGGCGACGGTCTCGCCGCGTGTGAACTCGCCTCGGGTTTCAACATCCACATGCATCGGTGGCGCTTTTACGAGCGTTCGGTCGATGGCCACTCCGACCGCGAGTGGATCATACATCGGCGTGCCGTCGGAGCCGAATTGCGCCGACAGGTCGATCAGATAGTGCGCCACCTGATAGATGAAATCATTGATCGGCCCGTGGGTCTGCCCGAGTTGTGCGAGGTACTTCGGCGTGAGCAACGTTTTATCGCCGACATCGAGGCCAACCATGGTCACCGGCCAGCCGGCCTGGAAAACAATCTGCGCCGCTTCGGGGTCATTGTTGATGTTCGCCTCGGCGGCCGCGTTCACGTTGCCGCCGGTGATTGAGCCGCCCATGAGGATGACCTCCTTCACCAGCGGCACGATGGACGGATCTTTCTCCACCGCGAGCGCAATGTTAGTAAGCGGACCAACCGGGACCAGCGTAATTTCGTGCGGAGCGGCGTGCACCATCTCGATGATCAGATCCGGGCCATACCGCGAATCCACTTTGCACTTGCTGGGCGGCAATTCGATATTCGCGAGCCCGTTCTTACCGTGCCAGAACTCCGCCGTAGTCAACTTCTGAAACAGCGGATGCTGGGCTCCAGCGGCGACAGGAATATCGCAGCGATTGGCCAGCGAGATCATGCGCAGCGCATTCTCCAGCCCCTGCTGGGCGGTTACGTTGCCGGGCACGACGGTGACGGCGCGGACGTCCAACTCGGGCGAGTTCAGCGCCAGCATCAGCGCCATGGCGTCGTCAGAGCCGGGATCGGTATCGAAGATGATTTTGCTGGTGGCACTGGACGCGGGGATGGCCAGTGTAATTACGAAGCATGCGGAGAGAAACGCGGCAATGAAAAACTCTTGACGAACTCGAAAACGACCACTCGGAATGATCAGAAACTGACCTCCAGATTGCAGATTGCAGAATTTAGGAATCGCGCCGAGCGTAGTCGTGCCAAGCCCCAGTGTCAAGGCGAAACCAGGAATGCATCTTTCAGCGAGTCTGCCGTACAATCGAACCGCAAAGCGTGTTTCGCAAAGAGTACTTGATGCCGGTCGAACACAACGACTCCCCAAGCGTCGCCCACCGCGTTTCAAACGGCGGCGCCGGCGATATTGCAATTCTCTCCGGGCGGCCTCTGCTGCCGAATACCGGCATTCCTCTCAATCTTGATTGGGTGCGCGAAGTGCGCGTCAACACCAGCGCGGTCGAGCGCCGCGCCCAATCCCAGGTCGCGCGACGAACCGTAAAAAAAGAATGGCAGGCAGCGTGGCTTCTGCGCGCCATCACCTGCATGGATCTGACCACCCTTTCCGGCGATGACACCGATGAGCGCGTACGCCGTTTGTGCGCGAAGGGCCGGCATCCCATCCAGCAGGAAATTGAAAAGAAGCTTGGGATCGAGCAGCTGCAAATAAAAGTCGCGGCCATCTGCGTCTACCACACGTTCGTGGAAACAGCTCTGCAAGCGCTCGAAGGCAGCGGAGTGCACGTCGCCGCCGTGTCCACCGGCTTTCCCGCAGGCCTGTCGCCGCTGACGGAGCGAGTCGCAGAGATTCGCCGATCGGTGGAGGCGGGCGCTCATGAAATCGACGTGGTCATCACCCGAGCGTATGTTTTTGGCGGACGTTGGCAGGCGCTCTATGACGAGGTGGCGGCGTTCAAGCAAGCTTGTGGATCCAAGCGCATGAAGGTGATCCTCGGAACCGGAGACCTGCTGACGCTGCGCAACGTAGGGCGCGCGAGCGTAGTGGCCATGATGGCGGGCGCTGATTTCATCAAGACTTCCACGGGCAAAGAACCGACGAACGCGACTTTGCCGGTGGGTTTGGTGATGACTCGCGCCATCCGAGAATACGCGCAGCAAACCGGAATGGCGGTGGGCTTCAAACCCGCGGGAGGCATCCGCACAGCGAAGCAATCGATGGATTGGCTCGCGATGATCAAAGAGGAGCTGGGCCCATCGTGGCTGCGCGCCGAAATGTTTCGCCTCGGAGCCAGCGGCTTGTTAGGCGACATCGAGCGGCAATTGGAGCATCAAGCGACGGGGCGTTATTCCGCCGAGTATCGGCATCCGATGGCGTGAGTTCGAAGACACATCCCCGGGAGACCGATGACTGGCAATCGCGGCGGGAATTGGCGGAAAATAACTTCAAGACGGGAAAATTGCAATGGTTCGAATGGTGTTGATTTATAAAACTCCGGCGGACACCGCCGCTTTTGACAAACATTACTTTGGCACACACGTTCCACTTGCAAAAAAACTCCCCGGCCTCAGGAGGTTTGAGGTCAGCCAAGGTCCGATTGAGACATTGTCCGGGCCCGCTGGCTGTTATCTGGTCGCGACGATGTACTTCGACGATATGACCGCAATCGAGGAGGCCTCGACGAGCGTGGAGGCACAAGCCCTGGTAATCGACATGCAATCGTCCAAAACCGACCCTCCGTACGCGCTTTTGTTCGACAGTCGCGGGGTTTGACCCGGCCCGCGGCCGTCCAAACTTAGGATTGCCGGGAATGTCAAAAGAATCTGCGGTAGGATCGAGCAAACGCCAATGAGCATTGCCGAAAAATTCATGAGCATGGAATACGGCCCCGCGCCAGAAGATTCGAAAGAAGCAGCGGCCTGGCTGGAGCGCCATGGCTACCGCATCCAACATTTCATCGGCGGCGGATGGCAGGCGCCCGCGGCGGGAGAATACTTCGACACTATCGATCCTTCGAACGGCGAGAAACTAGCGTCGGTCGCGCAAGGGTCGGCGGCAGATGTTGACGCCGCGGTCAAAGCCGCGCGGGCAGCATCTTCCGGATGGCAGGCGCTCTCTCCGCATTCCCGCGCGCGCTACCTCTATGCCATCGCGCGGCTGGTGCAGAAGCATTCGCGGCTGCTGGCGGTGCTCGAGACGATGGACAACGGCAAGCCCATCCGTGAGAGTCGCGACATTGACATTCCTCTGGTCGCGCGACATTTCTATCATCATGCGGGTTGGGCGCAACTTCTGGAGCAGGAGTTCCCCGAGTACGTTCCTTGCGGAGTCGTCGGCCAAATCATCCCCTGGAATTTCCCGCTGCTGATGCTGGCGTGGAAGATTGCGCCCGCTCTGGCGACAGGAAACACCGTGGTTTTGAAGCCGGCTGAATTCACGCCG
>Ga0181536_10007745_pt1 | contig 10486 bp, 8 predicted proteins | sample PEATcosm2014_Bin_41_FD_121105 | JGI IMG/M metagenome (GOLD analysis project Ga0181536, IMG submission 121105) | Peatland microbial communities from MTU Mesocosm Facility, Houghton, MI, USA - PEATcosm2014_Bin17_60_metaG | ecosystem: Environmental > Terrestrial > Soil > Wetlands > Peat | place...
CCGCCGCCCGCCGCCGTGCCGCCGGTGCCCGCCGCCGCCGTACCTGCCGGAAGACGGGTGATACCAGTGACGCGAATCACCTGGGTGGCGTCGCTGACGGGCGTGGCCGTGGGATCGAGAAACCCGGAGATTTCCACGCGGCGGCCTTCTTCCTTCTTGAGTCCAGGACCAGTGACCTCCACGGTGACATTGGTGGTTTCGTCGGTCAGGACATAGTGTCCGCCCTTATTCACCAGGCGTCCCGTAACGCGCGTCGCGCCGCTCCCGCCGCCCGTCTGCGGCGAAAAGGCCAAGGGCGCGCCGGGCAGGACCTTGGCGACCACCATGCGCTGCGCGTTCAAAACCCGCAGCGATCCCGTCAGCGCCGCGACCTGGACGCCCGCGCCAGCCTGCAGCGCGACGCGTCCGGTGGAGGTGCCGGTTTCGGGCTGAATCGTGAGCCCGCGGGCCTCGAAGAAATATCCGGTCGCGCGGTCAAGACGGCCCTGGCCGCGCTCGAGCACCATGTGATCGTCATAAAAGCGGCCTTTCGAATCCGGGAGGAGCGTAACACGCGCGCCGTTGCGGAGTTCCTGCGAACTCTGCCCGATCCCGGTTTCGATGGTCGCTCCTTCGAACAAAGTGGCGTTGCCCGAAACGGTCGCGTGATCGAGCCGGAAGGCGCTCCCGGCCTCCACGACTCCGATGACGGGCATCCCGGTGGCGGGGGAGCCTTGGACGACACTCAGGTTGGCGGCGATGAGCACCGCTAGAACGGGTTGAATTCTTGCCCTACTCACGTTCGTGTTCTCCTCTTACGTCTTGCGTCCTGTTGTCCGGTCCTGTCGTCTAGCGCTGTTGTCTAGTGCGCGCGGACCGGTACTTCTCTCATTTCCTCCGCACCGAGGGCTCCTATGAGCGCCATGGTCCACGCGCTCACACCAAACCTGGCGAAGGGATAGTCCACGGATGCATGCAGGAACACGGCGATCACGCCGAGTCCCCACATTGAGCGCGCCGCCGGCTTCACCAGCGAAATCGCGATGACGAACCACGCGAGCGCGTAAAGCAAGCCTCCTTCGGCGGCCCATTCGAGCCACTCATCATGGGCGTGCTCGACCACGCCTCCCGGATCGAAATAAGCGTAGGCCGGGTAGGCGCGCGCAAACGTTCCCAAGCCGAACCCACCGAGGGGGCGCGCGGCGATCATGGCGAGCGCCGACCGATTGATTTCCCGGCGGTAGCGCCACACGTCGGGCTCGCGCCAGCGGCCGAGGAGCGTACCGGCTCCGACGACGGCGATCAGCACGGCGGCTGCGGCCGCAAACTTGACTGCCGCGGCGCGCGGCGCACGCCGCGCCAGAATCACGACCGCTTCGGCCGCAAGCAGTGCCGATCCGGCTCGGGATGCCGAGGCAACCCCGGCGGCCAGGAGCCACGCGGCGATGCACAAATAAACGGCGTGGCTGGGGAAGCCCCTAAACGATCGTCCCCCCGAAGATCGGCCCCCCGGAGATCGTCCATTGGATGACCGTCCCTTCCACGATTGGATGTCCTTTGGGCCGTGGGGAAACCGTGGAGGGCAAAACGGCGGCGTGGATTCTGATGAATGCCGTGCCGCATCATGCCGTATCGCATCACGCCGCAGCCTCCCGAGCCACAAGGCCACGGGAAATGCCAATTCCAGAAACGCGGCGAAATCGTTGCGGCTGAGGAAAGGCCCCCAGGTATCGGGGTAAGGACTCGGGAATAGCCATAGGATTCTCCCGGGTGAAGCGAAATAAGCGAGGACGGCCGCCCCGCTCACCGCCGTGGCGAACCACACGAACGCCCGCAGAAAGCGGTGGCGGAGCCGTTCGTTCGCCAAGGCGCCTCGGGCTAGAAATGCCACGGCTACGAGAGCCGTCGTGCGCGTCCAGGCGTCGAGCGTGGCATAGCGATAGACCGTTCTGCCCGTGATCCACTGGAGCATCCCGCATGCGGCGATGACGAGCATCGCGGCCTCTCTCCAGATCACGCCGAAGGGGCGCAAGTCGTCCACGTGGGTGAGCACACCCGCGACGGCCGCTTTCGCGTCAGGCAAACGCGCGAAATACAGGGTCCACCAGCAAGCTCCCGTCAACACAGCCAGGGCATACGCCCACGCAGCCAAGGGACTAGGGACCGAAATTGTCAACGTAGCGGCGGCACTCGCCAGGAAGATACCGGCAGCGGCCGAGCGCTCGCGCGCCGAGGCGCAGGGTGCCGTACTTTGGATCCACAGGGTACTAGGACCTTCTTGATTGAATGGTCTTAAGGGTAGGGGTACTCTCATTACCAGGAAGACCCCTAGAAATACAAAGGAATGGCCCCAATGACTACAGCGATCCGACTTTTTCCAACCGCCATACTTGCCCTCTCACTCCTTCATTCCGCACCTAAGGCCTATGCCGCCGATCCGCTCGCGACGTCAGATACCTCTTTGCCGGCTGCCTCTGCTGTGCTTACCGCCGACGCACCTACCGCCAGGTCACTCCCTGCGGAGCTGTTTCCCGCTGCTTTGCTTCCCTCAGCCTTGCTTCCCTCAGCCTTGCCGCCCGGGGCATTGCTCCCGGAAAAAGCGGCTAGCCTTGCGCTGCCGGCCTCGAGCAGCAGGGAGCAGTCTGCCGCCGAAGTGGGCAAGGAAAAGCAGAACCAAGCCCGCAACCACGCCTGGCGCAATCGGTGGCTGATCAGTCTGGCGCCGCTGGTGGCGAGTGAATCGTTCGATGCCGCCAGTTCCTGGGGGCTGCGCGAAATGAACCCGGTCCTGGCGGGACCGGATGGCCGCTTCGGCATGAAGGCGACGTCGATTAAGTTCGGCGTGATCGGCGGATTGATAGGCGCGGAATACCTGCTGAAGAAATTTCCCGCTTGGGCGAAGTTCTTTACGGTGGTCAACTACGCCACGGCCGGCGTTACGACCGGGCTCGCCGTCCACAACTATGAGCTGCCGGGGCGGTAGGAAGCCGTCGCGATGGAGGCCGAATCCGCCATCCCCAAGAAATTTATAGAAGGTCCTTAGGCGAGAGCTCCGGCGGCCGCTGCCTTCCTTGCTTCCTCCCCGAGCGCGCGCCGCAACAGCACGCCGCTCGGATTATAGTCCGGCATGAGTTCCTTGAGGCACAGCACGGCGCGGCCCACGTCGCGCGTTTCAACGGCCCGGGCGAGCCCTTCGAGGGTCTTTTCGAGGGCCCGCCCGCCCGCCGAGGGGCCCGTGAAGATCCGGATTTGCGGATGCCGCGTGGGAACGGTCTGTTCGCCCGAGGCCTGCAGCTCTTCGGCAAGTTTCTCTCCGGGGCGCACACCGCAGAACGCGATGGAGATATCGATGCCGGGCTGGTAACCGCTGAGTAGAATCATCTTGCGGGCCAAATCCAAAATGCGCACGGGCTCGCCCATCTCGAGCACAAAGATCTCGCCGCCCGAGCCTAAGGCGCAGGCCTCGAGCACCAGTTGCGCGGCCTCCGGAATGGTCATGAAGTAGCGGTGCATCTCCGGGTGCGTGACAGTCACCGGCCCGCCGCGCGCGATCTGCTGGCGGAAGCGCGGAATCACGCTGCCGTTCGAGCCGAGCACGTTGCCGAAGCGCACGGCGATAAACCGGGTGCCGGGGGCCGTCTCGCCCGCCGCCTGGCAGACCAATTCGGCGAGGCGCTTGGTCGCGCCCATGACATTGGCCGGCCGCACGGCCTTATCGGAGCTGACGAGGACAAACGTTTCGACTTCCTGGCGCCCAGCCTCCCGGGCCAGGACGCCCGTGCCGAAGACATTGTTTTCGAGCGCCTCGAAAATGTGCGCTTCCATCAGGGGAACGTGTTTGTAGGCGGCCGCATGGAAGACGATCGACGGGCGATGTTGTGCAAAGACTTCGGCGACGCGGCGGCGGTTCTGAATGTTGGCGACCTCCGGCCGGAAAGGCATGCCCGGGAAGCGGTCGCCCAGATCCTGCTCGATCTCATAAAGTGCGGTTTCCGCGCTGTCGAGACCTACTAGAGAGGAGGGCTCGAAGCGCGCGATTTGGCGGCACAGCTCGCCTCCGATGGACCCGCCCGCTCCCGTCACGAGGACCGCGCGCCCGCGGAGCCAGGCGCCGAGCAGTTCCTGGTCGAGATGCACCGGCGCGCGGCCGAGCAGATCTTCGAGACGGACCTCCCGGGCCTGGCCGAGGAGCACCCGGTTTTCGATCAGCTCGGCGAGCGGCGGGATCTTGCGCGTGGCCACGCGCGCGGAAAGGCAGGCGTCGAGCACCGCGCTGATTTCGCCGCCGGTGGCGCGCGGCAATGCCAACAAGACTTCGTCAATATGCCGCCGGGCGGTTAGTTCCGCGAGCACGCCGAGGCCGCCGAGCACGCGCACGCCGTGGAGGCGCGTGCCGGCCTTGTGAGGATCGTCGTCGAGAAACCCGGCGGCGCGATAACCCAGCTCAGGATGCGCGCGAATCTCTGATAACACCGTGAGGCCGGCCTTACCCGCTCCATAGATGAGGATGGTTTTCGTCGGAAGTCCGCCCGGCGCCGGACGGCGGCGCCCTTCGCGCAGCATGCGTGCCGCCGCGTGAGCGGCTGAAATAAACGCCAGGCACAGCACGAAATCGAGAACATAGACGGAGCGCGGAACGGCGGCGCCCATGGCCAGATAGGGGCCCGCCGTGGAGAGTCCCACCGCGGCCAGGAGCGAAGCGGCCAGATTGGCCGCGCCCACGCGGCCGAGGTCGGCAAAGCCCACGTAGTGCCAGGCGAGGTCGCGGAGGCCAAAGGCGCGAAACGTGGCGAGCTTCAGCGCCAGACCAACGGGTAACGCCACGGCCATCATCCGCCAGACGTAGGGAGGCGGCGCGAACTCAAAGCGCAACAGGAAGCTCGCGGCGAGGGCCGCGGCCGCAAGCGCGGCATGGGTGATCTCCGAACAGACGCGCCGGTGGCGCGCCCACAATATATTCATGTCAGGCACCTGGGACGGATCGATGAGCCGCGGAAGACGGACCTACGGAAGAGGGACCTACGGATGAGAGACTAACGGCCGTTGCGCGGAATACATCGCCATGGACCTCGCCCGATCGTTCGCCCTGCTTTTCGTCATACTCTTCGTGATACTTCTCGCCATACTTCTCCACGACACGCGCGGCGCCCGGGGGCGGATACGGCGGGAGCGGCTCAAGCCGGCGTGCGACCACACACAAAGCTTCTTCGGCTCTCCAGCGGGCAAGGAGGCGCGTGACGGCTTCGAGAGCACGCCGCCGCGAGACCAGCGCGAGCACGGTCAAGAACACGATGTGGGCATCGAGATACGGACTTGCGTGATCGACATACAGCAGAGCAAGCCGGGATTTCCAGGGCCGGATGATCTGGTTATAGAGCAGGTCGGGATCGGCGCTGCCGGCCAGGATTTCGCCTTCATCGGCGAATACGATGGAGGCCAGATCGGTGATACCGGGACGCACGGAGAGCATGCGGCGTTCTTCGCCGGTATAAAGAGCCGCGTCGCGCTCGACCTGGGGGCGCGGGCCGACCAGACTCATGTCGCCGAGGAGCACGTTCGCGAGCTGGGGCAGTTCATCGAGCTTCGTGCGTCGCAGCAGGCGCCCCACCGCGGTGATGCGCCGGTCGCCGGCCGCCGTCGAGTTCACGCCGCTTTCCCAGGCATCCGGACGCATGCTGCGAAACTTCAGCATGCGGAAGACGCCGCCGCTCCGGGCGATTCGGACGCCGCGAAACCAGGGAGAGTGGCGGTCCCCGATCCACACACCGAAGGCGATCGCGGCCAGCAGCGGGGCGAGCACAACCAGCCCGGCAAGCGCCACGGCGATATCCATGCTTCTTTTCAAAACCCTTCTTTTCAAGGCCTTCTTTTCAAAACGCGTCTTTTCAAAACGTAGCTTCGCCTTCTGCGTCGATCCGCGTCATGGGTCACGCGCTCCCTTGCGCCGCATGAGCGTCCGAGCGCGCGACAACGGGACTCCGGTGAACTTCCCGTTCGGCCTCACAAACCGTACCGCCGTGCGCGAGCGTTCGGCTTCCCACGCGGCGCGTCGGAAACGCGGCATAAAGTGTCCGCGCGGCTTCGGCAATCGTTTCCGGGCCTGGATAATAGGCCTTTTCTTCCGCCTCGGACGAAGGCGCCGGGGCGTCCGGGAGCGTCACGCGCGCCACGGGCGCACGCAAATCCGCGAACGCACGCTCGGAAATTTCCGCCGCCACCTCGGCCGAGGCGCCTGCCGTTCTCCATCCCGGATCGCATACGACCGCGCGGCCCGTCCGCGCGACGCTTGCGAGAACCGTGGCGCGGTCCCAGGGTTTCAGAGTGCGCAGATCGATGACCTCGGCCTGGATGCCATCGCGGTCAAGAAGTTCGGCCGCGCGCAAACTGAGAGGTACCATGGAAGAGACCGCCACCACCGTGACATCGCTCCCGGCGCGCCGGACGGCGGCTTGGCCGAGCGGTGTGCAATAAGGCTCCTCGGGAACTTCGCCGGTCTCCGCGTAGAGCGAGCGGTCGTCGATATACAGCACGGGGTTGGGATCGGCGAGGGCGGCCATGAGCAACCCTTTGGCATCAGCGGGCGTCGCGGGCATCACGACTTTCAGCCCCGGCACATGCATGAACATGGCGTGCAGAGCCTGCGAGTGCTGGGCGCCTTGCCCACCGCCCCGATTGATCACGGCGCGGATGACCAGCGGAACACCCTGCTGGCCCCCAAATAAATAGGACCAATTGGCGGCCTGGTTGATGATGGGGTCGGCCGCGAGCAGCATGAAATCCATGCGCGCGTGAAACACGATGGGCCGGAGCCCGGCGAGTGCGGCTCCGATCGCGAGCCCCGTCACCGCGTTTTCCGAGACCGGGCTGTCGACGATGCGGCTGCGCCCGAATTCGCGGTCGAGATTCTCCAGTGTAGCGCCGGCGTACCAGGGGCTCCACAGGCCCTGGCCGATCACGAAAACGCGGGCATCGGCGGCCAGCAGTTGGGCGTGCGCCTCGCGGATCGCCTGCGCGTAGGTTAGCGTTCGCATGAAGCGCCCATGGTCGCCGTTTCCGCAAGGGTCACGAAATCGAGCGCGCGGGACGCCAAGGGCGCGGGCGCGCCGCGGGCGGCGGCGAGCGCGCGGGCCACTTGCGCGGTCACATCGGCACGGCGGCCGTCGAAATCTTGGATGCCGCGCACGGCAAGTCGCTTCTCCAGACGTGCCAGCGGATCGCGGGGGAGCCATTCCGCCAGTTCGCCCCGGCGCTGGACCCCGACGTCGAGATCGAAGCTCGCGCCCACGTGCCCCCGCCAGCGAAACGTGCGGCATTCGAGCAGCGCGGGCCCACCGCCTGCACGGGCGCGGGCGGCGGCGGCGCGGGCAGCCCGGTAGACGGCCTCGACATCGTTGCCGTCGACGCGCTCTCCCGGAACGCCGTGAAAGACGCCGGCGCGATCGAGGTGATCGGCGGCGCGGCGCTCGCTCCAGTGCATATGGCTCGCGTATAAATTGTTTTCGCAAACAAAAAGCACCGGCAGCCGGTACAGTCCCGCGAGATTCAAGGCTTCGTGCACGCTCCCTTCTTCGAGCGCGCCATCGCCGAAGAACGCCACCGCGACGGCGCCCGTGCCGGTCATCTGGGCGGCGAACGCCGCGCCGACGGCGAGTGGAATGGTGGCGGCGACAATAGGCACGGTGCCGAGGATGCCCACCGTCTGGGCGATCAAATGCATGGACCCGCCGCGTCCGCGCGCGCATCCCGTGGAACGGTTAAGAATTTCGGCGAACAGGGCTTCGAGCGACCCGCCCCGCGCCAGATAATGACCATGCGAGCGATGACCGCCCCACACTGTGTCCGGCGCCTCAAGCGCCGCGCACACTCCCGAGGCAATGGCCTCCTGGCCGATACACAGATGACAGGGACCGCCGGCTTCTCCGGTTTCGACGAGCGCGGCGATGGCCTCCTCGGCGAGCCGGATACGCGCCATCGCATGCCAACGTTCGAGCATCCAGTCCACGTTTACACACGCCGTTCCGGCGGGATCTACGGCCGCCGTCCCAGCCGGGTTCGCCGCCGCGGTCGCGGGGATCTCCGCGGTATTTACTACCTTGTCGACCGCCCTCATGAGCGTCCTCCATAAAAGCGGCGGATCGCCGCGGCGACCCACTCGACGTCGGCGGGCGCGAGCCACGGATGCAGGGGCAGCAGCAGCACGCGTTCGAACAAGCGCTCGGTCGCGGGCAGCGGGCGCGCGAGTCCCAACGGCTCCCACTGATGCACGGCGCGGCCGCCCCACGGGAGGATCGTGCCGATACCCTCGTTGCGCAGGAATGCGCGCAGGTCGTCGCGGCGCTCGGCTTCGATTTCGTAGTTCTGGTAAACGTCAAAATGATCGGGGTCGTCCGCCGGACCGGGCGGCAGCACGATCTCGCCGACCGCGGCGAGCGCGGCCCGGTAGGCGCGCGCGAGAGACCTCCGGCGCTCGACCACGGCGCCGAAGCGCTGCAGCCGGTGGTCCAGGATGGCGGCCTGCAAATTATCCAGGCGCGAATTCACGCCCCAGCCGGCAATTTCCCCGTCCGCGTTGCGGCCATGGTCGCGTAATGCGGATACGCGCTCGGCCACGCCCGGGTCATTGGTTACCACCGCGCCCCCATCTCCCAGGCACCCGAGGAGTTTCGCCGGAAAAAAACTAATGGCCGCGGCGGCTCCGAAGGTGGCCGCGCACTGGCCGCGAAAACGCGACCCCAGCGCCTGGGCGGCGTCTTCGATGACCGTCAATCCATGGCGGTCGGCCAGGCGTCCGAGCGCGGCCATGTCGGCGGTGCGGCCGTTGAGTTGCGTGGGCAGGATCGCGGTGGTCCGCGCGGTGACGGCCGCCGCCGCCGCGGCGGGATCGATCAGATGATCGGCGCCGCATTCGACCGGCACCGGCACCGCGCCCGCGAAGTGAATCGCGGCCGCCGTCGCGACCATCGTATGCGAGCTGAAGATCACTTCATCGCCGGGACGGACGCCCGCCGCGCGCAGCGCGATCCACAAGCCGTCGGTGGCGTTGGCTACGCCCAGCGCGTGGCGCGCCCCCAGGAACCGTGCCAGGTTGTCCTCGAAGCGGCGGTTGTCTTCCTGCAGAATGAAGGCGCCTCTCCGGCCGACGTCGCGGAAAAGGGAGACAAGATCGTCTTCTTCCGCCAGGAATGTCTGCGAATACGGGAAGAAGGGAAGCGAGCGCGCTAGGGCCGCGGTATGCATGTAGTCTCCTCGGGGCGGGCGACGCGGGACGGCCGGAGAGCGGCGGCCGCTCTCAGCAGGCCCGCGATACTTCCCAGGCCATAGCCCAGGTGCAGGGAAAAAAACACAAGAGGCATGACGAAGAGGTACCCCGCGCGTTTCTCGCGCCCCGCGACGTGCGCGGAAGCGGCCAGGTTCAGGAACGCGTAAGGAACCGCCACGGCGCCGAGCGGCCAACCACTCCATGGCGCGAGCGACACTCCACACAAAAGAGCCACTGCAAAAAGCAACGGAGTCAGGTGGCGCAGCCTCACCGGCATCACGGAACTGTGGAGGAACGGAAGAACGGCCCATGCGCCGTTGGTGAAGTTGTGACACCAGAACGAACCCATGCGGCTGCGCGCGTAGTAGTCGCAGGTTACATCGGGCGCCAGCAGCGTGCGTCCGCCGGCGGCTTTCAAACGGAGGCTGAACTCCATGTCCTGGCTGCGGCGCAGGGCCGGATTAAAGCGGCCGACGCGCTCGAACACCTCGCGCCGCCAGCATCCGCCGAAGACCGTATCCACCCAGCGCGGCCGGTCCGAGCCCACCCTGAAATACGAGTTGCCGACGCCAAAACGGTGGCTGAGCGCCGCGACAATGGGCCCGGCGAAGCATCCGGAATCCTGCGGCAGCGTGCGCACGACCCCGCCCACGTTATCGGCTCCGGAGGAAAGCAGGTGCCCGACCAAGCGGCGGAAATAATCGGGCGGCACGGCCGCGTGCGCCCCCACGCAAGCGATGATCTCGCCGCGCGCCGCGTCGATGCCGCGATTTAGGGCGCACGGAGTAATGCGCTCGGGATTGTCGATCAGGCGCACGCGCGCGTCTCTCCTTTGACAGGCGGCAATGCGGTCGCGCGTGCCGTCCGTGCTAGCGCCGTCGATGACCAGCACTTCCATGCGATCGGGTGGGTAGTCGCTGGCCACAATCGAAGCGAGGCAGCGATCCAGAAAGCGCGCCTCGTCCCGGCACGGTATCAGAACGGAAAGAAATGGTTTCATGCGGCGGATCCCGGGCGCCGCAGGCCCACCGGGGGAACGTACGGCTGCGGACGGCGTCGCGGCCCTGACTGACCAGTGGGTTGACCAAGGGGCTGACCAATGGGGTGAGCAACAGGATGACCGACGCCCCGGCGAATCGTGCGTGGCCCCGAAACCGGCGGCGTAATTTGCACAGGCCAAGCGGCGGTTTGCAAAGACCGCGCGGCGTTTCGCCGCGAGCGGCGCCTTTCCCGGCAAGCGAAGACCAG
>Ga0181536_10007747_pt1 | contig 10485 bp, 11 predicted proteins | sample PEATcosm2014_Bin_41_FD_121105 | JGI IMG/M metagenome (GOLD analysis project Ga0181536, IMG submission 121105) | Peatland microbial communities from MTU Mesocosm Facility, Houghton, MI, USA - PEATcosm2014_Bin17_60_metaG | ecosystem: Environmental > Terrestrial > Soil > Wetlands > Peat | place...
CATCAGGGCCAGCAGCCACAACGGCTGCATTCAAAGGCCGAATACATGGCTGCACCCGAACGCTTCGCTGAAATGCCCGATTTTTCCCTTGCACCGCAGGCGCCGTCCATACATGGCACTTAGTGTCATTTCGCTGCGTCGCGAAATTTGGTCGCTGTTGGGGGCATAGCGGACAAAGTTGGTCTTTGGCGTGCGTTGGATATGACGCGATTGACCCGAATCGGACATCGGCCTGCTGGACAGCGCCAATTGGCCATCCGGCCTTGTTGGCAAGGTCCACGAAGTGCATGTTGTCACCTAGGAAGCCATCAGCCGCGGGGTATGCTGGGTGATTTAACATAACGGAGGTTCGCATGTCCCGACTTACCGTTTTCCTCGCGCGGTTTATCGGCCTATTCACTGTCTTGCTCGTGGTTGCCTTGCTGGTACGCGGAAGCGCGATGGTCGAGAGCGCGGTTGCCGATGGGCCAGTTATGCTTGTCTACGCCATAATCAGCCTCGCAGTGGGCCTCGCGATGATACTCGGACACAATGTCTGGTCGGGCGGTGCACTTCCCGTGGTCGTCACTTTGGTCGGATGGTTGATCCTCGCGAAAGGTCTAATGCTTTTGTTTGTAACGCCGGAAGCTTTGAAGCAGCTCTTTGACCACATGCAATATGGAGAGCATTACTTTCTTTATCTCGTACCCTCACTAGTGATCGGCCTTTATCTGACCTGGGCCGGCTTCACCGCGCCATCTCCAAACGCCAGATTGGAATAAGGAGGAGAAACGGGCATGAAGAAGAGCGGGTCGCAGAAAAGCAAGTCTCCTTCTCAGCTGATAGACACGAGAATCAAGGAGCTAGGCGACTGGCGTGGAAAGGTGCTCGGCCGGCTCCGTACCTTAGTCAAGGAAGCCGATCCCGGAATCGTCGAGGAGTGGAAGTGGAGAAGGGTTCCGGTGTGGTCGCACGACGGTTTAATCTGCACCGGCGAGACTTACAAGAAAGTCGTGAAGATGACCTTTGCCAAGGGAGCCTCGTTGGAGGACCCTTCCGGCCTCTTCAACTCCAGCCTCGAAGGCAATATCAGGCGTGCCATCGATTTCCACGACGGCGACAAGATTGATGAAAAGGCGTTGAAGGCGCTTATTCGCGCCGCCGTGACCCTGAACAAGTCCACACTCCAAAGCTAATCCACGGACTCAAACATTTTAGCGCCACGGCGCGGTCGAAATGTCCGCTTGGGCACTTAGTGTCGTTCGCGGCGCTGCAACATTCCTGGTCGCTATTGGAGCAACAAAGGACAGTGATCGGCCCAGACGCTGAATTGATAGGCAGCGATTGACCCGAAGCGGTCATTTGGCCCCGACGATAGCGGCCTGTTGCGCCGCACAACTTGGTCGGAAACGTTCTAGCTTCCTAGCAATTTATGAACGCAGGATTCTTGGGTCTTGCTCGTTATTAGATAGCCATCGATGGGTTGGTGCTGCCCAAATTCAAATCCGTTTGATGACCCGTAGGAGGCCGCAGCCTAGGCAATACGCCTACAGTTTTATTTTAATTTGCACTTGGATTTTGATGAAGCCAATCACGCGCTTAATCAAACCATACCTCTCCGCAATCGAGGAAGGGGCGCGGCGGCTGATTGTCGGTCGACTTGACCCGCAAGCCTACGCCTTCTACGCGAGGCTTATGGCTGGCGGCTTTGCGCCGAATAGGTACATCGACGTTTTGCCCGAACAACGCATCATCTACATTTGTGTGCCGAAAAGCGCATCTTCGCGTATCAAAATGACGCTCAGCGCATTGCTCGGACGCTTTCTGACGTCAGAATGGGAAGCAAATAATCGAAAGTGGTCCGGACTCAAATCACCGAAGCAGGTCGGACTCACAGTCTTCCGGCGTATTGCCACCGATCCTGACGCTTTACGCTTTACCTTTGTGCGCAACCCGTATGCTCGCCTCGTGTCGTGTTGGATCAGCAAGTTCCGCAACAAGCCACTGATCCCCGTCTATCCTTCGGTCGACTCCTACCTTGCATGGCGACAAGAAAGCGACCCGTCTCTTCCCGAGGGCGCGACACACACATTAAGTTTCGAGGCGTTCGTTAATTTCGCAACGATTACTGCGCGCGACCGTATCGACGGTCACTGGCATCTTCAAGCCAATCTTACCGACATGCCCGGCATCGCATTGGATCTGGTCGGCAAAGTCGAGTCATTTAAAGAGGATTTCATGCGTGTGCTCGATCATGTGCAAGCGAATGATGCCTTACGAGTCGACGCCGTCAAACCAGTTAACCTTTCCGACGATGTGTATTGGCCGAATTATTATACGAATGAACTCGCTAATCGCGTTTACAAAGCATACGAACTTGATTTCGATCGATTTCAATATGCGCGAGAATTGCCAAGCTAATAAAATTCGATATTGTCTGGCACCGGTCGCACGACCGCGTGCGCAGCGAAAAGCCTGTTGGTTGATGTCGCGTATTGGCACTTAATGGACATCGCAAGTCTACCTCTGAATGTCCGCTATTGGGGGCAAAGCAGATATCCCAATTCAAAGCTGTCACGTCCGCTTTTTACACATTGCGGACATCGGCCGGCTGCTAATTGGCCTTTGCATATTCGTTTACTGGGCCGCTTCCAGAGTCTTAGTTTGACCCGATACAATGCCCCGTCTTGAGCCTGTAAGGGGCGCACATGAGATATAAACGAGCGTTTCTGACAATCGCGTTGTGCGTCGGCGCGACAGCGCCGGCTAGTGCCTTCCCGGCGGATGGTTGCGAGCAGCAGCGCCAACAATACCCGGTCAATTGGAACGACACATCGGCCGAGAAGACACTGTTTATTTGCGAGTCGCAGCGCGGCCATTTCTGCGTCAAGATCGGAGCAGCCGATGAAAACGGCCGGACTTTGATGAGCCTTGTACCGTTTTCACGCACAAATGCAGGGTTGATGGCCGAAACCGGGCACGATGTCCTGCGCATCTGGCTGGACAAGGAGCAGACCCGCCGGCTGCGTGGAGGTAAATACATGGCGACCATCGTGCGCAAGGAAAATTCGTGCTGGATCCGCGGCAGCCTCGATGAAGACGTCGTCTTCTTGATGGACAACGCCCATCCACCGGAAGACGATCCCGGAGCTGCGGGCTCTTTCTACAACAAGGCGCCGCGCTTCACTGTGCTGGGCAGTGACTACTTAAACTGTAAACCGGTCAACTAGAACGCAAGCCTCATTTCCTCGCTAATATTGACATCACCTTCTCCTAGCGGCGCCCGCCGAACTAGCGGTGAGATGCAATACCGTTCATGGTCTGCTTTTAGCACATCGCTGCTTTCGCGGCACCGCACCATTTTGGTCGTTAACGGCGCATAGTGGACATTGGTTGGAATTGGCGCGGGATGCATCGGTAGCGGATGACGCAGGTGCGACATCGCGCACATCCGACCGCCCAATTCTGCTATGATTCATTTAAGGAGCCGGCGGATCGGCGCGGAGCAACGCCTCGAACGCATCGGGTGTGGGCGCTTGGTAAAGTGGCCCGACCCAGATAGCGCGCACGACGGCGAGCAGCTTGAGGTAGCCGCCGGGAAAGTAAAACCAGCTCGCGTTCTCGGTGCGGCCGCCGAGCCCGATCGATTGAATCGCGAGCTTGTAATACGGCTGCTCACGCTGCCAAATATAAGAACCGCGATCGACCTCGATTAGGGCCGCCCACAGCTCGCGAAACGCGACGAGATCGCGCTCCGAGTCGAGTACGCGGACAAGCTGAAAATCCTGGTCGCGCACCGTGACATTGACGATCCTGTCGGGGCGGGCGAACGGACCATACCAGCCCCGCGTTGCAGAGCGAAAAAACTTGCCGGGCGAGAGCACCATGAGGTCACGCGGTTCCTGCAGCGGCTGGTTCGGCGACCGGTAATTGCTTCGGGCGTATTTGTAAACGGCAGCTATCGACTAATGTACGCTTTCTCGGTCGCTTTCAGGGGTAAAGTGGACATCGCGCGGACGTCTCCGTTTGTCCGCTTGTGACGGTGGTCTCAACCGGTCGACGCAACACTGGGGGCCAGCTGGCAATAAATAACGATGACGGCTTGCCAAACGCTCGCCCAATCGCTTTCAGCGAGCCCCTCCGCAACCAGCCATCCCACAACGCAATTGTCTCTGCCGCCCTCGCCCCACCACGAAATCTCTGACTTATCGGCCTATAATTGATCTTTTCCCTCAAAGATAAAGTGTTGCGTCGACCGGTTGAGCTGGCTACCAACAGCCGACAAACTTCGGCCCGAAGGCTCAATAGGTACGCAATAGGTACGCAGCGGTTGACCCAAAGCGAACAAAATTACCAAAACATTAAAATAGAACCGGTCGCAAACTACTCCATACCAGGCGACCGGGGCCTCCTTCCGGTGAACGACTAAGTTCACAGTGACAGGCGCGCATGCTATGTTTCAACTGAACTACGTTCAGGGGTGTAGAAATAACCCTGATCCAATTATATTCGGCCGTTTTGTCTGCGACTTGCCCGATATTTTAAGGAGCGATCATGCGCGATCTCTCACGACGGTGCTTCGTTTCTGCGGCCGTGGCCATTGCGGTTTGTCGCCGCGCGACGGCGCAGAACATGACTCCGGTCATCGGCCCGCGGGTCGCGCTTAAGGGCTACGATCCGATTTCGTATTTCACCGACGGCAAGCCGGAAAAAGGCTCAAGTGAATTCACCTTCGCTTTCGACGACACCACCTACTGGTTCAAGAGCGCTGAACACCGCGACAAGTTCGCTTCTGATCCGGAGCATTACGCGCCGCAGTTCGACGGCTATTGCGCGATCCAGGTATCACGCGGCCTCAAGGTCGAGGCGGATCCGGAGGCCTGGACCATCACCAACGGCAAGCTTTACGTTTTTTCGAAAAAGGGCGGGCCGGCGTATTTCGGCAAACAGCCGGTCGCCATTGCCGAGAAGGCGAACGAAAATTGGCCGAAGCTGCACACGCAGTAACGGCGGCCTAGAGTCCCGCCTTTTTCAGCGCCGCGACAAGTTTCTCGCGTAATTCTGCTTTGCGGAATAGCGTGCCGAAGTCGGCGCTCTCGAAGCGCGGGTCGATGGCGCGCACGGTCGCCGCCTGCCTGACGGCGTCGGCTTGCCGACCCGCCACCGCGTAGGCCGCCGCCAGAATCGCATTCGAATAAGGATCGGTCTTGCCGAGCTCGAGCGAGCGTTCCAGTGTGCGGATCGCGTCGGCGCTGCGGTCGACGAGAAGGTAGGCTATGCCGAGGTCGAATGAATCTCTCACCGTGTAGTCGAGGCCAAGTTTCGCAGCGGTTTCGAAGGCCTTCACGGACCCATCGACATCGCCGTCCCAAAGCAGCGCGGTCGCCAGCCCGGCATATGCATCCGGATCGCTGTTGTTGAGCTTGACCGCGCGGCGCATCTCGTCGAGCGCGCGATCGTAATCGGCGTAGCGGATATAGGTGGAACCGCGCAGCGCGTGTGCTCCTGCGTTTGCCGGATCAATGGCAATGGCTTTCTGGCCAAGAGTCTCGGCGCGCTGCAATGCCGCTTCAGGTTCCGCGGTCCACCCTTGCGCGACGGCGCTGAGCTCGACTTGTCCCAGACCGACATAGGCAGGGGCATAGCCGGGATCGAGTTCGATGGCGTGATTGAACAGTGCGCGCGCCTGCGAGTTCGCCGTGCGATTGAGGCGGCCTATAAGATTGCGGCCGCGCAGGACGGCGTCGTAAGTTTCCAGGCTGCTCGGCGGCTTGGTCGCCGCCTTCGCCAGTTCGAGATCGGTCAGTCGGGAGACGAGCGTGCCGGCAATGCGGCGGGTGATGTCGTCCTGCACCGAGAAAATATCCTTCGGCGCGACGTCGTACTGTTCCGACCATAGCAAAGTGCCGCCCGCGGCGGCGGTGAGACGAATCGAGATCCGAATGTGCTCCGGGCTGCGGCGAATGCTGCCGTCCACAATGTAGCGCACGTCAAGGTCGCGGCCGACGTCTTCGGGGCGCGGAGTCTTGCCCTTGTAAACGAACACCGCGTTGCGCGAGCGGACGGTGAATTCGGAAAACCGTCCAAGCGCGGAAATAATGTCCTCGGTGAGACCGTCAGCGAAGTAATCTTCTTTCGAAACTTCGGCCAGGGTGATAAGCGGCAGCACCGCGATCGTCGGACGGATATCCGTGCTGGACGACAGCGAAGCCGACGGCGACGAGTCGGCGCGATGCAGCGTCCACCATGCCGCGGCGGCGGAAAAAATCAGCACGAGCGCAAGGGCGCCCGCAAGTATCGTGCGGTTGCGCGTTTTAGCCGGCGCGACGCGGCCGGGCGATAATTCCGGCGTTTCGAGTATCGCCTGTGCCGTAAGGGCGAACACACGAACCGGCCTGGCGATGTTCTTGACCTGCTGCTCGCCGCCGTCAATGAACGCCAACGGTAATTTGTCGCGCACCTGGTCGCGCGCCATCTCCGAGATACACAGTCCGCCCGGTTCGCAGATCGATTCAAGTCGCGCGGCAATGTTCACACCGTCGCCGAAAATATCTTTTCCCTCGATAATGATGTCGCCGATATTGATCCCAATCCGGAAAACGATACGTTTGCCCTCGGCGACGCTATTGCTTCGTTCGAGCATGTTGCGCTGAACGGTGACAGCGCAGGCAACTGCGTCGACAACGCTTGCAAAGTCCACCAACAGCCCGTCGCCCGTGGTTTTGACGATGCGACCGCCATGTGCGGCGATCGCGGGATCGATGAGGTCCTTGCGAACGGCCTTAAGCGCACGGAGGGTTCCGACTTCGTCGGCGCCCATTAGGCGGCTATAGCCGACGATATCTGCTGCCAGAATAGCGGCGAGTCTACGCTCGACGTGCTCATGCTTTTTCAAATGGAAGGTCTCCACCGAAGAGGTTACCCTATTCGGGGGGAGGCTGCACCGTGCAGGTCCATAGCCTGAGGTGCTTATATTGGTGCTTGGCGGGCCTTGGGAGCGTTTTGGGACCAAGCGCTGATCTCGAACTAAAGCGATTATCCTCCGCAAACCGCCTCATCAGCCATGGCTTCATTTCCCGACACCATTGGCACTTCGCGGACAAAACGACGGCACCGGGTTTAGTCGCCTATTGGACCAACAACGGACAAAGGTGGATTTCGGCGCGAGTTGGCTATGACGCGATTGACCCGAAGCGGGCATCACCCCAAATCATCCGGCGAAGAAATCTACGACACCCGTCTGCAGATTGTACATCGCACCGGCGATCTTAATAGCGCCATGCGTCTCCATTTCGGCCAGTACGGGACTACCCTTGCGAATGTTGGCTACCGTCAATTCCACATTCTTCCGCGCAACGGCGTCAACAAATGCATAGTTTTTTGACGTCCTTTCGCCGGTGTACGTCGTCGCCGCTACCGCGGGCTTTATTTTTGCCAGTAAGCCAGTGAGATTGCCGAGCTCGGCATTGTCAATGGCCCCTTTGATCGCGCCGCACGCCGTATGGCCCATGACTAGGACCACCTTGGCGCCCGCCAGCTTGCAGGCGAATTCCATGCTGCCAAGGATATCGGCGTTTTCGACGTTACCCGCCACTCGACTGTTGAATATGTCGCCGATGCGGAGGTCCATGATCGTCTCGGCCGGTGCTCGCGAGTCGATACAGCTAAGTAATACAGCGGCCGGATATTGCCCCGTGGCGCTGGCGCGTTGCTGGGCCAGGTAATTATGGTTTTCACGCTTGCCAGTATAAAAGCGCTTATTGCCCTTTTTCATCTGCGCTAAAATGTCGTCCGGACTTAATTTGTCGCGTTGTGCTTTGGTCAGCGCGTCCGCGTATGCGATGCTGCTGAGCGCCCCCGCGCCTACCAACGTCATCGCAGTGATGGCGCCTGAGAGCTTTAGGAAGTTCCGACGGTGGAAACGGTCGACAAGCCGGCTAGTGTTCTGTTCGGTACACATTGATAACCTCCGTCAGCTGCGGCCCCCAATCAGACCCTCTAGACGAATTTTGATAGCAGACGACGAGGCTCCCCGGTAGCCGAATGTCGGCTTCTGGCACATCGCGTCATTTCGCTGCGCCGCGAAATTTGTCGGCTATTGGACTAACAACGGACAAAGGTCGGCCCGGACGTTGACTGGCTCGGCCGCGATTGACCCATAGCGGACATTGGCAGTGCACTGCGGCAATAGTTTTGATGGCGGTTTTAGGCCCTAGAAAAGTACTCGTTTGCGCCGATAGGATGCCGTTTCCAGACCTTGGGGTCGGGCATGAAGCGGCGCGAGTTCATCACGTTTCTCGGCGGCGTTGCGGCGACCTGGCCGATCGCTGCACGCGCGCAGCAGCCGGAAAAGCTGCCGACCATCGGGTACTTTGGTCTGGGAACGCCAGCAAGCGAAAGCCCATGGACCGCTGCTTTTGTGCAGCGGCTGCGCGAACTCGGCTGGATCGAGGGTCGCACTGTCGTGATCGAGTTTCGCTGGGCGGAAGGACGGAGCCACCGCTACGCCGAGATCGCGGCCGAGTTCGTCCGGCTCAAGGTCGATGTCATTGTCACAGATGGAAATCAATCGACCCTCGTTGCGAAGCACGCGACATCGGTCATTCCGATCGTGTTTGCGCTTGCGGGGGACCCGCTTGGCACCAGACTGGTCGCGAGCTTGGCACGGCCAGGCGGCAACGTAACCGGCCTGTCGCTACAGCAGACCGATACGGCTAATAAGCGACTCGAAATCCTTCGCGAGGTTCTCCCTGATCTTCGCCAAATAGCGATCTTGGCGAATGTTGGGAATCCTGCCGCCGTGCTTGAGATGGGAGACGTTCAGGCAGCGGCCCGCACACTTGGGGTTGAGAGCGCCACATCAGAAATCCGACGGGCCGAAGATATCGCGCCCGCCTTCGAAGCGCTCAAAGGCCGGGCGAAGGCAATCTATGTTGTGGGCGACCCGCTCGTACTTACCAATCGAATTAGCATCAACAACCTGGCGCTGGCCGCGCGACTGCCGACCATGTACGTCACGCGGGACTTCGTCCAAGACGGAGGTCTGATGTCCTATGGACCGAACTTTCCTGACCTGTTCCGGCGCGCCTCCGAGTATGTCGACAAAATATTGCGCGGGGCGAAACCGGCCGATCTTCCGGTTGAGCAACCGACCAAGTTTGAGCTGGTGATTAACCTCAAGACCGCGAAGGCGCTCGGCCTCACAGTGCCGGCCGCCCTGCTCACCACCGCCGACGAGGTGATCGAATGAGACGGCGCGATTTCATCACGCTCTTAGGCGGTGCGGCTGCGTGGCCGCTCGCGGCGGGCGCGCAGCAAGGCGAGCGAATGCGGCGGGTCAGCGTGCTGCTTGCCCTCGGCGAAAAAGATCCCGAAGCGATTGGCCGCGTCAAGGCATTCCGACTAGGTATGCGCGATTTGGGGTGGATCGAAGGGCGCAACGTTCAGATCGAAATTCGGTTTGCCGGGAGCAATCTGGAGTCGATAAATGAGCATGTGGCGGAACTGATCAGGTTGGCGCCAGACGTCATTGTCGCAAATACCTCTGCGGTCGTTGCTGCGTTACGCCCGGCGACGAGCACCATTCCAATCGTATTCGCGTTGGTGAATGATCCGGTCGGTCAAGGATTTGTTTCGAGTCTTGCGCACCCAGGGGGCAATATCACCGGGTTTTCCTTCATCGAGCCCGAATTAGTCGGTAAGTGGGTCGAACTGCTCGGCGACGTTAAGCCCAATCTGTCGCAGGCCGGGTTGATGTTTAACCCCGCTACCGTCCCCTATTATTATGCCTTCCTTCGGTCATTCAAAGCATCGCAGCGGCAGACCTCGGTCAAGCTCGAAGCAGTGCCTGTGCAAAGCGCTGCTGAAGTCGAATTGGCAGTCGCCAGTTTAGGGCGCGAGTCGGGCAGCGGTTTGATCGCTGCGTCGGACCCTTTTATCCTTGCTATGCGCGGAGCGATCATGAAAGCGGCAGATAAGGTCCGTTTGCCGATCATTTCCCCCTATAGGCAATTCGTCATTGAGGGAAGTCTGATGTCCTATGGGCCTGATACCGCCGATATCTTCCGGCGTTCGAGTTCTTATGTTAACCGCGTTCTCAAGGGAGAGTCGCCGGGCAATTTGCCAGTGCAATCACCGGAAAAGTTCGAACTCGTCGTCAATCTTAAGACTGCGAAGGCACTCGGACTGTCGATCCGAGAATCATTCTTGCTGCTCGCCGATGAGGTGATCGAATAGAGACGCTGCTTGCTGCAGTGCATCGGTCGCTAATGATGTGGTGGACGGCGCCTGTTCCCGGCATCGAGGTGCCATAGGGTGGTTCGTTGGAGACGAATCACATGAGAGGAGCCGTCCACATGCAAGTTACCACGATCGGTTTGGATATCGCTAAGAACGTATTCCAGGTTCACGGCATCGACGCGACCGAGAAGGTCGTCGTCAGAAAGCAACTTCGCCGCGGCCAGGTGATGGCGTTCTTCGAAGCGCTGGCGCCGTGTCTCATCGGCA
>Ga0181536_10007748_pt1 | contig 10482 bp, 12 predicted proteins | sample PEATcosm2014_Bin_41_FD_121105 | JGI IMG/M metagenome (GOLD analysis project Ga0181536, IMG submission 121105) | Peatland microbial communities from MTU Mesocosm Facility, Houghton, MI, USA - PEATcosm2014_Bin17_60_metaG | ecosystem: Environmental > Terrestrial > Soil > Wetlands > Peat | place...
ACGCCTGATGCCGCTTCTCCTGGACACCTCTCGATCTCGCTCCACGATCGAATTTCGCGCCGCGAATTGCCTTACGATCGGGCTCATCAACAACATGCCCGACCCGGCGCTCGAGGCGACCGAGCGGCAATTCATGGACCTCATCCGAGCGGCCACGGCCAAAGTGGTCGTGCGGCTATTGCTGTTTTCGATCCCGGAGGTTCCGCGCGCCGACGCCACGCGGCAAGAGCTTGCCGAGCGGTACCGCGACATAGCGGAGTTGTGGGACAGCCAGCTCGACGGCTTGATCGTGACCGGCACCGAGCCGCGGATGAAAAACCTGAAGGACGAGCCGTATTGGGAAACGCTGAGCCGGGTGGTGGACTGGGCACGCGATAATACGACATCGACCATTTGGTCGTGTCTGGCGGCACATGCGGCCGTTCTCCACGCCGAGGGCGTCGAACGTCGCGCTCTTGCAGACAAACTATTCGGGGTCTTCGATTGCGAGCCGGTCGCCTCGCATCCGATGACGAGCGACGCGGCGCTTGGACTGCGCGTTCCCCACTCTCGATACAACGACTTGCCCGAGCGGGCGCTGGCGTCCTGCGGCTATCGAATCCTCACGCGTTCGGCCGCCGCGGGCGTCGACATGTTCGCAAGGCAGGAGAAAAGCTTCCACCTCTTCCTCCAGGGCCATCCGGAATACCAGGCGAGCACGCTCGTTCGCGAATACCGCCGCGACGTCGGCCGCTACCTGCGGCGAGAGCGCGACAGCTATCCGGCGCTGCCGCAGGGATATTTCGACGACAAAGCGGCAGCGATTGCGACGGCTTTTCGCGAGCGTGCCCTGGCCGATCGCCGGGAGCACCTCATTGCCAGTCTTCCGATGGAGTCGCTTCAGGGCGGGCTCGACAGCCCGTGGCGTCACTGCGCGATCGGTATCTATGAGAAATGGGTTGAGTATCTGAGGGGACGCAAGTCGGATCGGCGGCCGCTAGCCGCGCCGTTGCGGCGGGCCTGGCGCGATTGGCCGACAGGCGCGCGCAGGTCGGCGTCGTGAATTTACGTTTTGTTTGGTGCTACGGCGATTTAATGACGGCGCCGATTCCCAGGAGAATACCGTGCCAGTGCCTTTCGTCTTCGCCTCGCCCGCAGATGTCGAGCTTGCTCCTGCAGCAATACCCCCGCACTGGATCATCGAAGGCGCGCCACAGGCGCGTTCGGCGCGTCTGGCACGAAGCGCCGATGGCACCGCTTCGGTGGTGGCGTGGTCGTGTACCGCGGGCCGCTTCAACTGGCATTACGGCGGCGACGAAACGCTGTACATCCTCTCCGGCGAAGTCTTGGTCACCGACGAGAACGGCGAAGTCCGCCGGCTCGGGCCCGGCGACATGGCCTTTTTTCCCGCCGGCAGCCTGAGCATCTGGCATGTGCCGCGCGAGGTGATGAAGCTCGCCTTCTGCCGGCACAGCATACCGCGCCCGCTTGGCTTTGCGCTGCGGGCCTGGAACAAGCTCGGCAATATTCTCACCGGCTGTTCTGGAGGCGGCAGCAATCTCGAAAGCCGACCCGCCGTTCGCGGCGAAGGCGCTCGCGCAACCGCCGCATAGCCGCCGCCGATCCGTGCTATTGTCATTCTTTCCGCTACGCTGCGAGCGGGCGTTATCGCGCGCCCGCTACAGCATGATCCGGAAAAGTGGAAACCGGTTTTCCGAAAAGATCATGCGCCACTAGACCCGCTGCTTGAATGGGACACCCATGCTGAAGACCGAAGGGGTTTTGCACTTCACCATCCCGGTCAAGAATCTGGACCGCGCGGAAAAATTCTATGGCGAAATACTCGGGTTTACGAAAATCGGCCGCACCGATCGCATCGTCTTCATGCGCGCCGGTGATGACTATTTCAACCTCACCTACTCGGAAAATCCCATTACTCTCAACGCCGCCGGCAGGCACGAGATCCATTCTGCCTTCCGCGTGACGCCGCAGGCTTACGAGGAAGCGCTAAGAAGTTTGCCGGCCAACGGCGTCGAGATTTTCAAACAGGAAGATCGCCGCGTCGGCGTGTTCGTCGGCCGCAGCGCCTATATTCGCGATCCCGACGGCAACGTCATCGAATTCATCGACCTCGTACGCGCGCCCGTCGAGCAAGTCTAACTCTGAACACGAAAAATACCGGAGCATGTCCATGGCTAGAACACCGATCCGCCGCGTCATTACGGGTCACAACGGCGAAAATGTCGCCAAGGTCATTCTCGAGGGGCCGGCCACAAATACCAAAGTGCCGCGCGAGGGCGTCGCTTCGACGCTGCTGTGGTGCTCCGATGCGATGCCGGCCGATATCGCGATCGGCGAGAACGTCGAGGACATGGGCGCGCGCATTCTCGGCACGGCGCCGCCGCAGAACGGATCGCGCTTCATCGTCATGGAGTTCGCACCGGGGATTGCTTCGGAAATGCATCGCACCGAGACCATCGATTACATCATCATGCTTTCCGGCGAGATCGACATGGACATGGACGACTCGACCGTCACGCTGAGCGCCGGCGACATCATGGTCCAGCGCGGCACCAACCATGCCTGGGTCAATCGCGGCAAGCAGCCGGCACGGCTCGCCATCGTGCTGCTCGACGCCAAACCGCTCGGCATCGGCCACCCCCGTCACCGCGGCGAGCAGGCGCGGTGAGAACCTCTATCCGCCGCCGCATAGTGAAGCGGATCGGGGGAGGATAAGAAAGCTAAAGCTCCACCGGCCCATCCATCGTCACGCGTGCCGGTGTAAATGCGGCGGCGAGCGCGACAAGCTGCGAACGGTCGCAGAACGCCGGGATGACCGTTTTCGCCTGCACGGCGCGCACCAGCGCGACCGTGTCGGAGAGCCGCGGATGCACGTTCCAGCGCATGAATTGCGCACGGCCGCTCTTGAGCAAGCGGTCGGCGGGCGTACCGGGCGCCACGTATCCCGTGAACACGATCGCCGGTTCGGCGGCGTGTTCCCATTGCGTAAGAAGGCGGACGGTCGCGCCGGAGCTGCCATCGGCGGACGCCGCGAGCATGATGCCGCGCGGGTTTTCGATCGGCTCTACCGCAGCAGCGAGACGTTTGATCTCGTTGCCGACGCCGTCGCGCAGCGAAATGCCGTCGCTCTCGGAGAGCCGCCGCAACGCCGCCTGCATGGCGTCGTCGACAAAAATGTCGGTGCGGCCATGATCAGTGAAGCCGTGGCGCGCAAGTTCGAGCGCGATCTCCGGACCGCGGCCATTGGCCGGCACCGGGAGAAGGAGCGGTCCGCGCTCCACGAGCGGCACAAGCTTGCTCCAGCACTCGGCGATCGGCTTGTCGTAGCTGCCATAGGAGCAATCCATCAGCGCGGTCGCCGCCGTTGTTGTTGGTGGGTCGTAGGCATAGAGGATCGATTCCGTCGAAAAATCGCCGGTGTAGAGCAGGCCATCGCCGATGGCGAAGCGCAGCCAAATTCCACCCGGCGCATGGCCGTTGCGGCCGGTCTCGACGCCGATGCCGAGCACCTCGCCCTGGCCGCCGACGGGCAGCGGCCGTGCGGCAATGCCCTTCGGCAGCCCGCGCGCGACGATCGCGGTCGCGTAGACCGGCGGATTGCCGAGTTTCGGCAAGAGCGACAGGCCGCCGACGTGGTCCTTGTGGCCATGGCTGAGGACGAGCGCGTCAATGGCTCCCACGCCATCGACGTTCGGGAGGAGTTCCGGCGGCGGACCTTCGCCAAGATCGAGCATCAGGCGCTTGCCGCCCACCTCGACCAGGAAGCAGGCCGGGCCCTTGGTGCCGACGCCGGAAATCAGCCGTAACGACCCCGGTCCGTTGATCATCGGATTTCAATCCATATCTGCCAGGCACGGCCTGCGCCGCTCACATTGACAACATCAAGGCTCGTCCTTATCAACCGCGAACGCCAAGGAATAATGCCATGAAAGTCCGTAACTCATTGAAATCGCTTCGCGGCCGCCACCGGGACAACCGCATCGTGCGCCGCAAGGGACGCGTCTACGTCATCAATAAGACGCACCGGCGATTCAAAGCCCGCCAAGGCTGACGCCTAGTTTAATCGCCAAGTCCAGGCGCCCATCTGCCCAATTGTGCCGCATTGTTCGCGGAACATTGAGCACTTTTCGGGCTTGTTGCCGTGCGACAGGCGAATAGATTCGTGCAAATGAGCGCCCGATTCTTGGATCTACGCCCCTTGGATTTACGCCCCTTGGATTTACGCTTCTTGGGTTTGCGATTCCCAGTCCTTGCTCTCAGCGCCGTGCTCGGCATGGCGCTGACGATGCCGGCGTGGGCGCAAAGTCTGAAGGGGCATGAGTGGATCCAGCCGCCGAGCAACCTGCCGCGGGCCGAGCACGGCGATCCCACCTATAATCTCGATACGCTGTTCGACGCCTTGAAGATCGCACCGGACGAGACGAGCGCCAAGGCGATCGAGGAACGCATCTGGGCGGTGTGGCTGGTCTCCGGCAGCGATACCTGCAATTTGCTCATGAGCCGCGTGAAGGCTGCGGCCGACGGTAAGGATTACGATCTCGCCATCAAGCTCCTCGACGCCATCATCGAGATCAAGCCGGACTATGTCGAAGCCTGGAACCAGCGCGCCACGATCTATTACTTGAAGAACGATTACGCCCACTCGCTTGCCGATATTCGCGAAGTGCTGGCGCGGGAACCGCGCCATTTCGGTGCGTTGTCCGGTCTTGGTTTCATCCTGCAAGAGATCGGTGACGACAAACATGCGCTCGAAGCCTACCGCAAGGCGCTGGCGATCGACCCCCATCTCGAGCACATCCCCGACGTCGTGAAGACGCTGACCGAAAAGGTCGAGGGGCGGGATATCTGACGGTACCTGATTTTCGCTTCGTTCAATGCTGCAACGCGCGTATGTTCCGTCACCCTGAGGTGCGAGCGGAGCGAGCCTCGAAGGGCGACGGCCTCGACGCCTCAGCTTGCATCCTTCGAGGGCCGCTTCGCGGCCACCTCAGGATGACGAGTACAGGGCGAATAATGTCATGAGCAATCTCACCAACGACAAACTTATGATCCGCGAACTGGTGGAAAACTGGGCGGTGTGGCGCGATGCGCGCTTGTGGGACCGTTTCCGCACCGTTTGGCACGCCGACGGCCGCATGATGGCGACCTGGTTTCAGGGCAGTTTCGAGGAATTCATCAAGGTCAATGACGAGGGCTGGGCGCGCCGCGTGCGCATCCTGCATTTTCTCGGCGGCAGCTCGATCGACGTCGCGGACGATCGCGCGATCGTGCAGACCAAGATGACCATTTCGCAGCGCGCAACCGCCGAAGGCGTGATCTGCGACGTGGTCTGCACCGGCCGCTTTTATGATTTCTTCGAAAAACGCGACGGCCGCTGGGGGCTGGTTCACCGCCAGCCGATTTATGAGAAAGACCGGCTCGACCCGGTCGATCCATCGGCCAAGCTCGTCCTCGACCAGGATCTGCTCAAGCGCTTCCCGGAGGGCTACCGTCATCTCGCCTATCTGCAGACCAAGATCGGCTACACGGTGAAAACCGACATGCCCGGTCTCGATGGGCCCGAGCTCGATGCGCTTTATGCGCGCGGCGCGCGCTGGCTGAATGGGGAAAAACTCTGAGCCGGATCGCCCGACCGGCGGCGATCGTTGTCACACCTCGCCTGATGCCTCCGCCCCGACAAACGCGATGCGCATGAAGTTGGTGGCGCCCGGCGTGCCGAGCGGGAAGCCGGCGACAATGATGACGCGCTGGCCGGCTTTGGCAAAACCCTCCTTGAAGGCGAGGCGGCAGGCGCGCTCCACCATGTCGTCCTGATCGCGCGCGTCCTCCGCGATCACGCAGTGGATGCCCCAGACCACCGACAATTTCCGTCCGGCGGCGACGATCGGCGAAATGGCGATGATCGGCGGCTTGGGCCGTTCGCGCGAAACCCGCAAGCCCGTCGAGCCTGAGCTGGTCCAGCACACAATGGCGGCAAGATCGAGGGTCTCGGCCACCTGCCGCGCCGCCGCGGCGATGGCGTCGGGCCCCGTCGCCTCCGGCTCGGTGTGCAGCACGTGCAGCGACGGCAGGTACATCGCGTCGTTTTCCACTTCCTCCGCGATCCGGTTCATCGTCGCCACCGCCTCGACCGGGTATCGGCCCGCAGCGGACTCCGCCGACAGCATGACGGCGTCGGCGCCGTCGAAGATGGCGGTGGCGACGTCGGAGACTTCGGCGCGCGTCGGCACCGGGCTGGAAATCATCGATTCCAGCATCTGCGTGGCGACGACGACCGGCTTGCCGGCGCGGCGGCACAGCCGTGTCATTTCCTTCTGCACGCCGGGAACCTTTTCCAGCGGCATCTCGACGCCGAGATCGCCGCGCGCGACCATCAGCGCGTCGGCGAGATCGAGAATATCGCCGAGCCGAGCCACGGCCTGCGGCTTCTCGATCTTGGCCATCACCGCAGCGCGCCCGCGCGTGATCTTCTTCGCTTCGGCGATATCTTCCGGGCGTTGAATGAACGACAGCGCCACCCAGTCGATTCCGGCATCGAGCGCGGCTTCGAGGTCGGCGATATCCTTCGCCGTCAGCGCCGCCAGCGGAATGACGGTGTCGGGCAGGCTGACGCCTTTGCGGTTCGACACTTTGCCGCCGACCTCGACGCGCGTCACGATGCGTTGCGGACTGACTTCGGTCGCGACCAGACGCAGCTTGCCGTCGTCGATGAGCAGCGTGTGCCCCGGCTTGATGGCGGCAAAGATTTCCGGATGCGGCAGCTGCACGCGGGTCGCGTCGCCGGGCGTCGTATCGGTATCGAGCGTGAAGTTTTGACCCTTGTCGATCTCGGCCGCGCCGTCCTTGAAGGCGCCGAGCCGCAGCTTCGGTCCTTGCAGATCGACGAGAATGCCGATCGGCCGATTGTGGTCCGCCTCAACAGCGCGGATCGTGGTCACGAGCTCGCGCATCTTGTCGTGCGTGGTGTGACTCATATTGATGCGAAACACGTCCGCTCCGGCTTCGAACAATCGGCCGATGACGCCGCGTTCCGAAGACGCCGGGCCCAGCGTTGCCACGAGTTTGGTCCGGCGCTGCCGCCTCATTGGCTCTTTCTTCCGGGCGCGGGCGCCCCGCCGGCAGGCGGGGTCGAACTCAGCGGATTGCCTGGGGGCAATGGCTTTTGCGGCGGCTGTTCGGCGGATTCGGTGAGCTGGACCGTCCAGGCACGCTGCTCGCCGGTATCGACTTCGAAAAAACCGGTGCGGTCGTAGCCATGGGCCAGGCAGTCGCCAATGCCGCGGATCGTGAACTCCTTGTCGCGGGTGCACATATAGGCCCGTCCCGTCCATTCGCCGCCGCGATCGTAGTCGATGGCGTAGACATAATAATAACGCGCAACAAGATTGCCCTTGAGCACGGTCTCGCAAGTCCGTGACGGCAAGTTCCACCAGCCTTCCGTGGTCCAGCCGTCCGCGTCCTTGTAGCCGACGGCGACGCCGACGCGGCTCGGGGTATTATTGCATAATCGGAAATCGGCCGCGGCGGGGCTGGCCGATGCGGCGAGGCCGAGCATCGTGATAATGCTCGGCACCAGCGCGCTGGCCGCCACTCTCGGGAAACTCGCCTGCCTCATTGCCGGTTCAGAGTCCGGGACAAATCTATGGCCTGTCAACGACGATGGCGCGGAAGTCGGTCACGTTGGTGAACGTCGGGCCGGGAATGAACAAATCGCCGATGCCGTTGAAAAACCCCGTTGAATCGTTGTCGGCGAGAAAGGCGGCGGGATCGAGGCCGGCGGCGCGGGAGCGTGCCAGCGTCGTCGGGTCGACGAAGGCCCCGGCCGGGTCGTCCGGGCGTCCGCGGCCGCCGTCGGTACCGTCGGTGTCGGCGGCAAGGGCGGATATGCCCGGCGCAGCATCGAGATGAATGGCGAGCGCCAGGCTGTATTCCTGGTTCGGGCCGCCACGGCCGTTGCCGCGCAGCGTGACCGTAAGCTCGCCGCCGGAGAGGATCGCCACGCGGCGGCGCTCCGCGCTCAGGCCGCGGGCGAGCCGAGCATGTTCCGCCGCCACCTCCCGGGCCTCGCCTTGCAGGCGGTCGCCGAGCACCACGCATTCGTAGCCGGCCGCTGTGGCGCGGGATTGCGCCGCGCGTAGCGCGTCGGCCGGCCGCGCGACGATCCGATAGACCGATCCGGCAAAAATCTTGTCGCCCGGCTTCGGCGACTCATTGGCGGGATTGCCGAGCGCCTGGGTCACGGGGATGGGCAAGTCGAGCCGGTAACGGCGGACGATCTCGCGGGCATCTTCGAGCGTCGTCGGATCGGGCACAGTCGGTCCGGAACCGATGACGGCCGGGTCGTCGCCTGGCACGTCGGAGATCGCCAGCGTCAGCACTCTGGCGGGATAGGCGTGCCGCGTGAGGCGGCCGCCTTTGATGCGCGAAAGGTGCTTGCGCAGCGTGTTTATCTCGCCGATGGCGGCGCCGCTCCGCAGCAGCGCCCGCGTCGTCGCTTGCTTGTCCGCGAGCGTGAGGCCGGCGGCCGGCGCGATCCAGTTGGCAGAGGCTCCGCCTGAAAGAAGAACAAGAACGAGATCATCCTCGCCGGCCGCATCGGCAAGCGCGAGCGCGCGCTCCGTCCCCGACAGACCCGCCTGGTCCGGCACCGGATGCCCGGCCTCGACCACGGGAATATGCCGGGTCGGACGGCCATAGCCATGACGGGTCACGGCGATGCCGGTCAGCCGGCTCGCAGCCATGTGGCCGAGATAATGCTGTTCCGCCGCCTCGGTCATCGAGCCTGCCGCCTTGCCGGCGGCCAGGATGACGAGCCGTCCGTGCGGCGGCGGCTCCGGCAGGTTAGGCGGCATGCACCGCGACGGATGAGCGGCTTCGACCGCAGTCCGAAACAGCGATTCGAGCAATTCGTGCGATGACGCGTCCATGAGCATCCCGGGATCCGACTATGGAAAGACGGCAGTCACGTCTCTATCTTCGCATAAGTAAAACGCGGAGGAGATCATGGCTACCGACGAGAAGACCCGAATCGAGCTCGAAGCCGCCGTTTACCGCCGCCTGGTCGAACACCTTCGCGGGCGTACCGACGTGCAGAACATCGATCTGATGAATCTGGCCGGATTCTGCCGCAACTGCCTGTCCAACTGGATGAAGGAGGCGGCGGACGCCAAAGGCATGCCGATGACCAAAGAGCAGAGCCGCGCCATCGTCTACGGCATGCCCTATGACGAATGGCGCGCCAAGTACCAGAAAGAGGTTTCCGCCGATCAAAAGGCGGCATTGGAAAAAGCAAGCCATAAACATTGATGTTGCGTCCGCGGCGCCTTTGTCCTGTGCAGTGCTGTGGATGAACGACCTCGCGCCTTGACCTGAGCGCCCGCACTTCCGACAAGTCTCGATCCCCGTGTCGCGAGGAGTGCCCGATGGCCAATGTCGCCGCCGCTGCTGCCGTCAAGGACGAGCAAACCGCCCACCGCTTCGCCAAGGATCAACTCAAGGCGTTCGTCGAACGCATCGAGCGGCTCGAAGAGGAGAAAAAGGCGATCGCCGACGACATTCGCGACGTCTTTGCCGAGGCCAAGGGCAACGGTTTCGACGTCAAGGCGTTGCGCACTGTGGTGCGGCTGCGCAAGCAGGACATCAACGAGCGCAAGGAGCAGGAGGCCATTCTCGAGACCTACCTGCACGCGCTCGGCATGTTGGGGTGATGTCCGACTTGTCATACCGAATCCGATTTATCACTTCTGTTCATTCGCCGCTCATTCGCGCGAAAGCGGGAATCCAGTTCTGGGTCCCCGCTTTCGCGGGGACGAGCGGAGCCTGAACTGATCATCCGGATTCCGTATCACTTTCTTTCTCCTCTCTTTTCCTCCCCCGCTGGCGGGGCGGTGGCGCGCCAACGGGTCGGCGCGAAGCGCCGCCCGATGACAGGCTCCGCGCGTCACTAGGGGCAAGTGTCGCTTGCGCAAGCCGCGAGGCCCCACGCTCCCTCCACCGCGCTTCGACTTTTTTTTCGCTCGCCCCCGCGCACGCAAGCGGGGAGGGGGCCAGCGGCCGCGAGGCTAAAGCCAGCGTCGAACACTTGCCCCCTCCGGCTCGCTTCGCTCGCCACCTCCCCCGCAAGCGGGAGAGGAAAAAAGCAACACAAATCCTCCCCGCGAGGCATCCATGCTCATCCTCTTCTCCTCCCCCGCTTGCGGGGGAGGGTAGGGAGGGGGCCAGCGGCCTCAACGCAATCAAAATCGTTCTCGCGACGCATCCGCGCCCGAGTTTTTCCAAGCCATGATTTTCCTCCCCGCAAAAAACCGAGGGGAGCGGAGCGCCGAAAGGCGCGTCGTGAAGGCCGCGCCTGCGGGCGCGGCGCCCCCCTCGGTACCCTCCGCCGCTTACGGGGGGTAACGAGGGGGGCTCGCCTCTCGGCGCTCCACCGCGGCGCTTGCGACGCAAATTAATGCCATCGCTCAGCCCAGGCCGCGCTTCACG
>Ga0181536_10007751_pt1 | contig 10480 bp, 8 predicted proteins | sample PEATcosm2014_Bin_41_FD_121105 | JGI IMG/M metagenome (GOLD analysis project Ga0181536, IMG submission 121105) | Peatland microbial communities from MTU Mesocosm Facility, Houghton, MI, USA - PEATcosm2014_Bin17_60_metaG | ecosystem: Environmental > Terrestrial > Soil > Wetlands > Peat | place...
CGTCCCCTGCGTCGAACGCGCGCATTCTGCCGGTCCCGACGCTTTTGGCAAGCCTATGGGCCGCCTCAGCGGGCGAGATCCTGAAGCTTCACCGCCTTGTCGCCGAGCGCAGCGGCATCGACCGGCTTGCCGCGCGCAATCAGCATCCGCGCGAAGCGCATGTCGCGCGCGTTGTTGACGGTGGTCGCCGCGACCGGCTTCCCGTCGGCGAGATAAAAGACCGTGAACCCTGGGTCGCCCGGCGCGCCGCGCCAGATGAGCCGGTCCCAGGCCGCCGGCGCTCCCGCCGTCTGCAGGTTCATGTCGTATTGGTCGGTCCAGAACCACGGCACCTCGGCAAAGGGCTCGGCCGATCCGGCCATCACATTGGCGACCGCAATTCCCTGGTTCTGGGCGTTCTGCCAGGCCTCGAGGCGGATCGAGCGGCCCAGGAGCGGATTGAAGTGACGGGTCACGTCGCCGGCGGCGAAGACCGCGGGGTCGCTGCTGCGGCCGAATTCGTCGACCACGACGCCGTCGTCGACGGCAAGCCCGGCGGCTGCGGCAAGCTCGCAATTGGGCACGGCGCCGACGCCGATCGCGACGATATCCGCGCCGACGGTCTCGCCGCTTTGCAGCCGGAGAGCGACCTTGTCGCCGGCTTCCTCGATTGCCGTCACCGCGACGCCGGTTCTGAGATCGACGCCGTTGCGGCGGTGCAGCGCGGCGACGAAATCGCCGATCTCCGGCGGCACGACGCGGGCAAGGACGTGCGGCGCCAATTCGAGCACGGTGACCGCAACGCCGCGTTTCCGCGCTGTCGCCGCGACCTCGAGGCCGATGAAGCCGGCACCGATGACGGCAAGATGCAGCCCCGGCTGGAGCGACGCGCGCAGCCGCAGCGCATCCTCGACATCCCGGAGATAAAGCACGCGCGGCCCGTCGCCGCCCGGAATCGGCAAGCGGCGGGCGCGGGCGCCGGTCGTCAGCAACAAGGCGTCATAGGGAATGTCCCCGCTCTCGGCGAGGCGGAGGCGCTGCTCGCGCCGCTCGATCTCGGCGACGCGCGCGCCCAGCCTCAGCTCGATGCCGAGCTCGGCGTAGGTCTCTTGCGGGCGGAGATAGATCTTCTCGATCGGCATGATGCCGGCAAGCAGCTCTTTCGACAAGGGCGGGCGCTCGTAAGGCGGGTGGCGCTCCTCGCCGATCAGCGTGACCGGCCCCTTGTATCCGGCGGCGCGCAGCGCCTCGGCAGCGCGTCCGCCGGCATGGCCGGCGCCGACGATGACGATGTGCCGGTCCGCGGCCGCCGCGCTCACGTCAGTAGGATTTGTCCTCGGAGAAGGCCTTGTAGGCCATGATGGTGAAGGTGTCCTTCACCGCCGGCAAGGTCTGCAGCTTGTCGATGACGAAATGGCCGATGTCTATCTCGTCCGGCAAGTAGCATTTGAGCAGGAGATCATATTGGCCGGAGATGGAGTAGACCTCCGACACCTGCTCGACATCGACCGCTTCCTCCGCGACCTTGTAGGCCTTGCCGAGGTCGCATTTCATCATCACGAAGATCGTCTTCATGAGGCCCCTCGCTGTCTAGCCGCGCGCCGTCCTCCCGGGGCGAGCTAGGAAGGCCGGCATGTGGTCGCCGAAGCCGATGGTGCCGTCGCGGTCGTCCTCCGCCTCGCGCGGCAGGGGCTCGTTGCGCCGCGGCAGCGGCATAACGTTGTCCGCGATGTCCATGGCGATCTGCTCCATGGTGACCGGCGCATGGCGCGGCGCCGGCGGCTTTTTCTCAGCCCCGCGCGGCTTGCGCTCGGATCGGCGCCGCTCGCGCGAATCATGGGGCGCGCTCTCTTCCCGACGGTGCGGGCGCGCGCCGTTGCGGCCGCGGCTCCGGGTCGGCTCGTCGCTGAGCGCTGCGCTCGGCAGGCCCGGCAGCGGCACCACCGGCACGGGCTTGCCGATGAGCTGTTCGATCGCCTGGACGTACCGGCCGTCCTCGGGGGTGGCAATGGTGAAGGCGCGGCCTTCGCGGCCCGCCCGGCCCGTGCGCCCGATGCGATGAACGTAATCCTCGGCATGCATCGGCACGTCGAAGTTGAAGACATGCGACATGCCCTGGATGTCGAGCCCGCGGGCGGCCACGTCGCTCGCCACCAGCAGGCGAATTTCGTCGTTGCGGAAGCGGTCCAGCGTCTCCGTGCGCTTGGCCTGCGGCATGTCGCCGTGCAGCGCCGCCGCGTCCAGTCCGTACTTTTGCAGCGCGCGGTTGAGGATGTCGACGTCGCGCTTGCGGTTGCAGAAGATGATGGCGTTCTTGACGTCCTCGCTGCGGATCAAACGCCGCAGCGCCTCGCGCTTGTCCTCCGGCGCGACGACGACCAGCGCTTGGGTGACGAGCGTTGCCGGCGAGGCCGGCGGCGCCACCGAGATCTGCTTGGGATTCATCAGGAAGGCGTCGGCGAGCCGGCGGATCTCCGGCGGCATGGTGGCCGAGAAGAAGAGGGTTTGGCGGATCCGCGGCAGCAAGCCGACGATGCGCTCGACATCGGGGATGAAGCCCATGTCGAGCATGCGGTCGGCCTCGTCGATCACCAGAATCTTGACGTCCGAAAGCAATATCTTGCCGCGCTCGAACAGGTCGAGCATGCGGCCCGGCGTGGCGATCAGCACATCGACCCCGCGATCGAGCTTGCGCTCTTGATCGCTGAAGCTCTCGCCGCCGATCAACAGCGCCTGCTCGAGCTTGTGATGCTTGCCGTAGGTATCGAAGGCATTGGCGACCTGGGCCGCCAATTCGCGCGTCGGCTCGAGAATGAGCGAGCGCGGCATGCGCGCTCGCGCCCGGCCGGCGGCGAGAATCTCGATCATGGGAAGGGTGAAGGAAGCGGTCTTGCCGGTGCCGGTTTGCGCGCATCCCAGGACGTCGCGTCCCATGAGCACGTAGGGAATGGCCTGTTCCTGGATGGGGGTGGGAACCGTGTACCCGGCATCCTCAACCGCCCGCAAAACGTCGGGGGAGAGGCCGAGATCTGAAAAACTCATTGAGAGGGTGGCGTCTTTCTGTCGTTGTTCATGACTTTTCGTCGCTCTTTATTTGGGGATAGGAGGGGAAAAGTCAATTTATTTCGTGGGCACTGCGAGAAAACCCTGGGTTTTTCAAGCTTTGGCCGACGGCCGAGGCCGCTGCGCCCGCCCGAATCGTCGGCCGGCGACGCCGATCCGGCCGACGGCGTTTTTCTTGAACGCCGCAGGGTAAACGCCGCTAAACGTCGAGATCCCGCGCGAACTTCGCCTTTTCCTGGATGAAGGCGTAGCGCAGCTCCGGCTTGCGGCCCATCAGGCTTTCCACCAGCTCGATTGTGTGCTGGTAGTCGCGCGCGCCGGGCTCCGGCAGGACCACGCGCTCCAAGGTTCGCTTCGCCGGGTCCATGGTGGTGTCGCGGAGATAGCGCGGCGGCATCTCGCCCAGCCCCTTGAAGCGGCTGACTTCGACCTTGCCCTTGGCCTTGGCGAAGACGGTGCTCATCAGCTCGTCCTTATGCGCGTCGTCGCGCGCATATTCCGTCCGGTCGCCCTGCTGCAGGCGGTAAAGCGGCGGCACGGCGAGGAAAAGCCGCCCCCGGGCCACGAGCTGCGGCATCTCGCGGAAGAAGAAGGTCATCAGCAGCGAGGCGATATGGGCGCCGTCGACATCGGCGTCGGTCATGATGATGACCCGCTCGTAGCGCAGCTTGTCTTCTTGATAGCGCTCGCCGGTGCCGCAGCCCAAGGCGAGACCGAGATCCGAGAGCTCTTGGTTCTGGCGCAACCGGTCGCTGGTCGCCGAGGCGACATTGAGGATCTTGCCGCGCAAGGGCAGGATCGCCTGGGTATCGCGCTCGCGCGCCTGCTTCGCCGAGCCGCCGGCGCTGTCGCCCTCGACCAGGAAGATCTCGGTGCCGCCGGGGCTCGAACGCGAGCAATCCGCGAGCTTGCCGGGCAGCCGGAGCTTGCGGGTGGCGGTCTTGCGCTCGAGTTCGCGCTCCTGGCGGCGGCGCTGGCGCTCCTCGGCGCGCTCGATGATGGCGTCCAAGAGCGCGCGCGCGCCCTGCGGGTCTTCGGAGAGCCAATGGTCGAAGCGGTCCTTGACCGCGCCTTCCACCAGCCGGGTCGCCTCGGGCGAAGCCAGCCGCTCCTTGGTCTGGCCCTGGAACTGCGGCTCGCGCAGGAACAGCGAGAGCAGCACCACCGCGCCGTTCATCACATCCTCGGGCGTGATCTGCGCGGCACGGCGATTGCCGGTGAGCTCGCCATAGGATTTGAGCCCGCGGGTCAGTGCGCTGCGCAGCCCGGCCTCGTGGCTGCCGCCCTCGGGGGTCGGCACGGTGTTGCAATACGAAGAGGCGAAGCCCTCCTGGTCCTCGGGCCAAGCGATCGCCCATTCGACGCGGCCACCCTCGGAAAACTCGGCATCGCCGGCGAAGGGGCGGGGGGCGAGCATGTCGCGCCCGTTGACGATTGCCGCCAAGTAATCGGCGAGCCCGCCGGGGAAATGCAGCCTTTCTTCTTGCGGCACGTCTTCGGGCCGCGGCAAGGCCGGGTCGCACCACCAGCGGATCTCGACGCCGCGGAACAGATAGGCCTTCGAGCGCGCCATGCGATAAAGCAACGCCGGCTTGAAATGCAGATGACTGCCGAAGATCTGCGGATCGGGATGAAAGCGCACCACGGTGCCGCGCCGGTTCTGCACCGAGCCGCCGTCTTTGAGCTTGGTCTTGGGCTTGCCGCGGCTATATTCCTGCGTCCAGATGCGGCGGTCGCGCGCGACCTCGACCGTGAGCCGGTCGCTCAGCGCGTTCACCACGGAGACGCCGACGCCGTGCAGGCCGCCCGAAGTCTTGTAGGCCTCGCCGCTGAACTTGCCGCCGGAATGCAGCGTCGTGAGAATCACCTCGAGCGCCGAGATTTTCGGAAATTTGGGATGGGGATCGACGGGAATGCCGCGGCCGTTGTCGCGCACGCTGACGCTGCCGTCGCCGTGCAGCTCGATCTCGATGCGGCTCGCATGTCCGGCCACCGCCTCGTCCATGGCATTGTCGAGCACCTCGGCCACGAGATGGTGCAAACCGCGCTCGTCGGTGCCGCCGATATACATGCCGGGACGGCGGCGCACCGGCTCGAGACCCTCGAGGACCTCGATGTCCTTGGCGGAATAACGTTCGGGCGATTTGCGGGCGAGGTTGTCGAACAGATCGGCCATGGCGCGGACTCTAGGCAAGAGCACCGGAAACGGCAAGCTGATTGCAGGATATAGCGGTACGTGCTCCGACTATTACAATATATTGTAACAACTAGGCACTTTACCGTGCCTCGGCCGCCGGGGAAACTGGCGCGATCGACGAGAGCGGCGGGGATCTGCCATGAGCGAAAACGCTAGCGACGAAACCGGCACGCCGCCCGCCTTTGAGCCGGCGCTGCGCGCCATCGCCATGCCGGCGGACGCCAATCCCACTGGCGACATCTTCGGCGGATGGCTGCTGGCGCAGATGGATCTGGCGGGCGGCACGACCGCGGTGCGCCGCGCCGGCGGACGGGTCGCTACCGTAGCGATCACTGCCATGACCTTCCATCGGCCGGTCCTGATCGGCGACGAAGTCAGCTGCTATGCGCAGATCGTCAAGCTCGGCCGCACCTCGCTCACGCTCAGGATCGAGAGCTGGGTGCGGCGTGGCGTGAGCGCAGAGCATATCAAAGTGACGGAAGGTCTCTTCACCTACGTCGCGATTAGCCCAGACAGACGGCCGAGACCCATTCCTCCGGAGAGTGCAAGACAGTAGGCCCAATGATTTCAAGGCGTTTTCCTGCATCAAAGAGAACATCACGGTATCCTTCGGCATGAAAAAGCACCCTGATGCACTTGCATTTTGGTTGCACTGGAGCTGGATGCCGGAGGGCCTAGACCATGAAAAACGCAACCGAGACCGCGCGGGAGGAGCGGAGGCCGCCCCTGGAGCCGACCCAGGACGCCATCGACGGCGAGGCCGCCCCGACCGATGGCCGGCGCTACGACGTGCGCTATATCGCTGGGGTCTATGCCCGGAAGCAGGTCCCGGCCGGGTTCGCCCTGCGGAGCATGGCATCCGGTACCAAGACATTCCTGTTGCTCTACCACGTCGCCGGCCTGGGCGACCGCTGGTTAAAGGTGGGACGGGCCGCCACTGGGGACAAGGAGGGCCTGACTCTTGCTGAGGCCGTGGGGGAGGCGCGCCGGCTGAGGAAGCTGGTGGACAAGGGCCACGACCCCCAAGGAGAACGCCAGAAGGCCGCTGAGGCCCGTCGAGCTGCTAAGGCCGCAGAACAGGCCCGGGCGGAGCAGGAGGCGCTTGTAGAGCAGGCCCCGACGATCGGGAATCTGTGGGAACAGTACCTCAAGGTCCATGCCCTCCCCAAGAAGCGGCGCCGGAGCCGGGCGGGCGACAGCAGTCTGATCCGCGCCATCACGTATCGGCTCGGGGCGATCGTCGTCCTGGAGAAGCTGGGGCGCTCTGTCTCAATCGAGGAAGTGCCACCGGAGACCATCATCGAGAAGTTCGGCTCCGCGACTCTCGTCAACCGCCTGGCTGGCCCGCCGCGTGCCGTGCGCCGGGGCGGCCGGCGGAAGCCGTCTGATTCGCCAGCGGGGCTTGCCGTCGAGGCGCTGGAGACGCTGGGCTCGGCCGTGAAAGTTGCCGATGTGACCCATGAAATGGTCGAGGCCATGCATCGCGCCATGAAGGGGACCCCCTTCCGGGCGAACCGTGCGCTTGCCCTGCTGCGGAAGATGCTGAACCTGGCGATGATCAAGTCGTGGCCCCTGCCCGGCGAGCCCGAAAGCAAACCCTTCCGCTGGTACACTGGCTCGATCAACCCGTGCCGGGGGGTCGAGGTCTACAAGGAATCGAGCCGCCGCCGTTATCTCGGCGACAAGCCAGGTGAAGTTGAGCGGCTGCGCGCCGCCATGGACGCATATCCTGATCAGATCGGGGTCGCGATCATTCGGCTGTTGCAGTTGACGGGCGCGCGCAAGCGCGAAGTCCTGGAGGCCAAATGGTCGCGCCTATGCGCTCTATGAGCAATTTCGTCCGGCGATCCCTGCGGGGGTGCGTGGTTGGGGTGCGGCGGACGATCTTGATCTCGCTGAGATTGTAAATCGGCTTCGAAGATTGACCCGCATCGGCGCCCAACTTGGACCCACCGGCACAGGAATTTTCAAGTTGTCGGTGAATGGCTTATGAGTTGGGACGCCGGGTCCGCTTTGCACGCCGATGGTGGGTCCGGGGCCACGCCGATTCACACGCCACGGTTTCCTTACGCCAACCGACTTTCAACACAAGCAGCTTCAAACCAAGGCCATCGCCGCGTAGGGTTCAATCCGGTGTCCCAAAAACTGCAGGCGGTACACACGCCTGTAAGCGCGTCTCGGCAAAAAGCTTGGAATGCGAGCCGCCGCGGGCATTGCGGTTGACGCCCTCCGAGAGGGATAGGGTTGAGTAGTTTCCGAGCCTCCCTTTGCAGGATCGCTGTTGGGTATTCTCGCATTGGCTGGGCGACGCGCCCGAAACGCGAATCGCCTCGGGTTCTCCCTGGCTCGTGTCTGACCCGAAGCGCGCGACGCCAACGATTATTGCCAGGCGCCGCCTCATCCTGAAAGAGGAACAAATGGAAACAATTGACACAGTCATTGCCGTCTTCGCAGACCATCCTTCAGCGGAAACAGCCGTGAAAAAGCTGGCCGCGGCCGGCTTCGCGATGAAGAAACTCAGCGTTGTCGGCAAGGGATACCATACTGACGAAAAGGTCGTCGGCTTCTACAACGTTGGTGACCGGATCAAGTTCTGGGGCAAACGGGGTGCGTTCTGGGGTGGTCTCTGGGGCTTGTTCTTTGGCGGGCTGTTCATGACCATTCCCGTCGTCGGGCATGTCATCGTGCTCGGATATCTAGCCGCCATGGCGATCTCCGCCGTCGAGAGCGCTGTCATGGTTGGTGGGCTGAGTGCGCTTGGTGCAGCGCTCTATAGCATTGGCGTGCCGAAGGACAGCGTGCTCCAATACGAGACCGCCATCAAAGCGGATAGCTTTCTGGTGATGGCGCACGGCACGGCGGAGGAAATGGCTCGCGCCAAGGCGATCCTCGCCACGGCCAACCCCTCGCGCCTTGATGTGCATGCCGGCGTGACAGCGGTAACGCCCGCGAAAGCGGTCGAGCCGGCGGATCACCTCGTCCCTGCGGGTGGTTGAACGGCGCAGTCAAGATGGTCTCGAGATGGACGGACGCGTGACATAAAGGAGGTTGCCATGAGGATTCTCACCGCTTCGATCGTTATCGGACCACTCATGCTGATCGGCGCACTGCCTGCCGCCGCCGGTCAGTCGACTCCCGCGCTCAGCTCCGGCGCCCCGGTCCGATTGGCCGCTGGCGGCGATTCGACAGCCGACAAGGACACGTACACTCAGAAGGCGCGGGACGAAATGCAGGAATGGCAACGAAAGCTGCATGATGTCAGCGAGAATGCGGAGGCCAAGGGGAAAGAGGCAGGTAATGCGGCCAAGGATGATCTGAACAAGGCCTGGACCAAGGCCAAAGCTGCGTCAGATGAGTTGCAGACCGCGAGCGCCGAAGGCTGGGAGAGCGCCAAAATCTCTTTCGAGCAGGCGTCCCACGAACTGGCAGACGCTTGGCACAAGATCCATCCCGAGGACAAATGAATGGGGGCCGCCGAGCCGACCCAGAGGCTTGTCTCCTGTTGATGAGCCAGTAGTGATCTGCCAAGCTTAGGGTAGATCATGGCGAAGATTGCTCCGCCGCCCTCTGCAAGTGCTCTGCCCGCCAAATCGGCAGTTGCCGCGAAGGATGATCTGCGGAGCGGCCTGACGAGCGACGAGGCTCGCCGTCGGCTGGAGACGTTCGGTCCAAACGCAACGCCTGACACGACCGCGCAGCCGCTGCGTCGGGCGTTGAGCAAGCTCTGGGCGCCCGTTCCGTGGATGCTCGAGGCTGCGATCGTGCTCCAGGTCGCGCTTGGAAAATATGTCGAGGCCGCGATCATCGCCGGTCTCCTGGTGTTCAACGCTGCGCTCGGTCTTTTTCAGGAGGGGCGCGCCCAGGCAACTCTTGCCGCACTGAAGTCGCGGCTCGCGCTGAGCGCGTCCGTCCGGCGCGACGGCGCGTGGAAAACCGTGCCCGCTGCCGAGCTGGTTCCGGGTGACGTGGTGAAGTTGTCGCTTGGCAGCGTGGTTCCTGCGGACGCGCGCCTCACCGCGGGAGACGTTCTGCTCGACCAATCCATGCTCACCGGGGAATCGGTGCCCATCGAAGGTGGCACCGGCCTGCAAACCTATGCCGGAGCGCTGGTACGGCGCGGCGAGGCGGTGGCGGAGGTCACGGCGACCGGAGCGCGCACCAAGTTCGGCCGCACCGCGGAGCTGGTCCGCACCGCCCATGTCGTGAGCTCTCAGCAGAAGGCGGTTCTGCGCGTGGTGCGCAATCTGGCGGCGTTCAACGGCGTCGTCATCGTGATGCTGGTGGTCTATGCCTACTTTCTCAAGATGCCGCTTGCCGAGATCGTCCCCCTCGTCCTGACGGCGGTTCTGGCGTCGATCCCGGTTGCGCTGCCGGCCACGTTCACTCTTGCGGCCGCGCTTGGCGCCCGGGCCTTGGCGAAGCTGGGGGTTCTCCCGACGCGTCTCTCCGCGGTGGATGAAGCGGCGAGCATGGATGTGCTGTGCGCCGACAAGACGGGCACCCTGACGCGCAATGCGCTGACGGTGACCACCGTCCGTCCCATGGCCGGCTTCGACGTGGCGCACGTCCTGGCGCTCGCGGCGCTGGCGAGCGCGGATGGCGGGCAGGACCCGGTCGATGCAGCCATTCGCGCGGCCGCCTCGAGCAAGACCGTGTCCGATGCGCCGCGCATGATCACGTTCACGCCGTTCGATCCGGCGACGAAGATGTCCGAGGCGACGGTCGCGGATCCCAGCGGCGGCACGCAACGTGTGTTGAAGGGAGCCTTTGCCGCTGTCATCGGTCTTGCGCCACCATCGGCAACCGCGACCGCAGCGGCGAACGAACTGGAGGGACAGGGTTTCAGAGTGCTCGCGGTCGCCGCCGGACCGCCGACGGCGATGAAGCTGGCAGGGCTCATCGCGCTCAGCGATCCGCCTCGTACAGACTCGGCGGCGCTCGTCACCGAATTGCATGGGTTGGGCGTTCGCACTGTGATGGTGACGGGCGACGCGCCGGCGACCGCTTCCATCGTGGCGCATGCGGTGGGGCTCGATGGCGCCATCTGTCCGCCCGGGCCAATTCCAGACGCTGTACACCCGGAAGAGTTCGCGGTCTTTGCCGGCGTGCTGCCGGAGGACAAGTTCAAGCTCGTCAAGGCGTTCCAAAAGGGCGGCCACACCGTCGGCATGTGCGGCGACGGCGCCAACGACGCGCCGGCGCTGCGTCAGGCGCAGATCGGTATCGCGGTCTCGACCGCAA
>Ga0181536_10007753_pt1 | contig 10476 bp, 10 predicted proteins | sample PEATcosm2014_Bin_41_FD_121105 | JGI IMG/M metagenome (GOLD analysis project Ga0181536, IMG submission 121105) | Peatland microbial communities from MTU Mesocosm Facility, Houghton, MI, USA - PEATcosm2014_Bin17_60_metaG | ecosystem: Environmental > Terrestrial > Soil > Wetlands > Peat | place...
AAGCGCGCCACCCGGATTGCACAAGCGGAAGTGCAAGCCGGACTGGTTCCGTTCCGGGTGGAAGAACCGGATAAACTCGATCTGCCACGGCAGGACCGGACGCGATCGACAAAAAGCGCATCGTGACTTGCGGGAGAACGTAACTGATCGAACAGCATGGGTATAGCGAAAGGAGCGGCCCTATGAAGAGTGACATGCAATTGCAAACAGATGTTTTGGACGAACTCAAGTGGGACCCAGCTGTCAATGCCGCGCAGATTCGGGTCGAAGTGAAGGACGGCTTGGTGACGCTCGCCGGCGTGTGGAATACAATGCGCCCCAGTCGGGCAATCCAAATCAACAAGAGGTGAATCCCATGCCTAGAAGCCTTTTGCTGGCGATCCTGCTGGTCTTCGTGTCCTTTACCGCGATGGTGCAGGACGCCGTCAAAGTTGACCCGAAACACTACAAAGTGGAACAGGAGAACAACCGGGTTCGCGTCCTGCGTATCCACTACGGGCCGCACGAGAAATCCGTGATGCACGAGCATCCCGCAAGCGTGGCCGTCTTTCGGACTGACGGCGACTCTAAATTCACCATGCCAGATGGCAAGACGAGAGAATCGCACATAAAGGCCGGCCAGGTTGTGTGGGAAGATGCCGGAAAACACTTGCCGGAAAATACAGGCGATAAAGCGTTTGATCTCATCCTGGTGGAACTGAAGGGTCGGTAAGCGCCGGCCAAGGGCGCAACAACCCAATTACTCGAGCCGGTAGCGCACCGACGAATCGGGGCGGCGTTTCCATCGGGAGGCGGCTCTGGGCGGCGCACCCCCCGTTAGTCCCTCCTTAATGTGGAAATGAGTTTGGCACACTCCACTCCTCATCAAGAGGGGCTGGGGGTGGTGACAACAGCGGTGCCAGCCAGTTTGGGCGTTGCGGGTCAGCTTGTTATCTATCTCTAAACCATCTTTGTATAGAAAGCAGGAGGGAAGCCGATGATTAAGAGAACCTTTGATTCACCTGACGAAACTCGAAATTTTCCCAAAGGCAAGGTTGAATTGGTCACCGTAGGCAGCGTCAAGTTTGGGCGCGCTATCCTCGATCCCGGTTGGAAATGGTCAGTCGATGTCAAACCGATCGCGAAGACCAAGAGTTGTGAGGCCCCCCACACCCAATACCATGTTTCGGGCCGCTTGCACGTCAGAATGGATGACGGCACGGAAGTCGAGTATGGCCCCGGGGACGTGGGTCATATTCCTCCGGGACACGATGCTTGGGTCGTGGGAAATGAACCTGTGGTAGTAATCGACGTGACCGGTATGGCCGACTACGCCAAGAAGTCTTGAACTCCGGGGCTGGCATCGACGCTTGGGTCTGCGCGCGTCCGATCCGGGGCTGGCGCGAATCCAGGTTACTGCTTATGCCAACCCTCTGAGTCTCCTGCACTTCCGAAGTTTGCCATGACAGGTTCCTGCCCTATCGCATGCGTTGGTCGAGCATGTCGGCAAAGGGTCTCCAGTCCTTTCGGAGTCCCCACGCATCGTGCTCAGTGCGCCGAGTACAGATTCTCGCAAGTCTCCCGGTTGCCCGTCAGGCGCGACGGGCCGGAATACGTCAGGAAAAAAGTCGAGCCCTACGTAGTCTAGGGCACTCTGGAAGGACATCCCGCCCATCGCTCCGATGGTTGGTAGGGTCGGGAACTGGCGCGGTGGCTCCGAGAGACCTCCGGAGCTCCGTTTCCAGCCCCCGCCACATCACACGTAGCGTGCGGATTTCCCGCACTACGCGTTCCTGCACGCTTTACGACAAGGGTTATGGGGCCGATCGGGTCGGGGCGGCTGCCCAGGAGGGCGGCTGATAGACCACGCGGTACTCGTGGAAGAGCCCACGCGTGCCATACAGCCACTCCTTACGCCACCGCTTCCATCCGAAGGAGGGCTTGACGTTCTGAGTTTGACTCGACAAGGAAGCCGGCGTATGATTTTGCGGAAAAGTAAAGTTGAAATCGGAAATTCCGGTTTAACGGAATTCGGGACACCCTCAGGGGCGCAGGAGGAGAAATGAAAACGTTGGAATCTTCTGCCGCTGGAAGAAGTTTCGGCGGCCTTGTTGTCACTGTGCTCCTTCTTGTGGTGGTTATTGGAGGGGCAATTTACTATTTTTATCCGCGGAGTCCGTTTCTTCAAAACGCGTTCCGATCCGTCAAAGGATCATCGCAGGATGCTGCTACTACATCCAAGGTGCGCAGTGCCTTGCTTTTGTCAAAGCACGTATCCGCTTTTGACATTAAGGTCGAGACGAGCCAAGGAGAAGTCACCTTGACCGGTCAAGTACCCTCGGAAGAAAGCAAAGCCGTCGCTGGGGCGATTGCCCAGGACACGTCGGGCGCAAAACAAGTCCATAACGAACTGACCGTCAACCCTGCCGCGGAGCGGAATCCGGAAACGGAACGTCTCCGTGCCCGCATTGCCGATCTGGAGATCAAAACGATCATCAGTGATGCTCTTCTGAATAGCACGGAACTAAGAGATAAACGCATTGAGGCACAGGTCGACAAATGCGTGGTTACTATGAACGGAACGGTGGAAACACCGAATCAGAAACATGCGGCCGAGCAAATCGCTTGGCAGGCTCCGGGCGTCCAAGGAGTCACCAATAATCTTGCCGTGACCAATGCCCAGGCGACGCCGGAGAGTGCGGATGAGAAACTTGCCCGGCGGGTGGAGTTTGAATTGTATTCTACTAAGGCAGTTTCTTTAAAGATGGTGCAAATACATGCTGAGAACGGCACAGTCACTCTCACCGGCAGTGTTGCCTCCCGCGCAGAAAAACTGCTTGCGGAAAAGATAGCTCAGGCGGTTGAAGGGGTTCGAAAAGTCGTAAACAATCTGGCTGCGCCACCCGAGATCGAGCCGTAATACTCAAGCGCCGCTAGCAGGAAATGTCAATTTGTGAGGTTGATGGAGTTGATCGCTGTTTTGGCGGCGATCTTGGGAGTCCCTCTTCATTCTTCACAGACGCTTACCCTTCCATATCGCCTTCTACCCAATCCCTCCTTTTACCTACCTGCTGCACATACTCGTAAGGTCAATAAACTGGTCCGTGAGCCAAAAGCATCCACAAAGGGCGATCAGCATTTTACTGACATTTTAGCAGGCCAATCAGGCAGGTGCTTCGTCGGATTGGCAGTCAAGTTCGAGCGTGTTCGTTGGTCCGGCCGCTGACGAGTCGAGAGCAGTTCATCACCTGGCTCGGGATGCCGAGGGTAACCCCAAATGCCACTGTCCCATGCTCCACCTGGCTACTCATGCTGCCTCGCGCTCATAGTACTTGAGCAGCCCACCTAATCGCTCCTGGCATCGAACGGTCCCACGAAGGGGAGATTCCAGTAGAGTGGGTCGAGGAAACAGTAGCTTGTTGCCTTTGCCCTGGTGATTTCTTTCGGCGTGGTAATGCTCTTGGAATTCGGTTAGCGCTCTCTTCAACGAAGCTTCCCCGAACAAGATCAGCTTCGATAGGCATTCCTCTTTGACCGATCGCACCCAGCGTTCCGCAAAAGCATTCAAGTTCGGGCTATGCGGAGGCAGTCGCAGGCACTTCACCCCTCCTGCGGCCAGCGTCTCCCGGAATTCCGCGCCGAACTTCGTGTCGCGGTCGTGAAGCACGTACCGATATTGGCGTAGACACCCGCAGGCCTCGTCCGTCGCGTTGCGCCCCATTTGCGTCATCCACTCTTCGGTGGGATGCCGGGTGACACCCGCCAGGCTGACGCGCCGGGTCTCCATCTGGAGGAAGAACAGGACGTAATAGGTGGCCAGACCTCGCCAGGTAAGCACTTCGACGGTGAAGAAGTCGGCCCCCGCCAACACGGCCAGGTGGGCGGAAATAAATTCCTTCCAGGTGGTCTTCTGGCACCGCTTCGGTGCCGGTGCGATGCCATACCGCCTGAGCACATTCGCCACCGTCTGATCCGACACCTGATGGCCGAGGTTGGCCAAGGCTCCCACGATTCGATCGTATCCCCAGCCGGAGTTCTCTCTGGCCATACGTACGATCAGGGTCTCGGTTTTGCCATCGATGGGCGGTCGGCCCGGGTAGGATCGGCGCTTGCATCCGTCGAACTTGCGGGCGATCAGCCGACGGTACCAGGCCAGGATCGTGTCGGGCTGGGCGACACCGGCCACCTGTTCCAGTCCCCTACGGCCGAGTCTCTTGCCAATTTCAGCTAAGGTGGATCTCTCCGGATCGGACAGCCTCAGACGGGCGGGAAGATATGATCGCAAGATCCGGTTCTCGGCCGCCAGGTATTCGTTTTGCAGCAGCAACTGCTGATTTACCAGACCCGTAACATAGGCCAACAATTGCGCCCATTTGTTGTTTTGCATGGTGACCATACATCATATGCGATCTGGCGCTGAATCGTCCGGTCGAATATTTTGACCATACGACCTCGTGCATCGGTGCTTTCGCAATTCGGTTCTCGAGGACTTGCACGCGGGTATCGCGCCCGATTCCAAGGCTGGAGACTACTCGGATGTACTGGTAACTACACCCTTCGGGGAAATTCCCTGGCCCAAGCTGTCGCGATTCGATGACGAGGAGATGAGGACCCTCATGATCGAAGTCGTCCAGAAAACATACGAGTTCATTCAGGAGTTGTTCGACGAAGAGAGCGGCGGTGAGATCCTTCTTCAATTGGCCGCGCACGACCCGCTACCGCGGTGGGAAGACCCGAGATAGCATTTGAAGAGGCGGCCTCGTGAAGGGTGATCGCCTCTGTGAGCCGTTCGACGGCACCACCGAAGCCGCATGCATCCCCCTTGCCCATTTGGCAAGCCAATGCAGCAACCGCTTGTCACAGGCTCCTTCCCGACGGATCGGTCCATGTAGGGATCGGTTACCCTTGTAAAGCACGGCGGGTGAAAGAACAAGGTTGGTAGGTCCGTGGGCCCTCAAACCCTAGATCTCTACCGTGTCAACGCTGCGATCTTTGGTTTTACAACAACTTACAAGACCGCGGGGACTGCCAAAGTTCGCGGAAGTCGTATAAGACATCGAATTTTGTGGGTTGGGTTGTGGGTTGGAATCCTCCCTAGAGTGTTGGTGTGTTCCCTTCTGTATGTCAAGTTCTATTACACAAAAACTTGACGCGTCAGGCCTCTCGGATGACGCGACCACTTCCCTGCTCATGGCTGCTTGCCCCTTTCGCCTTATCCGTTTGACTGCGGCCTCCGGTGGCCCGGGTTGATTGAGCCCAATCGGAGATTTGGTTGCAGGCTGTATCAACATGCCCTCAGTTTCCTCTATTCTTCGGTTCGCGCAAGGGTCGATGATCAGCGCGGTCAAATGTCAGCGTCTCAGATTTGGGAGTCCCGTCGTTCCTTGCAGTCCCTACACCACCTGGTCCATGGCACCGCTTCTAAGCGCGCCTTGCTAATCGGCTGCGCGCATTCATCGCAGATGCCGAATTTCTCGTGCCGAATCCGCGCTAAGGCATCCTCAATGGCGCGTAAGAGCTTGCCGTCTGTCTGATGCAACCTAATTTGCATGGCAGTGTCAGTTTCACTGGCGGCCATATCGACCGGGTCCCCGCGAAGTTCACCTGCGGTGGGAATCGAATCGACCAGACTCTTGCCAGTGGAAAATTCTTGCCGCTTCGAAAGGAGAAGATTCCTATAGCGAAGTAGGTCGCTCTTGTTCATGGCAGCCGCCTTATCACCTTTGCGTCGCGGAACTGGCCGCTTGATATCGATCGAGACTCACCCCACTCTCCTCCGCGCGCTCGCGAATGTATGGCGTATCCCCGGTATTTGCTTCGGTCGACTCGCATGTCAGGAACCACACCACATCGAGGCAGATTTCAGAGTTTACTCTCATCCCCCAAAGCGAGGAAAGCTCTGATTCTGGCTCTGATTCTGGCTTTGGGAAGAATCGTCTTGACCGTATCCGGATCTCCGAAGACGACGCAGCAGTCCATCTATAAAGTCGTCGGCGTTGTCAAGGCCTCTTTGGGGAACACTCCTCCCTCACGATCTGGGAGCGGGGTCAAGGGCGCCGCAGGCGTTCATCGCAGACCCTTGACGCCGCTCCTAGATCGCCATGCTTGCTGGCGGGATGAAGCACGCGGTTTTTAAGCGGGCTTCATCCTTAGCGGATTCCTTGGGGCTCGTCCTGACCAAGGCTCGCCTCTCTTGAATCTCGCAGTGGGCCGATCCCACTAGCCATCTATTCGGTGGGGCTAATCCCCGGACCATGATTCTTTCTTCCGTCTCCCCGCCTTGTGCAGGGAGGCCAGGCGCCCATTCAAAGCAGCGATGGACTCGTTCCGGCCGAGCCGGACCGGTGGTCCACCATGGACTGCGTCGGGCTACCTGACATGCGAACCATCTGGTGCCGTCGGGGCCTCGCGGAGAACCCCATACATCCTCACCGCCACGCGCCGCGCCAGGGCCACTTTCGCCACGTTGGCACCACGCCGAAACTTCAAACGCTTATACACGCGACGCAACTCCGGGTCGAGCCGCGCCGCCGTCTGTCCCGCTTCCACCAGCAACCAGCGCATCCTCGTGTTGCCTTGTTTGGTGATGTGTCCGAAACGCTGGTGCGTGCTGCTGGAATCCTCTTGCGGGTTCAGTCCCAGGTAACTCACCACCTGGCGCGAGCGCCCGAACCGCTCCACCGGACCCAGCGTCAGAACGTAGGCCAGTCCCGTCACCGGACCCACTCCGACCAACCTCATCAGCCGCCGCACTTCCGGCCGTTTCTCCGCTTCCGCCTTCACCGCCTCGTCCAACTCCCGGATCTGCGGATCGAGCTCGTCCAGCAGCTTCAGCAACTCCCGCCGCCGCCGGCTCGCCCACGGGCCTAGCTCTAACGCCTCGAGTTGCTTCCGCCCCCGCTCGCTCCACAACTTTTGCTTCCAGCACAGGCCTTGCCCCATCGCCAGCCCGTGCAGTTGATTCTTCACCGCCGTCCGCATCCGCACCAGCTTTTGCCGACGCTGCAATAACTGCCGCCCGTCCCGCTCCTCCGGCGAGGGGACCCACACCTTCGGGAACCGGTCCGTCCTCAGCAGGTCCAGCAGGTGCAGCGCGTCGCGCGTGTCGGTCTTCTGCTTGCGCACCATCCGCGCCCGAATCTCCGCCGGATCTCCCACCCATAACTCGTGCCCGCATTCCGCCATCAGGCGCTCGAACCATTGCGTGGCCCCCGTCGCTTCTATCCCCACTCGCGTCCCCTTCGGCAAACTCGCGTAAAACTTCTTCGCCTCTCCGCTCTCGTGCTCCAACCGCTTCACCTTTACTTCCCCCGTCGCCGTCTCGAGCATTGCCATCATCTGGAAGCGCGGGTGATAATCACACCCTATAATGATTGTTATCGTCGGCTCCTTTCCCCGCTTGCCTTGGTCAAGACCTAAACCAAGTCTAGCGGTTCTTGGGAGCCGACGACTTTATAGAATCAGAGCACCTAACTTCTGAAGGCCATGAAGCTCGTGTAGCCGGAGTTGTCTCAGACCGCGACGGAGGTCTCGAAAGACCTCAAGGCGTGGCCAGCAACTGGCTTCTACCTCGTTGCTGGGAGTTCTGCCTTCCAGCGAGGCCCGGGCCAGGAGTCCGTCCAAGCGCCGACGGTACTCATCCTCGGTAGACTGTTTAGCCTCCAAGTGAACCGCAACGTCGATGTCACCCAGTTTCTGTTTATCTGAGACGAAGCTGCCAAACACTATCACCGCATTTACTGTGAACGCGTGCAGGGGATCGCCGCTAATATCTGGGATCCGACGTAGGAGTTCGGCCAGGTGTTTCGCGGCAGTGGCCCGGAAAATCGCCCGTAGCGTCGCGCTCGAAAGTGCCAGCCCCTTGCTTGTTAAGCGAAGATGTAGCCGGTGTAAGCCTGATACGCGCTCCGCAACCACCACCGCACTCGCTTCCGATCCTTCCCGGTCGGCACACCGAGTCGAAGACCATGGTATGCTTCCGCACGCAGGTTCGTGGGCTTGCTGCGACCCTCTAACCTCACCTGCCCCGCGGGAATGGATTCGCTGCGGTGCGGAATTGGAGAACAACCTATGCTAGATTTTTCTCGCCGTGCATTCTTGATGGGCACTTCGGCAAGGTCGCCGAGGCCTATCGGGAATATACATCCCACGAACGATAGATAACACTCAAGGCAAGTCCTCAGGAAGGGAGAATTTTATATATGTCCAACGATTCGCAATTAAGCCGCAGGAGTTTCTTGAAAGGCGGTGTTACCAGCGCGGCAGGGCTGGCGGCCGCGAGCAGCGTGGCTTTCATAACCCGGCCGGAACGAGTCTTCGGGGCGAACGATCGCATTCGCGTGGCGGTGTGCGGTGTGCAGGGCCGGGGGTTTAGCCACGTCACGTCCTTTGCGCAAATACCCAACGTTGAGGTCGCAGCCCTGTGTGAGGTGGACGAGAACGTTTGGGGAAAGCGTCTGGCCGATATGGAAAAGCAAAACATCCCGAAGCCGGCGCTGTATTACCCGGATGTGCGAAAGTTGCTGGAGGACAAATCCATCGACGCCATCTCCATCGCCACGCCCAATCACTGGCATTGCTTGATCGGAATCTGGGCTTGCCAGGCCGGTAAAGATGTATACGTGGAGAAACCCTGCTCGCACAATTGGTGGGAAGGCCGCCAGCTTGTACGGGCCTCGCAGAAATACAATCGGATTGTGCAGCACGGAACACAAAGCCGCTCGGCCCCCTCTGCCCGGGAGGCCATTCAAAAAATCCACGCCGGGCTAATCGGTGAGGTTTACATGGCCCGCGGTCTTTGCTTCAAATGGCGCAACACCATCGGGCACGCTCCCGAGGAGCCCGTGCCCGCGGGCGTTCACTACGATCTGTGGACCGGCCCGGCGCCCCTCCGGCCCTTCACCCAAAACCGCTTCCATTACAAATGGCACTGGTTTTGGGATTTCGGCAACGGCGACCTGGGCAATCAGGGTGTCCACCAATTGGACGTGGCGCGCTGGGGTTTGGGCGTGAAGTTCCCGAATAAGATTTCCGCCATCGGGGGGCATTTCATGTTCGACGACGACCAGGAGACGCCCAACACCTTGAACTGTGCCTTCCAATATGACTTGCCCGGCGGCAAGCGCAAGATGATGGAGTTTGAGGTTCGCCACTGGATCACCGATCGGGAGGCGGACATCGGCGCCGTGGAAATGGGGGGCTCCAAGGGAGATTCTAACTGCTACGGCGACATCTTCTTTGGCTCCAAGGGATACCTTGCTGTGGGAAATGAAGACATGGAGAATCCCTACCTAACCTGGCTGGGAAGGGAACAGACACCGGGCCCCAGCAGGGGGCCTGAGGAGGGCCAGCACTTCGCCAACTTTATTGACTGCGTGCGCAGCCGCAAAAAAGAAGACCTCAACGCGCCCATCGAGGAAGGCCACATCTCCGCGACGCTGATGCACCTTGCCAACGCTTCGTACCGGCTGGGCAGAACCTTGAATTTCAATCCCGAGACCCAACAAGTCATCAGTGATCCCGAAGCCGATACGCTGCTTCGCGACGCCGGCCGCGGCTACCGTGCCCCCTACACGGTGCCGGAGGAAGTTTAAAGAAGCTGTCATGAAAATGCTCCCCTCCTCGGCTGAGGAGGGGGTTGGGGGTGGTGGGTACGGAATCGCAGATCAACCACCCCCGGCCCCTCCTTATCAAGGAGGGGAGTACGTGGAGCATTCTCATCATCGATGGTGCGCCCCAGGCGCATGAGCGTCTGTGTGGGAGTGTCCCTGCCAAAAACTCGATCGACCACAAAGAGCGGCCAAATTACAGGGGTGTCAAAGAGTTGAGGGAGTTGCTGAGGAGGTGCGGGCTACAGATTTCATGGCGGCGGGAACTCGGGGAAGATCCCCTTCCCAGGGGCCGGAGTCTTCGCGGACCTCGGTCGACCTCGGCCGGAAAGGTTCCTTCCTCAGGCCGAGGACGATCCTTCAAGCCGCCCGCCGTTCGTAGCAGTGATGCAGTCCGCCGACCTCCGGCAGTTCAATGACCGGCCCCAGGTCCGGCGGTTGAACCGGTCTAGTCTCCGGTGCATTTTTCTCCAGCGACAGGTGCGTGCGCGCCCCGTGGTAATGATCGAAGTACGATTTGAGCGTGCGTCGCAGAGACGATTCGTTGAACACGAGCAGGTGGTCCAGACATTCCCGGCGGATGGATCCGATCAGGCGCTCCATGTAGGGATTCTGCCATGGGCATCGCGGGGCCGTCAGGACTTGGCGAATCGCCATGGCTCGGACTCTTTGCCGGAAGACTTCGCCATAGATGCCATCGCGATCATGGAGCAGGTAACGTTGGGTCGTGTCCCAAGGGAAGGCCTCAGCAATCTGTTGTGCCGTCCGTTCCGAGGTGGGATGGGCGGTGACGTTGAAATGAAGCACGCGGCGCCGATGATGGGCCAAAACCACAAAGACAAAGAGAATGCGAAAGTTCACCGTCGGTACCACGAAGAAATCCGTCGCG
>Ga0181536_10007754_pt1 | contig 10475 bp, 9 predicted proteins | sample PEATcosm2014_Bin_41_FD_121105 | JGI IMG/M metagenome (GOLD analysis project Ga0181536, IMG submission 121105) | Peatland microbial communities from MTU Mesocosm Facility, Houghton, MI, USA - PEATcosm2014_Bin17_60_metaG | ecosystem: Environmental > Terrestrial > Soil > Wetlands > Peat | place...
ACTTGGCGAGGTCCTCTTCCAGTCGGCTTGGCCGGGGTCAAAGGCCCAACATCCGACTCAATGAGACCAAGGCCGGCAAAGGGTAAAGACTTGGAAACCTTATCTCCGACGGGCTCCTAGGGAGTGGGGGAAACTCTGAAAAGATGGGCGCTGCTAGCCGGCAAGTTGGGACCACCATCTTCCGAGATCCCCGCCCAACCCCCCTTGGGTGGTCCTCTAATTAGCGAGTCGCCAGCCGATACTTCGACCTGTTCCTTGAAGTAATTCAACCCGAATTCCACAACAAGGGGAACTTCCCCTTCAGTTTTCCTAGAAATCAACACACCAGCGCCCTCAGTTTATTTTGGGCCCACCCCTCTGCTGTCCAGGTGGATAGATTACCCAAGGCCCTTGTTAGGCAAATCTTGATGGCGTGGAATCGCGACCAAATTGAGGTGCGACTATGCTGCCAACGCGCAAGGAGACCATCCACAAGAGGAAGACATCGCTCGATTGGAAGTTCTCTGCCGCACCTTGGGACTCGGACTGATCCTGTTTGACGCAGACAAGCCTGAGAACCCACAATTCGAGATTCGCGTCCGCGCATCTCGACGTGAGCCCGACATGTTCTACGCCAATAGGTTTATGAGACTCCTGGAGGACGAATTGTTTTGCTAGCTTACTGAACTTGTCAGCGATGTCTCCTAACCGACATGCCGCAGCGGGCCCGGTGCACGCGCTGCTCGCTCTCCGGCCGCCGACCGCGGGCGCTCGGCCGCAGGGAGGAAGACGCAGATGGCTATCATCTGGTGGTTCAAGCGATTGCTCGGACTCAGCACTGGCGAGGCCCCCAAAGTTTTGTCCTCCGACCCTCGCCTCCACGGATGTACGGCGATGTCCGCTGCCGAGGCGCTCCAGCGAGTCAATGAACTCAAGAAGGCCAATTCGCAATGGCCGGAGATCTGGCAACCGATGAATCCAGACGGGGATGCTGAAACACTAGAGTTGCTCATTGGATTCCGTGGGCCATACATGTTCGTCCCGCATCTCGCTCTAAACGTATTGCAGCATGGTTGTGAGCGAGCCCTAGCGGATTCGCCGGTGGCAAACCAAGTGCAGGCGTTACGAGAGGCCATGCGTGCGGATGACAAGGTCGTTCGCCCAAAGTGACAGCCTTGTCGTGGTCACCGCGGACAATCAAGGGTTCGGGGTAAATCGCAAACCTGCTTGCGTGAGGGGTTTGGGTGACCGCAGGAAGGACGATGCAGCCATGGATGCGATTGAGGTATTGAAAACACGCCGCTCGGTCCGCACCTACAAGGGCGAATCAGTACCAAGAAAGATCATCGAGGATATCGTCGATTGCGGGCGGCTGGCAGCCACGCCCGTCAACATACAACCATGGGAGTTCGTCGCTGTAACGGATCCCGAGGTACTGCACAGGATTGCCAATACCACCGACTATGGAAAGTTCGTTGCGGACGCCCGGTCTGGGTGCCCGTCCTGTGCAGGGACACGGAGTATTACCTCGAAGATGGCAGCGCCGCCACGGAGGGTATTCTCCTGGCCGCACGCGCGCACGGCTTAGGCTCGTGCTGGGTCGCCGGAGATAAAAAGCCCTATACTGCGGAAATCTGCCGGTTGGTGGGAGCACCGCAAGGCTACAAATTGGTCAGCCTGATTCCCATTGGCTACCCGGCGGAAAGCCCGGAAAAGAGCAAGCGGCCCCTTTCAGACGTGCTGCATTGGGAGAAGTACTGAAGCCTCAGTAAATAAGTCGACGTAACGACACTGGACGCCCTAAACCTTGCTGTTGCAGCACATGTCTGGCTGTATAATCCAAGAACTGGTGCTATGGATAAACAGCAATCGTGGGGTACAGAGCGGCTGTCATGAACAATAGCGACCTACTTCGCTATAAGAGTATTCTCCTTTCAAAGCGGCACGAACTCTCTGCCGGGAAGAATCTGGCCGATATCAATATCACCGCAGGGAAGCTTCGCGGGGATCCGGCCGACATGGCCGCCAGTGAAACCGACACGGCCACACAGATCCGGCTGCAGCAGACAGACGGCAACCTCTTGCTCGCCATAGAGGATGCCTTGACACGGATTCGGCACGAGGGATTTGGCATCTGCGAAGAGTGTGGGGAGCCGATTAGCAAGGCGCGCCTGGAAGCGGTGCCCTGGACCCGGTGGTGTAGGGACTGCAAGGGACGACAGGACACTCAAAGCTGAGACGCTGACTTGTGCCCACGAATCTCCCCACCGATTGAGGAGACCATCGTTCGAGATTCTCATGAACTGGTCCAACAGGTCTGCAACCTGCCTTCAGTCCGTGAATTCTATGGGCACAAGGAGCTGAATCTTGTGCAACCCAGGAGCAGGTAGGTCCATGCGCGATCAAATAACGCGACGGCATTTTCTCCGCGACGTTTCGGCAGGGGTAACGGGGTGGGGACTTTCTACCCAGTTTTCCCCGGATGCCATTGCCGCGCACCCGCCCTGGAAGGCCGGACTCGCTCAGGTGGTCATTACCCCGCCGAAGCCTCTCTGGATGGCCGGATACGCCAGTCGCACAAGGCCGTCGGAAGGGGTAGCTCAGGATCTCTACGCCAAAGCCTTGGCTTTGGAAGACCCCACGGGCGAGCGAGCCGTCTTGGTGACGAGTGACTTGCTGGGTTTTCCCGCGGAAGTTAGCCATAACATCGCCGAGCGGGTGGAGCACAAACATCATCTGACCCGCAACCAGTTGCTCCTGAGTTCCTCGCACACGCATGGTGGTCCAGTCATCGGTGGGATGCTGGGGCTGATGTATCCGATGGATTCGCAGCAATGGGCCGACGTGGGCGCATACACGAGCGAGCTTGAGGACAAGATTGTCATGCTCGTCGGAGCATCTCTGAAGTCCTTACGCCCTGCCCGTTTGAGCTTTGGCCACGGCGAAGCCACCTTTGCGATGAATCGCCGCGAGCGGACGGATGAAGGAATAGTGATAGGGGTCAACAGAGAAGGGCACGTGGACCACGACGTCCCGGTACTGCGCATCGATGACCCACATGGAAAGCTTCGGGCGGTCGTTTTCGGTTACGCTTGTCACAACACCACGACGCGGGATCTCCTGCAGTTCAACGGCGATTATGCGGGTTGTGCCCAAGCCTGGCTGCAAGACCACCACCCGGGGGCCACGGCCCTCTTCCTTTCCGGCTGCGGTGGGGATGCTAACCCGTATCCACGCGGGACGATCGAACTTGCCCGCCAACACGGCGAGGAGCTAGCTGCATCGGTGGAGAAGGTGTTGGCCCGGGAACTCCCAGTGGTCCTCGGGCCATTGAAGACAGCCTACGAAGAGTTCCCCGTCGCCTTTGCCACCCCGCCTGGCCGCGAGGAGTTACAGGCCCAACTCCAGAGCAAGGACGTGTACCATCGCAACTGGGCCGCCGCGATGCTCAAGACTCTGGACCGCAGCGGCCATCTGCCCGCCGAGTATCCTTACCCTCTCGAAATCTGGCAATTCGGCCAGGATCTCACGCTCGTTGCCTTAGGGGGCGAGGTGGTGGTGGATTACGACTTGCGTCTGAAAAGGGAACTGGGCGCGGAGAAGCTATGGGTGGCGGCTTACTGCAATGATGTATTTTCCTATATCCCGTCGTTGCGCGTTTTGAAGGAAGGCGGCTACGAAGGCGGGGGCGCTATGGTCTATTACGGCCAACCCGGCCCGTTTGCTCCCACCATTGAGGAAACGATAATCGGAAAGGTCCACGATCTGATTCGGCAGGTCCGCAGCGAAACGTCTAGACGCGAAGTTGTTGTGGGCGGGACAGCCGCCGGCGAGTGCGTTTGGAGGAGGGCATATGGTTAACCGTCTCACGCGACGTCATTTTCTCCGCACGATGTCCGCAGGTGCAACAGGGTTAGGAGTGGCCGTAGGGGCAGAGTCTCCGCGTGTCGCCGCGACAGGTTCGGAAGGAGAAAAACCAGCTCTTCTCGGCGGCACACCGGTCAGGACTGATCCTTTTCCTTCCTGGCCGGTCATCCAGGAGAACGACGAAAAGGGCTGGATGGAAGTGCTGCACAGCAAGGACTGGTGTCGGTCATCCGACGGTCACTATGCGACGCGCTTCGAGGAGACTTGGGCAAGAACCTTGGGGGCGAAATATTGCGTGGCAACGTCGTGCGGCACCACCGCCCTTTACGCATCTCTCAACGCTTTGGGAGTTGGTCCCAGCGATGAGGTTATTCTCCCGCCTTATACTTTCGTCGCTACGCTCAATGTCATCCTGATGCAACACGCTTTGCCGGTTTTTGTTGACTCCGATCGGGAATCTTTCCAGGTCGATGCCCATAAGATCGAGGCGAAGATTACCGCTCGGACGCGCTGCATCATGCCGGTGCACTTGGGTGGAAATCCGGCGGACATGGACATAGTTCTTGCAGTCGCCAAAAAGCATAAGCTGCCGGTCATCGAAGACGCATGCCAGGCGCACACCGGCGCATGGCGTGACCGGCGGGTCAGCACTCTGGGAGACCTGGGCTGCTTCAGCTTCCAGGCGTCCAAGAATCTGAACTCGGGAGAAGGTGGGGCAATCCTGACATCTGACCCGGGGTTGCACGAGTTTTGCCGGAGTTTCCAGAACCAGGGCCGCGGTCCGGCCGGGGCAACTTTTCAATATGCACGGCAAGGCTCGAACCTGCGCATGACGGAGTTCCAGGCCGCACTGCTGTTGCAACAGTTGACTCGCCTGGAAGAGCAATCGCGGGTGCGCGAGCAGAATGCCCTGTATCTGACCAGCCTGCTGCGCAAGATTCCGGGAATCTCCCCGGCCCGCATGTACGAGGGCACCACCCGCAACGGCTACCACCTCTACATGCTCTGCTACGATCAGGCGCACTTTGCCGACCTCCCGCGGGCGCGCTTTCTTGAGGCCTTGGCGAAGGAAGGGATACCCTGCGCGAGCGGCTACGCCCCGCTGAACAAAGAGCCCTTCCTAAAAGAGACGCTCAACTCCCGCGCCTACCGGACGATCTATTCCGAACGAGAGATTGTTCATTGGGAAGAGCGCAACGCGTGCCCGGAGAACGACAAACTGTGTGAAGAAGCAGTGTGGTTCTTCCAAACGATGTTGCTCGGACCTCGCCGCGACATGGATCAGATCGCTGAGGCTATCCGGAAGATTCAGAAGCACGCAGGGGAACTGGTTCGCCCCTAGGTTTCCAGCAGAAAGGGAATGATTTTAGCCTCATCCGAGCATTCCAATGCCCATCCCTTTCCTCGCCCAGAACAAACGTGCAAGGACATTGGACATGTAGGGCTTTGACACTGCCGGAATGAGGCACGGATCGGGATTCTCACTCGAATCCATCATGGATAGGGTCGGGCAGAGTGCGAGATTGCATTCCAAGACTTGTAGGTCCTTTGGAGCGTGGGAGCATGACGCCGGTTCTGGGAAGGACTGACTCGGACGACCGCGGGCAACGGGATTTGGCCGGTCGGCAATGATGTCCACCGCCGAAACTCGACCGCCTGCAATTTCCATAGGTTAGTCACGAATCGCTCGCACTATTAAGAGGCATCGTGTAACCCAGGGTCGAGGCAGTTTGGGAACCCGATCTGGTTCTGGCGAAAGACAAACTTCCTATGTGTGAGGAGAACTTACCCATGAAGACAGTACGCGGTTGGGCTTGGCTCTCGTTACTACTTGTCCTGGCTGCCCCGCCTAGCCTGCTGGCCGGGTTGCACGTATGGGAGAAACAGGAACTTGTCTTTGCGTCTGCCGGTTCCTTTGCCAACCCTTATACCGACATTACAGTCTGGGTGGACTTGACCGGTCCCGGCTTTAAGAGGCGGGTTTACGGCTTCTGGGATGGAGAGCGGACTTTTCGCGTACGACTGGTGGCGACGGCGCCGGGAACCTGGACCTGGCGCAGTGGCTCCAATCCGCCCGATAAAGGCCTGGCCGGCCAGAGCGGATCGTTCGTTGCGACCGGCTGGACTGAGGAAGAGAAGCGCATGAACCCGCTGCGCGGGGGCTTTCTGCATCCGACCGCCAACCAGCACGCCCTGGAACTGGCCGATGGAACACCGTTTTTCGTGATTGGCGACACTTGGTACGCCGCGGGGACGAATCGTTTCCGCTGGTATGACGACGACCAAGAGCGGCCGATAGGGCCCACGGCCGGGTTCAAGGACTACGTGCGGTTTCGCCAAGCCCAGGGTTTCAACTGGGTGAATATCATCGCGGCGTTCCCGAACTGGATGACGGATGGGGCGCCCTGGAACGTTGTAATGAACGATTCCGGGAGGACAACAGTCCGCTCCGCCTGGCTCGAGTTCGGCACGGGCAGCGCCAAGAATATGGATAACGAAGGCGGCAGGCCCTTCGTATTCCCCGGTAAGGTCCCCGGATACGAAACCATGTTTCCCGACGTGGATCGCATCAACCCGGAATATTTCCGCTACTTGGATCGCAAGATCGACTACCTGAACGGGCACGGTTTCGTGCCGTTCATCGAGGTCTCCCGGAGAGATGCCAGCCTTTGCTGGAAGAAATTCTACCGGTGGCCGGATTCCTACTCGCGGTTCATCCAGTACATCTGGTCGCGCTATCAGGCCAATAATGTGGTTCTCAGTCCCATCCACCTCGACATCATCAGCGAGTCCGTTTCCCCCGACGATTTCACGGCCGCGATTCGGGTGGTGTTGGAGAGGTATGGACCGCCGCCTTTCGGCACGCTGCTCTCCTCGAATGCCAACCCCTCCACACTCGAAAACTGGGGCGACGATTCCTGGGTGACCCTACACCAGATCGGCAACATGCGCGAGCACAACAACTACTGGTATCTGACCGAAATCTTTCAGGCCCCCAATCCGATGCCAGCTCTGAATGGCGAACCCTATTATTCCGGATATGTGGACGCACGATCGCTGGGCGGAGGTCGGGGCTACCAGTACGGGGCGCCGGGCGGCACCAAAAAGGACGATCAGTTCGTGCGCTCGTCGATGTACGGGAGTTTTCTTTCGGGGGGGCTTGGCGGGCATGTCTACGGAGCGGAAGGAATCTGGGGAGCGGACATCGAGCCGGCTGCTCCTATCAAGATGTGGGATGCCTTCCAATGGAATTCCGCGGCGCAAATGCACCACCTTCGTACCTTTGCATTTTCGATCGGGACACGCTACCAGGAACTGGTTCCCAACCCCGACCTGGTATCCCCCGACAAGACAGCCGAGTTGCTCGCCTATCAAGGCTGGGCCTACTGCGCCCGCACGCCAGACAGAAACTTCTTCCTTGTGTATTTCGAGAAGGGCTGCCCCCGCAGCCAGATTCGCGGAGCCAAACTGAACAGCATATATCGGGCACAGTGGTACAACCCGCGAGACGGGACGTGGCAGGATGCCGGCAACGGGACGCTGCAGTCGAGCGTCGTCGGCATCATAATGCTCCCCCCATTCCCAGGTGATATCGACTGGGGGTTACGCCTCACTTACGAGGGTCCGGTCCCGTCCCCCCAAGAGCGGGGTGGTCGCGGTAACTGAACCCTCGAAACATGCTCAGCCACTACGCCTTGGCGCTTCGTCGAGGGAATTAGCGCCTTTCGGATCGGCTCGACCCGAGAAATCGAATCTTCTGCAAAGATAAGTGTCAAGGGATCGTACCGTTGTGCAGTTGTTGGGTGTCGGCCTACTCAGTGCCGTAATCAATTTCCATGCGCCGGACTTGTCGGCCCGTCAAGACTAGGAAAGCAAGGGAGAGAATGAGGAGCCCCAGGATAGCGCTGGGCGCGGATGCGGGTGTGGGGTTCACCGCCAGCAAGGAGAGGAGATTTCCCTTACCCATGAGGATCTCTGCCGGCACCGTCACCGGGCAGAGCGACTTCAAGTAGAAGATCACGCTGGCGTGCTGCAACATCTGGGGCACGAAGCCGCTGATCGCTTCCCAGGCCAGCATGATCACCGCGGGGTAGAGCGGATTGCGGAACAACACGCCCGCCGCCAGGAACACGCCGCCGTATCCCACGCAGGCCAGGAGGGTAACTCCAAAGTAGGCCGCCAGATGCTCCAGACCGTGTCCGTGGTAGAAATAGTCCTGCCGGACATTGGAGTCGAAGTGCCAGTAAAGCGCAAAGAACTGAAGCACGATGCTGCTGCCGAAAATGACCATTGACGCCAGCAGGCCGGAGAGAAATTTTCCGGCCACCAGCACCTGCCTTCGGACTGGTGCCAGGAAGTAATAGTGCAGGCTCTTCTCCAGCACCTCTCCGCGAAACAGATTCATGAAGATCCCGACACAACCGAAGAAGATCGACAGGCGCAGGAAGAGGAGCTGAAAGACTCCCGCGAAGAGGTGGGTGTCGTTGCCGATATCACCGGTTCGTCCGGTCTTCAATTGCACGAACGAATGCCCCGCGAACAGCAGCGCCGGAGCGAAAGCCAGCAGATAAATCCAGAATCCGCGCCGGGCCAGCAGGGTCTTCTTCAGCTCCAGGCGAAGGATGGCCCAGAGCTGCGACGAATACATTCTCCAGGGCTGGGGGCTCATTTCGTGGACTCCTCGCTGCCTACCAGGTACTCGTAAACCGAGAGTACGTCGGCGTCGGCAGGCGCCACCGACTCGATATTGATGCCGTTCTGGGCGATATGATTCAGCATGAGGTAGAAGCGGTCGGCATCCCTCGTTTTCACCAGCACACCCATGCCATCGTTGTGAATGCGCGCCTCCACCACGCAGTCCTGCTGGAACGCTTGTGAGGCCAGCTCCGCAGGTTTGTTGCAGCGGATCAGAATCTGCGTGGGGTGATCCTGAATCTCATCCCGGACGCTGTGAATTTGTCCTTCGGCCACTACGTAGCCGTTGCTGAGCAGCACCACTTGGTCGGAGATCAGGTCGACTTCGTGGAGGACGTGGCTCGAGATCAGCAGGTGCCGGCCCGCTTGCGCCAGGCCGCGGAAAAGGGCGATGGACTCAGCGCGGATGAGCGGATCAAGGCCGTTCAAAGGTTCGTCCAGCACAAGCACGGAAGGATTGTGACATATGCTATGGGCCAGCTTGATGCGTTGGCGCATCCCCTTGCTGTAGGCCGCGACCTTTCGTCCCGCCGCCTCAGTGAGACCGACGCGCTCGATGGCCTGTTCAGCCAGATCATGGGCCTCAGCGTGCCGGTGGCCGGACAACCTCAAAAAGGAGTAGACAAACTGATAGCCGGTGATTCCCCGGGGGAACGAGTCGAACTGGGTGCAGTAGCCAACCCGGCGGAAAAGCTGTTCGGGCTGGTCGGGCGCGATGCCGAGCACGCTGATGCGCCCGCGCGTGGGCCGCACTAGACCCGTCATCAGGTTCATCAGCGTGGTCTTGCCGGAACCGTTGGGCCCCACCAAGCTGGTGATGCCCGGCGGAATCGATAGATTGACGCGGTTCACGCCGAGCACGTCGCCGTAGAACTTGGACACGTCCTCGAAGATGATCTGCCTCTCGGGCCCCTTGCCGGATCCGTTTTCGCTCATCCCTTCACCACTTCGTAGGCGCGAACTTTGCGCTCCAGGAGCATCACACAAAACACGCAGATCGCCAGCAGCGAAAGCCAGGCCAGGTCAGCAGGAATCGGAGGGCGCGAACTCACTCGAAACAGGGCGACGTGAACGCTGCCCATCAATTCACCCACATTCAACAAGGAGCCGATGTGCGTGGAGAGCACGGCGTTAATGGCCTGGCCGAAACCGGCGCCAAAGAAGAAAACGCCCAATAGCGCCGCACCTGCCGCGAGCCGACGCTTGATCCAGGCCGAGAGCGCCAGCGACAGCAGGCCAAGAACCAGGATGTCGATGCCCGAGGCCACGAAAATGCTGCCCGCCATCCAGAGGTTGGCGATGGTCCAGCTCGCCCCGGCCAAGCTCGCCTGGATCAGAAAAAGGATCAGGCCAGGAGCCCAGGTGATCAATGACAACAGGGCCACCAGGATAGTCATCTTCCCTACCACATAATCGACGCGCGAGAACGGCCGGCAGAGGTACAGCGGCAGGGCGTTATTGGCGAGATCGGAGGAGACTAAACCCGGGCCCGCTAGAGCGGTCAGCACGAAGGCCATCCCGAGCTGCCCATTCAGAAAATGAAAGAAGAACCTGCCATCCACGTCAAACATGGTGTGGATGTTGAGCAACGCCAGCACCTGGACGTTCTGATTGAGGTAAATGGCAACCGCGCAACCGAAGGGAAAGAAGCAGCAGCAGACAAAGAGTGCCGTCAGAAGCTTGGAGCGGAAAACGTTCTCGAAGCCATAGCGGGTGACGATCAAGAACCGGGTCCAGAGCGGCGTGAGCTGCCCGGAGTAACCACGATAGCTGCGTTTATGAACGGCCATTAGTGCTCTCCATGGCTTTCAGGAAAATGCCTTCCAGGCTGTCGCGCCGGAAATTCAGACGGCGGATCTGCACGTTCCGCTCGGCCGCGAGGCGATACAGATCGCGAATGGAGAAGCTCTCCGGCACGACCATCTTCATCCCAT
>Ga0181536_10007755_pt1 | contig 10475 bp, 8 predicted proteins | sample PEATcosm2014_Bin_41_FD_121105 | JGI IMG/M metagenome (GOLD analysis project Ga0181536, IMG submission 121105) | Peatland microbial communities from MTU Mesocosm Facility, Houghton, MI, USA - PEATcosm2014_Bin17_60_metaG | ecosystem: Environmental > Terrestrial > Soil > Wetlands > Peat | place...
GCCAACACGACACGACCGAGCGCCACCATGCCCTTGCCACGCATGGCCTCGCGGATCACGGCAAAGGCTTCCTGACCAGCCTGGTCGTTCGGCATGATGTAATAGGGGCTGTCCAGGTATCGCTCGTCGATTTGCTCGCGCGGAACGAACGAGTCGATATCGATGGCGTGGTTGCTCTCGATCGCAATGGCATCGAGTTCATCATCGTCCACCGGAATGTAGGCGTTCTTGGAATACTCGTAGCCGCGGCCCTTATCGTGGGCCTCGACTGGCTCACGCGTGACCTCGTCGACCAGCTGCTGGCGCAGTCGGTTGCCGGTCTTCTTGTTGATCTGGCGGAAAGAGACCCGCTCGGTCGATGACGTCCCGGTGTAGAGGGCGATCGGGCACGAAACGAGCGAAAGCTTGAGGTAGCCTTGCCAATACGGACGCGCGGGGGCCATGGATATCTCCTTGGTTTGCGGGTGCCACTTCGGCACCTGCCGCGTTTACGGACCACCTTGCGAGGAGAAGCGCAGGCTGGTGCGGGCCAATCCGTCGATGCCCGTCTCTTGTACGCTGTCACTGATGTAGGATGCGATTTCTGCCAAGCGAATCGTTTCGTTCGGGATGGTTAATGGGGCCTTCCCGACCGTATTTCGCCGGCCACCCGAGCGACAGGATACCCTTGCACGAGGGAACGTGATCAATTCTGTTGAAGAGGCCGGGTAGCGTAGACGAGACAGGCCGACGAGCAGCCCCGCCGCGGACGACGGGGAGCCATGACATGATCCGACACGCTCAGAACTCATACAAACTTCTTGACATTGAGTCGGCTGCTGCGACTTGACGCGAGCTCGAAATGGTCTGGCCGAACCTCGAGGTGGCGGATATATTCCGCCGCCACGGTGAGGCGTGGCGCAGGTCCAGCACGTGGGGCGAGATGCGTTTCTTGGCGAGGGCGGCGGTCGCTGCATGCTGTTTGAGCACGGCGATCCGACAGAGAAGCTCGACGCCATGGAATAGATCGTTCCGCCGCATCTGCGGCGCGGCGCGTTCCAGCCGTCCGACAGGCTGATCGCGCTCCTTAAACACCCTTCGTAATGGTGAGCCGGATTGGCGGCGGCGGACACAAGGGCGCGATCAAGTCGCCGCCAGCTCCCCATTAATGGATCTGCCCATAAGGCAGCTAATGGGCGTCGCCCATTAGCTGCCGTAACAGGCACTGCACCAAATGTCAGTGCCGGACTGCAGCGGCGTGGCTCGCAGCGCGCGCGAATCCGAACTTCTGCCAGTGCCGCACTTTCATTTCGTATTCAAGCTTCCGGCCGTCATCGGCGCGATGGCCTACCAAAACAAGGCCAAGGTGTACGGACTGCTGTTTAAGGCCGCAGCCGAGACTCTCACCACCATTGCCGCCGATCGCAGGCACCTCGGTGCCGAAATCAGCAGCCTCCGACAATCGCATGCCGGTGGCTGCGAGCAAGCGGAATAGCAATTGATGCCATCGGTCTACTGGAAGCTGGGAGGTAATCATCGTGGAGCGGCGTCCGTAGCGTTCCTCGGAGGCGGGCCGCTTCGGCGCTCGACGAGGTAGGGGAAACGATCGGCCGAGCGGGGGCAATTGGCAAAACGCGATGGGCCCGCCGCGTTAACCGCAATTGCTGCCCTCACACGCGCGCGAGGCGCGCGCCGATTCCAGCGCGCTGTGCGACCGAGCTGCGCCGAGCAGACCGACCGGCTCGAGCCGACTGTACGGCTGTGGTCGACGTCGCCATTTCTTTTTAGCGGATTGTCGTTGGCAGTCTGGTTGGGGGCGACAATGGAGCTCGGGCCGTATCTGCCTTGCTTATTTACTCAATCAGATTCTCGAATAGTTACCGCGCTCTGACGAGTTGGTTGCTGTTTTGCACCATCAATTCAAGCTGCTTTTTCGGCTAAATTTAAATGATACCGGGTATGACGCAGTTCGCCGGTCTTGCCGAGAGCGCCCTTCTCAACAAGCTCATGTAGATCGCGCGTCGCGGTTGCTCGCGATGTCTTACTGATGGTGATGTAGTTTTCCGCACTCAGGCCGCCTTTGAAGCCGTCAATGCCTTCGCGGAACATACGGGCAATAACTCTGTCCTGACGCTCATTGAAGGCGCCACGGAATTTCTCATAGAATTTCGCTTTCGCAACGTAGAAATCGACGCGCTTGATCGTGTTGCGCTGAGCATCGAGAATCGTATTTGCGAAATAGACAAGCCAATCCGTAACTCCGGTGTCTTTATTATTTCGCTCAAGCGCGTCGTAATACGCCTTGCGCGCACGTTCGATTGTGTAGGAGAGCGCAATGAGGGTTGGGTGCCCGAGATTTTGTGCCAGAGATTTTTCGGCAATAGCGCGCCCGATGCGTCCGTTGCCGTCCTCGAAAGGATGAATACTGACAAAGTAAAGATGCGCAATACCGGCGCGCGTCAGCGACGGAAGAGCGCGCGGACCTTTGGGTGCCGTCTCATTGAACCATTTCACGAAGCTTTCCATCTCCGCTTTTATTTTTGATGAAGGCGGGGCTTCGAAATGGACTTTCGGCTCGTGTAAAATATTTGACACGACCTGCATCGGCTCGGGATGAGTGCGGTAGCTGCCGATGGCATTGATGCTCCGATCGCCGCTCATCAGCATCTTGTGCCAAACAAACATCGTTTCGTGCGTGAGCGGGGCGTCAAAATTTTTGTAGAGATCGACCATCATCTCCGCGATGCCGCGTTCTGCGGGCGGCACCGGACGGCCGTCCTGGCCCAGACCGAATTGCCGCTTCAGGGAAGACTGCACACTGTCGCGGTTGAGAACTTCGCCTTCAATCTGCGAAGTCTTTAGTGCTTCATCGCTTATGAGCTCGATTTTGAGGGTGTCCTGATCCTCGGGGCCGACATGCTTGAAGGCGCCGATGAACTCGCCAGAACGCAATAGAAAGTCACGCTCTAATGGCTCCAGAGCCCTGGAATCGTAAGTGAAATTCGGCCACTTCGGATTTTGCCAATTCCAGGCCATGAGTTATAGACCTCCCTCCTATAGCTCACGATATACCTTTTCATGAGCTATAGCAACTATTCCTAAAGCTCAATCAATCTATTTTTGACATTGTCATGCTTTTTGTAATATACTTCTGACATTGGAGACTCTCCATGAGTGACGGTCCACACAAAAGTCTGGGAATGCGGCCCGGCTGGAAGAAATTTGCCAAGCGGGCCGACAAGGCAGCCTACGAGCCCGAACAGGTCAAGGAAGCCCTTCCTGACGCCCTGGTCGACGACTGGCGCGCCGAGCGCTGCGGCGAACTCGTCGATCAAATCCGCACCGCGCTGGACGACGAGCGGCAAGCGGAGCTCTTCGACCAGAATAACGAAGGCAGGCTCGGCGCCCTCAAAAATATAACGGGCGCGGGCTACCCGCTACGACGCATGCTACTCGACAATATCGAGCAGGCGGTCGAAAGGGGGCTCCCGACCGACGAAGCAATATTGGAGGGGACGAAAAATACCCTTCAGGATCGATCCCTTCGCGGGCTCCGGGACGTTGAGGAACACTACAAGCTGAAAAGCACCGACAAGCGGGCTGCCAGAGTCCGCGCCCGCATGGAAAGCGGCCATGCGCTGACTTCTTTTGATCGACTTGCCCGCACCCTGCTCAAAATCGATGGCGGCTCTCCTTCGCCGTCGCCTGCCAAGCGTGACGGCCTCGACGAAGGAGTGCGGCTATGAAGAACGAAGGAAAACGAGAAGCCCTGCCCCGCTGCAAGGTCCATGTCATTGAAAGCGGCGGCGAGTCGCGCGTCGGCTGGACGACGTGCGAGATTGGCACGAACGTCAAGTTTTCGACTGAGTCACTTGCCTCCTACTTTTTCGCGGAATGGCAGCCGATCGTTTTCGACGCGTTGCTGATCGCGGCCGTCGTCGAATTTTGCGACAAAATCAAAAAGCGTCCCAAGCTCGGTTGGGGGCGGAATTTTGATGTCAGGATTCCCGTTCATGATCCAGACGCTTGGAACAATGAAAGTGTTTCATCTTCGCTGCGTGACGCTCTGCAATTCCTGACCGGGGACCTATGGAACCTCAGGTTTGTGAAACGGCAACGCGTGTTGCAGAAGCCTCAGCAAGGGCTTTTCGATCTTCCTGCCGGCGTTGTGGCGGTCATTCCCTTTAGCGAAGGTCTCGATTCTCGCGCCGTATCGGGACTAATGGCCAAGGAACTAGGCGATGGCCTTACGCGTGTTCGCCTCGGCCCGAAATCATTCGACCGCCCGCGGGACGCAGCCGGCAGGACACATAAATTTCCGTTCGCAGCCATTCCCTACGAAGTACACGCTGGCCACAAGAACGCAGAATCAAGCGCGCGCTCGCGCGGTTTCAAATTCGCCCTTCTTAGTGGCGTTGGCGCTTATCTCGCAAAAGCTCAACGGATAATCGTGCCTGAGAGCGGCCAAGGAGCTTTAGGCCCCACTCTTGTTCCCGTCGGGCATAGTTACGAGGATTATCGGAATCATCCTCTCTTCACGCGGCGCATGCAGACCTTTCTGAATGCTCTGCTTGGTCAAAACATAAAATTCGAGTTTCCGCGGCTTTGGTTCACCAAAGGCGAAACTCTTGCCGCTTACCTTGAGTTTGAAAATTCTCAGGACTGGAAATCAACGCGATCCTGCTGGCAGGACAACCGGCATGTTTCGGTTCACAAGCACAGGCGGCAATGCGGCATTTGCGCGGCCTGCATGTTGCGGCGGCTCAGCGTTCACGCTGCCGGCGCCCAAGAAGCCAAGGATACTTATATCTGGGAGGATCTGACCTCATCCTCTTTCGAAAAGGGTGCGGCTTCCGGCTACAAAAGGACTAAGGGGGTCCAGCGTCACTATGCAATCGCGGGAACCCTGCATCTCGATCATCTCGCCGGCCTAAGAAGCATTCCGATTTATCAAGCCGCCCTTGATGGAGCCGCGCACAGGCTCGATCGCGCGTTTGGTTATACGTCCGGCGAGGCACGCGGAAAACTCAACCGGCTCCTGGAACAACACGAAAAGGAATGGAAGGCGTTCATGAAGTCACTCGGCTCGGATTCATTTGTCGGCAATTGGGTAGGGGGCGCTCCATGACGCCGCTTGAACATCTGTCTCCGGAGCAGGCCGGAGAACGTCTGCGCCTCGCGCGCGAAGCCAAAAAGCTTAAGCAGGCCGAGGTTGCCGAGAAGCTTCATATAGCCCGCACCACGCTTGTTGCGATCGAGCAAGGGCAGCGCAAGGCACGGATCGACGAAGTCCGGCAACTTGCGAAGCTCTATGGCGTTTCAATCAACGAACTCTTGCGGGAAGAAGCGATACACGCGGATTTGACGCCGAAATTCCGCAAGCTTTTTTCAAATCAGGACGACGCGGCGGAGGCGGCAGCGAGGCTTTTGTCTGACCTCGCGCGGGCCGAAGCTGAGCTTGAAAATATCCTCGGGGTAAAGCGGCAACGGAATTATCCGCCCGAGCGCCCCATATTGCCGGGCGACGTCCGGGTGCAGGCCGAACATGACGCGGCAGAGCTGCGGCAATGGCTTGGCCTTGGCTTCAATCCTGTAACCGACATTATTACCTTGCTTGAACTGGAGCTGGGCGTCCGCGTTTACATCCGTAAATTTGACGGGCGGATTTCAGGCTTGTTTATTTATGACGATGCGCTCGGTGCTTGCATGCTCCTCAATGCAAAGCACCCGAAAGAGCGCCGCACGCAAACGGCCGCGCATGAGATGGCACACTTGATTTCAACGCGGCGGCAGGCTGAGCTGCTTAAAGAGCAAAATAACGAGAACAGCCGTGAAGAGCGGTATGCGACTGTGTTTGCCCGCGCGTTTCTGACGCCCGCGCGCGCCGTAATGCAAAAGTTCAAGGAAGTAACGGCCGGCTCTGAAAAGCTTACGCGCCGGCATGTCATCATCTTAGCGTACTACTTCGCCGTCTCGCGTGAAGCGATAGTCCGCCGTCTTGAGGAATTGGGGCTAACCAAAGCCGGGACGTGGGATTGGTTTGAGAGCTACGGCGGGATCACTGACGACCAGGCTCGGCAGGTGCTCGGCGATCTAGCCGGCGTCGATACGCCCAAAGCCGAAGCCGAACAGCCCACGACGCTGCGGCTGACACTTTTGGCAGAAGAGGCTTTCCGCCGTGGCGTAATGAGCGAAGGACAGCTTGCTCGAATGCTCCACCTTGATCGGGTCGAAGTCCGGAAGATGTTTGATGGCCTTGAGATAGAAGGGAGCGACGCCGATGGGGCTGTCCTTCCTCACTGATCCCAAGGCAACCGTCGTTTGCGACGCAAGCACTGTCATCAACCTCAACGCAACTGGCTGCGCCGTTGCGATCCTCAAGGCATTGCCGAATCCTTTTGTGATTTCGGAAGTGGCACTAAGCGAGCTGGATGAGGACGCGCGCAGCAACCGGAACGACGCGAAGCTTGTGGCTGAGTTGCAAAGCCTGGAACTTATCAAAGCGCTCCCGCTGGACGATAAAAGCTTGATTCATTTTGAAAGCCTAGTGGCTGGCAGGACGATCGACACCCTGGACGACGGCGAGGCCGCGACGATCGCTTGCGCCGTCGCAATCAACGGCGTGCCGATCATCGACGAGCGGAAAGCCAACCGGATCTGCGAGGAGCGCTATCCCGATCTGCTCGTAGGTTGCACCGTTGATATTTTGGCGCACGAAGCCTTGAGCGCCGCGCTTGGCGTGACCAAATTATCGGAAGCCGTCGTGAATGCCTTGCAACAGGCGCGCATGCGCGTGCTGCCGCATTGCCTGCCTTGGGTTGTTGACCTGATAGGGCCGGCAAAGGCCGCACTGTGTCCGAGCTTGCCCGCTTACGTTCGAAACAAAACTGCCAAGCCTCAGGAACTTTAAATGCCGACAGTGTGAGCAGGTGCTCAAGCCGAGCGGGGCCTCGCGGTCTACTGACAGCAGATCGTAGCAACAGGCAAACGCGTGAGACCATAATTCACTTAAGGTTTCTAAGCTTCCTGGAATATTTTGTTAGCAGGTCGTCGGTTCCTAGTTGGTGGGCATTGATCATTTTTTGGATGTGAGTGGCAGAAAGGTCCTTTAAGTCCTGAGCCTCGAAAGACTTAAAAAATTCTCGGCATGCTTTAACAACATTTTTTAGATCGGATTCTCTCATTCCTTCGACTTCATGTGTGAAAGCAGCGGCACTCTCTATTTTTCCCGCCGGATGCACAATCACCCGCTTCGCACTCATTCCTGGATAATGCTTCTCGAACCAAGCACTCGATCTATTCATTTGTTCAGTCTCGCGCTTATTGATCTCTGCTCTCGTGAGATCGACCTCGCTTTTGCATTCGATCAACAAGTACCGTGACGCATCCAAAGCCCACAGATTATCTGGGCCTTCTTTCCATTCAGCATCAGGCCGCTCGCCGACATACCCGAGGGCGCGACTTAGCTCATTAAGAGCCCCTTCAAAATTATCGGCCTTAGTTCCAAACGTAAGCCGTCCCAAAATATCGAAAATCGCGATATTCAATTCGGAGTACGAAGAAAAACCTGCAGTCCATTTCGCGATCCGTTCCGCACGGCCCTGACTCACAATTGTAAGCTTTGATACTGTCACCCCACTCGGGGGCCGCAACAACAGCCGATTCAGTTTATGTGCCGCCACCTGAAGATTCTGAGACTCAGTTCGATCTCCTGAATATTTATAGCGAGCGATCTCTTGCAAGTACCAGCCTTTATCGCTCGCTTGGATTCCTCCGCTGTCCAACAACTTTTGGAGACCTTCAGCCGCCTTTGCATATTCGCCCGCAGAATATTTCTGCTCAGCTTCTAGTTCTGTAGCATAGACGTGCAAGACGGCGGCATTGGGTCCGCTCGGGACAACCTTGTCCATTTGCTCGACGTAAAACGTCTTCCAGTCAGTGTCGCGTCCGAGGCATTGACGTACGAGCTCATTAAACGCTTTATTCGGCTCCTTTCCTTCTTCGATATCTTGTTTTGCCATTCCAGCGATCTCCAAGCCGATCTTGATTTGCGTGGCCATCTGCGAGGAAAGAAATTTGCGAGATCCCTTGTCCCGCAAAATTCGAATGAGATCGGACCCAATTGCTATGATGACGCAGTAATCCTTCTCTCCTCGTACGCTGCGCCCCATCCCCTGCTCTATCGAGCGAACTGTCCGCATTAGGGTTGCTTCGCTGGTTGGACGACATCGCTCTTGATAGAGGTCGACCAAGCTTTCCGAATAAGGCCGAGAATCAAAAATTAGAACTCGACAAGTTTCATCCGGCAGGTCTATCCCGTCATAGCGATTGACGAGCACAAGAGTTTTTTCAAATTCTCCCTTTTTCAATGCTGTAACAGCATCTTCTACAGTGTCACTGTCAGCAATAACGGCGCCGTGAGCTTTCCAATCCCCAGTTCGAGCGAAACTGGGAACTAAGGCAACAAGACCGAACTTACGTTTGTCACTAGGCTTCGCAAATCCAGCGACAATTCGTTCACGATCAAATTCATCGTCGATCAAAGATGGTAATAGAACCATTTTTTCGCCTGACCACGTCTCCTTTGAGTAGGTCAAGGGATTGGTGATCGTGTCAGGCTTCAATTGCAGGCCCTTTACTAAGAAGGCGTCATCGGTAACCGTAGCTGACATGAACACGCGATGCTTTGCATTGGCATACGATCCGAACGCAGAAAGCGGAGCCACGTAAGGCTCTATTTCGATAGCGGCTCCCGAAATAACGCACTGGCAATGGCCAAACATGTCTTTTAACAGCGGCCAAGTGAATCGAATGCACTTTCTACTAGAATGTGATGCAAGAATTCGAACAACGTCGGACTCCTTAGCTCCCCAAGTCCAATATGGCACGGGCAAAAACGCGTCGCGTTTGCCGCTATCGATTTCCGCGTAGGTGCCGAAGCCTTGCTGCTCTAGCTCCGTCTCGAACAGAGACTTAACAGCCACATATGAAGGCTCGTCATTTGGAATTCGGATGCGGCAAGCCGCGCGAATTCGATCAGCACAGGCGTGAGCATCATCCATAAGCAGGGTGTCTAATTGGATCGACTTGTTGTGCAACCCGAACTTCGTTAGGCCGTTAAAAAGCTTCTGGACAGAAGTGACGAGGATGCGACTTCCGTTCAAAAATTCTTCGGGCAATTCTCCATCGGCCGTACAAGTTGCTATTCCGAATTGTCTCGCCTGTTCACACGTCTGACTAATCAAAAAATGATCGGGGCAAAGGTACACCGCCGGACCCTTGCCGTCGTTCAGGCGGGACTGCAGCATCAGTAACCCGATCAGCGTCTTTCCTTGGCCGGTGTGTAATTTGACAATCACATCGCGCGAGGATTGATGCTTTTTGAACCAGTCGTGTAACACAGCTTCCTGAGCGGGGCGTAGCGGACCTTTATCGTGTGCCCGATCTAGAGTGTCATAAAGCTCGATTGGATTGATCGGCTTCGGTTTCTTGCTGCCCGCGAGCCTTTTCTTAAAATCGACCACTAACTCCTCCGACAACTGCGCCGCTGGTGCGGGGCTTTGTATTTACTGGAGGTAGTATTCCCTAAATCAGCGAATTGCGAAACAGTGCATAGCTAACTGGTGAGGCGCGCTCCTCCTTTGGAGCGAACCTACCCCCCTAAAGGGATGCATTGCATTGTGATCGATCGCGCCATCGAGTCACCAGACGGAAAGCCATTTAGTCAGCCTTGGCCTCATCGGGCCATGCGCCTCTGATCTTTTTCACCAGCGCCTCAATCGACGGCACGGCATTTGAAGTTACTCGCTTGTGGTCGGCAGATTGACGAAATGCGACACCCTCAAGCCGCTTGTTGATCCTGACAACCCCGAGATTGGGATCTAGCTCGGCATGAAGCTCCCAGAGTGCACCGCCACTGACACCACCGTGGCTCTTCGGAACACGGGGGCTCTCGCGGTAGTCCATCTCGACCTCAATTAGGCCCGTCCCGGATTCCTCGAACCGACGGAGGTTTTTGGTCGCGCCGAATAGACCACCGACAGTGACCTTTACGCCTCCTGTGAAGCCTGCAAGGTGCTCTTCGGTCCATTCGCCCACTACCCCAACAACTACGTGGCAGGTGCTCATCCGATGGCCGGGCTGACTCACTCTGAATTCGCGGGCAATGCCTAGATTGTAGAAAACCGCGCCAGCGGCCTCTAGCTCCCGCCCTACAAGCTCCGAAATTTTCAGAAATGCGATGTCCGGCGCGTCACATTCATTGCCGCTCCAGTCGATTATGCGCTCCGTGTGCTCTAGGTTGAGGCGTCGGTTCTGGATCGGCGGCTGAACGCTCGGAAAGCGCACCAGCCCGACCGTACTTTTGGGATCGAGTACGTTGACCACGTGCGCGGCTGTCAAAATACCATAGACGCGGCCGAGCTTGACGAACGTGCCTGTGCCGGCCGGTTCGCCGGTTTCGCGATTACCGTCTCGCCCAAATTTGAGGATGCCGA
>Ga0181536_10007759_pt1 | contig 10471 bp, 13 predicted proteins | sample PEATcosm2014_Bin_41_FD_121105 | JGI IMG/M metagenome (GOLD analysis project Ga0181536, IMG submission 121105) | Peatland microbial communities from MTU Mesocosm Facility, Houghton, MI, USA - PEATcosm2014_Bin17_60_metaG | ecosystem: Environmental > Terrestrial > Soil > Wetlands > Peat | place...
CCACGAAATGAAGGAACAGCTTGAAATCGAAATGCGCAAGGCCGCCACCGCGCAGGATTACGAGAAGGCCGCCGGCCTGCGCGACCTCATCCGCGACTTGAAGGAAACGACAAAGAAGGAACGGAAATTCGAGCGCGTGCCTTACACCTTGCCGCTGGCGATGGACCCGAAGCGCGATCTGGCCGAACTCGCAAAAGTGCTTGGTTTATCCGCGCTGCCGCAGCGCATCGAAGGCTTCGACATTTCGAACATCAGCGGCACATTCGCCGTGGCGTCGCTCGTGAGTTTCAAAAATAGCCGGCCCGACCGGGTGAACTATCGCCGGTTCAAAATCAAAACCGTCGAAGGCCAGGACGACTTCGCGAGCATGGCGGAGGTTGTGAAGCGGCGATATTCGCGTCTTTTGCGCGAGGGCGACACCAAAGTGGGACAGGCTTCCAGCCTGTCTCAAAGCTCCCTCAAAAAAGAAAAAAACAAATTGGAAGACAGGCAGGATGCCTGTCCCACGCTTCCCGATTTGATCCTCATTGATGGCGGCAAGGGACAGTTGAACGCCGCGTGCGGGGAATTGAAGAAACTCGGCCTCGAAAAAATCCCGGTCATCGGGCTGGCGAAGGAATTCGAGGAAATTTATGTGCCAGGCAACAGCAAGCCGCTGCGGCTGGGCCTCAACCATCCGGCGGTGAAATTGCTCCAGCGAATTCGCGACGAATGCCATCGCGTGGCGAATTCCTACAACGCGCAGCTTCGCATCAAACGCATTTCGGAGAGCGTGCTGGACGAATTTCCCGGCATCGGCGAGCGGCGCAAGCAGGCGCTGCTGAAAAAATTCGGTTCAGTGCAGCGGTTGCGAACGGCGACGTTGGAACAAATCGCCGCCATTCCCGGTTTCGGCGGAAAAGCGGCGGCGGAATTGAAAACGTTTCTCGAAGCGCGATCAAATCTGATGAGTTAACCCGCTATCGCCGCATATCTGCGAGCCGCCTCACAGGTCGCATTGTCTCCCGGTTCTACTGTCTGGTTGCTTTACGCTGCAATCTCCAGTTGGCAAAGCCCATGGCAATGCCGATGATGGTGAAACTTGTCCAAAGGACATAACTCGTAGACCAAGCAGCCCACCACTCATCGGAGAAAAAAACTGACGAGCTTCTGTGAAATACAAACAGCCCGAGCAAATTAAGAATCACCGTGACAACCAACCCGAAGCTGCCGATCCATACCAGTTGCCACCATAACCTGGCGTTGCACTTCGTTCCGCCAGTTTTTTTGAATTCACGCTTGAGATCATTGGTATGACCAATTCGCTGGACGGCCGCCTCGAAAGCTTGCTGCGCGTTTGCGCCCGCCCGCATCTGCTGTGCCACGTCGTCGCGCAAATGGCTTTCCAACTCCTCCAGCGGCACGGGCGTTTTAATGCCGGCGGCCAGCATTTGCCGCCGCCAATCTGAAATTGCCTGGTCGAGGTTAAACATGTGTTTGCCGGGTTCACGAGCTAGCGATTACAACTTTTTTCCGCGCGGCAATTTCGATTCCCCAAATCAACCCTAGAAAAGCTCCCAACGGAGGGCAACTGGCCCAAAGCAATGTCGTCAACCATTGGCCGAAGGGGAATTCGTGGCCCGGCAAAACGAAACAGGTAAATATCCCGGACCAAATAATTGTCGGCACTCCTCCCAGAATAAAAGCGACGGCCGTCCTGATTCGCCGGACACGGATAACCGGAAAAATTCGATGACTCAATCGCCCAACGGCCACGAGCAGAAACGACGTGGCAATCGCAGCCAGGCCGGACATTCGCTGGCCGGAAGTCATTTCTGAATTGAACAGAACAGCTCCAATCACAATCAACTGAAGCAAACCCAGGATGGCCACTGACCAGATCTGCCCCTGTTTCCACGTGCGCTCTTCCTCGGTTGCTTCAACTTTCTCAAATTCGTTTTGGACCATGTGTGCTGATCCGATTTTTTGAACGGCAGACTTGAATGCCTCCGCTTCGCTCCGTCCCGATTTTGTCTGCCGCTCGATTTCGTCGCGCAGATGGCTTTCCAGTTCCTCCAGCGGCACGGGCGATTTGATTCCAGCCGCGAGCATTTGCCGCTGCCATTCCGCGATTGATGTTTCGAGATCAAACATATCTGGTTTGACCGGGCTTCCGGTGGTTGCTCACGAAGCAGCCATCGCCGTTTTTTTCCAAGCGGCTTTTTCCAGTCCGCCAATGAAGCCAAACAGAACTCCGGTCGGGGCCATCGTTGCCCAAAGAACCGCCACCACTAATTGGCCCACGGTGAAGTCAACGCGCGGCAGGACAACGTAGCAAAAAGTTACCAACCAAAGCACCAGCAGCGCACAACCCGAAAAGCAAATTACACCCCTCATTCGCTGGTTAAGGATGGCCGGGAAGAACCTGTGACCCAACAACAACCCAATGCCAGCGAGCATATTCATCACGGCAACGGCTGCCAACACGGACATTCGCTGGACGGATGTTAATTCCGGATTGAAAAGAAGGAATGTAACACCGGTCATCGAATAAGCACCCAGGCAGGCGGCAAATATGATTTGCGTTCGTTTCAAAATGCTCGCTTGCTTTGTTCCAGCGACTTTCTCGAATTCATTTTTCAGCATATTCGCCTTTCCGATTTGTTGGATCGCGTCTTCAAAAGCCCTTTGCACGTTTATTCCTGATTCCATCTGCTGCTCGATATCGTCGCGCAGATGACTTTCCAGCTCCTCCAGCGGCACGGGCGTTTTGATTCCGGCGGCGAGCATCTGCTGTCGCCATTCTACGATTGATTGTTCGAGGTTGAACATATCTGGTTTGACCGGGCTTCGGTTGATTGCTCACGAAGCAGTTTTGAGGTCGTGCCTGGATACGGCTTTTTCCAACCCATGACCGACACCGCCAAGAATAGCCATCACCGTCCATTCTGATCCAAAAAGAAACACAAGCAGCGAAAGACTTCCGGTCGCGAATTCCGGCAAATGGAACAAGACGAATCGCATCCAAAGCAGGCATCCCATATAGCACACAATACCAACGGCTCTTCTAAGCGGTTGATTGCGGATGACCGGAAGAAGCTTATGATTATATCTCCAGCTTAAAACAGTTGTTGCAACGGTTATGGCCCATACGGCCAATAGTAGTACTCTCGTCATCAAACTGAATCCAAAAGCGAAAACAAAAGGAGGACAAGTGAACAGCTGACAAAATAATGCGACGGTAACACAAATGACTCCTGCCAGTTTTATGATCTTCTGTATTTCCATCGGGATGCCTGTTTTTTTGAATTCCCTTTTGAGTTCGGGAGCCTGGCCGATTTTTTTCACGGCGATTCCCAAAGCCTGCGGTGCGCTCAATCCCGATTGCATCTGCTGCGCGATATCCTCACGCAAATGATTTTCCAATTCCTCCAATGGCACGGGCGTTTTAATCCCGGCGGCCAGCATCTGCTGCCGCCAGTCGGCGATTGATTTTTCAAGATCAAACATATCGTTCCTTTCTGCGGTTGACCCACAACTCTCAGCCAGCAACCCTCAACCGTTCCTAAACATATTGTTCCTTTCTCAAACCGGACAAAACAGAATGAACCAGAGACCATTGTTCGTGGTGTTTGGCCATCGCCGTTTTACCGTCCTTTTTGAGCGAGTAATATTTCCGCTTCCGTCCGGTTTCGCTTTCACCCCAGCGCGATTTGATCAGCCCCCGGTGTTCCATCCGGTGCAACACCGGGTACAGCATGCCGTCCGTCCATTGCAGTTTGCCATCGGAGCGGGCCTTGACCTCCTGGATGATGGCATAACCGTAGCTCTCGCCCCTGGCCAGGAGCGACAAAATCAGCGGTTCTGCCGACGCCGCAACCAGTTCTTTTCGAATCATAGAGACACGATACATAGAGTTTATATGTATGTCAAGCGCAAAATTGAGATAAAAGAAATTCGTGCCAATTCACGCGATTCGTGTCTTTATTCCGGCATGAACATTCAAGTGGCCATTCTCTGTGACGCCGCGACCGAGGACCACGGCAAGCTCAATCTCCTCGGCGCGTTCGACACGATTTACGCGCCGCAATTGCCCGCCGTGCATCCGCAATGCGCCGTCGCGTTGCGGATCACGTTCAATGCCGGCGACGAGGGCACGCGCAAGCTCAAGTTGAGCTTCATCAACGCCGACGGCCACGCCATCATGCCGCCCATCGAAATCCCGGTGGTGGTCGCGCTGCCGGACGACGTGCATTTCGCCACGCGCAATTTCATCGTGAACATCCAGCAGTTGAAATTTGCCGAGGCGGGTTTGTATTCCGTGGATGTCCGGGTCGATGACAAATCGCAGGCGAGCATTCCGTTGTCAGTCAAACATCTGCCGCAGGCGGTGGCGTGAAGAAATGCAGAAGGTTGAATGAAGAATAAAGAATTTAGCTTACTCGACTTTGTCATTGGAATGGGTGTTTACGCCCGCCCTCACCTTTCATCCTCTCCCCCAGGAGAGGAAATGGCTTTCGCTTGTTTCTGGTTTTGCGGATGAGCGTCCGGCCAATCCAGTCGTATACATTTTCAAAAGAGCGGCGAACGATTCTCCCCCTCCTGGGGGAGAGGGCCGGGGCGAGGGCGGGTTTCTGCATTCTTCCTTTTTCATTTTGCCTTTGAATCGAAACGACTTTGGGCTTTGAACTCCGCACGTGTGCCGCCATATTTCCGCACATGGCAAATTCTAACAACGAAACAGTCCTGCAACTCGATTTACCAGGCGTTAAAAAACTCAAGAGTGGCAAGGTGCGCGAAGTCTTCGACCTCGGCGACCGCCTGCTGTTCGTCGCCAGCGACCGCATCTCCGCGTTCGATGTTATCATGCCCAACGGCATCCCGTGCAAGGGCGAGGTGCTCACACAGATTTCGTATTTCTGGTTCGCGCAGACGGAATCGTTCCAGCCGAACCATTTGCTCTCCCGCGCTGGCGAAGCGTTTGGAGTTCCGGCTTTAGCCGGTCTGCCCGCGGCCTTGAAGGCCCAGCTCGCGCGGCGCAGCATGATTGTGAAAAAGGCAAAGCCGCTGGCCATTGAATGCGTCGTGCGCGGCTACCTCGCCGGATCGGGCTGGAAAGAATACCGGAATTCGCAAACCGTCTGCGGTATCAAGCTGCCGCCCGGGTTGAAGGAATCGTCCGAACTACCGGAACCGATTTTCACGCCGGCCACGAAGGCTGAAACCGGCCACGACGAAAATATTTCATTCGCGGAAGCCGCAAAGATCGTGGGCGCGGACATTGCGGAAGAGGCCCGGGCAAAGAGCCTGAAGATTTACAATTCCGCCCGCGATTACGCGCGCAAACGCGGCATCATCATTGCCGACACGAAATTCGAGTTCGGCCTGTTCGATGGCAAACTCATCCTGATTGACGAAGTGCTGACGCCCGATTCCTCACGCTTCTGGCCCGCCGACCAGTATCAACCCGGCAAAAGCCAGCCGAGCTTCGACAAACAATTCGTCCGCGATTATCTGGAAACGCTCGATTGGAACAAAACCCCGCCCGGGCCGGTATTGCCGCCGGAGGTTGTCGCCAAAACCAGCGCGAAGTATTTGGAAGCGTATGAAAAGCTGACGGGGAAAAAGCTTTAATTCGTAGTGGTGGTCGGCAGATCGCCGGAAACTTGTTTTGACAAGCCGGGGAATTGGCGGTTTTCTGCCGAAAGCCGCTACATCAGCAGGCGTTCACAGGCCGGAGGCCTGTGCCACATTTTGAACTGTGCAACCTTTGGTCGAAGATTTTCTGCAATACCTGCGCCATGAGCGCGGGCAAGCGGAGCACACGCAGAAAACCTACGCCGCATTGCTCGGCAAATTCACCACGTGGGCGGCCAAACAGAACCTGATGGACTGGAAATCGGTCGAGCTGAAGCATCTCATGGCGTTCCTTCAGTATGAGCGCCAACGTCCCATGGCGGACGAACCGAAGGAGTCCATCAAGCGCCTCAGCAGCGAGAGTGTTTATCTTGAAATCGCCGCATTGCGGGCATTTTATCGCTTTGCAGAAAATGAAAAGTTGTTGCCGGCCAACGTCGCAGAAAATCTGTCGCTGCCACGACGCTGGAAGCGGTTGCCCAAGGCGCTGACAAACGACGAAATCAAAAAATTACTCGAACCGGAAAAACCCGAAACGCCCGAGAATTTGTGCGATCAGGCCGTGCTCGAACTCGGCTACGCCTCCGGCTTGCGGCTCGCCGAATTGAAAAATTTGCGGCTGGAGCAGCTTCATCTCGATGCCGGGTTCATCAATGTCATCGGCAAGGGCAACAAGGAACGCGTGGTACCGGTCGGGAAAATAGCCGTGGCCGCGTTGAATCGTTACCTCGAGGTTGGGCGTCCGAAGCTCGTCACGCCGCGTTCGCCGGCGAATGTTTTTTTGACCCGGCGCGGTACGCCGTTTGCGGCCGTGACGTTGTGGTTGCACATCAAACAGCGCGTTCGCCGTGCCGGGGTTGCACGCAACATCACGCCGCACATGCTGCGGCACAGTTTCGCCACGCATCTGCTCGAGCACGGTGCGGACCTGCGGGTGATCCAGGAATTGCTCGGCCACGCGAATATCAGTACGACGGAGATTTATACGCACGTCACCGGCAACCGCCTGCGGGACATCCACCGGAAATTCCATCCGCGGACGTGAAGTAGCGCAGGCGTCCCGCCTGCGAATAGTTTCGTTGGGGCGGATTCAAAAGTGCAGCCGGGACGGCTGCGCTACCTTATTCAAAATTGCAAACCACCACCTTTTTGGCCAGCCGTTGCACGTATTTCTCAACGAACTCGGTGTGCCGGGGATGCGCCTGATATGCTTGTTCCGCCTGTTTATCCGCGAAAGTGAGGTTCAACGCGATCTGGTAGCTCTGTTCGACCACGAGCCGCGGACTCGGCACCATTTTGCCGGCGTGAAACTGCAGCACCCCGGGAAGGTCCTTGAGCAGTTGGTTCGCTCCGCCGAGCAAGTCATCCACGGCGCCCAGGTACGCCGGATTGGTCCAAAAAACGACAATGTGTGAAAACATGGCACGCATTGTTGCCAACGTGCCCGCTGCGGCAAGTGAAATTTCCGGTTGCGTTTGCGCGCAACGGCGTAAAATCAAAACATGAACACGCGGATGAATGCGTTGTTTGTGACCGCAATGCTCGGCTGTCTGGTCACGGCCAGCGGCGCGGACAACCCCAACCCCCCAAAAGTTATGAACCTCCAAATTACCAGCCCCGCCTTTTCCGAAGGGCACCCGATTCCGGCAAAATATTCCTGCGAAGGCAGCGACATTTCGCCGCCGCTCAAGTGGACGAACGCGCCCGCAAGCACGAAGAGCTTCGCGCTCATCGCCGACGATCCCGACGCGCCCGTTGGTACATGGGTGCATTGGGTGCTCTACGACCTGCCACCGAATACGACCGAACTTCCGGAAGACGTGGCGAAAGCCCAGGTCATTTCCAACGGAGCGAAGCAGGGATTGAACAGTTGGCCGCGCCTGGGTTATGGCGGGCCGTGTCCGCCGCCCGGCAAACCGCATCGCTACTTTTTCAAGCTCTACGCCGTCGATACGATGCTCAACCTCAAGCCCGGCGCGACGAAGAAGGATGTTGAAGCCGCAATAAAAGGCCACGTCCTTGCTGAAGGACGGTTAATGGGGACGTATCAGCGAAAATGAGTTAAGAGTTTTCAGTTTAAAGTTTTCAGACGCAGTTTTTTCTGCAATTTTTCTGAACACTGAACACTGAACACCGAAAACTTGCATGAGCAAAACCGCATTACTGTTTGCCGGACAGGGCGCGCAAGCCGTCGGCATGGGCAAAGACCTCGCCGCCGCATTTCCGCCAGCCAAAGCCTGGTTCGACCGCGCCAACGCCGTGCTCGGCTACGACCTGGCTTCGATTTGTTTCACCGGCCTGGAACCCGAACTCACCAAGACCGAAAACGCGCAACCTGGAATTTTTCTGGTGAGCTGGGTCGCGTTTCGGTTGCTCGAGGAACGGGTGCCATCGCTGAAATTTGACGCCACGGCTGGTTTGTCGCTCGGCGAATTCACGGCGTTGACGGCGGCGGGCGCGATGAGTTTCGAGGACGGCCTGCGGGTCGTGCGCCAGCGCGGACGGTTTATGCAGGAGGCCTGCGAAGCCACACGCGGCGGCATGGCGGCGGTCATTGGTCTGGATGAAGCGCCCACGCGCGAAGTTTGCGCCGAAGCGGGCGTGACCCTTGCCAACCTCAATTGCCCGGGCCAAATCGTCATTTCCGGCGAAGTGGACAAAATTGCCAAAGCCGTCGAACTCGCCAAAGCCAAAGGCGCCAAGCGCGCCATTGCCCTGCCGGTGGCCGGCGCCTATCACTCGCCGCTCATGGCTGGCGCGCAACCGAAGCTGCAGGCGGAACTGGCGAAGGTAAAATTATCGCAACCGGCTGTGCTGGTGATTTCCAACGTCACGGGGCAGCCGCACGGTGTCGCGGCGGACATTTCCACGCGGCTGGTCGAACAGGTCACGTCGTCGGTGCTCTGGGAAAAATCCATGCGTTACCTCCTGGCGCAGGGTTTCACGCGGTTCATCGAACTCGGGCCGGGCACGGCCCTGAGCGGTTTCCTGAAGCGCATTGATAAAGGCGCGCAGATGCTTAACGTCGCGGACGTGGCAAGCTTGGAAGCGACGGTGCAGGCGTTGGCCGCGTAGCCGCGTTTGTGAAAACGCGGACAATATCACCCGCGCTCTTACGAGGCGCGGCTACAAATTTTTTGTGTGCATTCAAACCCGTTCACAGTTAAACATTCGCAGCTATGAAACAACTTGAGAATCAGATCGCCGTTGTCACCGGCGCGGGCCGGGGCATTGGCCGCGCCATCGCGTTGAAGTTCGCCGACCATGGGGCCGACATTGTGGCCGTGGACCTAAAAACCGACTTTGTGCAGGAAACGATCGAGGCCGTACGCAAGCTCGGGAGCAAAGCCTGGGCGGTGGCCGCCAACGTGTCCGAAGCCGCCAGTGTCGAGGCCGCCGTCGAGCAGATTTTGAAGGAGGCCGGCCGCGTGGATATCCTCGTGAACAACGCCGGGATCACCAAGGACGGCCTGCTCATGCGCATGAGCGAGGCGGATTGGGACGCCGTGCTGGACATCAACCTCAAGGGAACCTTCCTGTTCACCAAGGCATTCAGCCGCGCCTTCGTGAAACAGAGATCCGGTCGCATTGTCAACATCGCTTCCGTCATCGGCCTGATCGGCAATGCCGGCCAGTGCAATTATGCGGCGAGCAAGGCCGGCGTCATCGGCTTTACGAAGTCCGTCGCGCGGGAATTGGCCTCGCGCGGAGTCACCGCCAACGCCATCGCCCCCGGATTCATCGAGACCAAAATGACCGAGGCGCTCGGCCCGGAGGCACGGACCGCCCTGCTCAAGCAGATTCCGCTGGCCAGTCTGGGCCAGCCGGAGGACGTGGCGGAAGCGGCATTGTTTTTCGCCAGCCCGGCGGCGCGTTACGTCACCGGGCAGGTTTTGGCGGTGGACGGCGGGATGGTCATGTAAAGGGGTAAATCAATTAATTTGAAAAAAGTGTGATTCGGGGCTTGACGATTCCAGCGTTCGTGGCATAGAGACGGGTCAAAATTAACTTATGGCTGACAAACCTATTGACCAACGGGTAAAAGACATCATTGTCGAACAACTCGGCGTGAAACCAGACCAGGTGACGCCGGAGGCGAAATTCATCGAAGACCTCGGCGCGGATTCGCTCGACACCGTCGAGTTGATCATGGCGCTCGAAGAGGAATTCGGCATCGAAGTGCCGGACGAACAGGCGGAAAAACTCCTGACCGTCGGCGATGTGATCAAATACATCGAAGAACATCAAAAATAGTTGCGACTGCGGTCGCTTCGGGGCAGCTTGGCTGAATTCAGCTTGAGCTGCCCCGTTTGATTTTTTATGGCAAACAATTGGACAGACCGCCGCGTGGTCATCACCGGCCTCGGTGTGGTGACGCCGCTCGGACATCAACTCGATGTTTTCTGGAACAACCTCGTTTCCGGACAGTGCGGCATTGACCGCATCACCGCGTTCGACCCGACACCGTTCGACACGCAGGTTGCCGGCGAGGTGAAAAATTTCGACCCGCTGCCGGCGTTTCCGTCGCCGAAGGAAGTCCGGCGGACGGACCGCTATTCGCAATTCGGCATTTTCGCCGGGCACCAGGCGCTGCTCGATTCCGGACTCGACCTCGACCGGGAAAACCGCGACGAAATCGGCGTCATCATCGGCTCCGGCATCGGCGGTTTGTCCACCACCACCGAGCAGCTTAAAATCCTGCTCGACCGCGGGCCCGGCCGGCTCTCGCCGTTCATGATCCCGATGCTCATCGGCAACATGGCCTCCGGCACGTTCTCGATGTACAAGGATTTGCGCGGGCCGAATTTCGCCACCTGCTCCGCCTGTGCCACGGCCAATCATGCCATCGGCGAAG
>Ga0181536_10007760_pt1 | contig 10470 bp, 8 predicted proteins | sample PEATcosm2014_Bin_41_FD_121105 | JGI IMG/M metagenome (GOLD analysis project Ga0181536, IMG submission 121105) | Peatland microbial communities from MTU Mesocosm Facility, Houghton, MI, USA - PEATcosm2014_Bin17_60_metaG | ecosystem: Environmental > Terrestrial > Soil > Wetlands > Peat | place...
CGCGACATCGCCACGCGCGCCATTCACAAAGTAGTCTACGAGTTGGGCCTCGGCATCGACGGCCAGCCGATGGTCTATCTCGACCTGACTCATATTGACCGCGCCACGCTGAATCGCAAACTAGAAGGCATCCTCGAAATCTATGAGAAGTTCGTCGGCGAAGACCCGCGCGATGTGCCTATGAAGATATTCCCCGGCGTTCACTACACGATGGGCGGCCTGTGGGCAGACTTCAATCAGATGACCAACATTCCCGGCGTCTTTGCCGCCGGCGAGTGCGAGTATCAGTACCACGGCGCCAACCGCTTAGGCGCGAATTCATTGGTCAGTTGCATCTTCGGAGGCTTCCGCGCTGGCCCCATTGCGCTTCATTATACGCATGGCCTGGAATGCCCGGACGGCGATTGCGGCTACTCTTCGGAACTGGCCCGCCAGGCCGAAATCAACGCCCGGCTGCTCAGGAACCAAGGCACGGAGAATCCCTTCAAGTTATGGCGCGAGTTGGGCCAGGTTATGACCGAGCACGCAACTGTCATTCGCTATAACAAGGGCCTCAAGCAAGCCGACGAGAAGATCGTCGAGCTGCTCGAAAGATACAAGAAGGTGAACCTGAGCGACCGCAGCCGGTGGGCCAATACCAGCTTCGCCTTTGCCCGCGAGCTCAAAAATATGCTGGAACTCTCTCGCGTCGTTGTGCTCGGTGCGCTTGAGCGCGATGAATCCCGCGGCGCGCACTACAAGCCCGACTTTCCCGACCGCAACGACGAGCAGTTTCTCAAGACCACCAAGGCCGCCTATGCCGCCGAAGGTCCCCGCTTCGAATATGAAGAGGTCGATACGCAATTCATCAAGCCGCGCCCGCGCAGTTACGACGCCACCAATTAAGCGCTGCGTCAGAGAGTTTTAAACAGGAGGGAGCAGGGGGCTTTAGGCCCCTGAATTCCGAACACTTAGGAGTTGGGGCTTCAGCCCCGGAAGAAGCTTAGGACTCGCTCTACTAAACCTGAAGTGGGAAGCGAATGAAACCACAGTCAACAGAACACTCGATCATCGCACGGCTGTCCTTGGACGCGGCGGCATATTGCGCCATACTCTTTGACCTGCTCCTCTGTCTGTTGATTTCCCACATTCGCGACCTGAACGCGGATCCGTCGATTGCTGTCCGACTTTTGGCTTCGCGATCATTGTTCCTGACACTCTGGACGTTTTTTATGGTGATCACCTTGGCGTGCCTGTATCTGCACCTTCGGATGCTGGTCCATTTTGGCGCCAATCCCGAAATTCCAACCATCGCAAAAATTGCCCTGATTCACATTTTCCTTGGCCTAATTTGGGTCGCTTCGCCACTCTACTATTTTCTTTATTTTCGGCGAGCGGATCAAAAAGAATCACCAGACCGGATAGACCAAACTTCTATCGAAATGCGTAATTGAAGTCTTACTACAAGAATGAGGAAAAAATGGCAAACAAGACCGTAGCATTTGAAATCAAGCGCCAGGCCAACCCCGATGCCCCAGCAGTCTGGGAGAGCTTCGAGCTAAAGTGGTATCCCGGCATGAACGTCGTCTCCGCCATGATGGAGATCGCCGTCAATCCGGTAACTGCCGACGGCAGTCCTACCACCCCTATCACTTACGATTGCAATTGCATGGAGGAGATTTGCGGTTCCTGCTCCATGCGCATCAACGGCAAGGCCCGCATGGCCTGCTCGGCCCTGGTGGATAACTTGGAGCAGCCCATCCGCGTCGAGCCGCTCACCAAGTTCCCGCTGGTCCGCGACCTGCAAGTGGACCGCGCCGTCCTCTTTGAAAATCTTATGGCCGTCAAAGCCTGGGTTCCCGTCGACGGGACCTACGATCTAGGCTCCGGCCCGCGCGTCTTTCCACAGCAACAGGAAGCCAGTTACCCGCTGTCTAACTGCATTTCCTGTTGCTGCTGCATGGATGTTTGCCCGCAGTTCAACGAACTCACCGGCTTTGTGGGCGCGGCTACCATCGCTCAGGTCAAGCTCTTCAACGATCACCCCACCGGCAAGGTCTTCAAAGAGGACCGCCTGCGAGCTTTGGCCGGCGACGGCGGCATCCAGGAGTGCGGTTTCGCGCAGAACTGCGTCGATACCTGCCCCAAGCAGATTCCGCTGACCAATGCCATATCAGATGTGAGCCGCGATGTAATTATTCAAAAGGCCAAGGACTTTCTGCGGAGTTGACGGGGCCAATCGAATCTTCAAGATATGTGCGAGATAAGTCCCAATAACTCCGAAATAGACATAAAGAAAGCATGAAATGTGTGCCGAAATGGGTGCCCCAGATCTCGATTTTAAGACCGGGGATTTCTGCTGACGTTCAACCGGCTAATTCATTTATAGGCGCTCTCAATCCAGCCTTGTAGCAACGCCGGGAAGCAACCCAGCACTACCACCGCAGCCGCAATCCCCACAAGTACAGCCAGCGTAACCGGGTGCGCCTTGATCGGTGTCTCATCAATAGCAGGCATCACGTATGCCCGCTTGAGCACCTGGAGATAGTAGTAGAGCGAGACGGCGCTCATGGCCACAGCTAGCGCCACCAGAACAAATGGCACCGGGCCAGCAGAGACGCCGAGCACAGCGGCAAAGAGATTGAACTTGGTCCAGAATCCCACCAGCGGCGGAATCCCCGCCAGCGACAGAAACAGCACCAACAGCACCAATGCAAGTAGCGAATTGCGTTTGTGCAATCCAAGGAATGAGTCCATCCGACCGCTGCCCGTAGCCCGCTCTACCACGGAGACCACGCCGAATGCGCCAATGGTGGTGAGGCCGTAGGTGAGGACGTAATAGAGAACGGCCTTTTGACTTTCGATAACCGGAAGCAAGGTTTCGAAAATTCCCGTCTCGTTGTATGTATGCATTTTGTAAACTGCGACACCAAGCAGGATATAACCCGAATGGGCAATGGCCGAATAAGCGAGCAAGCGGCGCACGCTCACCTGCACTAAAGCCGCAAGATTTCCAACTATCATCGAAGCCGCTGCAACAATCAAGAGAATCGCCGCCAATGGAAGCCAGGTATTGTCTGAATGAATCAGTATCTTGTCGGCCTCGCTCTTTCCCAAGTCGAATGTTCCCCCGTATATCATCCATGCTTGAAAGAGCGTGAGCAACAAAGTAAAACTCGCAACTTTGGAGACGGACGCAATGAACGCTGCCGCCGGAGTGGGCGCACCTTCGTAAGTGTCTGGCGCCCAAAGATGAAACGGAACCGCAGCCACTTTGAAACCCAATCCGGTGACGACAAAAATCCACGCCACGTAGAACACGGGACTCGGCCCGGACTCCACAATGGCGAGCTGAATCGCAGAGAGGTTTGTGCTGCCACTCAGCCCATATAAATAACTGAATCCAAACAGAAGAAATGCCGCAGACATCCCACCAAACAAATAGTATTTCAACGCAGCCTCGGCGCTTTTTCCTGAAGTTTTTGCGAACGCTGTAATAATGTAAAGTCCGAGGCTGAGCAACTCCAGACCGACATAAATCACCAGCAAATCCAGCGCTCCCGCCACCAATAATCCGCCTGAAGACGCCATCAGCACCACGGCCACAAACTCACCCACATGTCTGGTGAAATCCGAACCGATGAGGAGTAGAAAAGTAAGCGCCGTCAGGACAAGAATTCCAATCTGCGCCACCTTTACGTAAGGACCTGTGATGAGCAATCCGGAGCCGGAGCTATCAAATAAAGTAAACCAATCATTGCCCTGAAGCTGCAGCGCCCACAGCCCCGCCCCGCACCCAGCCACCCCCAGCAGCGCCGCCACGGCCACCCGCACCTTAAGCGCCACCTTGCGCAGGAAGCCTAGGTCGACGATCAGCACAACAAGCGCTGCGATTTCGAGCGCTGTTTCGGGCAGCGTCACGTGGAAGAGATCTGCGTAGTTCATTGTCCCCCTCCCGCAAGCAACGCCTTGACTGCCGGTTCGATGGCATCGAGCAATATCTTCGGGTAAAGTCCTACGAACAAACTCACTCCTGCCAGCATTACTACGCCAGTAACTTCCGGCCAAGTAATCGCGGCAAAATGGTGCCCATGTTCCTCCTCAAGCACATGCGCGCTGGGCAGCGCATCGCTGAAAAAGGCCTTCTGCATCGCTCGCCACGTATACGCCACGCCTACCACAATCCCCACGCCCGCGGTTATCGCCCACCATGGATTCACCTTCCACGCGCCCACCAGCACCTGTAACTCCGCCACAAAACCGGAGAAACCCGGCATCCCCATCGAAGCCAGTCCAGCAATCACAAAAGCCGCTGCGGCAAACGGCATTCTCTTCGACAGATGCATCGTCTCCAGTTCCGCAAGCTTGCGCGTATGCGTGCGCTCATAGACGATGCGGCCCACGATGGCGAACAAAAGACCGGCCAGAATGCCGTGAGAAAACATCTGCAAAACCGCGCCGGTAACTCCGATTTGATTGAGCGTTATCAGGCCGAGCAGCACAAAGCCCATATGGCTCACGCTGGAGTAACCGATGACAAACTTGAAGTCGGTCTGCGCCAGCGCCACCAGGGCGCCATAGACGATTCCAATTACCGCAAGCACCGCAAAGACATCGCGCCACGAACCAAGTCCGGCGAATGAGAATCCCCATGGATCAAGCCCGCGCGGAAACAACGCAATTCCCACGCGCAGGCAGCCGTAAGCGCCTAGCTTCATCACCACGCCAGCCAGCAGCATTGAAGCAGCCGTGGGCGCGGCCACATGGCCTGTGGGAGCCCAGGTATGGAAGGGCCACATACCCGCCAGAATCGCGAACCCGGTAAAAACCAGCGGGAAACACCACATCTGAAAGCTCACCGGCAGTTCCGCATGGGATAACTCGATAAGTCCTGTCGAGTGACTTCCCGCCGTAGCGTAGATTGCCAGCAGGCCGATCAGCACCATTGCCGAACCAGCGAACGAGTAAATCGCCAGCTTCATCGCCGCGTACTCTCGCTGCGTCGATCCCCAGATGGCTATCAGGAAGTACTTGGGCACAATGGCGATCTCATAAAAGACGAAGAGCAGAAAAAGATCGAAGCTAAGAAAGACACCGTAGACCCCGCCGATAAGCGCCAAGTAGAAGGCGAAAAACTCATGGGCGCGCAGTTCGATATTCCAACTGAATAGCACTCCAGCGATAGCGGCCAATCCGGTGAGCAGTACTAATACGCGACTGATGCCGTCGGCAGCTAGTAAGAAGTGAATGCCCATCGACGGCACCCAAGGCACATCGGCTAACACCACGCGGCCTTGCCCCATGCCGGCCACAAACCCAGCAACAGCAAACGTTAGCCCAGCCACGGCCACGGCCAGCGCCAGCCAGCGCGCCAGACCGGCACGGCTCTTGGGCAACAGCGCCTGAACCAGCGCCCCGGCAAACGAGAGATAGATCGTCCACGCTAACATCTAAAATCTCCAGTGAGCCAATAGGTTCACGACCGTTGGGTTGACGCTGTCAACTATAAGTTGAGGTAAAAGGCCAACAAGGATCATCAGGCCGATCACTGGAGCAAGCGCCAGCCGCTCGCCTTCGTGCAGGTCAGGGAAGTTGGCGCAATGTTCAGGAACTGGACCCCAGAATATCTTCTGAATAACGGTTAATATCACCGTCGCTGTCACTAACAGGCCTAGAATTGAAATCGTCGCCGCCACCCACGCCAACGGAAAGACTCCGCGGAAGATGAGAAACTCGCCGACAAAGCCGTTCAGCCCCGGCAGTCCCAGCGAAGAGAACAGCGCAATTCCCATCAGCCCAGCCAGCACCGGCGCAGGCTTGCGCAGTCCGCCAAAGTCATTGATGCCGCGATGCCCGCCGGTCCGCTGCTGGAGAATCGCCACAAACCAAAACAGCGCCGCCGCCGTCACGCCGTGGTTGAACATCTGTAGGATCACGCCGTTCAAAGCCGCAGCCTGACTGGTCTGCGCGGCTGCGTTCGTTGCCGCTATCGGGACCGCAATCGCAAAGATGCCCAGCAAACAATAGCCGAGGTGGTTCACCGAGGAATAAGCAAAGATACGCTTCAGGTCCGTCTGCGCCGCCGCCGCCCACACCCCCATCACCACCGTAACCACTGCCAGGACGAGCAGCGGCGTACGAATCTGCGCAATCTGATGCCCGAAGAGAGGAATCGCAATTCGCAGCAGGCCGTAGACACCCATCTTAGACATAGCTCCAGTTAGCAGCATCGTCACTGGCGAAGGAGCCTCTGCATAAGCAGCGGGCAGCCATGTATGAAACGGCGCCATCGGCACCTTGACCGCAAATCCGGCTAGCACACCTATCGCAAGCCAGAGAGTTATAGGCCCAAAATGAGAAGTTACAGACTGCTCTAACTCTCCGGTATAGGCCAGCAGAGTCAGATGGGGGAAATCCATGCTGCCGGTCGAGACGAACACAGCCAGAAACGCTACTAGCAGCGCTGCAGAGCCGGCCATTGTATAAACGAAGAACTGTGTCGCAGCAGGACCCCGCCGCGCTCCGCCCCATAACTTGATGAGAAAGAATGCCGGAATCAGGCTCAACTCCCAGAACAGAAACCAGTGGAAGAAATTCAGCGCCGTGAACGATCCGAAGAGTCCGGACTCAAGCACCAGCACCAGTCCAAAGTAGAGCCCCGGCTGATGATGCACACGGTGCGCCGCGTCCACCGACATCAGCGTCACAATGGCCGAAAGCACCAGCATCAGCGCGCCCAGCCCGTCCACGCCCAGGTGATACTCGATGCCCAGCGATGGCGCCCAAGCAGCCCGTTCCACTAATCCAATACTTCCGTTCACTGGCAGTTGGGTCCAAATAGCGAGCGCCAGGGCGAGGCTGGCGAGAGTCGTAATGAGAGCCACGCCGCGCGCGTGCTTGCCCGCGCCGAGTGCAATCGCCGCCCCAATCAGAGGCAGCACGGTCAACAGCGTCAATATAGGAAATCCGCTCATGTCCGGCTGCTCCAAATCAGAATCGCTGCCAGCACCATCACGGCCAACGCCAGCACTCGCAGATAGGTCTGTACACGCCCCGTCTGCACCCGCGCCAACAGGCCTCCGCCTACCGCTAACTCGTCGCAGCCTTTGTCGAAGCTGCCATCCACGACGTTTGAGTCGAGGAACCGGTTCAACTGCGCCCATCCACGGAAGGCCCACGCGACTGCGTCCACCACCCCGCCCCAAACCCGGCGGTCGAGCCAGTCGGCAACCCACGCCCACCAACCGTAATATGCTATCACCGTCACTTCATATAACTCATCCACATACAGCCGGTTGCGCAACCAGCGCCAAACCAAAGGCGCTGCCTTTTCCAGCACATCCGGCTGCTCCGGTTTGGGAGAACGATCTCCATAGAGCCGCCAGCTCAAAACAATGCCTAGAATAACCACAACAGTAGAAGTGCCCATAAGCGCCAGAAATTCCGGATAAACGATGCGACTTAGATCGAAGCAAGCCGATCTCCCTTCCAAAAAAGCACTAAACCATTGCCATGCAGGCGTTCCAATCAATCCCAGTGTCATGGCGAAAAAGGCTAGAATCGCCAACGGCACGGTCATTACCGCCGGACTCTCATGCGCCGGTTTGTGACCTCTCCAGTGGCCAAAGAAGACGTAGGCAACCTGCCGCGTCATATAGAAAGCAGTCAGCAGCGCGCCTAAGACCAACATATAAAACGGAGTCTTTGCAACACTCCAGTGCAAAGCGGCATCAAGAATGCCGTCTTTGCTCCAGAAGCCGGAGAAGAACAGCGGAAACCCAAACCCACACAGAGCAAGCATTCCTATCGAATAAGTCGCAAAGGTTAGCGGCATATCGGACTTCAGCCCGCCCATGCGGCGCACATCCTGTTCGTCCTGGCAGCCGTGAATCACCGAGCCAGCGCCAAGGAACAGAAGCGCCTTGAAAAAGGCGTGAGTAACCAGGTGAAACATACCCACAGCCACACCGCCCATGCCGAGGCCAGCCATCATATAACCCAGTTGCGAGATGGTCGAGTAAGCCAGAATGCGCTTGATATCGTTCTGCGCCACGGCAATCAATGCGGCAAAGACCGCCGTCGATGCGCCTACCCAGGTAACTACGGTGAGTGCAGTGGTCGTTCCGCCGGCCAATGCTCCGGCTTGCATGAGTGGATAAACCCGTGCGATCAGGTACACTCCCGCAGCCACCATGGTTGCCGCATGAATCAACGCCGAAACCGGCGTGGGGCCTTCCATCGCATCCGGCAGCCACACGTGCAGCGGAAACTGGCCGCTCTTGCCCGCCGCTCCGGCAAAGATCAAGAGGCTGATCGCGCCCGCAGCAGTCAAGCCCAGCGCTGCGGGCTGCGCCAACAATCCAGCCAGCGCTTCCGGCTCCATCGAGCCAGTCCCACCGTTATAGAACAGCAGCGTTCCGGTCTGCGCAAACAGCCAGACCATGCCTAGAAGAAAGAACACATCGCCTACGCGCGTAGTAAGGAAGGCTTTCTTCGCCGCAGCCGCAGCCGAGGGCTTCTGATACCAGAAACCGATGAGTAAGTAAGAGGTAAGTCCGACCAACTCCCAGCACATGAACAACAGTAGCAGGCTGTTCGCGATCACTACGCCCAGCATCGATCCGGCAAATAGCGACATGAAGCAAAAGAAGTGCGTATAGTTCTCGTCGTGCTTCATGTAACCGGTCGAGTAAATGAAGATCAACAGGCTGACGAAGGTGACCATCACCAGCATTACTGCCGCAAGCGGATCTAGTACCCAGCCAAGTTCTACGTTGGTTGCGCCCACCTGAATCCATGTGAAGTTGACAGTCTCATGGACGCAGAACCCTTCGGCCCACCTGACCACCATATGCACAAAAGCTACTAGCGAGAGCAGTAGCGAAAAACTAACCGAACCAATGGCCAGCGTAACCGCTGTCCTACGCTTCGGCTGCCTCAGCAGCGCTGTAACACCCGCAGCCACAACGGGCACAGCGGGGATCAGCCACAGCATCTGTGTTATGGAAAATGGGGACGAAATGATTAAGTCTTGCGGTGGCATCAACCTCTCATCCCTTCATCCTGTTCATGGCATCCAGGTTCGTCGTGTGCGCGTAGCGATGAATATGAATCACTAGCCCCAGTCCCACGGCTGCCTCGGCAGCCGCCACGGCAATTGAAAAGATCGCAAACATCATGCCCGTCAGCGCCTCGGGGTGCGGCCCGTAGCGCCAGAAGGCAATCAGATTCAAGTTAGCCGCGTTCAGCATCAGCTCAATCCCGATCAAAACTAGAATAGCGCTGCGCCGCGTCAGCGCGCCCGCCAGCCCGATTGAAAATAACAGAGCGGCAACCAGCAGATAACTCGCGAGCGGTGTCACTTTTGCCCCTCTTTCTCGTGCATGGCCACAATCACCGCGCCGATCATCGCTGTAGTCAACAACAGCGCAACAATCTCCAGGGGCAACACATAACGGTCCATGAGCGCATTGCCGATCTGCCTAACAGTCACCACAGGCACGGCCGTCTCATGCGGCAAAACTGACCCACTTTGAAGTACAGCCCAACCGAGCACTGCGAAAACTCCGGCGGCAATCACCAACCCCACTGGCCAGTTGCGACTATAGACTCCGCCCTTTGGAGTTTCAGAGCCACGCGTCAGCAGAATCGCAAAGACTACCAAAATGGCAACCGCGCCGATATAAACAAGAATCTGCGCAAACCCGGCAAACTGCGCATCAAGATCGAGAAATAGAAGCGCGAGTCCGGCAAAGGCAACCGTCAGCGCCAATGCGCAGTGAACCGTATTTCTGAGCAATACGGCGGCCAGCCCACCGACCACCGTCAATGCGGAAATCAGATAAAACACAGAGTTCATCGGCGGCCCATCCTTTCGTTGGAGCTCAAGGTGATTACCATCGAGTCTAACCGATAGCTAACTATCCAAAGTCGAAAAGCGTTACTCTGCATAGCGATAACTCCTCGGCCCGATGTGCCTTCTGCGCATCCCAAACCGGCCCATCGCCACGTAGACCACGATAAGAATCGCCGAGCAGGCCACCCACCGCAACCAACCGTCGCCCATGAATCGCCACAATCCGGCTACAAACAGATTCAGCAGAGTTAGCGGCAGCACGAACTTCCAGGCAAAGTTCATCAACTGGTCCTGACGAATCCGGGGCAACGTTCCGCGCAGCCAGATAAAGACGAAGATTGAGAGCATTAACTTGGAGAAGAACCAGAACCACGAGGGTACCCAGGTCAAAAAGGAGAACGGCGCCGACCATCCACCTAGAAACAGCGTCGTACCCAGGCCGGAGATCGAAAACATGGCCAGATACTCGCCCAGAAAAAAGAGCGCAAACTTGAAGCCTGAGTACTCCGTATGGTAGCCAGCCACTAACTCCGATTCGCCCTCAGGCAGATCGAAGGGCGAGCGGTTGGTCTCCGCCGTGGTTGCAATCGCATACAACACGAAGCCCGCGAATCCCCACGGTGTAAAGATATACC
>Ga0181536_10007764_pt1 | contig 10467 bp, 13 predicted proteins | sample PEATcosm2014_Bin_41_FD_121105 | JGI IMG/M metagenome (GOLD analysis project Ga0181536, IMG submission 121105) | Peatland microbial communities from MTU Mesocosm Facility, Houghton, MI, USA - PEATcosm2014_Bin17_60_metaG | ecosystem: Environmental > Terrestrial > Soil > Wetlands > Peat | place...
CGCGCAGGCCCTGCGCAGGCCATCCATTAGCGACTCGAATATCTCCATACCTCAACAAAGCACACGGAAAGGCGGAGGAATATAGCAACCTGGGTTCCTCAGGCCATTTAGAACTGCTGCCCTTAAATTAACCGCCTTCGCGGTACGCGGGTACTCCCGTTACACTGGAAAGCGATGAACGGAAATCTCTTTGCACCTTTCTCCCCCGAGACGGCCAACGACTGGGTCACCGCCCACTGTGACGGTGGCTCCCGCGGCAACCCCGGTCCTGCCGGCTACGGCGCCGTCATTGAAGACGCGCAGGGCACGGTCTTGGCCGAACTGAGCGAGTTTGTCGGCATCCAAACCAACAACTTTGCCGAATATTCAGGGCTGCTGGGCGTGCTCAAGTGGGCCGTCCAACGCAACATCAAGCGCCTGCGCGTCATCTCCGACTCCGAACTGATGGTCAAGCAGATGCAGGGCAAATACAAAGTGGCCAGCCCCATCCTGCGCCCGCTCTATGAGGAGGCCAAGCGGCTCTCCCATCGCGTCGAGAGCTTCGATATGCGCCATACCCTGCGCGGCGGCAACAAGGTGGCCGACCGGCTGGCCAACGAAGCAATGGACAAGGGCATGGGCAAGCCGGCGCGTCAGCCCGTGAGTGCAACCGAAACAGTGCCCATGCCACAATTCCGCAGGCCGGTGAGTCAGCCTGTGAGCCAGCCAGTAAGTAAGTCGGTAAGCCAGCCGGTGAGTCAGCCGGTTGGTGAAACAGGCGGTGTGAATAGGGTAAGCAGGGTGAGCGCCGCGGTAAGACAAAAATTCAGTAAGCCCGCAACTCCACCGGAGAGCGAAACTGGCAGAGTTAGCGGAGTAATCGGGATTGGCGCATCGGCCGGACAGCAAGTAAGTAGACCCGTTCCCGTCGCAGTCAGCAAACCCGCGCCCCCCGCAGTAAGCAGACCCGTTCCCGCCGCAGTCAGCAAACCCGCGCCCCCCGCGGCTGCTCGCCCCACTCCGCCGCCCGCCGCCAAACCCGTTCACCAGGTTTTCGAAGGCTACGTAAAGAACGGAGTAATCCACCTGTTTGAGGGCGAACTGCCAGAAGGAATCATCGTCAAGGTCATTCGCGAGTAGTTTTGTCCTATTACTGGCGCCCAGGTTCGGCGCAGTCTCATCGCGTCTAATTTGGGATGCCTATAGCTGTAAATATCCTCCGGCACAGCCGGAGGCTTTATGGTTTATGGCCCCTCAAAGGGGCCTGTATAGAAGCGCCCGTGTTGGCATCAGCCCGCCGCCCGCGCCATAGGCGCAGTGTTATTTAGCCCCGCGCTTCAGCGTGGGGTTGGCTGCAACCAATCATTCATCCGGAGTCCCGTGGGAACTGCGCCACAACCGCTCACCCAAACACATGACGCTCATCGTATACGATTCCACAGTTGCGCAGAAGAGCGACAAATTCCTGCTCAAAATCGCGTTTGCGGTGATGCTCTTCCTGGTTTTGAATATATTCTTTTACAACCTCAATCTGCGAAGGACTGACGCTGAATGCTCCTTACCCTTCCTGCCACGAAAAGCCATCTCCTATCCACCGGGAAGAGCTTCCTTTGAGCTTTTGAACGGCGTGGGCCAGGGAACAAGTCGCCGGCAAATCAAATAACAGATGAACGTGATTGGCCGTTCCACCCGCAGTGACAAGCGAGAAACCCTCGCCGTGTGCAATGCCGCCCAGGTAGGCATAGAGTTCGGCAGCGCGGGCGGCTGGGATCAGCGAACGGCGCTCCTTGGTGCTGAAGACGCAATGAATGAAATTGCACGCGTACGTATGCGCCATGATGCACCGTCCCTACAGGACTCCGAGTCTATAACAACGCAATCTTACCCCACGTAAAGCGCGGGGCCAATGAACATTGCGCCTACGGCGCGGATTGCGGGTGCTGGGAAATGATAACCCACATTAAACCTAGTCGCCCCTGCACCCGATTGAATATGCTATTGATCTCGCGGCTGCATCTCGAATTGCGCCGTATTAGTGCGGAGCCATTGCCCCGATTCGTCCAGGACTTCCAGGTAGACAGTGTATTTGCCGGGCTCGGTGAAATGGCAGAAACGTTCCAAAGCGAATTCCTTAACATATGACTTGCCGGGAGCTATTGCCAGAGTTTCATTGGGCCCCATTATCACCTCCGGCGCCTCGGGCTCTCCCTGGAACGGCGTCACCTTCAGATTGCCCTTTTTCCCCGCGACATGAAGGATATAGGGAAAGTCATAGTCGTGATAAGCAAATGCCGAATGATTGCCGATGTTCTTGATTGTCAAAATCACCCCGGGCGATACACCCAAAGAGACATGATCGTACCTCATCTCAATCTTCACGGCGATAGAAGCCGGCTGGGCGCCTGCAGGAGCAGCTTGGCCGTCGAGGGAGACGCCTTGCGCGGCGATCACCATGATTGTTGTTGCGGAAAAGGCGAGAGTATGAAAGCCGGCCATAATCATCTCCTCATTTAAGCTAAGTACTGCCCCGTGCCCCATCCTTGCGATTTTTTCTATCGCAAGGGTGGGATACCACGAAACCCAATCAGCCTATTCCACCAGCACCCTCTTGAAAATCGCATCCACGTTGCCCAACTGCCGAGTGTAATCGAATGTCTTCGCAAGTTTCTCTGTGGTCAGCAGCTTGGCGATCGCCGCATCCTTGGCTACCTCATCGCGGAAGACCAAATCTTCCTTCCACGCATGCATGGCGTGCGATTGAACGAGTTTGTAAGCATCCTCGCGCAGCATTCCTGCCTCGGATAAGTCGAGCAATAACTGGCCGCTGAAGATCAGCCCGCCGGTGCTTTCGAGGTTCTTCTTCATCCGTTCGGGATAGACCAGCAGCCGGGCAATAAGATCGGCAGTTTTAGCCAGCAGATAGTCCATAAGAATGGTCGAGTCGGGAAAGATCACCCGCTCAACAGACGAGTGCGAAATATCCCGCTCGTGCCACAACGCAACATTCTCGAAGGCCGCCTGCGCATTGCCGCGCAGGACACGCGCCAGGCCGCTGATCTGCTCCGCAGTGATCGGATTCTTCTTGTGCGGCATCGCCGAGGAGCCTTTCTGTTTCTCGCTGAAATACTCCTGCGCCTCGCGCACCTCGGTCCTTTGCAGGTGGCGCACCTCCACGGCGATCTTATCCAGCGTACTGCCGACGATGGCCAGCGTGGAGATATAGGCAGCGTGCCGGTCGCGCTGAATGACCTGCGTGGCCACCGCCGCAGGCTTCAATCCCAGCCGCTCGCAGATTCTTTCTTCATGCTCCAGCTTCAAATGGCCAAAGGTGCCCACCGCGCCGGAGAGCTTGCCGACGCGCATCTCCTCGGCCGCCGCGTCGAAGCGAGTTAGATTACGCTCCATCTCGGCGTACCAGTTGAGCAGCTTGAGGCCGAAGGTGGTCGGCTCGGCGTGAATCCCGTGGGTGCGGCCGATCATCGGCGTGTGCTTGAACTCGATGGCGCGGCGCTTGAGCACGTCAAGCAGCTCCACGAGTCCGGCGCGAATCAGCGCCGAGGCCTCCTTGACCTGCAAGGCCTGCGCCGTATCCACAATGTCATTCGAGGTCAGGCCATAGTGAACCCAGCGCGACTCGGCCCCCAGCCCTTGCGCGTTCAGGCTCTCGGCCACGGCAGTGGTAAAGGCAATCACGTCGTGCTTCACCTCCGCTTCGATCTCCTGAATGCGGGCGACGGTGAAGCCGGCCTTGGTGGCGATGGCCTCGGCGGCGGCGGCGGGAATTACGCCGTCCTCGGCCAGCACCGCGCTTGCCGCCGACTCGACTTCAAGCCAGCAGCGGTACTTGTTATCTTCGGTCCAGATGCGGCCCATCGCCGGGCGAGTATAGCGTTCGATCAAGGGAAAACTCCAAGTCGGAGCCACCTTTGGCAGTTTGCTCCAACTCTTCATTGTATGAGGAAACGACGTCAGGCGCGAGGAATCCCCAACCGTTTGTGCAACTCATCGACAAGCAGTCCGCGCCCCGGCGTGTAGGGCTGAAACCACTCGCCGTCGATCACCAGTTGCGGAACCGCCCGCTTGCCCACACGACTAATCACTTCAGCCGAAGCGGCCGCATCGCGATCCACATCGATCACGGTGTACTCGATGCCGTGAGAGTCGAGAAACTTCCGGGCCGCGCGGCAGTCCGGGCACCAGGCAGTGGCATAAATCTGCACATTCATAGCTTAATTGTACTGTCCCCTCGTTGCTAACCTCAGGAAGATAACTCAAAGCTGGCGCTCGCGCCGCTCTCGAAAGAAACTTCGCAGCAACTCCGCTGCCTCATCGCCGAGAATCCCCTGCTCCACCTGCATCTGGTGGTTAAGCTGTGGATGATTGAGCACGGAGAGCACGGAGCCTGCCGCGCCCGCCTTGGGATCGGCGGCGGCGAAGACCAGTTTGTCCAGCCGCGCATGAATCATCGCTCCGGCACACATCGCGCACGGCTCCAGCGTCACATAGAGCGTGCAGCCAAGCAGCCGGTAGTTACCCAGCGCCGCAGCCGCCGCGCGCAGGGCAACCATCTCCGCGTGGGCTGTCGGGTCCAGGCCGCGCAACACGCGGTTCTGCCCGCGCGCTACGATAGCCCCTTCGCGGACCACCACGGCGCCGATCGGCACCTCGCCAGCATCCGCGGCCAGACGCGCTTCGGCGAGGGCGAGTTGCATGAAATCGATATCGGTCATTCGTAGATAGCTCTAAAGGAGTTGTTGCAACTTGCGCAGATCGCCAAAATTGAGCACAGCAATACCTTGGCTCCGCAACACGCCAGAGAGCCGATAATCTTCTGTTACAATCAGCGCTTCCGAAGACAGATTGGTCAAAGCCGCATCCGTAATGCCAAAGGCCTCGAATTCAGGCATTTGGGCCAACTCAGCCGCCGCTGTCCATTGTTCACGTAAGCCCGGTGTCTCCTGTTCTGATGCGATGAGCGCAGCGATATTTCTGTACCAATCCGGTTTGAACCGTTCCGGCAAGCTGTTCGCCAGGTTGCTGACTTCGGTAAGAATATGCGGCGTTGTTAATAAGATAGAGAAGGAACTAAGTAGGCGCACGAGCAGGTCGTAGTCTTTGAGTGTATAGGCGCTAACCCGCTTGAATCGCCCGAACAGGCGTGGATCCAAGGAACCCGACAGAAGGACCAGCAGCAGGTTGGAGTCCAGGAGAACGCTCTTTCCTGCATGGCGCGCGAAGAGTTGCTCTTCCAGCATCATTGGATTGCACTCAAAATGAAGGAGGATTTCTTACCGCGATCAAGGTGCCGTCGTTAGCACTGACAGCAACGACTTTCTCAATCCTGGGATTGGCAAATATATCCGCGACGGTCGTTGGCTTTGGATTATTCCCGCTCCGTGCATAAAAGGTAATATTCCAAATGGACGAGTCGGGTGTCAGCACCATTTCTTCTACTTTCGGTTCCAATGCCGCAAAATCCGGAATCACCTCGCCCAAGTAGATGCGGGCTTTGCCCAAGGCTTCACTAGGGGCAAGCATAATCGAACCTCCATGAAAGCATTATACCCTAAATGGAAATTGTGTGGTCGGCTGCTGTTGCGTCATGCAGTGCAGCGTGCCCAGGCCCCAGACCAGATCGACGCTATGGATGCCGATCACCTCGCGGTCCGGAAAGACTTCCGCCAGGATGTTCAGCGCCACGCGGTCGTTGGGATCGTGGAAGGTGGGAACCAGTACAAGTTCATTGGCGATATAGAAGTTGGCATAACTGGCCGGAAGGCGCTGCCCGCGGAAGACCACCGGGCGCGGCATGGGTAACTCAACTAGCGTAAACTGCTTGCCATCGAGGGTGCGCGCGGCCTTGAGCCGCTCAAAGTTTTCAACGAGCGGCTCGTGGTTCGGATCGCTTGCGTTCGGCTCGACTGCGGTTACAATCGTTGCCGGTCCGACGAAGCGAGTTATATCGTCGATATGGCCGTGAGTATCGTCGCCGGCTACGCCGCGATTAAGCCAGATGACCCGATCGATGCCGAGATAGTCGTGAAAGGTCTGCTCCATTTGCGCGCGGCTCACGCCGGGGTTGCGCTGCTGCGCCTCGCTGAGCAGGCACTCCTCGGTAGTGAGCAGAATGCCCGCTCCGTTGCTGTCGATGGAGCCGCCTTCGAGCACCAAGCGCTGCTTGCGTCCATTTTCTAACTCAACCGAAGGCTGCCACTCCTGCAGGCCGAGCAACTCAGTAACTTGCCTGGGAATCCGATCGTCGAGTTTCCAGTCGGAGTACTTGGCCCAGGCGTTGAAATGCCAGTTAGTTACAGCCACGCGGCCCTCATGGTTGCGCACAAAGATTGGACCGGAGTCTCGCGTCCACGAGCGATCGGTGGGCCACTGGTGGAAACTCACCCGTTCCAGATTCGCTCCGGCTCGTTCTAGAATTCCGCGTACGCGCTGTTGCGCTTGAGCATCCTCGACGATGAGATGCACTAACTCATGCGCCGAGAGCAGGCGCACAATCTCCGCGAAAAGCCAAGGGATCGCCTGAAACTTGCCCGGCCAGTCTTCGGGATTGTGCGGCCAGGCCAGCCAGGTGGCTTCGTGGCGCTCCCACTCTGCGGGCATGCGGTAACCAAGTGCGGCGGGACTACTCATGCCCGCCTTCCGAATATTTTGCTGCTTTATCCCTGCAGGCCTTGCGCGCTCCCTCTATGTAATCCGCCTGCGGGTTATGTGGATTCCCTTCCAGATTTAGTGGAGGACACAATAATTCAATAGCCTTGTCCTCAATCCACTCACATTTGGTACGATCAACCACCACATGACTGAAAGTCAGATTCTCTTTCATCCACTTCGAGAGCTTGGCCTCGCCATCTCTACCGAAATGATATTTCCCCCGTACATTGCTTCTAGTTGGCATGGCTTGTAAGTCCAGGCCGTGTAAAATCGCGCCCAGTGTACGCCGGAGAGTAGAACCGGTTGTGGATAAATTGAAGTGATCTCTATGTATTAGACCGCATTGAGCCCTACCTACATAGATCAGCCGCGATTCAGGGATCTCAATTGGGGAAATTTCCAACCCTTCTCTTAAAAAGAACGCATAGACTGTGCTAGCACTCCTATCTTTCAAAGGCACGTCCTCAACTTCCGAATATCGATTTCCTGTCAAGAGCCGCCCAATCACTTCTCTGGGAATAAGCTCCTGTGCATCTTGGTCCGTTGGCTGCACTTTCTCGTCACTGTCCAAGAAGCGCTTCGTGATGGGCGCATAAGCGTCGATGCGACGGTCGCGCAGGAAGGGCCAGTTGCGGCGCGTCTCTTCGATCAGCCCTAGGTCGATCTCGCCAATCAAAATCTCTTCGCTGTCGTGCGAGGCTTGGGCAATCACGCGACCGAAGGGATCGGCCAGGAAGCTGCCGCCCCAGAACTCGATGCCTGGGCCTTCAACGCGATTGCCCAGAATGTCGCCGTGCTCCAATTTGACCTCGCCATGCTCGAGGCCCACGCGGTTCACAGCGGCCACATAGACGCCGTTGGCGATGGCGTGGGCGCGCTGGATGGTATGCCAGGCATCGTATTGCACGGCGCCGAACTCGTCCTTCTCCGCCGGATGCCAGCCGATGGCGGTGGGATAAAAGAGCGCTTCGGCGCCTTGAAGGGCGATGATGCGCGCCGCTTCGGGATACCACTGATCCCAGCAAACCAGCGCGCCCACGCGGCCAAAGGCCGTATCCACGGCCTGAAACCCTAAGTCGCCGGGGGTGAAGTAATACTTTTCGTGGTAGAGCGGATCGTCCGGGATGTGCATCTTGCGATAGACGCCGGCGATAGCTCCGTCGGCATTCAGAGTTACCGCAGTGTTATGGTACAGCCCCGGCGCGCGGCGCTCGAAGAGCGAGGCAATGATAGCGACCCGCAACGCGCGCGCCACTTCGGCCAGCAGCGCCGTGGAAGGTCCGGGGATCGGCTCGGCCAGATCGAAGAGGCGCAAATCCTCACGCTGGCAGAAGTATTGCGCGCGAAACAGCTCCGGAAGGCAGACGATGTTTGCGCCCAGCCGCGCCGCTTCGCGGATGTGCTCGACCGCCGAAGCAAAGTTAGCCTCCGGGTCCGCGCCCATGCGCATCTGCACCAGCCCTACTTTGTATTTGCGCGCTTCCGCCATAAGTCTTGCTTTCCTCGATCCATCCCGCGCAATCGCGGCAAGGCCAACCCCACCCGGCAGGATTGGCCTCGAAGGTCTGCTGGAAGCAATCCCTACTCTTCCAGAATCAGCACCGCGGCGGCAATGGTAGTGGTCCACAATCCGCGCTTGTCGCCCACAGCCGATTGGGTAATGTTGCTAGTCCGAACGATCTTGTTGGAGATGCGGTAAATCTCCTTCTTCTCATCCCAGCTTTTGTCCGGATCGAATTCCACATCGAGGGTGGTGGCCAGCATCTCGGCGGCCAGTTCCTCGGCGTACTCGCCGGCCTGCTCCTCGCTCTCGCCGAAGCTGTGGTGCTCGCTCAGGTAGCCGTAGGTGTTGTGGTCTGCTGGAATGGCCACGCCGATGCTGGAAACCAGCAGCCGGTGCGGCTCGCGCGTCGAGTTCTCCGCGATCACCGCAAAGACCACTTCGCCGTGGCTCAGGTATTTCAGACCCTCCTTACGCGTGATCACCTTGCACTGCGGCGGAAAGATGGAAGAAACGCGCACCAGATTCTGCGAGGCGATCCCCGCATCCCGAAGCGCCAGCTCAAAAGAGGTTAACCGCTCCTTGTGTTTGCCTACGCCCTTGGTGAAGAAAATCATCTTCGGGACCATGCTTTTTCCCAATTTCTATGTACCCTCCATGAGATTGACGCTCGTGTTTTTCATACAGTACCCGAATGAGTTTATCGCATCCGGGCGGGTTGGAACAGGGTACGCGCGGATTTCATCTTCGGTTCACACTAATTCCACATCCTCCAGGAGCTCGGAGATTGAATCGTAGCGAGACCCGGCTTCAGGCCGAGCGGAAATGGCGTCACTTCGAAGGTTTACTCGTTTCCGGCTGGCAGGCAGCAGTCAGGCCCAGCCGAAGCAGACGATTGACCGTCCCTTTGAAGGAATCGCCAGCCCGTTTTCTTTATCCGCATAGTTTCTGGACACGTTCTCAGGTTGGGCGCGGTCGACGCAGGCAAGAAAATGCGCTATTGAGCAAGGGCGAAGTTAAGTTCCACGTTGACCGTGGAGATAGCGTCGGCGGGCACGAATCTCCATTTGCGGACAGCATCCTCCGCGGCTATCGACAACGCGTGATTGCCGCTGATTGTTTTCACGTCGGTCACCTTGCCGTCGGGGTCCACGGTGGCCACGATCACGACCACACCGGTGATCTTCATGCGCTTGGCGAGTTCAGGATAGATCGGCGCAACACGCGATTTGACGGCGCGTTCGCCAGCCGCCCCGACAGGCGCGGCCAACGCCACGATAAGTCCCAACGTAACCGCTGGAAGCCACCTCATGGCCATGCGCAGCGCCCCCGGGGAGCCGTTCCTTAAGCGATTTCCGTTCATAGGCCCTCCTGGAGCGGTGAATGGCTCACCTATGCTATCGGCGGGATGGGAAGCCATCGTTAGCTTATTTTGATGTCTTGATTACGAAAGGAAGGAATAAACCGCGGAAAAAGCGGTAAATGGCGAGAGCGAGGGAATGCGCGCGGCTACTGCACGGAAGAAGCGGCAACGGCGGCGAAGGTCAGGTCTTGGGCGGCGGAGTGGCGTTGGTCGCGCCAGAGGTCGAAGAGGCGGCCGTAGCTGAGGGTGATGTACTGGGCCGGATCGACGCCCAGGCGGGCGGCGGCGCGGTCGATCCAATTGGCGGGGCCTTCCAGTTCTGCATAGTTGCCGATGGGAGTTTCGTCGACGACGCAATGGCCCTCGCCGTCTGACCACTCGGCGCGCCACTTCTCGTATTGAAAAGCCGCTATCAGGCCCAGCGAAAGAAAGACCGTGGCCAGCGCGTCGCCATCGGAGACCTCGGTTTCGGTTTCGATGCGGTGCTTGTGCCGGTCTTCTCCGATGCCCGAGTCGGGGATGCGCTTGTGGGTGAGCGTCCAGCGGCCGTTATAGCTGCGAATGCGCAGAATCTCGGTGCGGGCGCGCAGGGCGCGGTCCTGCGTGTCGAAGAGGACGTTGCTCTCGAAGGCGCGCGGGGTTTGCAGGCGGAATCCGGCCGCTTCGAGACGGCCGGCGAGACCGGACAGGTCGTCCACGCGGAATTTGATTTCGGTTTCGATGGGCATCGTAAGTTGTGAGTATACGGCAGGAGACGGTCGGCTCCGATCTCCTTGTTTTCCCAGGTCCTAAAAACGGGACCTGGAGTACCTTCTTGTGGTGCCGATTGAGTTCCCTTAGAGCCTGTTTACGATCTTTGTTCCAAGGATGGCGGGAGACTCCAGACAGTTATATGCAGCCGGTCCTGCCGGGCAGTAATCAAGAAGGATGACGCAGAGAAAAGCGTACCCAAGCGACA
>Ga0181536_10007766_pt1 | contig 10465 bp, 7 predicted proteins | sample PEATcosm2014_Bin_41_FD_121105 | JGI IMG/M metagenome (GOLD analysis project Ga0181536, IMG submission 121105) | Peatland microbial communities from MTU Mesocosm Facility, Houghton, MI, USA - PEATcosm2014_Bin17_60_metaG | ecosystem: Environmental > Terrestrial > Soil > Wetlands > Peat | place...
ACATGACACCTCCGAAGAAGGCCGTGACCAGAACGAAGCGCAGAATCGTTTCCCCCGCAGAAAAGCGCACCCAAGTCCGTCTCACCGTCGATTCCAAATTCACCAAGACGCATTTCAACCAGCTCTTTGCCGTGTTGAAAATCCGCAACAAGAACGCCCTGGCCGAACACATCATCATGAATTTCAAGACCAAGGCCGCTCAGGCGCAACTTGTTGGGTTCTACAACGGCCCCTGGCTAAACATTCCATTTCAAACCATCGACACCGCCTTCGTCTTCCCGTTGACCTACGACATTGCAGATGAACTGGAGAGGGTCGGAGGCGAGATTCTTGGGGGAGTGAACCGCTCCAAGACATTTCGCGTGATGGTAGCTTACTTTGCCTCCGTCTACAAGCTGAAGAGTCCGACACCAGTCTACGTCGCATAATCCTGCCGGAACATCGGCAGACAAGAGACAACCGCATGAACCTGATGATCGTAGAAAGCCCAAACAAGATCAAGAAGATCAAAGCGATTTTGGGCAGTGGGTGGGATGTTGCCGCAAGCGTTGGGCATATTCGGGATCTCCCTGTGAAGAGCTTGGGTGTCGAGCCGGACACCTACCGCCTTGAATACCAAATCCTCGAACGCAGCGAATCTGTCGTTTCACAACTGCGGCAGCGCGCCGCCCGATCCGAGCAGGTTTATCTCGCCACGGACCCCGACCGCGAAGGTGAAGCGATTGCGTGGCACCTACAGCAGGTTCTGAATCTCCGCCGATACGCGCGCGTCACCTTCGATGCCATCACCGAAGGCGTGATCCGCGCTGCGATCAAAGCGCCGCGTCAACTTAACACGAACCTCGTCCACGCGCAAGAGGCCAGGCGAGGCGCCGACCGGCTGGTCGGCTATCAGGTCTCGCCTGCTCTTTCGCACCAAACAGGCATTGCGCGGCTCAGTGCCGGGCGCGTTCAAAGTGTTGCTCTCCGCCTCGTCGTTGATCGGCAACGGGAGATCGACGCCTTCAAAGAGACAAAGCATTTCGGCGCCGAGGCGATCTTCGACGGCGGAAAGTGGCGCGCTCAGTGGGACACTTCCTCCTTTCTCAAGGAGGGCGAGGAATACATCCTCGACGCCGCGCTGGCGGAAGAAGCCGCGAAATGCAGATTCTTTGTCGTGACCGCCGCGGCTACCAAGCCGGCATCCAAGGCCCCACCGCCGCCCTTCACAACCGCAACGCTGCTTCAGGCGGCAAGCGTGACGCTCGGATACAAGCCGGAGCAGACCGCCCAGATTGCCCAGCGGCTATTTGAAGAGGGGTTGATTACTTACCACCGCACCGACAGCCAGAACTTCTCCGCCGAGGCGCTGGCCGAGATTCGAGCCTACGCTGCCAGCAACAACCTGCCGTTGCCACCTAAGGCGCGCACCTGGAAGTCCAAAGAGAGCGCCCAGGAGGCCCACGAAGCAATCCGCCCCACCCACCTGGAACAACGCAATGCCGGGGCGGACGAGCAGAAGAAACTCTACGACCTTATATGGACCCGCGCTGTGGCTTCTCAGCTTGCGGATGCCGAATACAGCGTGAACACTCTCACGCTAGCCGCTCAGGACGGCTCGCAGCCCTTCGTCTTCAAGGCGATGGGCCGAACTCTCATCAAGCCGGGCTGGCGCACTCTGACGGCCAAGGATGCCACCGAAGAACCCGATCCGAACGACACTGAGGACTCTGAGAAGCAATCGGACGAGAATGGCCGCGTTCCGGCGCTTGGGCGCGGCACCCAGATTCGCGCCGACAGCGCCCGCGTGTTGAACAAGCAGACGCGCCCGCCGAACGGCTACACCCAGGCGAGCCTGATAAAGAAGCTGGAGCATGAAGGAATCGGACGGCCCTCGACCTATCCGGCTATCCTCAAGAACATCATCACCCGCAACTACATCGACGATTCCAAGAAGATATTGCGGGCCACTGACCTCGGCTTCCTACTGATCGACGCGCTCAAAGGCCACTTCGCCTTTCTTGAGTGCGACTACACGCGCTCCCTTGAGCAGCAGCTCGACGATATTGCCGAAGGCAAGGCCCAGTATCTCGCCGTGGTTTCCAGCATCGACGGCCAGCTCAAGAAGGAACTGGCGCAGTTGCACATCGCGCCGCAGCCTGCCCTGGCGTCGAACGGTTCATCGTCGGCAAAGACCGGCACAGCCCCGCCTCCCGGATCGCTCGTGTGCCCGAAATGCAAGCAGGGCACCGTCAAGAAGCCCAATGGACAGAACTTCTACGGTTGCAGCCGCTATCGCGAAGGCTGCAACTTTAGCATCAGCGAGACCATTGCGAAGAAGACCCTTACTCCGAAACAGGTCGAGACGCTCTGCACGAAGGGCAAGACTGCTTTGCTCAAAGGCTTCCTATCAAAACAGGGCAAGCCCTTCGAGGCGTACTTGACATTGGGCGAAGAAACTGACTGGAAAGCGCAATTCCGCTTTGAATCCGGCAGGTGATTTATTTCGTTTACCAGAAGGCTCGCCAGGAATAACCCACAGCAAGGGATTGATTCAAGAATCGTTCACGTTAGCAATGTACCGCGAACAACCGTCCGAGCGATTTGTTTTAATATGGATGGTGACATCGGCGTTTTCTGGGACTATGTCTCCAGTCTGAATGTGGTCATCCCAAAAGGAGCAAGAGGGCAACATCCATGAGACGTGCGCGCCCAGGCGTGAACCTGTGAGGCATGAAGAGAAAGAAATAAGGCAGCAGGAAAACGAACTTCGTGTCAATTAGGAGCGCGTCCTGCGGGTCAGAGAGGGCCTCGGCAACAAGTGAGTTCCAACTCTGTGGGCGGCTCCATCTTCGAGAATTGTTTGACCCTTCCTTACATCCCCAGAGATAAATGTCAGTCTGAGACAGAGGCCTGAACTCAGCATAGTCAACAGCCGATATTTGATACCAATGCTTTTGTAAGGTCCGTGGCCAGTTGCGACGCGCTATCAGTTCTACAAACTGTCGGATCGAGTAGGATCGCCTTGCAAAACTCACCTTCTCACCATAGATGTCTTCGCCAAAAAGCTCGACCTTCATTACATCTTCGGCGTCAAAATAAGGGTCTGGCAATCCGACTTTAGCTTTTTCTCCGTTTTCTCTTGTTATAGTCTCAACGGCTCGCATCGCGATGGAGATTCCAGCCAGCTCCGCGCCTCTCATGCAGAGGCATTGACTAGCCATGAAAATCGCTGGCGCGGCAGCCTCTCCCCAAAACTTGAAGTCCGATATGAAGTGGCCTATCCAACCGTACACATCGTCTTCATTCTCCAGAGGGTTTTTCGCGAGGCGCCGGGAGATCATATATGCGCTGCATGTACCCATCAGAGTTGGAAGGCGGTACGGCCACACATGCTCATCGACAAAGATGTTGCCAGCCATGAGGTTCGTCGATTTCAGCGTTTCGTCTACGAGGCGTTTCACATTCTTATCGAGACTAGCGATAATCAGCTCAATCGCGGGAACCCAGTCTTTATCGTCTTGATGAGGTTCACACGCTCGCAACAGATGGAACAGCAAGAGCGCCCATGCTTGAGCAGCAGAAAAATAGTTTTCGACTTTCTCGTACTCGGAGATGACGTAGTCGGCCACGATGGTGGTCGCTGCTAGAAGCCTTCTCAGCTCGGCCCTCTTCGCCGGCTCTTCAGAAGTGATCGATAGCAAAAAGTGAGAGAAGTCGTCACATTTCAGGGGCTCCGCCTTATCGGCGAGATACAGCGACAGAAAGAGCTGAAAGTCCCTCGGTTTTGTGGGTAGAAAGGAAGACGGAACCTTCAAGAACATTTCGAGCAGCCCGTCGTAGGTGATGATTTGGAGTTCCCGGCTAAACTGCTTTTTCCAATTCTGATTGCGTGCAACGATATCGATCCGTACAGGATCAGAAATTGTGCCATTTGTTACCAAGTGAGGAACGAAGTCTGCATCGGATGGGACATTAGGGTGAAGGATTGGGGATGTCACGGTCATTTGGATCTGACTGATCAGCTCCGACCATTTAGCTTGTGCGATGTTTCCACCCTTAAGCTGATAAGAGTGATAAACCCCGTTGGAATCCCTCGTGATGAGATCTTTGCCTAGTTCGAGTTGACCGTGTTGCTGTTTATGAATGATTGTATGCCCCTCAGCAATGAGGGCATGGGCGAAGGAGTCTTCATAGCCCAGCTCATTCACATTATGTAACCAGTCTTCTACGACCCTCTCGATCACGCCATTCCTTTCGCTTTCGTTCGATAAGAGCGTCAGCCCTATCTCTCAAACGAGATTCTGTTCTTAAACGCGCAAATTGTGATTGAATTGTCTCTGCCATTACCGGGTGGATTACGTGCATTGGATAAATCGGGAATCCAAACATGTCGAAGTCAAGGTCTAGGTTCTCTATAGAATCCAAATAGGATTCCGCAGTGAAGGGCTGCCCCTTCATATCGACTGCGTTGCCAACTGACTCGGTAATCTCATGAAACCTCTCGAAGAAGAACTTTTCGATCTGAGCCGCAAAGTCGAGAGTAAGCTGTTCGGTTCGTTCCTTGAGACCCTGCACCGTATCTCTGAACTCCAGATTTGCAGCGATTTGGATCGGAGCGCGAATATCAACGAACCCTTTTGATTCGACTACTCCATCATCGCGCTCAAAACTGAAGCAGTCCCCTTCGTGGAAACGCACTGACCGAATCCTCGATACGACCGGCATTTTCGCATCGACCTTGGCGCGGACATCGCGAATATGCCGGTCCATCAGCCGAACTTTCAACTTGGGATAATCGGGGAGCATAATAGCCGCCAGTATGTCAATGATACGGTATCCATCGAAACGTTGCCTGACGTTAGCTCGGCAATAGTTGAGGAGCCTCTGGACAGTCGCTTGGTCCTCAAGTGTCGCCTAGCGGTCGGTCAACTTCCGGGTCGCACGTTATCCGCGTACTTGGGCGCCTGCTACGTTACGCCTGATCCTAACGCGCTTTCGGAGCCGGCGTCCTCCGCGAGTTCTGACCGCGAGGCCGGCCACGCTGGCCCGGCCGCGGCGCGCCGAAAGCTGCCCAAACCGCGCTATTCACCAATGTGTTCAAAGAGCATCCTCGCAGCCGGGCCACCTCGCGGGCGACGACCCACTGAGAGTTGAATACGCCAACTTGCATCGCATGTACCCTGCTGCAATCCAAATCCAGCAGTTCCACATCGAAAAGCTCCACATTTTGCAAAGCCTCGCGGACGCGCATCGACAAATCGCCGTGCATTCTCCAGCGCCGGCGAAGGCAGCGATCAACCTTTGCACTGAAACGAATATTGCGGTACACAATCTGGATTGTCATCTTCTATTCTCCCGCCCTCAAATCTCCATACGGCTCCGTAAACGCGATGTCGCGATTCACGCGCACATTGAACCGATAGCCCGGTCGAATCTTCACCGTGGGCTGGATGGCCAGGTTCTTCCGCGTCACCTCCATACCCAACTGGCCAAATTGCTGGCCAAGAGCTTGAGTTGCCTCCGCGCTTGGCGACAGGACTCCTGACGCCGAACTCGTCTGAGGCTGGGACATCTCAACTCCGGCTGTGAAGGCGCTCAGCATCAACGCCATCGAGACGAGACGCACGAAGTGATTGTCCACCTGGTCGTGAAACCCGGCCGCTCCAGAGGCATCGTGTCCCACCATGCCATCGAGATCAACACTGGACCCGTCCGGGAAGATCAGACGCGACCAAACAACGATCGCGCGACTCTGTCCATAGGAAACCCGGTTGTCGTATTGGCCGATTAGGCGAGAGCCTTGCGGGATCAATAAATACTGGCCCGACGCCGTGTCGTACACATTCTCGCGCACAACGGCCTTGACCTCACCCGGCAGATCGGTGTTCACTTCACTTTCGAGCGTCGCCGGAATGTCCCATCCAGACTTGATTTCGTACTTCGACAGAGCTGGCGCTCGCGTCGCGGACGAATAATCCCGCTCGTCCCTGGCCTGTCTTGCCTTGTCGATGAAGCTCTCTTTGTGCTCCTGGAGGTTGGCATCGCTCTGATCTCCAGAGCCTGCATTTGCGGACAATGACGACGGACTTGGTACTCCAGCATTCCCAACAGAGACGGATTTCGGATATGCGCCGGCGAGCTGTTGAAGCAGCGAACTCACGCCCTCGACAGGCGCGGCCCCAAGTTCACTCAGAGCACCCAACCCCTTGCCGCTATTCATCCCGCTCGAAATCGAAGTACCCGCCGTGCGCGCTTCAAGATCGCTTTTGTACATTTCCTCGCGCAATTCGTCCGCCGCGCTCCGTCCTTGAGGCGCCTCTGCTTGAGTGCCCACCTGCTGCTGATTCAGCGCGACCCTGCCGCTCGTGTTTGTGGGCCTTGCCTGCGCAGGCCGTACACCAGCGGCAATCTGCCGAGCCTCAAGAGGGGGAACCAGCGTGTCTTTCGAGTCACGGGAAGGTGCAACAAGTTCAGAGGGAACACCGGCGCTCTGCACATGATCCTGTATCACGTCCGGCGTACTGGGCGCAGGCTGAGCCTGGTTCTGAGACTGGTTCTGGGCTTCCTTCCTTGCGTCCATCTTCCGTTGCTCTTCGAGATCCTTCCAGACCTTAGTCCCGGTCGATTGCGCATCCGAGATCGACTGGTCATCCTTGGCGGCGTCCGCAGCTTTCTTCTTTCCACCCCGCGACATCACCCCATAGACCATCACGACGAGGAATCCCAGGACGACAACAAACAACATCCCCCGCACGGCAGGATTCAAATGCTTTCCGTCCGTGGGCCAGAAGCGCAGCTTCAAAGGCTGCTTACTGCGCGTTGGACTCTCGTCTTCGACCTTCGGAGACAGCACAACCTCTTCGCGCACATTCCCATCGACTTTGTTTTCGTCCGCCATCACTTCACCTCCATGCTTTCCGTTGGCGTATGCGGTGTAAGCGCATCCTTGCGCTGAATCTCTACAAGCTCCTGATGTTTGCCGACACCAAGCAACAGGGCAGCCTTCACAAAGAGCCGGTCCACAACAAAGGTCGTGCCCTTCACGCGGAAGTTGACCATCTCATTGCCTGCCGGACCTTCGATAACCAACGTCGGCAACTCCTGAAACGCAGTCACGCTCGGCATCTCGATGTAGGTTTTCTCTCCGTCATCCAGAACTCGCACCGGCTTGATAGAGTCTGCGCCAGACTTTACCTTGAAGGTGTAGTCGAAGTAGAGCTTGTCAACCGCCTCATTGCCGGTTTGCGAAATGCGCGCAGCCTCAACATGATCTTTGTGCTCCTTCGCCTGCTGCTCCAGGAAGAGCTTCCACTGCAACGGCTGATCGTCGGGATACAGGAACGCAACCCGCGACACGTACTCACCCGGCTTTGAAACCAGCCGGAGGTAGTACGTTCTCCTGTCCGTGGCGACAATCATGGTTGTATCGAGGCCCGTCACCTTGGGCTTCACAACCAGAATTGGCGTAGCCGCATCGCCGGACCCCGACGAGATCGGCGTCACGACCCATCGCACCGAGTCTCCAATCTGGGGCTCGCCCAGAATTTTTTCGCCTGCTTGCAACTCAATTGAACTCACACGAAGCGGCGTGGCAACCAATGTCGGCTGCCCGACTCCAAAGGTGTAAACCACGCGCCCATCCGGCCCAGGAACCGGATTGTTCTGCTCATTCGAGAGCTTCGCCGATAGCGCAACGGCCTCTCGCGCCGTCTCTGTCAGCGCCACATCCTTCGACGGCTCCCAGCCCGCAGGAACCTTCACACCAAGTCCAACGCTCTCCGCAGCCGCCCCAATCTCCGCGCCAGGCCCTTTCTCCAATGCCTTCTGGAGAGCGGCAAACGGATACTTGTCCGCTGGAACGATCTCCTGCTTCGCCGGCGCGGGCTTCGTCCGATTCAGCACCACCGCGCCTCCGGCCGGCGCACCCGCACTCGGAGCGCCATCTTGTGCGAACCCAGAGAAGGCGCCCACACCCATCGCAAACAACACCAGCATTCTTACCGTTTTCATAACCTCGCCTTTCTCGGCTGAATTAAAGAACCTTCGACCAACTCACATTCGTGACATAAATCCCAAGGGGATTTACGCGCGCCAAAGCCTCATCCGCGGGCGGATGAATGGAGATCGTAATGACCCCCTTGTAGTTCTGAGCGCCAATCTGCTCGCCCTTGAGGTCGAAGGCAGTTTCCGTCCACTCGACCTCGTAGCTATCCTTCGAGGACGCATAGAGAGCGCGGACATCGACAGAAACCGTCTCCGATTGCGCCAGCTTCAACGGCGACCCATCGCGATACCCATCGCTGATCCTGATGGCTGCTGGCGTTCCGTTGCCGATCTCCGCATAGACCCGCTCGATTGCATTCTTCTCGACCACTGCGTCCGAGGAGACCATCCTCCAATCCTGGACCCAGGACCACAACGCAGCACGTTTCAGGCGGTCGTCCGCAACCGAGGCTTGGACCGCCGTTCCCTGGCTTACCACTTTGCCAAGGTTGTCCACCGCGACGATGTAGGGAATGACTTTGGGCTTGGCCCCGATCACAATCAAGCCCAGAACCGCAACTAGCGCGACCAGACCGGATGTCACCGCTGCAAGCCGCCAATTGCGCGCGGCGACAATCAAATCCCGATACCGCTCGTTCCACTCGTCGCGAGCCGCAAGATACGGGCTTTTGCCCGGACCATTTTCTTCCACTTTTGCCTGCGATTCACTCATCCTTTGCTCCTTTTCTCCGTGCGCTCCTACTCTCCGTGTTGAATGTTCAGAGTCGGCGCCGACACAGTCGCCGAATCCTGCGGTAGATGTTGATGTACCTGTGCCGCGGTATTGTGAACTCCAGAGATTCTTTCGCCCAACGAGCGGCCATCCGATCTACTCCTCGCGCCCGACGCTTCCTCTTGAGCTGCGTTCACAGTGCCGAGAGGAGCTTCCGTCACTATGCCCGGCGATCCAGCCGGTGAATCACCTGTAGGAACGGCTCCCCCTGTAGGCGCACTGCTGTCCGCACCGCTTACCGGAACACTGGCAGGAGTTGCTCCACTGTCGGAAACGCCCACATCCTCAACCGGCACACTCGCGGACTCAGCCCCAGCCGCAATCGCCTCGCCAGCATCAGCAACTCGGCTTGTTTTCCCCTGCGTAGGGACGGTTACAGAACTGCCTGTGGTCGCGTTCTCTCCGACACTCGTGCCAGCAGACGATCCTTCAGCACTTTGCCCCGGTGTAGGCGAACTGTCAGCCGCAACGGATACTGGAGGCGGATCGACTGCCACAACGTCACCACTTCCGCCGCCCGCGCTCGCAGCGGGAGGCGGCACACTATTCATCGCGCCCTCAACTCCTGGCGCGACCCCGCTCCCTGCGCCGCCGGCCATCGTGCTGCCCATGCCCGGCATCATGCCCCCAGCTCCGGGCATAAAACTTCCGCCAACACCACTGGCCCCGCCCGCCGCGCCCGCTCCGCCGCCAGCGGCCGCAGCGCCACCGGCACCCAGCAATCCCACGCCGCCAGCCACGGCTCCAACCCCTGCCGTCGCCACCGCGCCGATCGTACCGGCCACAACCGCAGCTGACATTGCTGGAGCGATCAGATCCGAACTGCCCATTTGCAGCGATCCTTGCAGGACACTGCTGGCGAGCTTTGGCACCTGCCACGCGAGCGCCATAAACACGATGACGCTGGCCAGCAATCCGAAGAGAGATTGAAGCCCAGCCGTGCTCAATGCGATCTGCGAGGCTTCTTGAACCCAGGTGTTCGATAAGGTCTGGCCCAGACCGATAATCATGTAGAGGACCATCAACCGTACTCCCGTCGATACGACCAGTGAGATATAGCGTTCCGTATAGGGGACCGTCCAGCGGGATGCGCCGAAGCCGAGGAAGATCAATCCCGCGCTCATCACCACATAGCTCTCGACCGTCGCCATGATGAATGTCAACGTAATGACCACATAGGCGAGAAAGATCAAAAGCGCGCAGAATAGCGCCACAAGCGCGGGAATCAGAGAGGCAGCCGTCAGAGCGGCCCCCGCGCCCGGAACGAGAACTCCCACAACCCCACCAACCGCTGCGCTTGTCGCGGCGCTAGGCAGGCAAGCAGCCAATATCGCCCCGCTGATTTGAACGCCCGTCCACAGGATTGACGAGGGGTTCAGATACCCCGACACTCCTCCAGCTTGCTGGCCGATCTGGACGAAGCTATTGATGATCGCAGGGAACCATGTCGATTGATTGATGAGAAGGGCGTAAAAGAAGCTGATGGTCATCAACTTTTTCAAGAAGCCCGCAATCCATCCCTCCAATTCATGCCGTTCCAGGAAGAGAACGATCATTGCCCACGTAAAGTCAATAACGGCCAGAAGGCCGAACAACTTATTCGCATAGCCGAACGCAGTTGAAACCCAGGTCGTCGTTGCGTTCTTGTAGACATCGAGCAAATCCGACGGCCCCGACTGAGGCGCCGGAGTCTGCCCATAGGCAAAA
>Ga0181536_10007767_pt1 | contig 10464 bp, 10 predicted proteins | sample PEATcosm2014_Bin_41_FD_121105 | JGI IMG/M metagenome (GOLD analysis project Ga0181536, IMG submission 121105) | Peatland microbial communities from MTU Mesocosm Facility, Houghton, MI, USA - PEATcosm2014_Bin17_60_metaG | ecosystem: Environmental > Terrestrial > Soil > Wetlands > Peat | place...
ACGATTTTGAACGGATGGATCATGAAGTTCGATAGGTTCATGCGCGGCACGCCGGGCGGCATGCACTGCACCATGAGATCCCCGGAATGGAGGCTCGATTCGCGCTCGTCTTGAAGCTTTTGAGCCCAAGGCGTCATGACGACGTCGCCGGGTTTCAGGTCCTTGGCGAGGTCCTGAAAATAGCCATCCGCGCTTTCCCACGTACCGGAGAGATCGGGCTTGCCATCGCGCAACCTGGGTGCGGGTGCGTTGAGGTTCACCTTGCCGTCCGCCGTGCGTGGGACGCCGGACACTTTATAGTTCACCCACTGGGCACTGAGCGAGGGGACGGCGAGGCATAGAGCGGACGAGAGGAAGAGCGCGCGACGAATCATGAGCGGCCTTTTCAGCATGGGTATAAGCTATCACGCTCGACGATGGGGCAAAAGCGGGTGTGGATGGGGTGATCTAGGCAATGGTCACGGGGCGATTTCCAAAGCGCGCATACTCGTGGTTGATGGTGACGCCACGAGGGCAGGCCACCCGGAGGAGCGGTGCGAGGCGATAGCAGAAAAAAACGCTCCGCGTTCGGGAAGAACACGGAGCGCTTTGTTGAACGTTTTTGAACGAGGTTCGACGGCTCGTTGAAAAACCGGCGATTCCTATTTGTCTTTCTTTGCGGCAGCAGGCTCGGGTTCGAACGAGCGGAAGTGAGCGTTGTCCTGAGGGACGCAGCGGTCTTCCACAATTCCAGCCCAGCCGGCGACCTTCGCGGCCTCTTTCGGGATCAGACCCCATACCTTGGTGCTGGAATGCCATGGCCGGGTGTAGTTCACGGGATCGGTGAGCGTCATGTCCAGCCGCAGCCGATTTCGGGTCGGGCGCGAGTAGCGCTCCTCTAGCACCGCTTTATCGCTGACCGGATAGCCGTACGCGTCCACCCATTGACGGTCGTCCAGACCCACGGTGGTCACCACCAGCGTATCGCCTTCCCACTTGCCGACCGAGTACCCGTTAAAGCGCGGCAGGTAGTCTTCCACCTTCGGAAGGGCTCTTCCGTCCGTCCAGATTTCGCGGTTATCCCAGAACCATTCGAACCTTTCGATGATGATCTCACCTGTCTGGACGATCTGCATGGGCGGGTTGCCCCCGGAAAACGTCACCAGGCGCATCAATCCCAGCGGCTCGCACCGCTCCTCGGGATCATTGGACAAGGCCGACTGAACGGCCCGGCGGTAACCGACGTGAATATCCGCGTGCTCTAGAGCTTGTTTGGTCCCGGCAACGTAGCCCTTGGTGGGGTGGTTCGCCTCGAACCGCTTTTGCCCCTCCGGGGTCATGGTTGGAATGTCGCCGAAGTAGCCGTAGGAAGGTCGGGAATTGTCACGGCACTCCGGGCAAGGTGGTTGGCCGAATTGGGCTGATGGGTTGCGGGCCCATATCCCGTTGAAGTCGTGCTTATCGTACGGGCGGGTATCGTGATCCGAAAGTGGGTAGGTTTTATTTACATCGTTTCCCTTGCTCAACCCTCTCCCCCCTCCCTCCTGCGCTATCGAGCTTTGCACCAGCAAAAACGCCGGAACCGTGAGAGCAAGCGCCTTTAGGGCGCTCCCAAAGAATCGCGCCACGCCACTATTGTTTGTCATGTACTCGCTCCTCTTAGTTGTTGTTCTCTGGCCGTGTTGCTTTCCGGTCTTCGTCCGTGGGTTGATAGCCATCGGGAACCCCGTCCAGATCGATGGCCTTTATGGCGGTCTCTCGCTCGCTGCAGAGGAGTTCGCCCTTCTCGCTCTCCATTAACTCCACGATGCCGAGGTGGCCGCCGGCGAGTGACGTGCCGACGTAGAACTTCACTCGGGTTCCCGGCTGCAGGGATGCCAGGCAGCGGCTCTTGGTCCAGCCCACGCGCGCGAGCCGGGATGGATTATTCGACACCTCGGCGCCCCAATGCTCGACCTTGCCGTTTTTGTCCGTCCGCGAGAACTTTACCGCGGGATGCGGATTGATATAGTCGAATTCTTCAATCGTGCCCCAGGTCGTCCACATATGGTTGGTGTCAAAGGAAAGACCCTGACCGTGATGCGCCCAAAGCGCCCCGGAGACCAACAGCAAACCGGCAACGAACAAGAGGGATTTTGTAAAGTGGTTTCGCATGATGAAGAGTCTACTCCGCACCGTTTTCGATGTCAATCGGGGTTATGGTCCAGTATTGCCAAAGTTTGCAAACTTGAACGCTACCTATGGTCCGTGCATTTCTGGTCCGCAAAAACTCCATCCGGTCTCGAACTCGCAGAGGGCGGGAGCGTCGGTAATTTGGTTCGGTGATTTGGCTCGGCGGGGAGTGGTCCCAGAAGCGGATACGTCGGCGTTAAGAGCACACCCGAGAGAAGGTTCCCGCCTGGGCGAATCGTAAACGATTGTTTTCCCGGCAGTAACATTTTTCTAAGGGAGGAACACGCAGTTTGCCAACTGGTACGCGTGCGTACCCCGAAGCCCCGCAAAATCAATGGGATCGAGGTTCGAAAAATAAAATCGCGTTTGCGCGCGATTAAAGCGACGATCGAGGCCTCGCCGATGCCAAACTACCTTCTTTTGAAAAATCGCTTCCAAAGCCATTTCCGGGCCCGTGGCGCGAGGCGCGGTTTTGCGATCGTTTTTGTGTTCAATGCCGGGCCACGAAAGTGAGGGAGCGGAGAAGGCTCTCTCCGTTAACCTGACCCACTACCGTCTTTACCGCAGTCTTTAACCAAAGTGGTGCCCGGGCTTCTTCGATTCCACTAAAATGTATTACGATAGAGAACCGGAGCCCCCTCGCCGTGGAGGATGCCAGGGTGCGCTCTCTGCCCGGAGACCTCCCCATGCTGATTCAAAATCAAATCATTTCCGGTCAACTGGCTTTTCCGATCCTGGAATGCTTTCATATCGCCGGCTTCGCTTTGTCCATCGGGATGACGGCTCTTGTCGATTTCCGTCTCCTGGGTCTTGGTCTGCGGGACGAGACGCCGGCTGAGATCGCCGGCACCAGCCTATGGTGGATGCTGGGCGGGCTTCTTGTTGCGATATTTTCGGGGTTCCTGATTTTTTCCACCGACCCGGACATGTACTATTTGAACTGGATATTCGACGCCAAGATGGTGTGCCTGGTGCTGGCGATCGTTTTTAACTATACGATTCACCGGAAGGTGCTCGCGCCGGGCGCCTCGCCGGCCGCTCGGCGTGGGGTGGCCGCGACGTCGCTGGCGCTCTGGCTGGCGGTGGTTTTCGGCGGGATTTTCATCGCGATTCTGCAATAAAGGTCATCTCAGGAGAGGTCACCTCGACAAAGGTCCTCTCAGTAAAGGTCAGTGAATGCTTCTCTCTTTGGCGATTTGGGTCCAGAATCTCGAGTTCTTCACCTATCTCCGCAGTTCCGGCGAAACTTTTCCGGCCATCCTTGCGCTGCATCTCTGCGCGATTTCTCTGTTCGGCGCCATGATCGTGGCGACCGATCTGCGCCTGCTGGGCTGGGCGTTCCGGAAGAGCTCCATTGCGGCGGTCGTCGACCAGTTGCGGATCCCGAAGCGCGTCGGGTTTCTTCTGGCCGCGACATGTGGCTTCCTGCTTTTCTGCTCCAAGGCCGAGGACTATTACTACAACCCATTCTTTCGCGTCAAGATTTCGTTGTTGATTCTGGTCGCGGTTCATGCGCTGATTTTTCGGGGTTCTGTTTATAACAAACCGGCCGAGCTCGACGGGCCTTCCGGGGCGCCGGTGCGTGCCAAAATAGCCGCGGGCATTTCCCTTTGTCTGTGGGTCTGCATTCTGTGCGCCGGACGAGCCATCGGCTACGTGCAATCGCAGCCCGGCGAGATCAGGCACTTCAATTGAAGGAAGCCGCGGGCAGGGCAGGCTAGCGAGGAAACATGCAGGCCGTCCCAAGTTTTTCCCCGTGTCCCCAGCTTTCCCCAAGCCTTTGGTCGATTGGCGCTGTGACGCGTAGAAACGGATGGGCGGTAAAATGGTTTTATCCGTGCAGCGCCCACGCTACAAGTACGTCTCCCATCTCGACCACGCCAAATGGTTCCAGCAGGGAAGGATGCTTCACCGCACAGCCGCCTACTACCGCGACTATGAGGACAAGAAAGCCGCGCAGGTCATCGGCGATCAATTCGAATGCACCCGGTTATACCTTCCAGAAGGAGTTAGAAAGATCGCGCCAGACGGAACGCCGGGAGAATGGCAACGCCTCCCGGACGGGCAGCGCATGGAGTGCATCACTCGCGCTCACGAAATCTTCGTATTCTGCTTGAGTCTGTCGCTCAACGACGTTCTGAGGAAGGAATTCGGAGCTGTTGCCGCCGTCGAGATATTCGATCCTGCAGAACTTCATGCACGATGGCTGAAGGCACTCCCGCATGAAGTTAAAAATCACGTCAGCGTGGAAGTGGGAGACTACCCACGGCACGTCTCGCGCAAAGTCACCTATTACACGCCCGAGGAGCTAATGGGAGCCGTTTGGGCGATTCCGGACATGATCACCACCGGCAAGCTCAAGCCATTCGCCTATCAGGACGAGTACCGATTCGCATACACTAAGACTGACGCCTTTAAATTCCAGAACTGCAAGTATCAGATTACCGACCGTCGGGCGCGACCGGCACCGAAGCCCGAGGAACATTTCGACGAGACGCTAGAGCTTGGTGATCTTCGCGACATCTGCCGAATCCGCATATTTTGACCCCAATGGAAAAGGGGACAGACGAATTTTTCGTCGTCGGCGCAGCGCGATTCGCATTCCGAATCTTAATGTCGTCTGTCCCCTTTTCCCTCCTCAAGGAGTTGACGCGCGCACGTGCGACAGTTTGCGAAGGCGAATCGTTACTTGCCCTGCCTCTTCGCGACAGCGGGCGCCGGGGTCGCGAACTTCGCGGGATCGATGGCGACGTTCGCCTGAATCTCGGTCAACACGATGTCGGATCGACCGTCGGTCCAGGTGACGACGATGTGATACGGCAGTTGGACGCCGGCGACTGCCCGGTAATCGGTGTAGTCGACCTGCGTGGGGACCATGCCGATGGGAGTATCCGCGTAGCGAACTTGCCGGGCCAGCAGACCGGTTTTGGCATCGAAATAGAGCTTCACGCGGGTCTTCCCGGCGCCGGTTCCCTGGATGATGTTGGCGAGCTTGTCGTCGATGGTGGTCGGCGGGAAGCCCGTCTTCCAATCGGTGAGCGCCTGCTTGATGCTGCCGGGGAACCCCAGCATGGCATCCAGCTTGGCGCCGTCGATCTCCGCACCAGGCAGCATCGGCATGAGAGGCAACGGGCGATCCAAGCCGGCGTTCCAGCCGTTGCGGCCATCGAACACTTCCGAATTGTCCCCGATTTGCGTGTGCGCAAACAGGGACCGCTGCGCCGGCGCCTTGGCGTAAATTTCGACGGGAACCTTCACATGATAGGTGTTATAACCCTCGTAGGTACCCTTGGCGACCCAACTGGTGAGCGCCGCAAGACTCTGTGCGCTGCCCGATGCCTGAATGAACTTATCCAGCACCTGTTCGGCGGTCGGCTCCTTCGGCGCGTCGGGAACAATCTCGATGGCGTCCGGATCTTCCGGAGCAACGGTGTATTGCGCCACCAGGCTCGGAATGTTATCCACGGCTTGCCCGCCGCGGTGGCAGGACCAGCACGTGATCATGCGCCGCCCGCCGAATTTTTCCTTGTTGATCGAGTCCACCATGCGGATCATGATGCGGGACATTCTCTTGCGCGGAACATCATCCGCGAACCGGCTCCAATCCTGAAGCGCTTCCGGCACGTGGCAGCCCGTGCAATTCAGTCCTATGGCCGCGGCAAAGAAGCCCATGGTATCCATGAACTCGCTGACCGGAATCCCTTTCATCACCTGCACGTTCTTGAAGACGTCCTCAACCATCACGGGCTTCACCGCCGTTGCCTGCGCTGTTGCCTGCGTCGCCGCCTGCTGACCGGCAGCCGGCCGAATTGTAATCAGACACACGAGCACGGCAGCCGCAAGCGCGACGAACCGTCGTTCCCGGCTTTCCCTTTTTTGCATTATCGTTATCATTGCTCCTCCACAATTAATGGGCGGCGGAATTCCCCGTCACCTCTGCTCCACGAATCAGTTTAGTCTATCCCGCACGTGCTGGAGCGTAATCAACGCGCGAGCATGGATGGATTCGACGACCCCTCTGACGCCCCATGCTCGGCGTGGCCGTTTTTGTCCGTCCGGTCGAAGTTTATCGAAGGATGCGGATTCAAATAGTTGAATTCCGTGACCGTGGCCCAAGCAGGGACCCCGCGCGGCGCGATCCAATAGTAAGGTGTCCCGGTCATAACGATAGCAGTGCTTAACCGCTCCCTCTGGTCGCGGCTCATTGTCCGCGATCGGATAAGTCAGCCGATAGACCGCGCCGCGACCGACCGAGCCGCGACCAAAGGAAGCGGTTCAACGGCCGGCTTCCGGTCAAGACCTCGTTGGTATCGAAATCGCCGGGACAGCTTACTAGTTAGCGGCCGTAGAGGCGTAGTTCCCTGCCGTCGGCCAGTACGACGCGCTCAAGCCTGAGGACCTTCTTGCCGTCGGCAAACTGATAGCCGATGCCCGTGATCACGTCGCCGCGCTTCACCGTCGTCTTGGTCCACCCGTTAGCCTCCATCCGGTTGATCGCGGGGCCACCGATCTGCCAATTCTCCGTCCGGCCATCATTGGCCTGAACCTCAAGAATCATCATCGGGTGCGGATTGGCCCACACGAACTCCGTTACCGTACCCTTCACCGTAACGAGATGGTCAAAGCTGACCGGCCATGAGTGATGCGCCGATAGCGGCATTCCAGCAGAGACTAGCGTCAGGATGACCAATGCTGGAACGCATAAGGTCTTCATCGTTGCTCCCTCCTGCCAGCTATTTTAGAGCAAAATCGCAAATACAAGAAAAAGCCCGCGTCCGATCCTCGGCGAAGCCGCCGCCTAAGCAGGCTGATGCGCCTTGAGGAAGGAATGAATTTGGCGTACCGCCAGGGGAATTCGCTCCTTGGGTTCTTTCCAGGGGAAGATGCTCACTTCGGCCTTTGGCGCGAGCATCGCGCACTCCATGGCGACGGCGTATGGGTGAGCAGGGACCTCGTCCGGTAGGACCAGGATCGGGTTTTGGCAACTACGCACGAAATCGCGTGTCACGGTGAAGACGAAGTCGGGATTGGTTTCGAACATCTTGGTCACAAATTGGTCGGTCGTCTGCATCGCGATCTCGGGCCGCTTGGCGGTCAGCGCCGGACCCCAGGTCTTCCAAAATACGCCTGGGTACTTAGGATCGCGCATCTCCGGACGCCACCCCACGGGCTGCGCCAGCACGGCCGCGGCAATACGATTGGGCGCGCGCTTCAAGAGACTCCAGATGAAGGGGCCGCCAATGCAGAAACCCATCACCATGAACTTGTCGATGCCCAGATGATCCATAAGGCCGAGCTGGTCGTCGGCATAGGATTCCCACGGCCGGTCGACCTCGACAGGGCCGGTGGACTGGCCGCTGGGGGCGTTGCGGAGGTCCGCCGTGATACAGCGATACTGTCCCTTGAACTCGTCGATCGCATTAAAAGGCGAGTTGCCGGTGAAGAAAGATATGGTCGCGTTCAATCCACCGCCGGGAAGCAGCATCAGCGGGAAACCGGCCCCGGCCTCCTCATAGTAGATGCGAACGGAGCCCTTTTCGTAGAACTTACCAGTTCCTCTGTTGCCCGACTGCTGAGCAAATACGCGCGGCACGGCGGCCGTTGCCGCTGCCGCTGCCGCGGCTCCCGCTGCCAGTATGGTGCGTCTGGTCGAACCCATGATCGGCGTCCTCCTTGATCATTGATCGGTAATCGCAGGCGTGGCGGCTGGAAGCCCCAGCGCGCCCCGCGGCTGACAGTGATCCGTTAGAGCGAACGCATCATAGCACAGGACGCGCCGCGACATCATTTACCCGAAGTGCACGCCCCACCTCGGGTGGTCGGGCTCCGTCACCTAATTCCCGCCCCCTTCGATCCTCGCCGTGGGACCCATGCCGATGATTTCGATAGTAAGGCCCTCGGGCCCAGTGCCGTCGTAATGCATCTGGCCGGCAATATCCCGGATCATGCTGCCCGGCCCAAGCGCGACGGTGTTCTTCTTGTCGAACCTAGCTCCGGTGCCAATCAGCATGGTTCCGGAGAGCACCGTGATGTAGCGGTCGTTCGGGTGGGCATGGGGTTGGCTCCAATCGTCGGGTCCGCGTTTGAGCAACTGGACGTACATGCCGGGCTTCGAGGGATCGCCGAACACAACGGCGGTTTGGCTGGTGGCTCCCGGACGGCTTTTCCAATCGACCTGATCGAGCGACTTGTAATCTCTCGCGCCACGGTCGATAGTTACCGCGTCAGCACCGTAGATGGTCATTAAGCTGCGTACGTCGGTCAGGATCAGACCGGTTGGCTGGTTCGCCGTTGCTCGGCGGTTGGGCGCCAAGGGGTGGGACAAGAGCGCCAGTGCGATGATTCCCAACGCCGGGGCGAGCCGCCGAACACTAGGTTTCGCGAGTTTAGATGTCATGGGAGCCTCCTTGCTCAAAGTGTGATCCGGGACCACGCGACGCCTATGTATCTTACTGCGGCGGAGCGCGCAGGGAAAGCGACCTCGGTATCGGGTACATGGATACGCGGTCATCCAGGCACAAACCGTTTTTCTCGTGGGCTAAGATCGTAGGACTGTGAAGCGAAGCGAAAAACGAATTCTCACAACGCATGTGGGGAGCCTGGTGCGCTCCCCGGAAGTCAAGGCGCTTGCCACCGCGGACGGGGAACACTCCCAGGAAGAGGCGGCGGAAATAGTCGCTCGCGCGACGGCGGAGGTTGTGAGGAAACAAGCGTCCGTCGGGCTAGACATCATCAGCGACGGGGAATATGGCAAATCCAGTTGGTCCAAATATGTGCTGGAGCGCATGACGGGCTTCGAAACGCGCCGTGACCAGTTGCGCCGGGTGAAGTGGCTGGGACGCGACCTCGAACAGTTTCCCGACGTCATTGCCCGGGAGCTGCCCCAGGTGGTGCACGGCCTCCCGACGGATGCGTGTGTAGGGCCCATTGAGTACAAGGACCGGGAACCGGTGCGGAGAGCCATCACGAATTTTCAGGAGGCCTTGAAAGGCGTCACGGTCGAAGAAGCGTTCCTCACCGCGGTAGCCCCTGCCAGTTCGCCGTACGATGGGATCAACGAATACTATCCGACGGAAAAGGAATACATCTTTGCGCTGGCCGACGCGTTACGGCAGGAGTACTTGGAGATTTACAAGTCCGGCTTGCTGGTACAGGTGGATGATGCGGTGCTAGCCAATATGTACGACCACTTGGTGCGGCAGAGTCCGCAGCGTTACCGCGAGTGGGCCCAGTTGCGCATAGACGCGTTGAACCATGCACTGCGGGAGATCCCGGAGGACCGCGTGCGCTATCACGTGTGCTTTGGCAGTTGGCATGTTCCTCACGTGGCCGACGCCCCCCTAGAGGCGATCGTGGATTTGATCGTGCAAGTGAGGGCGGGGGCCTACTCGATTGAGGCCGCTAATGTCCGCCATGAGCATGAGTGGCGCGTCTGGCAGAAGGGCAAGCTGCCCAACGGCAAGATCCTCATTCCGGGCGTCATCACGCACCACACCATCACGGTGGAGCATCCGCGTTTGGTGGCCGATCGGATCATCCGCTTCGCCAAGATAGTCGGGCCGGAAAACATGATCGCGGGCACGGATTGCGGCTTTGCCCAGTCAGAAACCATCGAGCGCGTGCCGTCGTCCGTCATGTGGGCCAAGTTTGAAGCACTGGTGGAAGGCGCGGCGCTGGCCAGCCGGGAATTGTTCTAGAATGACGTCTCCGCCGAGCCGGACGCTTCATCACTTCAGCGAGCTCCTTTATGAGCCTGCCCCATCCCTCCGGGACCTTCCCTGCGGTCATGTTGCATACTCTTCCCCCACTTTGGGCGGCTCCTCGGCTCTGCCCAAATACTCCAAATTTGAAAAAGAAACTTCCGGATACCGCGTAGCTCGACAGTAATCGGAGCTCGAAACCTCCACTGCCTTCAAGGCCGGGAGCGTAGCCGGCTTCTTCGTTTCGTAGCGAACCCACGCGGCTGGTTGTGCGCCGCACTTAAACTCAAAAAGTACGCTTAGACTGGAACAAATAGAAATGAAGAAGCATCTTCGATTGCTGCTCCGCGAAGCCACCTACAACCTGCGTGGCGGGTTTCTGGTGCGCCCGCTGACCATCGCGCTTGCGCTGGGTTGTGCCGGCGCGATCCTGTCGTGGCTGGAAGAGACCTTCCCCGCGGTCAGTGACATCGCGCCGAGGGCACTCTTTCCGTCCCACTCCGATCCGCAAGTCGCGCAATTCGTTCTGGGCGGCATCGCGGCTTCCATCATGACGGTGGTCTCCATTGTTTTCGCGATCCTGCTGATGACGCTCACGCTGGCCTCCATGCAG
>Ga0181536_10007775_pt1 | contig 10458 bp, 13 predicted proteins | sample PEATcosm2014_Bin_41_FD_121105 | JGI IMG/M metagenome (GOLD analysis project Ga0181536, IMG submission 121105) | Peatland microbial communities from MTU Mesocosm Facility, Houghton, MI, USA - PEATcosm2014_Bin17_60_metaG | ecosystem: Environmental > Terrestrial > Soil > Wetlands > Peat | place...
AATATTGGACACGCTGAACCAGTGTTCATTAATAGTTCAGCAGGTAAATTAGGTGGTTGTGGTAAGCTACTGAAAGTAAACGCCGGAGAGGTGGCCGAGAGGCTGAAGGCGGCGGTTTGCTAAACCGTTGTACGGGCTAAAACCTGTACCGGGGGTTCGAATCCCCCCCTCTCCGCCAGATTCCCCTAACTCGATCCAGCGTCGAGACTTGCTGACTTCCTGCCGGAAAAACTTCTACATGATCCGTGTACTTCCGAGCCTCGCGGGTTGCACAGTAGTTGCACACATCGTTTCCAGGGTCCTCATCGCATTCGCTGCATCCACACTTACCGTCTTCACATAGATGTTCATCGTCGTGCTGACATTTGCGTGGCGCAGAATTTGCTGAATCACCTTGTCGGAAACTCCGAGTCTGTGCAGATTGGTCGCAAGCCCGCGCCGGAATGCGTGCCAGCCATGCCAAGCGAGATGCGCTTTTTCTAGTGCCGGCCGGATCACATCCACCGCGAGCGCTTCGAGATTCATCGGGTTACCGAGTTCATTCGAAAAAATGAACCCATTGCGTGGCCTGCCACACCTTTCCCAGTGCTGGTCGAGAAGAAGTTTCAGCTGGGCAATGACCGGAATGGCACCCTTGCTTTTCGGGCGTTTCGGTTCGTCCACTTGGCTCCGCCATACGGATTTTTCAACTCTAATTTCGGAGCCATCGTAGTTCTCCCAAGTGAATCCTCTGATCTCTCCCTTGCGCGCTCCGGTAAAGGCTGCCGTGGCGACTACCGTTGCAGTTGGCTCCGGAAGAATCGCCAACATCTGGGCTTCTTCCTCGAGCGAGTATGCGTAGGTTTCTCCAGCTGGCCGCGCTTTGGGAATTTCGACATCATGCATTGGGTTGGGGTTCTCCAACACGCCCTGGCGACGCGCGTAACGGAACGCCCCGCTCAGAAAGTGTTTGATGTGGCCTAACGTTGTCCGGCTGAGGTTCTCCCGGCGAGCGATGTCCTTCAACATTTGCTCGCCTTGGAAAGTCCTCACCTCGCGCAACGCCACTTCCCCATTCGGCTGCACATACCGCAGCCAAATGTTTTTGTATCCGCAATACGTGGATCGACGCTTTTGCTCCTCCACATATGGCAGATAGCAGTCCTCGATGAATTGATTGAGGCTCATCGTACTTTCGGGTCTACGTTCGCCGCGATTGACTGACCGCATGAATTCCTCGGCCAACTCTTCCGCGGCGCCTCTGGTTCGATATTGGCCTGAGGCTTCCGCAAGCTTCTGGCATTTCTGGATACGCTGAACCGACCGGTTCTCCAGCTGCACATCCTCGCGGTAGCGGACATACCAATTCGAGCCTTTCTTGAATACATATCCTGCTTGGTGGTGGCGGGTTCCTGCCATGTTCCTCCTTTAACGAACCCGTTCCACACGCCTGTTGTTCCCCACCACTACGCGGTACTTGGTCTTGAGTGTACGAATCTTGAGATTCAAAAGCTCGCGTGGTTCCTTCAATCGTCCATCCTCGCGATGGGGTTGAAGGACCCTCTCGATCTGCGGTTCACGCCCAATAGGTTCGGGCCATACGCGGAGAGATTGCGGCACCTATTGAATGGTTTGGATGGAAGTTATCTCCACTCCGCAAAACGTCTTAGTGATGCAGGTCCCTTTGATCTCGTCTGGTTTAACGACGTGCGACGCGCCAAAGTGGAAGAATACCTGCACAGTGACAAGGCAAGAATTTATCTTCCCGCGCTGGAGGCCACCTCTAAACTCATCGATGGGTACGAGTCGCCCTTAGGGATGGAACTCCTGGCGACAGTCGATTGGCTCATTCAGAAAGAAGGCTACTCAACAGACCTCGCGTCCATCCGCCAAGGTATTGCCAACTGGCCCGGAGGGAAGAAAGCTGTCGAGCGCAAGCAACACATTTTCGACGACCGGCTTTTGCAACTGGCTCTTAACCGGTTGAAGATGGCCCCCTCGATTCGTCAGGCGGCACCCCTTGCTGTTTGACCTGCGCCATCATTCCTTTCGGACAACGCCACATTCGCATACGAGAACGACCCTGAACTTCGGGTTCTTTCGATCCCACCCACCTTCAGAATCTCAACCGACGCTGCGAGAGCGCCAGCGTGATCGCATTGTGCGTTGGCATCCGGCTTCGGTGTAGCCAAAGGGAGTTATGATCTCGCATGGGCGATCACTGCCGCTCGATTGCTATGTGATTCTGCACATTCGTGCGGGACCTCCCTACCCCGAGGTCAGTAGCAGCCCTCAGATTGCTGCGGATTCTCCATTTCAGTTATCGAGTGACATTTGGATTGAAAAGCTCGACCAAGAAATTGCGATCAACATCCAAAGGGATACGCTGAACCGACCGGTTCTCCAGCTGCACATCCTCGCGGTAGCGGACATACCAATTCGAGCCTTTCCTGAATACATATCCTGCTTGGTGGTGGCGGGTTCCTGCCATGTTCCTCCTTTAACGAACCCGTTCCACACGCCTGTTGTTCCCCACCACTAGTGGAGGAGGCCGGTGCGTTGAAACGCTTCGGGTGGGTGGGCGGGAGAAGAGAAAAACGGGCCGCACTGAACATGCGCGGCCGCACCTAATTGTTGTCGTTAGTTCTGCTTGTTGGCTTCGTCATGGCGGATACCTCCGCTTTAATTCATTGAACGCTCGGCAGTAGTCGCAGATGCGGGCCAGAGGAAGTAACGGACGGTCTGAACACCTAGCTATGGTTCTGTTGTACTCGCCTGTGCACTCATCCTTGGCGATGATTTCACCAAGCGGGGCATCGCTGAGAGTTTCTATGAGAGTGGCCATTTGATCGTTGCTCATGTTTACCCCACTACTGTTTCTTTCGGGTTTACCAAAGTTGGCGGAAATATCCACGTCACACCGGGGTATGGTTTTTCGCCTTCGGGTGTGCGCAGTGCTACGGGTACATCCGCTCTACGTCCATTCTCGTACACTATGGTTGCGACCCAAGTGTTTGGTGGAAGTGGTGGCAGGTTGTAACTGCGCCGCAAGAAATCTGCATCGCCACCGCTACCAGTATTCTTCACGCGCTTGCCATTCACAATGAATCCGATGGCATCGTGCATTCGAAAAGGGCAACGCCCAAGAAATGTCTGCATGCCCAAGTTGCTCTTGCCCTCTAACTCAGGGAAGTGCTTCCACGCGTAGTGACCGCAGCGTTCAAAGTTTTCGCCACACTCGATGTGTGTCCAATTGACTTCATTCACGTTGTCGAGTTCGATGCGTGCGACATCGTTCCAGAAATATTCCTTGGTGTCCTGATGTTTTTCGCGGTTGCACACGTGCAGGATGCGTTCCTCTTCGTCGAACACGTAGGCCCACGAAGCGCATGCTTCAGACTTTTCGGTAAGGACCTGAGCTTCCTCATGCCGCCGCCCGTGGCAGTAGCACTGCGGACGACGATAATCAGGCAGTGCGTGGAATTGCTCCATCGCCGCGTGATACTCCGCGTCGCTCATACTAGAGGGAGACGGATGTTTGAGGCTTTCTGCGGTGTAGCCCGGCTTGAGCGTGAAGTCTTTATTGACGATTGTGCTCCATCCGGCTGGATGCAGATCGATCAAGAAGTGCAGCATTCGTGTGAGGTCATTTTGGAAATGCCCTGCCAATATTTGAGTGAGATATTGGCCCAGGCCCTCCTTCGGATAGCTGTCCCAGTGATGATAGACACCTTTAAAAGTTCCCTCGCCCGTTGAGCGTGCAATGATCCCGTTCGTACTCATCTTTCTCGCTCCTTCGAAGGGGTTTTGATTTTTGCTTTCAAGGCAACGCAGAGCGGCGCATATGAAGCAAATGCCCTTCGTGGCGGGGGAAGGCGCCTGTCTGTCCGCGCTGTCAAGGGCGCCGGGGTGTGGCGTTCATCGGAGCGAAGTGAAGACCCTTGACAGAAGAAGCGGGCGGATCAGGCGCAGGGTTTAGCCAGGAAGGGCATTTGAGGGAACGTCCATTAGCCGTCCGGGGGAACAATTCCTAGGGTTTGCTGTTTGTGGGACCTAGGAGAGGATGATGGTGGAACTCCAGACGTACGAAAGTACTGTCATAAAGTATCAACAAGTGATACCTTGTGCGAGTAGAATCGGAGAGACAATGCCCAAGGCCCGCGACTACATTACCGACCTGGCAGCCAGTGGCCGCTACCACTTTGCAGCAGAGGAGATGCGCAAAGCACTGGGTGTGTCCGCGGATGCCGCGAAATTGTCCCTGTATCGTTTGGCGAAACGCGGCTTCGTGGCTAGTCCCGCGCGGGGGTTCTACATCATTGTGCCACCGGAATACAAACGGCTGGGAAGCCTCCCGGCGGATCAATTCCTTCCCGCTCTGATGGAGTGGAGGAAAACCAGATACTACGCGGGACTCTTGACGGCCGCGCAGTACCACGGCGCGGCCCACCAGCGGCCCCAGGAATTTCAAGTGATGGTCGAGAAGAACCAGCGGCCCATCGAGTGCGGGTCCGTCCGGGTCTCGTTCATCGCGCGGAAGAAGATGCGAGGCGTTCTTGTCCAGAGCTTCAATACGCCGCGCGGGACCATCTTGGTTTCGAGCGTCGAGGCAACCGCTGTCGATCTCGCGGGCTACCCGCACCACGCTGGGGGACTCGACCAAGTGGCAACAATTCTGGCGGAACTCGCCGAAAAGATCGACCCGAAACTCCTAGCCGCCGCCGCGAAAACCGCTCCCTTACCATGGGCGCAGCGCCTTGGGTATCTTCTCGAACAGGTGGGCGCTAAGGATTGCGCCTCCTTGTTGAAAGCGTATGTCCAAAAGAACGCGAGGGACTGGGCACAACTCGTTCCGGGTGCAAGACGCGCGCGCGCGCGCCGCGCGGACGACTGGCTCCTCCAGGTAAATACGGAAGTGGAGTCTGAAGCGTGATCCCGCGCGACTATATTACTTCGTGGCGCGCCAAAGTACCGTGGGTTCAGGATTTCCAGGTCGAACAGGATCTTGTCATCAGCCGTGCGTTGGTGGAGATCTATTCGAAGCGTGAGTTGTCGGAGGCGCTCGCGTTCCGCGGCGGTACGGCGCTGCACAAACTGCACATGAAGCCTCCGGCGCGGTATTCCGAGGACATCGATCTGGTGCAGGTCCGGGCGGGAGCGATCGGACCAACGCTTACGGCGTTGCGGGGTGTTCTCGATTCCTGGCTCGGCGAGCCGCAGTGGACACAGAGTGAAGGCCGCGTAACGCTCCATTATCGCTTCGATTCGGAAGATGCACCGCCGCTACGGCTTCGCCTGAAAATCGAGATCAATTCCCGCGAGCATTTCACGGTGTTCGGACTGAAAACCATCCCATTTGCGGTGGACTCTCGCTGGTTCCAAGGTTCCGCAAAGATTGTGACGTATGAGCTGGAAGAACTGCTGGGAACAAAACTACGCGCACTGTACCAGCGGAAAAAAGGGCGCGACCTGTTCGACCTGGCGGCGGCACTGGAAGCGACTACCGTCGATCCAAGTCGCATCGTGAAAGCCTTCACAGGCTATATGAAGAACGAGGAGAAGCACGTTACTCGTGCGCTCTTTGAACGGAATCTGGCGGAAAAGTTAGAGTCGCCCCAGTTTTCCGCGGACATCAGACCCCTGCTGGCGTCGGGCTACACCTGGGACAAGGACCGGGCTTACGAAACGGTCTTAACACGTGTGATCGCGTTGTTGCCCGGAACTCCGTGGAAGAAACCTAGAAAATGAAATCGCCAAAGAATCGAAAAACTGCACGCTCCTTCAAGCGGCGCTCGTGCGCTCCAGAGGAACGGGACTGAACACGATATCTCCGGCACCCAAAACATTCTTACAGTGGGGGCAATCCGTTCGGCGAACGCCGCCCCATTCGTTCAGGGCACCGGAGACGCCGTCAAATTTTTTGTACCCACGGAAGGCGGATGTGCCCGTGAGCTTTAGATCCGTCTCACGGAGACTTATGCCCCGGAAACCCGTGAGGATTTGAAGGACCTCCGTCACGGCCTGACTCGCGAGGACTCCGTTAAAGCTCACGACCTGAGCTTCCTGCCGGTTCTTTTCAAAATAACCCCGCGTCGGCCCATTTTGTTCCGCCTCGATCTTCTCGGGCGTGAGGAAACCACAGCACCACAGGCAAAAACTTCCCGGCATAAAGGTAAAAATGTTACCCGCGACAACAATGCGCGGATCGTTGGCCGAGGCCTCGGGTACAGATCGAATCGTAGCGCCGATGTCGATGTACGGAACGAGATATCGGCTGGCGAGTTCCTGAAGGTCGGACCGCGCAAAAAGGGTATCGACACACCCAACAATCACATCGCAGTCGCGCAGCGCTTCGACGGCATCGACATCCGGTACGGCGGCGCGCACGCGGCGCACCTGGCCGCCTAGCCCGATCTTCTTTACCAGCCGGTGAAAAATGTCCACTTTGGGACTACCGAGATCTGCGCGCAAACCTGCTACGAGCCGATGGCGATTCGAATTTTGGTATACGTCCGGATCGATGACGACAATCTCTCCCACACCCGCATAGGCGAGTTGTTGGATGACATGACTGCCGCCGCCGCCGGCGCCGATTACGGCAACTCTTGCGCCGTGGAGCTTGGCCTGTCCCTCTGCACCTACGAGCAACGCTTGGCGGGCGTATTCATCGGAGGTTTCGAGCGACGTGGATTGTTGCCGACAGTCGAAATCGACGATTGCCGACCCAAACCAGCGAACCTTGGTTAGAGACTGTGGTTTGCGAACACCCGGCAGCCAGACGAGTCCGGACGCATGGGTTCGCGATACGACAACCGTTCCGTGAGGACGTGTAGGGACTCTCTTCTGGAACATGGGAATGAGTTTGTCCGCGCTCTGTAAATCGTCGCGCGACAGGCCCGGCAGGCCGGCGTGATCGTGCGCATGGAAGATGACAATGCCCAGGCCGCGCTCCATGGCCGCTTCCATCAGCGGGAACATCGCGGACCCTCGCCACATGGCTCCATGCGCTGCATTCGGAACGTAGTCCGACTCCCGCAGCGGGATCAGCTGCCGAACGAACAGGAGTGTCGATCCACGCCGAGTCGAGTGACTGACTAGACCAAACACGACGTACTCATGCTGCCCCGGTCTATAGATGTGCTCCTGCAGGGTCTCGCCTAGACCAAAGGGAATTCGTAGCTGGATCGATCTACTCATTTTGGGCAAACCTCTGGCGGGCCGCTGCGATGAAGCGCATGATGTTGTCACCGTCGGACCATGGAATATTGAATGAAAACTGCATCCAGGTTTGACCGGCGATTAGGATATTCGAGTTGTTCTTGGGTAGGCGTCCATTCGCAAGCTGCTGCCCGGGTGTCACGAAAACCTGCGGCTTGGGATGCCCGGGATCGAGCACGAGCAACATGGTCGTCTGGGGAGGCTGGCACCCCGGATACAGTTCGACCCGTTCGATCTGAAGAAGACGCCTCTGCCCTTCTTGCCCGACTTTGATGGTTTGCCCATAGACCGATGCGAGCTGGGTAGTGATGCGGTCTAGCTCCGTGGCGTTCATCAGCTAACGACCCCGCTGGGAGCGGCGAGAAAGTGCTCTCCGTCCTTGATCTCCACACGGTCGGTGGGCGTTATGTTTCCGCCGGTGGGCTTGCCGTGTACGAGTCGAGTCAAGTCATCGGAAGCGGGGACCCCGGCTTTGGACCGGATTTCCGCCCCGGTTACGGGGGAATGCTCAAACTTCACTTCTTTATCCTTGCCGTTCACTTCCACGAAGATCGTGATGGCGTGATGCCGGGCTTGTGGTTCTCCCTTTAAATCAGTGGTTTGGGTCAATTCAGTCGTCATCTGCAGCCTCCTACACGATTCGGTCCATCTTCCAGTATGTATATGCCCAGTTTTTCGGCTTGTAACGGATCCTGTCAGTCGGAACAGGGGGAACTCAGATTCTTTGTTTCGGGTCTCTCACATTTCCCCAAAAGCCGGGCATAGTAATAGGTGGTAGAAACAGAATGAGGAAACCTGGGGGACCTGATACCCGAGATGAGTGTGCGACGACGGTCGAGGTAGTGGCCGCCATCGAGTCCCTGTCGGCCGAACAATACTACCGGCTGAAGCGATTTGCCCAATGGCGCATCCGGGGCATTGGTCGCGCAGCAATGGGTCGCACGTATGATTCTCTGCTGGCCCAGGCGGTGGCTTCGACGCTTGAGGGCTCGGAGAGTGAGACCAAAGGCCGCAAGTGGGCCAAGAATCGGGTCCCGTTCGTGGAACACCTTTTAGGAGGAATCCGTAGCATTTCTACGCATTGGAAGGACGGCTACGAACGCCGTGGAATGGAAGCCGAGTTGCTCGATTGTGAGGCGGCGACGGAAGATGAAATCGGAAATGTCGCCCGGCCGTCCGAAGAGGCGGTCGATCCGGTCTCTGATCCGTTCCGCTCGTGCGCTGCGAAGGAAGTGCTGGAGGCCCTTGACAATCACTTTTCCGGGGATGAGGATGCATTGCTTGTGATCGAGGCGCGCAAAGAAGGAATGACCGTCGCGGGGATGGTTGCCGATTTGGGAATTACCGAAAAGAGAGCGAACGCCGCGACGCAGCGTATTCGGTATTTTCTAAGAAGGATCTTGTAGTGCCAAAGTTTGACAAACACGAAGAAGAAGTCATGCGGTTGATGTTCGGCCTCGCTGACTCGATTGCGGATGCACCGACATCGGAAGTACTTGAAGAAGCCGAGCAGAGTCATGTAAATCTTCTGGATGAGGCGGACGAAGTGCGGGGAATTCTGCGCGCCGCGGGACGCCAATACCTTCAGCGAAAACTGCGAGAGTCTCGTCAAGCGTACGAGACTGCCGTAACAGAATTACATGCCAAGCAATATGATCTACCCACGACGGCAAGTGAACGCATGGAGCTTCTCAAAGTCACCATCCGAGAGCGCCCCGACTTTCAACAGATCGTGATGACCGCCCAGCATCGTAATTTTGCGGAACTCACCGACGAAGACGTAACGAGCTTCTTGAAGCAGCTGAAAGACCTGGGGCTGTTGGACATGCCCACATCCCCAAGCAGCAAATGACCGCACCTCGCATGACGGCCGATAAGATCATCAAAGAGCTGGGAATCTCCGAGCCGGCGGACATCGATGTCGAGGCGATTGCGCAATATTGCGGCGCGACAATCGTGTACGAAAGATTGACGGGGTGCGAGGCACGGATTGTCGGAAACGCTGACAGGGCAATCATCACCGTCAATGCGGAGTCGCGTAGAGGCCGCCAGCGATTTTCGGCTGCGCACGAACTTGGCCACTGGATGCGTGACCGGAATCAGGTGGGGTTCTCCTGCACGAACGCTCTATTCCGGTCGCAGTGGGGAGCAGTGAATCCCGAAAGGGGTGCAAATGAATTTGCGGCCGATCTGCTGTTGCCGCAAACGGTCTTCGGCCGCTACGCTTACGCGTCGCCTGTGACGCTACAAGCAGTTCGGGAATTGGCGTGGAAGTTCGACACGAGTCTCGCTGCGACGGCAATCCGTCTGGTACAGCATGGTTCTTTTCCCGCCATGGTTATTTATTTGAGCCAAGGAGTCCGAAAGTGGTTCGTTGCCGGACCAGACGTTCCGAGCGTTCTTTCTCCGAGAGAAACGCCTAGCCGGAATACGGTTGCGGGAGAACTCTTGCAGAGTGGCAATGCGTCTCTGGGACCACAGGCCGTACAAGCGGATGGATGGCTGACGCATGCCAAATCGGAATGGTATGAACTTATGGAAGACTCCGTGAGGTTTAAAGACGGATCGATTTTGTCATTGCTGTGGTGGAAAAACGAAAAGCAGATCATTGACTTGATGGATGATGACTAGCGTAGCCGGTGGAGGGTCGTTTAAAGACTGCCGCGTCTTACCACCGTGATTGCTCGGGGCGTAAATTGTCGGACATTGGCAGGCGCAAGTTGCGAAAGTGGTGGGTGTTTTCGCAGCCGCTGATTAAGTTATATTCACGGCTTTTACCGATGGGGTTGCGAGTTCGAATCTAGCCCTGGGAGGCAAACTTCGTTGGCCTCAAGCAATTACAGAGTTGGGTAGAGCATTCGGCTATGGACCGAAGGCTTGTAGTTGCGAAATGAAATCGGAATGCCTAGGTTCAAACCAGGTGGTCATCAATCGTTAGAGCGTCTGCTTCCAAAGCAGGTGTACTACCCCCATCGGCTACAACGGTCTAGGGAACCGTCGTTTCGGATTAGGAAGCCATTTTCCGGCTTGTAGGAAGGAATATGATTGAGCTCGCGGGTCACCCGCCATTGCTCGCCCGACCAGTGTTCCGATGGATGGACATACCAAGCTTCTGCAATTGTCTCGGTCGGATACCCAAGATCCCCCATTGGTGAGTAAGAAGAACGGTGCAGGCCAAAACCTTGTAGGTCGTGGTTCTTTGCCAGGAAAAGCAAAATCCTTTTGTTCAGTTGGTGCCTGGGGAAGTATCGGTAGAGCCAG
>Ga0181536_10007776_pt1 | contig 10458 bp, 5 predicted proteins | sample PEATcosm2014_Bin_41_FD_121105 | JGI IMG/M metagenome (GOLD analysis project Ga0181536, IMG submission 121105) | Peatland microbial communities from MTU Mesocosm Facility, Houghton, MI, USA - PEATcosm2014_Bin17_60_metaG | ecosystem: Environmental > Terrestrial > Soil > Wetlands > Peat | place...
TCATGGTGATGTTGAAAAGACCTCCGCCGGCCTGCCCGTATTCCGCGGCGTAGTTACTGGTCTGGATCGCCATTTCCTGGATCGCATCCGCATTGGGCATGTTCTGCATGATGGCGTAGGCCACGGTGTGGTTGGTGTTGTCCAGGCCTTCGATACGGTAGCCGGCGGTGTTGGTGGGCGCGCCATTCACGATCATGTTGTAGTTGGCGAAATAATTCACACCCGGAAGGAAAACCACCGAGTTGTACGGATTGCGGATGCCATTGCTGCCGGCGTTCTGGCCGCCGATTCCGAGCACAGGGAGGTCGTCCAATTGTTCCAGGGTGATGTTGTGGGCGATGTCTCCCGTCTCCGCCTTGAGCAGCGTGGCCTCGGCGGTCACGGTCACGGATTCGGTATTTGCGCCGACCTCGAGGACGAGATCCAGAGGCAGGACCTGACCGGCGGCCACCGTGATGCCGGCGCGAATCAGTTTCTTAAACCCCGCGGACGACGCCGTCACGCTGTAGGGTCCGGGCGGCAACTGGGTAACTGTGTAAGCCCCCGTGCCGGTGGTAACGGTGGGGTACGGAACATTGGTATCGGTGTTCCTGACCTCAATGGGGGCGTTGGCGACGACCGCTCCGGCGGGGTCCCTCACCGTTCCGGAAATTGTGCCATAACCTGCCTGGCCAAACAAAAAAGTCGCGAACAGCGCGGTACACAGCGCAAGCTTCAAAGATTGCATAAAGACCCTCTTTCCCCCGTGTAGTGTAGATCCCCGGAACCCGGAAGTGCATTGCAGCGTGGTTCCGCGATTCTATAAGCGTGGTTTGCTGAACTTTATAACACTGCGAGTCACATGTCAAACTGATTTATCACTTATGCCGGCGAGCGGGCACCCGGCGCTATTGCTTCCGGTACCAGCCCACGGCATCGCGATCGCCCGCGGCGCCCTTATCGCCCTCGCCGTAGCGCACGCCGGTCATGCCGGCCTGCCGCATCGAACCGCCGGGAACCTCGGGCAGCTGGTCGTTCGTCAGCAGGAGTCCTCCGGGCTTCAGCATGGCTCCGGCGTTCTCAAGAGCGAGCATCTGCTCGAATGCGTCGTAGTAGAGAAAGATGTTGGTGCCCACAATCAGGTCGAAGCGGTCCGCCGCCGCAAGGTTGAGGCGTTCGAGAACGATGTTGAGATCCATCGGCTCGCAGGCGAGCACTACCTCCGGGCGGATTAGTACCGCGCGCGTTTCCAGGCCCTGAAAGATTCGCGGCGGCCGGATCGGCGTCACCGCGGTTCCGACCCGGTCACCCAGCGAACGCCAGTAGCCAATGAGTTCCGGCGGCCACGGACGGGCAACGTCACGAGGCAACTGGATGACATAGCCGGTATTCTTCCTGGCGTGTTCGCGGGCGCGCCGGATATGGTCGATCACTCTGGAACTGATGTCGAAAACGGAAACGGAGACAGCATTGGCGTTCGCCAGGCCCAGCCGGACGAGCGAATCGTACAAAGCAAACGGCTGCAAAGTCTGCTGGGGATAGTAGTCGTAGGCCGATTCTTCGTTCTTATCGGCGAAGTCCAGGCCTGGGCCAATCACGGCCACGCGGGTGACTTGCCCTTCCCGCAGCACGCCGCGCCGCTTCAAATCGCGCAGCGTCTGTTCGATGGAGTAATCGGGAAAGATGCCGGTATCGAGCGAAACACCGCGATCGCGGAACAAAGACAAGCGGTCCAAAGGCGACGCAGGCGGACGTTTGGCTTCGGCTTCCTTAGCGCGCTCAGCCAGCGTTCTCCTCTCCTGCAGGACCCGCTGGAGATTGTTGTAGATGAACACGCCCGTCTCGCCGGGCGCCGCCGGATCGAGCCCCTTGCCGCGCAGAAGACCGCTGAGAAAAATGAGACGCTCGTTGTCGCCGGGACTGCCGATGCCCGCGACCAGATCGTCCACGCGAGCCCGCAGGATGCCGGATTTCGAAGCTTCGGCGATGGCGTCGACCCTGATCCGCGGCTGGTTCGTGAACGAAACGCCGAAGAGGAGAAGATTGACCATGGAGTCCAGATCGCCTTGCTGGAGACGCGCGCGAATGGCTTTGTCTTCGCGTTGGCTCCAGGCGATCCACCGGGACTCATCGGCGTTCCCGAGTTCCGCGGGCAGACGGTCACGCTCGGCATCGAGAATTGGTTTTACGCTCGCCCAGGGGATCGGGGCGCGGCCGGCCGCGAGCAGATTCAGGGTGAAGCCAAATACCAGCGGAATGGATGCAAGCCGCATCTTAAATAAAAACATGGACGAGCTTGGTGTTTCCAGACTCGTCCATGAGCTCAAATCCGGCTGAAATCAGAACTGGAACTTGGCGATCAGCGTACCGGTGCGGCCAACCTGAGTTACAGCGCCGGCGACTACCGCCGGGTAGGTACCCGGAGCGTTGTAGACGTTCATGACGCCGAAGCCGCCGGTCAGGATGGTCCCGTTGCCCGCGCCATGGGTGATGGGGAGCTGGGGATTGGTCACGATCGGGTTCGGCATGATGGTCCGGTTGAAAATATTAACGAACTCAGCCCGGATGTACAGGTCATATTTCTCCTTGATCCGGAAGTGGCGGCCGATGTTGGCGTTTTCCCGCGGCGTGCGAGGTCCGCGGAAATCCGAATAGTACAAATCCGACGTGGCGAGCCCGGTTGTCGCCGAGGTATAAGCCCCGCCACAAGTCGTGTTGGTGGGGCACGGCGCCCACGCGGCCGGGTTCAGCACTTGTTGGGTTTCCGGATTGTAGCTGTGGATGTTGTTGATGTTGACGAGGTAGAGAGGCTGGCCTGTCCGTACGTCCTCGCTCGGCAGGTAATTGGCCGTCGGGCTGACGGGAGGCAGGAGGAACTGGCCGCTTTGGTACTGCGCGAAGAAGCCAACCTGCCAGTCTTTGATGGCTGTATTGGCAATCTTGCTCCCCGTCCCACCACCGAGAAACCCGTAGCCGTACTTCTGCAGGGTGTAGGTGACGTTGAAGGTCAGCGCCTGGGGCGGGATTTGCTGGAGCGTCCATTTGTTGCCCGCGGCGTTGAAGATGTCCTCCGGGATCATCCTTGTCAAGCCTTTGGCCCACGTATATGCGCCACCGGCGAGAAGCCCGCGCGACAGGCGCTTGGTTACTTTAATCTGCAGGGAGTCGTACCGGGAGTCGCCAGTCGGGGAGTCGGAGGGTTCGAGGTTGCCGAACTGCGGGTACGGATAGAGGGCGCTCAGCAGCGTGGTGCCCGCGAATCCGGGATAAGGCGTAATGCCGTTCGGGTAACCGGCGGAGGCCAGTTCTGAAACAACGGCCGGATTGTTGAGAGGGAGGCTGAGCAGAGCGCGAGCGCAGTCGTTGCCCGGCACGCAGGGATTGCCCGGAATCGAAAAATTGTAGCCCGCAGGACCGGTTCCAGGGTAAGGATACAAGCCATATTTTGCGAATTTTGCCGGTGAAACCTGGCTCAGGTAGTTCAAGGGTCCGCTGGTGGTGCCAAAGGGGCCCTCTTCCCAAACGCCGCGATTGCCGACGTAAGATGCATCCACGATAAAATCCTTGGTAATTTCCCGCTGGAGGCCGAAGCTCCATTGATTCACGCGCGGCGGCCGGTTTTCGTTCCCGTCAGGCACAAACGGCAGTGTTCCGCCTACGGTGCCCGCAACCGGGTAGCGGTCCGGTTGGGTGTCGGGCCAGGCCGGCGACACGATGGAGCCTGGAGTCGAGATGTTTACGTAAGGGTTGACTCCCGCCAGAGGATAGGTTCCGTTGAGGGTGACAATGGCGCCGGCAGGATATGCGCTGAACTGATAATTGACTCCCCATCCGCCGCGAAACACGGTCTTGTCATTGATTTGATAGGCGATGCCGAGCCGCGGCCCGATGCCGTAAGGATAGGTTTTCTGGTAGAACGGACAGTTACAGGTATTGGCGTAAATGGTACCGCCCATGGTGCCTCCTGCATTGTCATTTGCCACTGTGGGGCTAAACTGACCGAGCCGCCCATATTGTTCGTGCTGGGCAGTGGCATAATCCCACCGGAGGCCGTAATTCACGGTGAGTTTGCGGGTCACCTTCCAGGTGTCCTGGAGATACAATCCCCACTCCTGGTTGCCGTAGCGGTAATTCTCCTGCGGGGTCTGCGCGGTGGAGGTAAGAGCGCCGGTGGCAGACGTGGCGCCATAATCGCCCAGCAGGAAACTGGCAAAGCCGAAGCCCATGGAGTTTCCGTTGAGACTGCCGGTGGGAACGAAGGGCTCGGAAGTCGCAAAAGTACCGGTTGCCAAGGTCACTCCAGCGAAGCTTCCGTCCAGAATCCCCTCGAAGTAGACCTCCGCGCCGGCCTTGAAAGTGTGGGCTCCCTTGATCCACGTCAGGTTGGTATTGAAAGTGGGTTTTTCCTCGAAGTTCAGCGTCTGTATCTGACCGGAAGTGCCGATATTCTGCATGCCGCCCAGTACGCCGCCGCATCCGGTAGCGCCTGGCGGCGGGGCCACGCACATTCCCGTGACGCTGGGGAACTGGCGGTCGATCAGGAAATTGCTGAGTCCGAACGCCGACGGGTTGAAGCTCGTGAACGGCGCGTTGTCGGCGAACCGCGTGTGATAGTAGCCCGCGCCGATGTGCAGCAGCAGCGTGGGCGACAGGGTGCGGTCGTAGTTCAGCCGGGTAGTATACGTGGGTATGAAGGTGCCGCGGTAGCCGCCGATCTCCTCGGGCAGACCATCGGCGTTGCCGAGCGGCGCCGAGATCTGGCTCTCCGTGTTGATGCGCGTCCAGAAGAACGACAATTTATCCTTGTCGGAGAGATTGTGATCGATCTTGATCGACGGAATGGCGGAGTACCGGCCACCCGCGATGTTGGAGCTGTAGTTGTTGGCGAGGTTGGAGTTGGTGGGCGCGGGAAACAGAGCCATAAACTTCAGCGAGGTCGGGTTGATCATGCTCTGAGGAATGATGTTGCCCTGAAACGGCATCGCGTACCCGAGGCCCGAGGCCGTGGTGGCGCGCGTCGTGGGATTGAAAATCTCGTTGGCAAATACCGAATTGCCGAGCGGGTCCGTCGTTATGGGCGTCTGCTGGATGCCGTTGGCGGCGCAGGCGCTGCAAGTCCCGTTGGATGAGATGGCGGAGAAGTTGCCGGTCAGATAAGCCGCATTCGGCACGGTGTCGGTAAAGCTGTATTGCGTGGTTTCGAGGAACTGTTCGTAGTTAAAGAAGAAGAAGGTCTTGTTCCGGCCATCATAGATTTTGGGAATCCGGATGGGGCCGCCGAGGGTGCCGCCGAAATCGTTGCGGCGATTTCTCGGCCGTTCCTTCCCCGTGCCCGCGCTGTTGACGCTGAAAGGATAGCCGGCATTCAGATCCTCATTGACGAAGTAATCGAAACCGGTACCGTGATACTGGTTGGTACCCGACTTCATGGTCATGTTGATGACTACCGATCCTGCCTGGCCGTATTCAGCGGCGTAATTGCTGGTCTGATAGGCAACTTCCTGGATGGCATCGGCGCTGGGCTGGCCCATCTGGGTGTAGTCGTAAGTCGCGAACAGGCGGGAGGTCGCGTCCTGGCCTTCAATGCGCATGGTCTCCGTCATGGCGCCGCCCAAGCCGTTCATGGTGAACTGTCCGCTGCTGGCATACGAACTTACGCCCGGCAGGGTCTGTAGTGCGTTGTACGGATTGCGCACACCGCTGGTGCCGGAGTTGGCAGTCCCGATGCCCAACAGGGGAAGGTCGTCCAACTGATCGATCGACATGTTGTGGGTTACGTCGCCGCTCTCAGTTTTCAACAGCGAAGCCTCGGCGCTGACTGTGATGGACTCGGAGGCGTTACCCACCTGCAAAGCAATGTCTTCCTTCACGACCTGCGTCGCCGCCATAGCGATGTTCGTATGGGTGTAGGTCTTGAAGCCCTGAACCTTGGCCGTGACCGAATAGGTGCCGACCGGCAAATCCGGGATGGTGTAGTTTCCGGCATTCGTGGTCACCGCCGGGAAAACCACGCCGGTGCCGGCGTTTTTGGCTTCCACCGAGGCGCCGGGAACAACCGCCCCGGCGGGGTCGGTAACGATACCCGTTATAGTCCCGTTGCCTACCTGGCCGAATGCCAGCGAAGCAGCGATAAAGAAAAGCGCACCAAGTTGCAGAATCCAACCGCGCATCTAGATCTCCCTGAAAGAAATTTGTGACCCCGCGTACGAAACGCAAATATTTCCGTTTCGGACAAGCTAGTGAATTCTACTACTTCAATAAAGAAAGTGTCAAATGGGGCATCGACACGGGGCATCGAAAAATCTCATTTTTCGACCTTAATCCTGCGGGAGCTTTGCCAAATCGCCCCCCTTTGCCGCGGAGAAGTTGTTAGGATATCTCCTGGAAGATGGCGACCAACCGAAAGGAGACTTAAACAAGTGAGCACTCAAGTGACATTAAGCGACGCTCGAAGAATCACGGCGGCGGCCGAAAAGAAGGCCGCTGAAATCGGCCAGCCCATGAATATCGCCGTAGCGGACGAGGGCGGAAACATTGTGTCCCACATACGCATGGACGGCGCCTGGATTGGCAGCATCGATATATCGCAGAAGAAAGCCTACACGTCGCGGGCATTCGACATATCCACTAAAGATCTCGCTACCCATAGTCAATCGGGCAAGCAGTTTTTCGGGATCCATGCCTCCAACGATGGAAAGATCATGATTTTCGCGGGCGGCATCCCGCTGAAGAAAGACGGCAAGGTAGTAGGGGCGATCGGCGTCAGCGGCGGATCGGGCGATCAGGATCATGCGGTGGCGGAAGCCGGCGCAGCGGCGTTCTGATATGGCGTTCTGATATATACTGCGGAACTGGAAAGAACCTCAAACTCAAAAGGAAAAAATATGGCGAGCAATCGTGGTTTGGCATACATGGGCCCGGGCAAGGTCGAGATTCAGAGCATCGACTATCCCAAGCTGGCCCTCGGAAATCGCAAATGCGAACATGGCGTGATTCTTAAGATCGTTACGACGAACATCTGCGGAAGCGATCAGCACATGGTGAGAGGGCGTACGACGGCGCCGCACGGCCTGATTCTGGGCCATGAGATCACCGGTGAAGTGATCGAAGCGGGGCGCGACGTGGAGTTCATCAAGGTCGGCGATCTTTGCTCGGTTCCGTTCAACATCGCGTGCGGACGCTGCCGGATGTGCAAGGAAGGCAAGACCGGCATCTGCCTCAACGTGAATCCGGCGCGGCCGGGCGCGGCTTACGGCTACGTGGACATGGGCGGCTGGGTCGGCGGTCAGGCGGAATACGTGATGGTGCCTTACGCGGACTTCAACCTGCTGAAGTTCCCGGACAAGGCGCGCGCGATGGAGAAAATCCGCGATCTGACCTGCCTGTCGGACATTCTGCCCACGGGATACCACGGGGCAGTGACAGCGGGAGTCGGGCCGGGTTCGACCGTGTACGTGGCGGGCGGCGGTCCGGTGGGCCTCGCCAGCGCGGCGGCCTGTCAACTGCTGGGAGCGGCGGTGGTTATTGTCGGCGATCTGATTCCGGAGCGGCTCGCGCAGGCGAAGAGCTTTGGCTGCGAGGTAGTGGACGTGTCGAAGGATGCGTCGGTGGGCGATCAGATCGCGCAGATTGTCGGCGAACCGCTGGTGGACTGCGGCGTGGATTGCGTCGGGTTCGAAGCGCGCGGACACGGTCACGCCGGCGCGGCGAAGGAAGCACCCGCGACGGTGCTCAATTCGCTGATGACGGTTACGCGGGCAGGCGGTGCGATCGGCATCCCCGGCCTGTATGTGACCGACGATCCGGGCGGCATCGACGACGCGGCCAAGACCGGCAACCTGAGCATCCGCATCGGCTTGGGCTGGGCGAAGTCGCATTACTTCTTCACGGGCCAGTGCCCCGTTATGAAGTACAACCGGCAGCTCATGATGGCGATTCTCCACGACAAGATCAAAGTGGCGAAGGCCGTCAATGTGAAGATCATCAGCCTCGACGAAGGTCCGAAGGGGTACCAGGACTTCGACAAGGGCGCTTCGACGAAGTTCGTCATCGATCCTCACAAGTCGGTACACTAGGGAGAACGCGGCTGAAGCCGCGTGTACCTGTTGATCAAGGGGCGGTTCGCGCAGGCGTTCCGCCTTTTTTTTGCGATGACTGTCCAGCGCGCGGTAAATATCGAGGATCTCCGGAAACTGGCGCAGCGCCGCGTGCCGCGCGCCGTGTTCGACTACATCGACGGGGGAGCCGACGGCGAAGTGACGCTGCGCGAGAACCGCCGCGCATGGGAAGACATTTTCTTTCGACCCCGGAACGCGGTCGCCACGCCGAAATGCGACACGCGCGTCAACGTCCTCGGATGCGACCTCGCGCTGCCGGTGATTCTGGCGCCGCTGGGCTCCAGCCGCATGTTTCATCCCACCGGAGAACTCGCCGCCGCCAAAGCCGCGGGCGACGCCGGCATTGCCTACACACTTTCGACGTTCTCCGGATATACGTTCAGCGAACTGGCGGCGGCGGCATCCGCAGGAAAGACCGCGCCCCTCTGGTACCAGCTCTATCTCGCGGGCGGGCGCGATGTGGTGGAAGCAACGCTTGCCCGCGCGTGGAAAAGCAATTTCAAAGCGCTGGCGGTGACCATCGACACGAATGGCCCCGGCATGCGCGAACGCGATTTCCGCAATGGCGCACCGCAGCTGATGGGCAGGAGTCTGTTCGCCATGCTGCCGTTCGCGGCTCAAGTCATCGTGCGGCCAAAATGGGCGGCCGGCTTTCTGATGGATCGCAAGCGCGCAATGCACTACGCGAACGTGATCATCCCCGGCAAAGGGCCGCTTCCCGCTGTCGATGTGCAGAGCTCACTGCGCGATTCCGTAGTGACATGGGCCGACCTCAAATGGATTCGCCAGGCATGGCCGGGGCCGATACTCGTGAAGGGCGTGATTACCGGCGACGATGCCCGGCAAGCGGTCGACGCCGGCGTTGCGGGGCTGATCGTTTCCAACCACGGCGGCCGGCAGCTCGATACCGTTTTTCCCACCGCGCGAGCGTTGCCCGAAGTGCTGGAAGCGGTAGCCGGAGAGGCCGATGTGTTCGTCGATGGCGGCATCCGCCGCGGCGCCGATATCGTGAAAGCGATCTGCATGGGCGCAAAAGCGGTATTGATCGGCCGGGCCTACGGCTACGGGTTGGCGGCCGGCGGACAAGCGGGCGTGGCACGCGCCATCGCCATCCTCAAAGCCGACATCGAGCGGACGCTGGTGTTGCTCGGGTGCGACTCGGTAAGTAAATTGGACCGGTCTTACATCCAGCTGCCGAAGTCCTGGTAGGGTTCCCCGGCTATTGAGCGCCGCTCCTTGACAGTCACGGTTCAGTAAAACCACGAATGGGGTTCGATACAATCTTCAATGGCCTGATTCGAAAGCAAAAGGAGTACCCGGAAATGGAAACGACTCGACGCAGTTTTCTGGTAGCCGGCGCAGTGGGCGCAGTGGCCCCGTTTGTAATGGCGGAGGACAAAACCGGATCGAAATACCCGATCCTGGGAGACGGCGAACACAAGTACGAATGCATTCACGACTGGGGCCAACTGCCATCCACTATCAAGTACGGCAACACGCACAGCGTATGCGAGGATGCGCAGGGACATATCTACATCCATCACACGGTGTATAAGGACAGCCCGAGTCCGGACAGCGTTGTGGTGTTCGACGAGAAGGGCAAGTTCGTGCGCTCGTGGGGCCCCATGTTCCGGGGCGGCGCGCATGGCATGCACCTCCGCAAAGAGGGCAAGACCGAGTACCTTTATTTCTGCGACGAGAAGCACGGCATCATTACCAAGCGAACGCTGAAGGGCGAGGAAGTCTGGACAATGGGCTATCCGCAGAGCTCGCCGATTTACCAAAAGGGCCCTGGTTCCACGGGTCCGGGCGGAGCAGCCGGTTTGAACTACCGGCCGACGAATATCGCGATCGCGCCGAACGGAGATTTCTGGGTCGGCGACGGCTACGGTTCGTATTACATGTTCCACTATTCGGTGGCCAGCGCGACGGCGTATCCAAAGCTGGTGAACGTGTTCGGCGGTCCGGCTCCGACGCCGGCTCCCGCTGGTGGCGCGCGCGGCGGTGGTCGAGGCGCCGGCGGTCCTGGCGGGGCTCCTGGCGGCCCTCCCGCTCCGCGGCCTCCGGCGCCTATCGATCAGATGAACAATCCGCACGGCAACATGGTCGACCTGCGCGATCCCGCCAAACCGATCCTGCTGGTGGCGGATCGCGGCCATGGGCGCATCGTCCGCTACACGCTGGACGACAAGCCGATCGACATCGTGGAAGGCACACGCCAACCCTGCCACTTTCACGAGTTCAAAGGCAACGTCGTGGTTCCCGATCTGGCAGGTCCGGTGCACATTCTGGATAAGGACAACAAAGTCGTGGTCAGCATGGGAATGGGGGCGGCGGGCACCAATCCGCCGCGAACCACGGA
>Ga0181536_10007777_pt1 | contig 10458 bp, 8 predicted proteins | sample PEATcosm2014_Bin_41_FD_121105 | JGI IMG/M metagenome (GOLD analysis project Ga0181536, IMG submission 121105) | Peatland microbial communities from MTU Mesocosm Facility, Houghton, MI, USA - PEATcosm2014_Bin17_60_metaG | ecosystem: Environmental > Terrestrial > Soil > Wetlands > Peat | place...
TCCCGTTCTTTCCATCTCTTCCACCTTCTCCCACCAGACCACCCCGGAAGACCAGCTCATTCTGGCCGGCGCCAACGAGCTTGTCGATACCTTCCGCACTTACGACGCGCAGCTCCAGCAGGGGCTCCTCACCGGCGCCACCGTCCGCATGGCCTATCACGATTCCTACGAAAACGAATCCGCCCCCACCGACGTGCTCAACCCCACCTCCTTCGCCTATTTCGGAATCTCTTACTCGCAAAGCCTGCTCAAAGGTTTCGGCGAGCGCGTCAACGGCCGCTTCATCCGCATCGCCGGCCGCGGCGTCGCCCGCTCCCAGCAGCAGTTTCGTGCCCGCGTCATCGCCGTCGTCGCCGGCGTCTTGAATGATTATTGGGACCTCTCCGTGGCCGCCGGCGATCTCCAGTACAAGCGCCGCAACTTCGAGCTCGCGCAGGAGCTGCTCGCCGACATCCGCAAGCAGATCGCCGCCGGAGCCGTCCCCGCCGACGATCTCATCGCCGCCCAATCCGCCGCGGCCCTCCAGCAGCAAGCCCTGCGCGTCGCCGCCAACGCCGCCATCCAGCGCGAGAACGCCATGAAAGATCTGCTCACCTGGCACGGCATTCAGGACCCCGCGCTGGATGCCGTCCACATCGTCACCGTCGATCCGCTTGCGGTCCCCGATATCGACGATCTCCCGCCCATCGCCGAATTGCTGGCCACCGCCCGCAACGGCCGCCCCGATATGGTCCTGGCGCGCATGGCCGCCGAAGCCGCCCAGATCACCGCCACCGGCACCGCCAACGGCTTGCTCCCCAACCTGCGCGTGGGCGTCTCCACTTACAATTTCGGCCAGACCGGCACGCCCGTCCCCGGCGCCGGAGCCGACCCCTATTTCGCCGGCGGGTTGGGTTCCGCGCTGGGCGAAGTGCTGCGCCGCAACTTCCCCAACGAGCGCGCCTTCATCTCCTTTTCCGCGCCGCTCAAAAATCGGCAGGCGCAAGCCGATTACGATATCGACGCGCTTTCCCATCGCCAGACCCAGTTGAACATGCAGCGCACGCTCAACAACCTGGCCGTCGATATCTCCAACCAGGTGGCCGCCATCCGGCAGGCCCGCGCCCGTTATGCCGCCGCCGTGGAAAGCCGCCAGCTCTCCGAAAAACTGCTGGCCGGCGAAGATCGCAAGCTGCACTACGGCACCAGCACCGTCAACAACGTGGTCAACTCGCGCCGCGACCTGGCCAACGCCCAATCCGCCGAGCTGGCCGCCGCCGCCGCTTACGTCCACGCCAAAGTCGCCCTCGATCAGGGCCTCGGCCTGACCCTGGAACGCAATGACGTCTCCATCGACGACGCCATGAAGCAGTAGCGCCGCCCCACACCCCACTCATCAAAAACTCGCACCAGCGCCGTGGGGCAGGATGGCATCCTGCGCGCCGGTTGCCAACCGGCGCAATGCCGCAAGCCTGCTCATCCCGCCCCGCACCCTACTGCTTCAACCCCCTCCACCAGTTCACCACCACGGTAATCGGCGGCGAATTGGCCCCTTCCGTTGCCACGGTATTGATCAAAAACCGGCCGTCGGGCGCCACGTCGAAAGGCAGCCAGCCTTTCGCATGCGTCTCGAACAGCGCCACCGCCACGCCCGGCTCGAACGTCGTGGCGGTCGACTTCACCGGCACCGCCATCATTTTGCCGTCATTGGCGATATAGTAGATTTCCTTGCCGTCGCGGCGCCAGCGGGGTTTGTCGCCGCCGTCCGTCGAAATCCGCCACTTGCCAATACCCGCCGCCGGAATATGATCCGGCACGAAGCCCTGCACGTACACCTCGCGGGTTCCGGATTCGTCCGAGCTGTAGACGATCCAACGCGTGTCCGGCGAGAATTCGGCGGAGGTTTCGTCCGCCGGCGTCACCAGAAAGGGAATCGGCTTGCGGTCGCCCGCCATGGGCACGATCCACAAGTCCTGCTTCTGCGCCGTATGATCGTCGTATATCAGATAGCGCCCGTCCAGCGACCAGTAATTGGGATGTTTCATGGTCGCCGACTTCACCAGCGGTTCGGGAGCGCCCACGCCGCTCGCCGGCTTCACATAGATATCGCCGGCAACGCTCCCGGGCGTATACGTGAAGGCCACCCGCCCATCCGGGGCGATGGCCGCTGCGTAGTCGGTTATGTCGCCGGGGTTCAAGCGGCTGAATACCCCGCGCGCCGGATTGCCCACCCAAAGGTGGTCGTACCCTGTATTGCCCGAGCGGTCCGCCACCAGCAGCTTTCCGTCAGGCGAAAGTTGCACGTTTGCCCACGGCGCCGGTGGCCCCACCTGGCCCACTTCCTTCCCCGCGCGGTCAAACCATAGCAGCCGCGTGTCGGCGCCCGTGAAAGAGCCGCTCAGGAAAGCCAGCACGCCCGTCGCCGATGCCGAGTAGGAACGGTGAGCCGTTCCGATTCCCGGCGCGACCATAACCGCCGCCCCCGCCGGCTCCATCCGCCGCGCGTCGAAAGGCAGCGCCATCAACGCGCCGTCCCGTTCGAACAACACGTATCCCAATCCCGCATCCGCAGTGGCCGCATACGCCGTCGCCGTATCCCTCGCGCCAAAGGAGCGCGCCGAGGCCGTCACCAGTTTTTGGTCTTGCTCCGCTTTGCCGTCCAGCGAGCGCAGGTAGATGCCACAGTCCGGAGAGCAATACTGATAAACGAAGTGCCGCCCGTCCGGCAGGAACGAAGGACTGCTGGAAGCTCCGTGGTGAAGCGCGGCGGAAGCCGTCAACGGAACGGCCACGCCCCCGGATTCCGCGACGCGCATCAGCGGGCTGCCCAAGGCGCCGAATATGATGGTGCCGTCCGGGGCCCATGCGCCTCCCAGGAAGCCGCCGGGCAGTTCGCACACCGTCTGGCTCGGACCCCCCGACGCCTCCATTTTCTTGAGCGTGCCGGCGGTCGCAAACGCAATCCAACGGCTGTCCGGCGACCAGAAGACATCGCTTGCCCCGTCGCTGTCGGGCACAGGATGCGCCTCCAGCGTATCCAGCGACCGCATCCAGATCTCCGACTGCCCGGTGTTGACCCAGAAAGCCAGCCGCCGGCCATCCGGCGATAAGCGGAGCGAGCCCGCCAATGCCACGTTGTGGGGAAGCGGGATCTGGAAGCGCACCACGGCGGGCGCGGGAGCCGGCTCGCGGAAGTGCCGCCACGCCAGGGCCGCCAGCGCCAGCGCCAGCATCGCCGCCACGCCCCACCCCAGCCTGGCGCTCTTGCGCCCGGCGGGCTTCGCGGCAGCCTCGCCTTCCAGCGCGCCGCTCAGCAGGATGCGCGCTTCCCCGATGGCTTGCAGCCGCTGCCTGGGGTCTTTATTGAGGCAGCGTTCGATCAACCCGCGCACCGCCCGCGGAGTCGCTGCGGCCAGGCGCTCCAGCGGCGGCTCTTCCTTGATGGCCGAAGCCAGCATCTCCACCGCCGTATCGCCCGCGAACGGCGTCCTCCCCGTCAGCATTTCGAAAAGCACCACGCCGAAGGCCCAGATATCCGCGCGCCGGTCCACCCCCTTGCCCTTGGCCTGCTCCGGAGCCATGTAAGCCGCGGTTCCCAGGATTACCCCGGCGTGGGTGGCGCGCATGGAGAGCGTGGGCGAAATGGTCGGATGCCCGGAGGCGGACGCCGCGGCGCCATCGCCGATCAGCGCTCTGGCTAATCCGAAATCCAGAACCTTCACCACGCCCTCCGGCGTGATTTTGATATTGGCCGGTTTCAGGTCGCGATGCACGATCCCGCGTTCGTGCGCGTACTCCAGCGCTTCCGCCAACTGCCGCGCGATCGGAACGGCTTCCTCGAGCGGGATGGGCCCGGCGGCGATGCGCTCCGCCAGCGTGGGGCCTTCGATCAATGCCAGCACCAGCGCCCAGCCTGCATGATGGTGTTCCAGTCCGTAGATGGCGCCGATGTTCGGATGGTCGAGCGAAGCCAGCAGGCGCGCTTCGCGCTCGAAGCGCGCCATGCGGTCGGGATCGTCCGCCAGCGCCGCCGGCAGAACCTTGATCGCCACATCCCGGTTCAGCTTGCTGTCGGTGGCCCGATAGACCACCCCCATCCCGCCTTCGCCGAGCTTACCCGTGATGCGGTAGTGGGCAATCGAGGACTCTGGAAGCATGCAAACGGCCTTGCAAAAGCATAGCATCGCCGCCCATGCCATATACTGTTCGCATGTTCCGGTCCCTGCGCGCATCGTACCAGCGCTCGATAGCGGCGCCGGGGTAGTCACGACACGGGCGGGCGGACGTGCACTACGTCGTAACGGAATACGGGGTGGCATATCTGCATGGAAAGACACTGCGGCAGCGTGTCGAGCAGCCGCGTGGCCAGATTAGCCGTGTTTAATAGGTTCTAATTGATCTCCGGTTTTCGGGGGCCAGGTCGCTCTGTTTCGCGCCGATAAACTCGATCGGCGACAGCGCGCAACCCTGGGGACGCCGTCCGCACCGCCGCGGGCGCGGCCCAATCACCAGCCTTTTTTTTCGGGATAGAGCAGCGCATGGAGCGGGTGCTGATTCGCCAGGGGGGCGAAATCGGTGTCCTGCCGCGCCAGGAGGCGGTTGCGCGGTTCCAGTTCGATAGCGCGCTTGAGGTTGTCGTGCGCGCCCGCGATGTCGCCGCCGAGCGCCTGCGCCAGGGCCAGGGCGTAATGAATGTGGTCGCTGCCGGGCGCCATTTGCAAGGCCTTGTCCAGGTGGGTGCGCGCTTCGCTCACGTTGCGCGTATTCAGCAGGGCAATGCCGTAATTGTAGTAATCCTCCGCCGAGCCCAGGTTTACGGTAGCCTCTTGCAGCCGCCGGTCGCACATGGCCAGATGGAGGCGCGCGCGATTGGCCACGTCGCGTTCCGGACCTTGCGCCGCCAGCGCAAACAGCTCGCGGGCGTCTTGCAGTTTCCTGGCATGAAACAGCTTCATAGCGGCTTCGAAAGTGCTCAACTGCTTCTGCGCGTCCAAAGGTTGCGCCACTGCCGCGGCGCTGCGCGAGGCAACGGTCCGGGCGGGTTCCGAGGTTTTGATGGGTTTGGGTACCTGTGGTTTGGTCATGCGCCTTTCGCTGTCTTTGGAAGCGGTAATCTTCTTTTCGGGCATTTTCCCCAGCTCAGCCTGGCAGAAGGAATGATTAGCGTTTATATCAAACCGCGGCACACGGGCGCAAGCGGGGGTTTAGCCCGGGGGTGGCGCACGCACTTTGCGTCGCACTTTGCGCGCCGCATCGACAATCCTGTCGATGCCTGCCCAGATTGCAGGGTTTTATCCCAGCCCGGCATCGCGCAGGAAGCGGGCGGATTCTTCCGGCGGCGTCGGATTGATGTAAAAGCCCGTGCCCCATTCGAAGCCCGCCACCTTGGTGAGCTTGGGGATGATCTCCATGTGCCAGTGGTAGTGGGGCAGGGGCGCTTCCTGCACGGGCGCGCTGTGCACGATGAAATTGTAGGCCGGCCGCTCCAGAACCTTTTCGATCTTGCGCATGGTGGAGCGCAGGATAAACGCCATGTTCTGCAGGGTGGGGGCGTCGGCTTCCTCGAAGTGCGATTCGTGGCGCTTGGGCAGAATCCAGGTCTCGAAGGGAAAGCGCGGCGCGTAGGGTTCCAGCACCGTGAAGCGGTCCGTTTCCATCACCAGGCGGACGCCCGCGGTGCTCTCCTGGCGGATGATGTCGCAATAGATGCAGCGCTCCTTCAGATCGTAAAACAGGCGCGCGCCGTCCACTTCCTCCCTCACGCGCTTGGGAATCACGGGCAGCGCGATGAGCTGGGAATGGGGATGCTCCAGGGAAGCGCCGGCCGCTTCGCCGTGATTTTTAAACAGAATGATATAGCGGAAGCGCCGGTCCTTCTTCAAATCGTTCACGCGGTCGCGAAACGCCCACAAAACCTCTTCGATCTGGCGCTCCGGCATTTCCGCCAGCGTGATGGCGTGATCGGGCGTTTCGATGATGACTTCGTGCGCGCCGATGCCGTTCATTTTGTCGTACATGCCGTCGCCCTGGCGGTTGAGGTCGCCTTCGATGCCCAGCACGGGAAATTTGTTGGGCACCACGCGCACGCGCCACCCGGGTTCGTCGCGGCCGCCGCTATTGCGGTACGCCAGAATCTCGGGCGGCGTCTTGTGCTCGTTGCCGTAATCGAACGGGCAAATCGACTGGCTGGGCGGAGGCACCGGCTGCCGGATAAAATCGTTGGGACGCTTCGCGCGGTCGGTGGCGATGATGACCCAGCGCCCCGTAATCGGGTCTTTACGCAGTTCGGGCAAGAGACGATTATAACTTGGCGAACGGAGAACGGCTTTCCCGTTTTTCGGAAGGCGGTTTGCCAAACGCGTCGCGCAGCCAGTCGATCCTGGTCGGCTTGCCCAGGGTGACGCTGACGATATCGAACCGCGTGTGCCCCCACTCGACGCCGGCGCGCCGCGCGTAATCGCGCGCGCCGCGCAGAATGCGCTCCTGCTTTTCGGCGTCCACGGCGCGGTCGGGAGCGCCGAATTCGGCGTCGGAACGCGTCTTGACTTCGACAAACACCAGGGTTTCGCCGTGCCAGGCGACGACATCGATTTCGCCTACGCCCGAGCGCGGGCGATAATTGCGCGCCACCACCTGGCATCCGTGCCGGCGCAAATAGCGGTGCGCGATATCTTCGCCGATGCGGCCGTAGTCGCCGCGCAGGGAACGCCGCCGCAGGGCGTCGGCGGCGCGATAGAGAAGATTGAGCACAATAGGGAGTGGCGCGCGGCCGGTTGCAATCTCAAGGATTTGTGACGGCGGGCCGTGCCGCATCGACCATCTTGCCGGCGCCCTCGTAGGCCGGCGCGCCTTTGGAAGATGCTGGTATGGTTGCCCCGGTAGCGGGACGTCGCGTCCCGCGCGGACCAGGGGCTGCCCTACGGCGCCGCTATTCGCCGCGCAGCACGGCCGGCAGCGCCGCCAGCAAAGCCGCCGCCACAATCGCCGCCGCGGGAAGCGCCGGCATCCCCAGATCGGCCGCCTTCACCTGGTAGATATGCGCCTTTACGGACTGGCCAGCCCTCCGCGCCTGGAAATCTATCTCCCCTACCGGCAGCATCCCGCCAGCGATATGACTTTGGTGATTCGCGCCGCCGCCGATTCCGCCGCTCTCACCGCCGCGGTGCGCGCCGCCATCGCCTCCGTGGATCCCGATCAGCCGCCTTTCGCCATCGCGCCCATGCGCCGGCTTATGGAAGATTCCGTTCCGCTGCGCCGCCCCACCCTCGTCGGCCGGGCGCTGTTCAGCTCGCTGGCGCTGGTGCTGGCCGCCATCGGCCTACGCCGCCGTCGTGCTCCTCCTGCTGGCCGTGGCCGCCTTCGCCTGCTACGTCCCGGCGCCGCCGCGCCATGCGCTTCGATCCCATGACGGCGCTGCGCCGGGAGTGAGAGAAGGCGCTCCGCATGAGGCGCCGGCGGTCCCGCTTCCACCACGCCGTGACCGGACCGCCTGCGGAATCAACCCTTACCGTCTCAGCAGCTTCTCCACCGCCTTCGCCAGTTCGCGGAACTCCTCGTGCGCCGGCGAATTTGGCGCGTATTCCGGCACCGTCAGTCCGTGCGCCACCGCCTCCGCCACAACCACGCGCTGCCCTATGGGAGGCAGAACCTTCCGTCCCATACCCTTTAGCGAGGATGCCAACCCCCGCCCGAGGTTGGTCGTCATGACAACCTTCGAAGGCACGAACCGGATGCGTGCCTTTTTCGATCGCCGCTCCGCGCGTGCCTTTAGCGCCAAAGACAGTGCTTCCTTCAACGCGAACAAATCGAGCGGCGAAGGCCCGCACGGCAGCAGCAGGAGATCCGCCGCAAGCGCCGCCTGGTAGCCCACCTCCGGCATGCCCGGAGGCGTGTCAATCAGTACGATATCGACGTCTTTCTCGGCCTTGCGCGCTCGCAGCCGCAACGTGCCGGCGCCGTCGGAAACTTTCTGCACACAACGCGCCAGCATCCCGTCGCCTTGCGCCGCCCAAGCCGCCAGGCTATGTTGCGGATCGGCGTCGAACACCGCCACGCTGCGCCCCGTGGCGGCAAACTCCGCCGCCAGGTTCCCGACAATGGTGGACTTTCCCACCCCGCCCTTACGGCCCGCCACGGCGATGATGGCCATAAACAGTACTATACAGGGAAAATGCGCCGCCAAGTGGCCCGGCAGACCGCGTCTTCTTCGCCGGGGCTTGTATGCGAGGGGACAGGCCCGGAGGCCTGTCCTACGAAATCACGCCCTTCCGCACGGCATACAAAATCAGCTCCGGCACGGTGTGCAGATTCAGCTTCTCCATCAGGTTTCCGCGGTGCGTCTCAATCGTATACAGGCTGAGGTTCAGAATGTTGGCGATATCTTTGTTGCTCTTACCTTCCGCGATCAGTTGCAGAATCTCCCGCTCGCGCGTGGTCAACAGCTCGTAGCTGTCTTCGATCTCGCGGTCCTGCAATTGCCGGATGTAATCCTCCACCAGCATCCTGCTCACGGCCGGGCTGAAAAATGCCTTCCCGCTGGAAACGGCCCGCACCGCGTCGATCAGGTCGCTTTCGGCCGATTCCTTCAGCAGGTATCCGCGCGCGCCCGCCTTCAGCGCCCGCAGTACGTAGGATTCGTCGGAGTGCATGCTCAGAATCACCACGCAAGTTTGCGGCAGCGAGGCCGTGATCTGCCGCGCCGCTTCGATGCCATTCAAATTCGGCATCGTAATATCCATCACCACGACGTTGGGCTGGTGCTGCTGCGCCAGCGCCACCGCCTGCCGCCCGTCGCTGGCTTCCCCCACCACCAGGAAGTCCTTCTGCCGCTCCAGCACCAGGCGCAGCCCCGTGCGCATCACCTCGTGATCGTCGGCCAACAGAATGCTGATCTGGCTCATACCTTGGTGGGCGCCGGCACGCCTTGCAAAGGCAGCAGAATCGAGACCTTCGTGCCCCGTCCGGGCTCCGACTGGATATGAAGCACTCCGCCCAGGTGCCGCACGCGTTCCTCCATTCCCAAAATTCCCATCCCCTTATCGTGGCGCGATTCGAACCCCGCCCCATCGTCTTCGATGGCCACCGAAATGCGCGCTTCCTCGCGCTTCACAATCACGCGCACATGCGTCGCTTTGGAGTGCCGCGTGGCGTTGTGCAGCGCCTCCTGCACCACGCGGTAAATGCAGGTGCGGTAGTCGTCCGGCAGATCGTCGGAAACGTCCTCGGCATCCACCCGCACTTTCATGCCGGTGCGCCGCGCCACTTCCCGCGCCTGCCATTTCAGCGCCGGCACCAGGCCCAGATCGTCCAGCATGGAAGGCCGCAAGAGCAGCGACATGTTGCGGATCACCCCCACGTTGTTTTCCGCCAGCCGCTTCACGTGCTGCAGACGCTCGTGCAGCGCCGCGTTTTCCGGCGGCAGCGCGGATGCGAAATTCCCCAACTCGACCAGCAGCGCCGACATCGATTGCCCCACCTCGTCGTGCAGTTCCCGCGAAAGGTTCCTTCGCTCCTCCTCCTGCGCCGCCACCAGCCGCGCCGACAGCCGGTGCAATTCCTCGCGCGTCTGCACCACCTGCCGGTAGCGCATCTCCGATTCCCGCTCCAGCGCCTGCACTCTCCCGATGCTCAGAAACGCCAGTCCCAATCCGAACCCGATGGTCAACAGCGCGGTCAGCACGATTTCCCGCCGGAAATCCGCGAACACCTGCGCCACCCGGGTTTCTCCGAAATCCAGTTGCCGGCTATCCATCTGCCGGATCCGTTCGGAGAGCTGCAGCAATTGCTGGCGCCGCGGAAACATCTGCGTGCGCAGGAAATTCGCGCCCTGGCTTTCGCGCATCGCCTGGTCCCAGTGCAGCACCGGTTCCACCAGCCCGAAGTATTCGTCCAGATCGCGCTGCAATTCGTTCACCGCGGCGGATTCCGCCGGGGGCAGCTCTTTGCGGTATTTGGCGATAGCCGCGTTGATATCGCGCCGCGTCTGCTCGATCTCGCCGCGCCGCAGCTCCGCCAGCTTGGGGTCGGCGTGCAGCAGGTAATCGCGCACGTCGATGCTGGTGCGGTACAACTCGCTCCGCATGCGGTTCAGCAGATCGTCGCGCTCCAGGAAGCCTTGGCGGATTTGGGAGTTGCTGGCTTCAATCCGCGCCAGCGCGCGATTGGCGCTGGAGGCGATCAGCACCATCAGAACGATCAGCGAACCGAACCCAATCCACAAAACCGCGCGGCTGGACATCAACAGCCTGGCAATCCCGCGCGACCCCGGTTGGGCTTTCATCCGCTTACATTATAGGTTGGCGGCGCGGGCGATGGCCGATCCCGTGGCGCAGGATGTCATCCCAATGTGCGCCGGCGCCTGCATGAATTGTAGGGGTCGCGGTAGGGACAGCGGTTGCCCACTGCCCCCCGCACAGACCCGTGCTGGCGCTCCTAACGCACACGGTTCCTACCTCGGATATGGGGATGGTTAGCGTCAAA
>Ga0181536_10007778_pt1 | contig 10458 bp, 6 predicted proteins | sample PEATcosm2014_Bin_41_FD_121105 | JGI IMG/M metagenome (GOLD analysis project Ga0181536, IMG submission 121105) | Peatland microbial communities from MTU Mesocosm Facility, Houghton, MI, USA - PEATcosm2014_Bin17_60_metaG | ecosystem: Environmental > Terrestrial > Soil > Wetlands > Peat | place...
GCAGACCCTGCAATTGGCGGATTTCCTCGGCCACAACGCCAACGCCGTGCGCTGGCAGGTGTGGACGGCGCTGTTGACTTACGTGCTGTTGCGCTACCTGAGTTACCTCTCCAATTGGGCCCAACAGTCGGCTGCTGCAAATCTTAAAGCCTCACAGGCATTAAAAGATGCCAATGAGGCAAAATCATTGGCCGCGGCCACGGAATCAACCAATTTACTGCTCCGCTCAAATATCGCGGCGGTTGAACTTAGGGCGCAACCGAGGATCATCACGAGTGAACAAGTTACAAATTTCATATTTTTAACGGAAAAGATTCAGAAGATTCCCATAACGATTAGCGTCGGGCAAGAAGGATTCGACACAACGACATATTCTTCCCAGATGAGGGAAATGTTCTCTAAGGCTGGCTTTACAACTAATGAAGGTGGTCCTTTTGGTGTAAAACGTGATCCGTCTCGAATTCTTGCCCTTTTTACTGGAACAGCAGCCACATGGGCAGATGTTGCGATTATTGTCCCAGCAGGCACTTCGCTGCCAGACTTCGCCTCCCACAATGTCACGTTTGAACGCACTAATGGAGTGGAGCGGCCAATCGTCACGAGCACTAATGAAATTGACATTTTTAGCGCCATTTGGCTTATGGTCTTTCCAAAAATCGGCATCAAGCCTACAATGGGCACCGGGGCCGGATGGCAGAATATCAATGGTTACGAGTTCTTCATTCCCATAAAGGGCCAACTTTGACGCTTTCATTTCGAGACAATATGGCACAGTTTGGGGAGAATTTTCAAATTAAGACACCGCCCCCTCGGGAGGCCGTTCCCATCCTTGCTGGACGGGGAGGCCGACCCGGTCCGCCACCGGCGCCGCCTTGTCCAACACCGAGTCGTAGTAAAACGGAAAGGGTCCATTGGGCAGGCTGATAAGAAAGCCCCCTTCGGCAAGGTATCGCTTGAGGGCAGGCAATACATCACCCGCAACTTTGCCTCTGGACGAATACTGTTCGCCCCCAGTCTGTAGAACTACAGGGAAATTGCGGGGGATGAAGACCGCAGGTTCGGCCACATCTGCCCAAGACAATTCCTTGACACGCAAACCAGCGTCGGCCAGCCAAAACGCCGCCTCCCCAATGTCGGGCAACACGCCGATGGTGCATCCGGAGAATTGAGCTTGGAGATTGATGACGGCGGCCGGTGCGGGTTCAGGGCCTGTGGCCAGGCGGGCGGGTTTGGCGGCCAAAAAGCCCGGCGCATATTTGGCCGTCAGCTTGAGATATTGATCGCCGTCTTCCCAGCTTGGCTCGATCTCCGAACCTTCATGCCATTCGTTCCACGAGGTAATCAGCACCCAATCTGGCTGGGCGCGTATGGCCTCCTCCCACAACATGGCATAGGTCTGGCCATTTTGTCGGGAGACCGCCAGACCGGGCTTGCGGATCTTGGTGTCGTCGTAGCCGGGAATCACGGTCACACAACTGATCCGCCGATGCTGCCTTGCCAGGCTGACTGCCTCCGCGTAGTTGCGGGCAGCCCATGTGCGGAGGTCATCCGGTGACTTGCCTTTCACTTCCCCGCAGTTGTTGTAGGTATGCACCCCGTCGAATAAGCGTGCGAAAGTCTGCTGATAACCGTCAGCGATAAGCAGAAAATCTCCGGCCTTGGCCCTGGCTCCCTCAATAATCATTGGCCAGGAGGCCAACGGCACCTCACCCATTACGCGGCCATAAACAAAGATCACCGGCTTTTGATCCACCTTTAGAAATGCCTTGTTCGCACCGTAATGCGAAAGCACATAAACCAGGTCCGCAGTCGCCCGGTCAATTTGTTCGCGGCCCGCCCCGGGCGCCGTCTCCCAATAGATGCTGGCTTTGAAATCGGCTTGCTCCGCGTGGGCCAGCAAGAGGGCGAAACTGCGGTCTTCGTACGATCCCTGCCCCCACCATGTGGCGATGAAACCCGACACCCCGTGGCTTTTCGCCTCCAGGATATGCCCGTCTATTATGGCCGGGTCTTGTGAATCGTAGGCGCCGCGAGCCGGGTAATGGGTCGTCTCGGGGGTCGAATGGTTTGTCGTGTTCTCCCGTCCCGAAGCCACCCCGTGATCCTGCCGTGCCGCGCGCTCATACCAATCATAATAAATCGCCAGTACTCCACGCGGTACTCCGTCGAAGTGCCGGTCTCGGTGGGCGGCGCTGAATTCCAGCAAGCCGGTCTGATTTGGGGTCTGGGCGGCGCTGTCGTGTGGCACCAGCCAGCACAACAAGAGTGCGGCAATGATCCTGATGACTTTCACGCTTCCATTCTGCCTCCCTCCGACTCAGGGGCAAGAATTCATGTGCCTTGGATCATGCCGCTTCATGGCATGGCTTGCTCATGGTTCAAATGGCGTGGCTGGTCCGGGCACTGGATGAGAACACGGACGAGCCGCCGCTCATCGCCGTTCATCATAATCCCGACTTGGGCGGCGTCACGGACGGTCAGGGCGGCGCAATACACCGTGGAATAAATAATATCCGGCCGGCCGTAGCGACCGTGGATCCCCAACTGGAAAACAAAAATTCCCTCGTCCTAATTCTTCCATCCGGGCTGGAAGTACGATGCGCCCATTCCGTGGAGGACTTTCACAGAGGGCTTGATTGATGGAGGCCCTTGTCCTAATCTCCTCCCATGGCCGCCGCGATCATCACAACCACAACCCCTCTCCCGTGGCGCAATCCGCCAAGCACAACCGGGCATTCCGCCCATTGCCCCACTGTTCCATGAATATTCTAAAAACAATTATCCTTCCCGCGGCCCTGCTGCTCTTTTCCCATTCCTCCCTGGCCTTGGACCGGACCAATGACACGTTCAAAATCTTCCAATTCCCCCCCAACATGATCCCCACCATTGACGGCAAGACCAATGATTGGGACATCGTCCCCGAATCTTACGTCATCGGCTCGGACCAATTGGTGGACGACCAGCAGGGCCGCACCAACGACCCCAAACACCTCAACGTGCGGGTCAGAGTCGGTTGGGTCAAGGGACTCAACCGCCTCTACTTTCTTTACGAGGCGGACAAAGATTATTGGGATTTTTCCAAGCCCGACCTGCACAACGACATCTTTGAAATCGTGGTGGACGGCGACCTCTCCGGCGGCCCGTTCGAACAGGAATTTGAAACCAATCTCAGCATCCTGGGCAGATGGGACACTTATATGACGCTGCAAAACGTGCATGCACAGAACTACCACATCTTCACCCCGACGGAGGGCAAGGATTGGTGCATGTTCTGGGGTCCCCAACAATGGGCCAAAGATCTGCCCTACGCCAACCACGCCTACAACTACAACTTCCGGCCCGGCCAGCCAGGGCATCTGGTTTTGGAATTCTGGATGACCCCCTTCGATTACGTCGGCATGGACCCCAAACGCGCCGTTGAATCCGTCCTCACGGAAAACAAAATCATCGGCCTGTCCTGGGCCGTCCTTGATTACAATGACCCCAATTCGCGCACCTACAGCGGATTTTGGAACCTCTCGCGTCACCACACCTTCTTTGGCAACGCCGATTTCCTCTGCCCCTTCAAACTCATGCCCCTGGAGCCCCAATTCCTCAAGTCCCTCGAAGCCAAATGGACCTTTACAATCGTGGACATGGACCGGCGTCTGGTGGCCTTCAAGGACCAATCCATCGGCAAAATTGCCTCCTGGAAGTGGGAATTTGGAGACAACGAAACCTCCACCGAGCAAAACCCAATCCACACCTACAAAGCTCCCGGGGCGCGCACCGTCGTGCTCACGGTTACAGGGGCGGATGGCGGCACAAACCGCTTCTCCAGAGTTTGGGACGTTACCTTGAAGTAACCATGAATCTCCTCCATACTGTCCAGGAATTCTTTGCCCACCTTGAACTCGTCCCCGCCGTGCTTCTTTTCCTCTTGCTGGCGGCGCTTGACGCCACGGCCACCAGCAAGGTCTTCAACGTCCTGGACTTCGGCGCAGCGGGCGACGGCCTACCGTGGACACCGTTGCCATTCAGCGGACCAGCAAGTGGGGAAACTGCTGCATGAACTTGCCGGATCGCGCGATGGAGGTGTGAACCGCAAAAACGGCAGCATGGGCGGCCAGGACGGCGCAATACACCGTGGAATAAACGATAATAACCGCTTGTCATATTTAATCGCATTTAATTGCAAGGCGCTGGTTTGCAATGACTTGGATTATTCTTCCAGGCTTGTTTGGAATTTAATTTGGGGAAAATGCTGTAAATCAGGGCGCTCATTTAACCTAACTTCCTGATGAATTTGCGTAAGTACTTGCAAATCAAGGGAACGGTCCACAAATGTAGCAAGTAATAATTGATTTTGTCGCTTGACATGCCTCTACGCTTGCTCTATCTTGTAGCGCGTATGTTTGTTCAAGCCACAAAATGCACGCACGGCAAGTCCACCTACCTGACTTACCTGGTACGCGAGTCCTTCCGCACCCCCAATGGCCCCCGCTCCCGCACCATCTGCAACATCACCGCCCTGCCAGAGCACACCCGCGCTCTGATCGCCCAATCGTTGCGTGGCCAGGCCTTCGTCGCCACAGACCAAGTGGGTCTGACGGAAGCTTGGAGTTTCGGAGGGTTGGCCGTCTTGCGCCACAGTTGGGACGCGTTGGAACTGGACCGGCTTTTTCGCCCGGTGGCTTCGGCCCGCCAAGCCGGTTTGCTGCGGGCCATGGTCTTTGGCCGCATTCTCTTCCCGTGCGCCAAACTGGCTTTGGTCGATCAAGCCCGGGGCACGCTTCTGGCCAGCGCCTGCGGCTTGGATCAGGCCACGGAAGATTTCGACGAGGACGACTTGTATGCCGCCATGGATGAGTTGACCGGACGCTGGGTGGGCATGGAAAAGCAACTCTACCGGGATGCCTTTCCCCAAGGGGTTTCGCTGGTGCTCTACGATTTGACCAGCGTGTATTTTGAAGGCGACGGCCCGCTGGGCATCAGCCAGTATGGCCACAGCCGGGACCATCGAACGGATCGTCCGCAAGTGTTGCTGGCGGTGGCGGCCGACGTCCGCGGCGTGCCCTTGCACTTGGAAGTGCTGCGCGGCAATCGCGGCGACACGACCACGCTGCAAGGATTGCTGGCCACCTTGCGCCGGCGCTTCGGCATCCGGGAGGCGGTTTTTGTGTTTGACGGCGGGATGAGCAGCAAGGTCAACCTGGAGGCGATGGAAGCGCTGAGTCTCCACTACGTGACGCGCTTTGGAGCCGGCCTCTTGGATGAGTTGTTGGAAGGGTTGCCCGCCGAGCAGGCCCCGGAACTCTGGGATCGCACGCAAGTGATGGAAATCGTGCGCGGGGGAAAACGCTACGTTATCGCTGGCGGGCCGTGGCGGCGGCAGCGCGATCAGCAACGGCGCCAGGCGCGTGTGGCCAAAGCGGAAGCCGAACTTAAACGCCTGGCGGCGGTCCAACGCCGGAAAGTCAATCCGCAGAAACTGGCCAGCCAGGTGGGCCGCGCCCTGCAACGGCTCGAGGCCCACAAGTACTTTGATTATGAAGTCGATCCCCGAGGCCAATTGCAATGGAGCCGCCGGGCCGATCTGATTCAAAGCGAATCGGTTCGGGACGGCCTCTATCTGCTGGGCACCAACGCCAGCGCCGAACAAGTCCCGGGCTGCGGCGTGGTGGCCCATTACAAGAACCTGCAAGAAGTGGAGGACGCCTTCTGCCACCTCAAGTCCTACTTGCGGGTGCGCCCGGTGCATCACCGCCGGCCGGATCGGGTGCGCAACCACGCGCGGCTCTGCTTTCTGGCCTATTGGTTGAGCGCCAAGCTGGAACTGGAATGGCGGCAAAAGGACCAGACCATTGAAGTCCACAACCTGCTGCGGCAACTGCAAAGCATTCGCCTGGGCCGGCTGGAACTGGGGGGAAAGAATTTCAAAATGATGGTGACACAGGTGCCCAAAGACCTCAACAGGACGCTGGCCAAGCTGGACTTATTGACGCTCTTTGCCAAGCCGCCAGCTTGGACGGAAGGCCAGTTGTAGCAAGTGACCGGATGCCGGACCCTTGCAAATCAACCACTTACGCTCGCAGTTTGAGGAAGTTAAGTTAATTATTGAAGTTAAATATAAATATTTGCTCTGCAAGGCATTGCATATTTAATTGAATTTCCGGGACCATTTTTTATTTGGCTGGCTGACCCCTATCATGACCCCTATCACAGTATCTTCATTTCATCGAACAACCGCTCAACTAACCTTACCTACGTTTCATAAATGTGACACCCGTGAGGAACCGGAACCTCAGCTAAACTTCAATGCTCTTCCTCACTCGCTGTCTTGACTCCACCGCCTTTGTTTCCATCCCCATCCCTCCCTCCTTTCAGCAGACCTTCGATGGTGTGACCCATTTCCTCGCGCAGCGTTGGGGAATAGCCGACATGCCGGGCGCGGACTATTCCTTTCTGGTCAATCACAATAAATGTCGGAAATCCCTCAACACCATATTTTTCCGGCAGCCCAACCGCCTTCAGCGTCAAATAATTTAACCGCAGCTTGTCCACCACAAAACGAGCGTCTTTATCGTCCTGATCGGTGTTCATGCCGAGGATCACCACCGGCTGCCCGCGAAACTGATCCGCCAAAGCCTTGATCTGCGGCATGGCCCTCATGCACCAACCGCAGCCGCGATACCAAAAGTCTAGCGCCACCACCTTGCCGCGATAATCTTCCAAGGCGTGCTTCTGCCCGTCCAAATCGGTCGTCGCCCAACTTGCGGCAGCCTTGTTGAGAAGAGCATCGCTTTTTCCCTTGTCCTCGGCGGCATACTTGAAGGACGAGTCGAGCTGACTCAATTCGGATTGAATTTGTTCCAGGACAACCGGCAATTTCACTCGGTTTTGCGCCGTCTGCAAAATGGCCTTGGCGGCGGCTTTGGCCGTGTCTTCCTTGGCGCCGGTTTTCAGCGATTCCAGCGCCTCGCCCACCCCGGCTTTGGCCTTGGTGTAAACGTCGCACTCCCAGGCCAGTTGCGTCATCCATCCCTCGTCCTTCGTGCCCGAGGATTTCAATTCGACCACACCTTTTCCGTCTCCAACGATTCCAAACCCCTGGTGATCCACTGATTCTACCTTTGCCACCAGTCCGCGCGCCCCGTCAAAATAAATCGTGTTGGTCGAAGTCATCAGATAGATGTCCTGAAAAATCCCCTTTTGGATCGCCTCAAACACCCATTGGCCCGCCGCATCGGAAGGCGCCGTCTTGAGCCGGCAAACATTCTGCGCCGCTTCGCTCTGAGGGATTTCCCAGCCCTTTTTCGCCTCGGCAACATCGGAAGGAAGTTGGGGAAAAACCAGGGACGGCCCTGCATTTTCAATCTCAGCGGGCTGGTTTGTCACTTGTCCGCCGGCGGAGATATCGAAGGAGTTGAGCTTCCGCGTCTCATCCGGCTGGCCTGGACCGGTGTGCTTTCTCAACGCAACGATGTGCCAGCTTCCGTCCCGATTTTGTCGCGTCACCCAGAAAGTGTCGGTTCCGGCATCCTTCATCGAATTGTGCGCGTAGTGGAATTCCGATGAAGCCTGATAAACCAGTTCCTGTCCGGCTTTGAAGTTGTAGCGCGGCATCTCCGCAGCCCCGCGGGCCAAGCTGGCGGTTAGCATTCCGGCCAACAAAACGAAAACCCTCGTCCAGGTCGATTTCTTCATATCATCCTCCAAACAATCCCCGTGCTCTTAAATGCCACACGGGGTCTTTACAACACTCCTCCTATCCAGCCCTTTGGCAAGCCCAAAATTCTTTTCAAAACTTATCGTTTCTGTAATCTCCCTTGGAGGCCGCCGCCGCCATGGCGCAATCGCACCTTGGGATAAATAATCTGGGATTTCCCATTTGGATTCTGGCCCACGACCAGCGTGGGCCTTTTTCGTGATTATTCTCGCATTCCACAGATTCGCAAGTCCTTTTTCTGCCCTGGTTTCAATTGAATGACAATTCTATCATGACGGCAGCCGGGAAATACCAACGTGGAATAAACATTATCCCAGCACCGCATATTAAATTGAATTTCCGTGCAAGCCACTACCCTGTGAAGGCTCAGATTATTATTTCTGATTTTATCGAGTTTATTTCCGGGAAAATGCTGCAAATCCAGAAAACCATTTGATTCTAAACCAAGGGTGCATGGTTTCCGGGTCGTCCGGCGCGCTCCTATTTTACTTGCTGCCAAACAGTCCATACCGCTTCAGCATCACAAACCAAAGGACCACCCCGGCCAGGAAGACCACCAGAAACAACGGAACCACGGACCACTGCGTTTTCACGGCGAATTGCCCGGGCTGGAAATAGGGTCCCAGATAAGCATCGCGCAGGACATCTCTCATGACGGACATGCAGGCGATCACCACGGCCAGGATGCCCGGCACGTAGAAAGCGGCTGTCCGGATGCTCTCTTTCCGCAGGGCGTCAGACATGAGGAAGATCGCTGCGAGGCCGCCGGCCAAGCCAATGAGAAGCAGACTGGTCGCCAGCGGGCTGTCGCCCATGAACAACATGCGCAGGTCGCGCGGAAGGCTGGCCAGGAAGGCGATGCCCACGACCAACTGGGCCATGGTGGCGTACATGAATGCCTTGCCGCCAAATCGCAGCAGTTGGCGGGCGTACTCAGGGTCGCGTTTCCAGTTGGCCAGTGCCAGGAATACCAGAAGCAGCCCTCCCACTGCCACGGCGGCCACGACGAAGTGCAGAAACCGGGGGATCAGCGTTGGCTCCGTCAGGTTGAGGTTCCAGCCCCCGGGGTTCGCGAAGTACTTTCCGGCCCAGCGCGAGGGAGTCTGGCTGAGGGTGAGATTATTGCTGAACAGCAAGCCGATCAGGAAGACCAGGATCACACTCAACAGCATCACGCCACCGGCTCGTCCACTGGGCCGCCCGCCCCGGTACGACACGTAATAGAAACCGTAATAAGCCGTCGTGAGGAAGACCAGCACCAGAAACCAGGGCCAGGCCATCAGGATGGACGACGTGTAGAAAAACTGCCCGTAAAGAACCTGCACGAACAGCAGCGGCGCGATGCCCAGAGTGATGGTGGCCGGCAACAGCACGGGCAGCTTCTTGGCAATGTCAAGAAACATGCGCCCGCTGCGCTCGTCATGCTTGGATCGCCACTTCGAGACCAGCGCCAGCACGCCTCCCCCCAGCACGAAATTCATGGCCACAATGTGGAGGAAGAACGTCGTCAGCAGCAGCAATTTGAAGACCCAATAGGGCGCGGGCAGCGGGTTCGGGTCCAAAGTTGGAATCATGTTGGGTGGCGGCATCTTCAGCTTCCTCCTGGCGCGGCGTTGGCGGATCCCTTCATGCCGCGGTGCGTATTGATCCATTGCACCAACGCGATGCGCTGCGGCTCGGAAAGCTTCACGTCCGGCATGATCGCAAACACCGACGTTAAGTCCTTCAGGGCTGCAACGGCGGCACTTGGATCTTTCGCCAGAGTCTTGAAGAGAGGAGTTCCGGCGCTGAGCAGATGGCACATGGAACAGTTCTGCTCGAAAACCGTCTCGCCGTCGCTGGCGGCGGCCGCCGCCGTGGCGGAGACGGGCTGGACCGTGCTCAAATACGCTGCCAGCGCGGCGCGCTCCGCATCGGTCCCGGCGAACGGCGGCATCACGCCGTTGTGCATGAATTCAATGCCGCCCAGCATGGCTTGAATCTTGCCCTGGTCCCACTGGCGCAAGGCCAGGTACGGTTTGACCCCCCGGTAGGCATCTGTCGTGTGGCAGCTCTCGCACTCGACTCGAAATATCTCCCCGCCCACCGCCGCCTGATCGCTCTTGGTGAGCTCACGATGGCTGATCCATTTGGCCGACTTCAGGATGCCGGCGGCGTTGACTTCGTCCACGCTGAACCCGCCATCGCCCGGAATCTTGGCCGAATAGAGCGAGTTTGCGTATAAGTAATTGGCGATCACGAAAGGCTTGCGGATGGACTCGCGGACGAACTCGAAAGAACCCATCGCCCCCAGCGCGACCAGCGCGACTGGCAGGCTGAAAGCCAGGCGCATCCGCCCGGGCCGGAGCAGGGTCAGCAGGGCCAACGCGAAGGTCACGCCCAGGAAAATAACGGCCAACCAGGCAAAATGCGTGGCGGTGGGCATCGGGCCGCGGGTCCTGGCCCACACATCGGCGGGAATCTGGCGGATATACCACCACGCCAGCGCCGGCAAAACCGCCAGGCCGGGCACAATCCAACAGGCGCTCCACCGCACCAGGCGCGCCTTCAGAACCGCGTCCTGCTGCGCGCTGGCGGTCATCAAAGCATAGACGCCCGCCAGCGCCAGGGCAATGCCGAAGCGAAACGCCCAGCACCGAGGAATAGCCACATCGCCAAACCACCTCGGAGGGATGAGCCGGGTGGGTGGGTTGAACTGGCTGGATTTGAGGGCGAAGGGGCTGCCGCCTTGGTGAAGGAGGTTGGACGCA